>BNJT01002737.1_pt1 | contig 158065 bp, 182 predicted proteins | sample 8540491 | NCBI WGS metagenome assembly BNJT01 (sample SAMD00202455, study PRJDB9452) | human saliva metagenome | host: Homo sapiens
ATTTCCTTTTCTATTTCTTCAAGTAATGATGATAATTTTGTTTCACTAATCTATTTTTAGATTGATTGTTTATTATTATTGTAGCATTAACTATATCTATACCAGATGATAACATCAAAAAATGAGTCCATAATATGTTGATATAGTATAATCTTTCGTTAATTTTGATAATAGCAATTATTTTTTAAAAGTATAGGTTTTTCATCTTTTTAATGTATATTTCATTTAATAATATAGTGTTAGTAAGATAAAGATAACAAAAATTAGTGTTTCAAACATAATTATTTTGAAAAAGTAGAAAAACTATCAAAATCTGTGCGATAAACTCCATATTATTAGTGTAAAATCTATACATATTTATTATCTGTGGTATGAGTAAAAGTTTATAAAAACAGTAGAAAATATTGAAAACTAAAATAATTGGATAAAAGCTTGATGATTGCAAGCTTTTTTTGGGTTTCATTCATTTCCTTAATATCTAACAACTTTTTAAAACAAAGTTCAAAAAGATTATAAGTTCTCCCACAGTTATGTGTAAGCTATGTCTTGGATTAAAAGTTTTGTGTCGTCTAGTGCTGCAGAAGAGACATACCTTTGTTTAGATTATCCCTTATAATTTTTTAGTATTTTTTTATCTTTAAAATTTATTATTTCAAATGATTTCAAAAGAGGTATACCTGATTTTATACAAGCTCATATAAATTTCCAAAAATAAATGTATCTAAATAAGAAGTTTTATTTTTCTATTTAGAAATAATTTTTTATGTATTTGCATAAAATCACCTACATATATTTTGATAGTTCTTCTAGTAGTAATTCCATTTTGTACAAGATTTTTTATTTTGTCTTTTATAGTGATTATTTTTATATTTTTCTTCAAGATTATTCATTTTATCAGATATTTTATATTATCATCCACTTCAAGTATTTCAAAGCAGCTATCTGATTATCATATCATATTATGATAGCAATTATTACATCCATTTTTTGAAATAAGTCCTATTTCATCAAGTTTGTAATGATTTAGGTATATCTGCATTTGGAACATATTCTTTTTACAGTATGGACCAGTGTACGTATTAATCTTTGGGATATTATAAAGATTAGTGAGTTAGCTATAGCAAATCACGATACCCAAATCTTTTAGCCTATTTATAGATGATATACTGTCATTAGTATGCATGAATTGAAAATACTAAATGCCCTGTATTTAGATTATGTTACCATTTTGCAGTATCATAATGCATATCTCACCTATATTTATTATTTGAGGATCTGTATTGGTACAAATTTTAATATATTGAAAGTCTATTTGTCTTGAGATACTTGTAGTATTGTGTGATACCGTTTATTTTGTATTCCACAAGGATCTTCAATTGAGAATTATATTTTTGTACCATCATTTAGACGATGCATTATAGTAAAAAGTGTAGTTGCTCTCCACCACCTGTAGAGCCTGTTATTATTAGTAAAATCACTATTTTATATATGTATTTTTCTCAGCAATAGAGCCTGATCTTTCGTCACTAGGACCTATGTCAGCAAAAGTGTGTATATATGTAAGTATTACCTAGAACTCTAGAGTTATCGCAATACTGTCAGGTATTATAGATACCCCTATATGTGAGATTTTCATAATCAAATCTACACACTTCCAGAGGAGATAGTGTTTTGCTTAGTTCTATGTTAGATTTTAGTTTGACTATTCTTAATGCTGCGCTTGTCCCTTATCTCTTTTTATTCTTGAAAAGTTCGTATAGCGGAATTAATACGAAACTTTATTACACAGTTATCCTCACATATTATTATATGCGTATATCACTAGATAGAAAACTATGAGGCTATTATGCAATCGAATAATATATCCTATATTTCTTATCTAAGATTGATAAAAATCTCATTACTTTATAGAGCTGACTACATTTACTATAGTAACAATACTCTTCAAAATATCATTGTATGTCATAAATTACATTTACATCTTTTTATAAGATATATATTATTTATGGTATCATAATCCAATTCATATTTTGATAGTATATCTTAAAGCAGCATGTAGTAGTCTCATTTAACAATACTATTTTATTCTCTGTATGCGTGGCTATAATCTATCATCGTAGTCCTCTACTAATTTCAAACTCTATATACTTGGAGTTACATCAGGATACTTTTGGTGTCCACTTTTGATACAAACGCCTCGTAAAGGTCTCATATATACCAAAATCATTATAAAGAGCTTGATGTATTACTAATTTTTCATTTTGTTTCGCTATGGGTAGCTATATGTAAAATCTTGCATTTATTTCTTAAAGTGTATGTATTCTGTTTTCTAGTATTTGTCTCATATATATATTTCTCCAAAGTCAAATCCCATAAAATCATATATTTTATCAATTTTTATGCTGTGTAATTGTTTTGAAAGTGTTGAAAAACTTTTTCAAGTCTGTTATCATATCAATAGCATCATTTTTAGAAAAGTAAAGTGTAAAGTGATATAAATAATGAAAAGACCTCTTTTAGTATCTATATTTTTCCATACATCTTATTCAAGTAATCACTTACCTCTATTTATTTGGTGCAGTGAGACCTTTATATTTTACATCATACATTCGTTCAATCATAGCAGATATATTTTCTATAAAAAGATGTATATACACATAAAATCTTCTAGTTCATCATATTTGTATTTAAAATGTAGCTATAAATCATCTACTTTCATCAATTTGCTTAAAAATTTATTATACCCCTAATGTCACTACATTTGCAAGTATCCAAAATGGAACGTTATTATATTTTTCTATATTGTATGTCGATTATTGTTTTCCTATTGCTTTTGTCTAAGACTACTTGTGCATAGTACCCATCATATAAAAATATATCGCGTATGTCATTTTCACAGTCAAATTTTTCAAATGTAGGGCAATTTTCATAATGTCATATGTTTTGAAAAATTCATAACTTATAGCAGATTTGAAATTTTGTTCAATGATTACATATACTTCACAAAAACTTATACGTATATTTCATCAAATATATACAGTGAATATATTTCTTCAAAAGAACTACCATTTATGTACTTTTGAGTTACCCCTATCTGATGAATTATCCAAAAAGGCGCTCTATATCCATTTATTATGACATAATAGTTGTCTTAACAATATATCAAGAGCTCTTGATTCGTCATTTATTTGTAAATTTTTAGATTTTAAAATCTCTATTTGTGTTGCAACATCAGAAAATAATTTTTCATAAAATTACACCTTTAAATTTATAATTATATTAATAATTTATATTTTTGAATAATATTCATTAATATATGCTATTTCTATTATGTATTAATATTAAAATTTTTACAATTTTAATATTAATTTTATTATATCATACTTGCTATAATTGTCAAAAGAATTGTTGTCGTAAATATCAAATTTATATATATTTTTCTTGCATATATGAGATTTCATATTTTTATATCAATTTAAATTGCACTTTCAATGTTACTACAAGTTTTGATATATTACATTTAAAAATTTATGTGGATGTGTGTGTTATAATCACAGGCGTAACATAATATGATTTTATACTTTTTCGCCGATTACATGCAATCGTTAAATTAATGAGTAGAAATTTATATAAAATCAAATTTCAACTTTATAAAAATAAAATAGAGAGTAGGGAAGGTTGTGGAAAAAGCACTCTATATGAAGTGAAAACTTCACATACGTCTTTTAGAATAAAAGATACACATACTATGATGCAGTAGAACGATGTAAGCATATACAGCTTTATTCTGATGAAGTTTTGGCAATAGTTGGTGAATCAGGATGTGGTAACCACCCTAGCAACAACCATACTGGGACTTATGATATGAATTATACAAGAGTTAGTGGAGAAGTTAACTCGAAGGAAAAATTCTACTGATTCAACCCAAGACGAGTACAATAAAGTACGTAGGAAAAATAGGTATGATATTCCGAATCCACTATCAGCACTTAATCCTTTTACAAAGGGTAGGAGCTCAGATAGAAGAGGCACTTGAGTATCACACTGATTTAGATAGAGATAATAGAGAACCATAGAGCTTTTTGGTCAAAAGTAGGTATAGATAATCCACACAGAATATATAAACAATTTCCACATCAGCTGTCAGGGTGGTATGCGTCAAAAGAGTAATGATAGCTATGGCACTAGCTGTAAAACCACAAAATAATAATAGCTGATGAGCCTCACAACGGCGCTTGATGTTACTATACAAGCTCAAATATTAAGATCTTCTTACAGATTTACAAAATGAATATAAAAGCAGGACAATATTGATAACCTCATGACTTAGGTGTGAAGGTGCAGATGGCGAGATGGAAGTAGCAGTTAAGTGTATGCCACAGGTCCAAAGTGAGTTGAATTAGGAGAGAGTAAAGAAGCCTTTCTAATCCTCTTCATCCTTATACTAGAAGTCTTTTACATTCTATCCCACAGATGGATACAGAAGATGATGAAGAATTACATCGTTATACAAGGTATGGTTCCATCACTTAAAAATCTACCTAGAAAAGGATGTAGATTTGCTAGTAGATGACTCACATATAGACTCTTCTAAGATGAAGAAAGAACCTACTATGCACGAAGTCAGTAAGGGACATTTTGTAAGATGTACTTGCCACAAAGATTTTTATTTTGAGAAGGAGAGTGACTAATGAGTTTACTAGAAGTAAAAGACTTTGAGTACATTATCCCATAAGAGTGGCTTTTTCAATAAAATAGTAGACCATATGTATACGCAGTAGATGCGGTGTTAGTATGGTTATAGAGCAAGGAAAGACATACGGTCTTATAGGAGAATCTGAAGTGGAAAATCGACTATAGGAAAAACCATAGTAGGACTTGAAAAAGCAACATCTGGGCAAATACTTTTTGGTGAACAAAATGTATTAAAATCATCTATTAGAAAAAGATAAAATATAATCAAGACGTACAAATGATATTTCACGATTCCATGTCGTCACCAGATCCTAGAAAAAGAGATAATAGATATATTGGCAGAGCCTATAAGAAATTTTGAAAAGCTAGATAAAAGAGCTGAAAAATTGAAAGTATGTGAGCTTTTAGAGATAGTAGGTATGCTCTATAGATTCTATTTTTAAATATCCAGCAGAGTTTTTCAGGAGGACAAAAGGCAAAAGACTAGGTCAGCCAGAGCCATTGCCCTGTAAACGCAAAAAGTTGATAGTAGCAGACGAGCCTGTATCTGCACTAGATTTATCAGTACAAGCACAGGTATTAAATTATCTTATACAAAAGAATTTAATCTTTTCATACATTTTCATATCTCATATGATTTAGGTGTAGTGAACATATGTGTGACTATATATACATAGATAGCATAGAGGAAGATTTTACAGAGACAGGAAACAGGGAAGATATATAAAAATGCAAAACATACTATATACAAAAAGATCTGATAGCATCTGTACCTCAGATAAGCCCCTGAGTCAAGAGAAAATATAAAAAGAAAAATAGAAGAAAAGTAGAAAAAGAGTTTAATGATAGCTACAAAGATTATTGGTGATGAGAGCGTGCGCATATCTCCTCTTACTCAGTTATCTGATTACACGTTATGCGCTTAGCAAGTAGGGAAGGGAGCAGACTATGTGGACAATAGTTCGTAGATTTGCTTATAATGACACCCACAATTATTTATACTTAGCTTACTTGTATTTCATACTTAAAGGTGATGTCAGAGATGCAACTTACTGGAATGGTAATTGGAAATGTGGATCAAAAGTACTTGAAGAGATAAGAAGACAATCGAGTTTTATGATCCTTGGCAAATTACAGTATGTAAGATGGATTAAGGGGAGTTTTCATAAGCGATTTTGGTATGAGCTTTACATATAAGTTACCTGTATTACAAGTAATAGGGCCTAGAGCTTTGAACAGTTTTGTTTTAGCCTTATTTTCTTAGTAATAATGTATGCTATTGCACTACCTGTGGGTATGTTTCTGGCAAAATGCCGGTGGAAAGATTTGACAAAAATAGTATCTATTGCAAACTTTATAATATGCTATACCATCTTTTGTAATATATTTATTTTATATACTAGTGTTGGATATATATATTGGGATGGTTTCCAACTATAGGTTCTGTAGATTCCCAATATCGAAAAGAGCGGAATTACATTGTCTTATTATATGAGTAAAGATACACCATATGATACTACCTGCAACTTGTATAGCTGTATTTAAGCTATAGGAACTATACAATATCACAGAAATGAAATAATAGATGCAAAGTACAAGATTTATGTAAAAACAGCTAAAAACAAAGGTGTACCTATGAGGAAAAATATACTCATCACATATTTAGAAATTCATTACACTACCAATAGCAGCATTTTGGATTTCAAATATCAGGCCTTTTATCAGGCGCTAGTATGGCAGAGTCTATATTCAATTATCAAGGTATGGGTAAATTTTTCTTGAATCTAACAAATTCACGTGATTATGGTGTAATTACTGCTCTTATATTATTATATGGATTTTAAATTTATTAGAGTTCATTGCTATCAAGATATAACAATGAGCATAGTGGGCCAAGAATAAGAATAGAATAGGAGGAGTAATATGGATAAAATGAAGATTTAGAAACAAAATTACAAGAATTAGAAGAAACACAAAGAAAATCCTATAGGTTTCTATTAATAGTAAAGAAAATTTAAAAAGATAAATTAGCTAGAACATTTTCTATTTACTTATGATGTTACTAACAGCATTTATATTTATATTTTCTGCTACTGTAAATATGGATAAGGCTTAATACTGTAGATATATTTTAGAAAATGAAGCACCTTCATTGTAATATGGGATATATATTTGGACGATTCACAATTTGGTAGAAGTGTTTTGGTATGCTAGTGGTAGGTACAAAACTCAATATTATTGGGTATATCAATAACATTAATAACAAGTTTTATAGGACTTATAACAGGTCTGTGCATAAAGTTTTTATATGGTGGCAAGGGTAGATTCTTTTATAATAGAGAATAAATAGATTTTATAGGTGTACTTCCCTACCCTTATGATAATAATAAGCATTTGTAAGTATGATGCCAAATACAATATAATAACATTTTATACACAATGTCATCGTTTTATTGGATGAAATTGCTGCTAGATTAGTACGTTCCAGCTCTTTCTGAATTGAGACGGCTGGTTATATCAGCATCAGAATGGTACTAGTGATTTAAAAATAATACCGTACAGGGTATTACCCTAATATATCATCTATATTGATAGTAGAATCTGTACTTTCTCTTGCAGCAAATATAGGTATAGAAAACATCACTTTCGTTTTTAGGTTTGGTTTTCCTGCTACCATACCTTCTATGAGTTCGCTATTATCTCTAGCATCAAAGCCTGAAATAATACAAGATAAGATGTATGTGGTTTACCAGCTACATTGTATTATTTATATTATTATCTATTAACTTTATAGGTCAAGCATTAGACAGTGCATCTGATGCAAAGACAAAATTGATTAATTTACTTTGTTAATGATCTTGCATAAATCTAGATTATACATAATGTGCTTAATGTATAACCAGATAAACAGCATGTTTTATTTATACTTATGTTTATTATGTAATTTCAATGTAATACAAAATCAGTTGAAAACATATTACTTTAACTATGAATTAAAATATGGTTTGGATTTATAGTCTTATTTTGATAAGTATACAAGTATAAAATATTGCAGCTTTTAGATTTATGTAAAGATTATTATATATATTGGAGTGGGAGGAATTGAAAATGAAAGAAAAGGATAAAGCTCTTTCTATGGGTGCCAATACTTAGGTGCTTACGCTATCAGCTTGTGGGTCATCGCGTGGAGGTAGGAACACAAAAACATCAGAGAAGAAGCCAAAGTAGCAGTACCAGCCATGAGGAAAAGATGCGAAGGTAGTCAAAAATGAAGGCACAGCAGTAGAAAATGTCAAAGATTAGTATGTAGGTGTTGTGGTTAGTGATTCAGCATTTAAAGGTATCTACTGGATTTTTATACCAAGATGGTGGCCAGATGATGAGATGATAAAATATGCAATGAATAGACGCTTTTCCAACAGATGGAGATTTTCGAAAATTTTATTAGATAGTCGATGAAACACCCATAAAAGTGAGTGTAGACGCAGAAGAAAAAGAAAATGGTAACATACAAAATAAATCCTGAAAATTCAAATGGTCAAATGGAGAAATGTAACTACAAAAGATAGTAGTAAAAACATATGCGAGTTGATTTGCACAAAGACTATATATTGGCATCTAAATCAGTAAGATTTGGTGATGATATGAAAATAATAGAAGGAACAAGAAGATTACAACACAAAGGTACAGCTTAAAACTATATCAGGACTTTGAAGTAATAAGTGATTCTGAAATGAACATACACTTTAAAAGACATAAATCCTAGTGTTTATTGGGGTGGAGCATTTGTATCCAGAATTTATAAACGTCAAAAGCATTTGAAGGTATACCTATGAATAAAATGCAAGAGTCAGATCCACTTAGAAAAACACCAATCTCTTATGGACCATATGCTGTAAAAGTGTAGTTCCTGGAGATATAGTATATGAAGCAAATAAATACTACTACAAAGGTGAACCAAAAGTAGCTTGAAGCCAGAGAGATAGTACCTACATCTCAAGAAGTGGCAGGCAAAAGAAAGCTGTGGAAAATATGACATAAATGCTAAACTCACAGCAGATTCTTTCCTGACACCATTGAGCTAGATAATATGAATATACTTAGCAAGAAAAGCTCATATAGGAAACATATTTAGGCTTTAAACTAGGTAAATGGGATGGCACAAAATCATACTGTAATCACAAATCACGAGTGCAAAATGGCAGATGTAAAATTAAGACTATCGTATGGCGTCGCTATAGATAATGACTCTATGGGAGAAAAATTCTAATCATAGTCTTAGATTTCACAGTACAGCAGGTCCTATAGCTCCCTATATTCAAAAAGCCTGTATAATCCTATTATACCAAATTTTTAAATATGATTTTAGAAAAGCAAACATCATTACTTGGCAGAAGCTGGATTTAAAGATACAAAGCAACGATGGAATAAGAGAAGATAAAAGGTCAACCACTAAAAATAAACTTTGCTATGATGAGTGGTGGAAATATCAGAGCCATTATCACAATATTATCTACAACAATGATGAAACAAATAGGTCTTGATGTAGCTTTAGTGGTGGAAGATTACTAGAGTTTAACAATTTCTATGAAAGAATGAAAATGATCCTGCAATAGATGCATATGCTGCAGCTTGAGGTTCAACATCAGATCCTAATCTGTAGAGTTTATGGTAAAATGAAGCGTTTAATATGACAAGATAACCATCAGAAGCTATACAAACAGTATTAGATAAACCATCTTCCAAAGAGGCATTAGATCCTACTAGATGAAAGAATTCTATGATGAATTCCAACAAACTAGCATATGATGAAGCGCCATTTATACACTGTTAAACAAAGTTGATATAATTCCAATAAACAAGAGTAGTAAAATGTACGATTACAACTGGGATACAAGCTTTACTTCTGGCTGGATACTCAGAACTTAGCAGCATGGAACCAATACTCAACTAAATAACAACTAAAATAACAAATTTAAAATGGTTAGTTTACATATTTGTGTGAAATCTAAATCCATTTTGTATGTCTTCAAGTGTAAATAACAATTCTCATATTATAATATATCTTGAATTATTTTTCTGAATAAAGTTATAAAGGGATATATAACTAATTAAAAAGTAACTTACTATAAAATAATTATAGTTTTTACTATCTTCTAAGTTTTATTAGTATTCTAATATTATCTTAAAATTATATATAGTTTCATTTTATATATAATAGTTTTTAGATTAATACTATACTTTATATTAAACATTAGTTTTAAATGTATTTTAGTATTAAATAGATTTTACTATTAAAGTGTACTTATACATTTCAAAGGGAAAATGGTTGATAATTATATAAAGATAATTTTAAAATTTAATTATATGACTATACGGTAGAAAGGAGGAGGCAGGAAAAGATTATTATTAAGCTGATTAATGAGTGTATCTATTACAGCTTGTACACAAAACAGATGCAAACAGATACATATTTCAGATAATAAAAATGTAGAGCAGAGGAAGATAGAGGAAGATAAAAAGAAGAAAAAGAAAATTCTGAAACAAAGATAAAGATACTGAGAAGATAAATCTGGAAAATCTATAACAGCTATATATGATAATAAAGATGGTGTTGTGTTGATAGAATCTGTAGATAATGGGAAAATGAGATGAATATATATATAATAATATAGAAATTAAACAAATGAACCTCATAACTATAACCAGTAAAAGATGATAAAGATAGTTGATGTAAAACAATCTAATATAACAGTATTGGAACATATGTAGGACTTGTCGATAGGTACTAGGGCTGGAGTTTAGATTTATGACGAGACTTCATTTGTGAGTAAGTGTAGACGAAAATCCGATAGCACAATTGGAAAATATGAACAGAGATGTTTTATTATCACTAGATTTAAGTAAAAATAATGAAGATGGTAGCCTTTGTATTAGAAAAATTTAGTAAAAAGTAAAATATATATTTACTGATATAAAATAATGTTGTATATATAACTATAATCAAATTTGAAAGTAACATTTTATATAACTTTTCTTATATTTATGTGTAAAATCATACTTTAAAATAAACGAAATCAGATTAGTATACTAAAATTGATAAAAATAAATAATATTAAGTTAGGGAGATACTATGCGTGTAAGGGTCTACTTGTTTTAGGTGTAGCATTTTAGTTGCTGAAATATTTTTACCTAGTGGTTTTATTTGGGAGTATCAGGATTTATATCATTTATGTAGGCATTTTAAGGATAGCTCTAATGTTTATTTTGCTGTTAGTATTATAGCACTTTTCAATAATTTTCTTTGCTTTTATGTTATTTATTTTTGGCAAAATCCATACCTCAAAAATAGTCTTTACAAGACACTACTAAAGACTAAAGCTAGATAGTGAAGGTGGTGGTCATCTAAGGAAAAATACTAGTCATATAGAGCGAGATTATGGAGGTAGAGATACTTTTCTTAGACCATCAGGTAGAATAAAGAAAGATGATGTTATATATGATGCTATGAGTGAGAGTGAATTCATAGAAAAGGTCAAAAAGGTAAAAAGTGGTAGGAAACAAAAGGTTATATACTTATAGTAAAAGATTTGAGGAGTAGATAGTTTATGATATTTCCATTTGTGATAGTAGTATGAGTAAGTGGTTATAATATATACAAATTACAAGATAGATTTTATTAATTATCTTGACGTATTTGGATTTTGAGGTTTTTAGAAAAATATTTATTATAAATAAATTTACTCTTCGCTTATAAATTTAATGAGATAAATGGGATAATTATATAAACTAAACCTTATAGTACATAAGGAGGAAATATATGTATTTCAAAATGAGTTTTAGGCTCTGCAACATTTTATGTAGCATCCATAATATTTTGAACATGTATTTCCAACAGGGACTGGATAACTAGCTATGTTTTCAGGTGTCAATGTATCTATAATGACACTTATAGGTATGAGATTTAGAAGGGTAAGACCATCAAGAATAGTAGATCCAGTGATATAAAGCTACAAAAAGCTAGGATTAGTATTATCTATTGATAGGTTAGAAGCCTCACTATCTTGCAGGTGGTAGCTGTAAATACAGTTATGTAGATGCTCTCTTATATAGCAGCACGAAAGAGCAAACATACATCTTGAATTTGGGCAAGCAGCTGCTAGGCAGATCTTGCTGCAGAGATGTTCTAGAGGCTGTTCAAGTATCTGTAAACCCAAAAGTTATAGAAACGTAACCTATTATATCAGCAGTAGCAAAAGATGGTATAGAAGTAAAGGTATTAAAGGCTAGAGTAACAGTAAGAGCTTAATATAGAAAGATTAGTCGGTGGTGCAGGAGAAGAAACTATAATAGCTTCTAGGGTAGGTGAGGGAATGGTAGCAACAGTAGGTAGCTCATCTAGTCATAAAATAGTTTTAGAGAAAACTCTGATAAAATATCAAAACAGTACTTGAAAAAGGACTTGATTCCAGGAACAGCTTTTGAGATATTATCTATGGAATAGCCGATGGTGAACGTGAATTGCAAACATAGTAGGTGCACAACTACAAACCGATCAAGCAGAAGCAGATATAGCCCAAGCCAAAAGCAGAAGAACGTAGAGCCATGGCTATAGCACAAGAGCAAGAGATGAAAGCAAAAAGTTTGTAGAGATGAAAGCAAAAGTTGTATAGAGTCAGAATCAAAGGTGCCGCTAGCAATAGCAGAAGCATTTGTAAATGGCAATTTAGGTGTAATGGACTATTATAATATAGAAAACTATAAATTGCTGATACATCAATGCGAGAAGTCTATATCACGAGACAAATTCTGTAACTAAGAAAGAAGAATAATTATGGATAACGATGAGTATATATCAAAGAAATATGATAAAGATAGGACTAACAATTATTATTGCCATTTTGCCATATATTATAGATAATAAAAATAAAAAGAAACCAAATAATGCACAGTGAAAACCTAGAGAGAGAATATACATCGAAGAAGAAGAAAAACGAGAGAGAGAACAGTTAAAAAGAGAACAGTTAGAGCAGTTAGAACAAGATGCAATAAAAATGCAGAAAAGAATATTTGAAGAAGATAATAAGAAAAAGGTAATAAAAACATATCAGAAAAATACGAACAAACTCATCTTTACCAGAAAAGAAACATATTGATACAGATATAATAAAACGAAGAAATGAGATTAATAATATACAGTAGAAGAGATTTAGTGCAAAGTACAGATTTTGATTTACAAATGGCTATATATATATGATGAGATACTACAAAAACCACTAGCACTTAGCGAAAAGCAGGGGGTTTAATTTGAATATACTTTGGTGGAAAAGATAGTAGTGAACAGTATAAGTATAGAAATAAACTACAATGTTAAGAAAAATTACAAAAATAAATAAGATACCAAGGCTTATAATATTAAGAGTAGGAAGAAGAGAGATGATATAACATACGAACATCTCTATAGAAAATTAGATAGTTTTGGATTGTACCTTTATATCGCAAAAGAGTATGATGAGGACATGTGTCAGTAGATACTATGAAACAAAGAGATATTAAAATATAATGAAGATCTATACCATAAGCTCTATAATGATTTTAGACCACTGCCAAAACATCTTATGAATGCAGAAATAACTGAGTTAATAGATCCAGATATATAGATTGTGCTACATTATATAATCAAAGGTAGATTATTTGATAGAGAGGATTGGCCTATATTATCCTTGTGGCACCATTAGGCATGTTATGGAGACTTTAAAGATGTAGCAAGATGACTGAAAGTCAGTGCAGTGACGCAAGGAGCGTCTCTTCAGTGGTAGGAAAGCCACTTACTGATGATGTAAAAGAAAAAGCTACAGTTACAACTTCTGTAATTCAGATGCTGTTGACTCTGGATTTGATTACAAAAATGCTGAGATATAGTAGTAGCAGCTATAGGAAAAGCAAAATATCTAACAAAAAGAATATCAAAATCAGATAGTAATAGATGTAGATAAACTTCTGATGAAAATGGAAAATGTGTGGCGATGTGGATTTTGAAAACTTTAGATATGGAAAAATATTACTATAGCACCTAGCACCTAGAGGTATAGGAAGTATTACTACCACTATATTAGTAAAACAACTTATGAAAAGAGTATAAATATCAAACATAATTTAAAAATAAGATTTTTATATTAATGTTATATAAAATCTGATTTTAGATAATTATAATATGAATTATTATATACTTAATTTTAAAGTTTATTTTTGAATATTCAATTAGGACTTAATGCACGACTAGCCCATAAACAAATATAATCAGGGATTAAAAAGTGGATATTGTGGCAAAAATAATAGCTAACACCCACTGTGGTAAAGCTGTAGCACCACCACAACTCAGATCCAGCACCAGCTTAGTACAAGCAAAGCAGTGCTTCCAGTTACTATATTTCTTACATTCATTTTATTATTTAGCAAAATCAAATATAGTTGTCTTTATCAGATACTTTTTATATCAACAACTGATTAAAATCACAATCCATATATATACCGTCCCATAGATACAGATATTTGATCACATCATATTTTCAACTGTATCTGGATTAAATGCGTAATATAATGTATTTAAGTATGTATCAAAGGTTACCACTATTTTGTAAAAATCACCGAATCTGCCTATAGGATTATTTGTGATAGTGTAAAGATTATTAAAAACAATAGAAAAGTGTATAATCTATCTTTGTATAATTTTCTATAGACGATTGTGGAGGTGGTAAAAGCACCAGATGGATTATACACTATATCAACACTAAATCTTCTTCTTTTCCATAACCAACATCATTTAGCATTTTTAATACTTCTATAGATTTATCAAATACTCCATCTCACGGTTGTATATCTGTATTATTTTTGTATAAAAAGGCAAAGAACAGACTACATTCACATATTTTTAGCATAAACATTTTATTAAGTGTTTATAGTTAGGGTACAACAATATTACTAAATTTGTTCTAACTATTACTTTTTTGGGCTATTTTGAGCTTTCTTGTAAAAACCACTCAAAATTAGGGTTCATCTCTGGTGCACCACCAGTTATATCCATTATTTTAAAAGTTATGCTTTTAAAGACTTCAAACAAGCCACTAATACATCTTTTGACATTATTTCAGTACTGTTAGGAGATGCCAAAGGCAAACAATGCTTACAAGTAAGATTACATAATTTACTGACATTTACTTGCATTATCTAGATTTTCATAGGTTTTAAAAATCTTTCAGTTGGAACTGTATCCGTAAATCTAGGTATATTTACTTGTTCATCCAATTGTTTAATATCCATTTTATTCTCCCAAGATTATTTCATGATAATTTATCAGATAGTATTCTTGCTTTGTACACCAAAAAGCAAAGAGTTGCACCTGCTTTTATTGCAGCAGCTATCTGTATAGCTCCATAATTTTGCTCTTTATCACATCCATGTCCCCAAAGTTGCATTTGTATGACGTCTATACAGTATGGACATTGTACAGTATGAGCAACAGCAAGAGCTATAAGAGATCCCTAGCTGTAAGGCTCCTCTGCAAAATAGATTGCCATAGTATTGCATAAAATTATCCCAGCCCACAGCATCTTGACCTATTATACCTGCACAAAATTTTCTAAATCTTTTTATTAAAATAATAATCCATAATATCCTCCTTTAACTTATTACAGAGTTAAATAAAAATTAGTATATAAAATAACACTAATAGAAAGATTATATTTTCAGTAAGCAAAATAGGTCAATGATATATTTTTAAAAATATATATTTATTATTCATTTCAGTTCAATCAAAAATTATTTTAAAAATGTAGCTCACAATAGATTTGTTACAAAAAGTATAGAAAGTCAGGTTATATAATAAAGATTTAGAAAAAGATAAAAATTAGTATATTGTTATGATATACAACAATCAAAATTATATTATAGGCTTTGTGTCAAATCATTGACTTTTGCATTCTGACATATAAGTAAAGGAACATATTGGATACACTCAATATTTATGGTATAATGATTAAAAATCGTAGCAGATAAAAGAAATTGGTAGTATGAATAATGAAATAGATAAAAACTCATAAAGATGTTTATGGCAGTATTAAAAGAATTGATGGATAATGTACAGAAACAAGGTTGCAAAGAGAAGTTGATAATATCCTCATTCAAACTTACTGAGATTGGGCGAATTATCATAGAAGACGAACAGGAAATTCTGATAGAGCCAGTATGGAAAACAGTTAGTAACAGACTTATCAAAGAGGCTCACCAAAAGAATATGGGTAAAGGGATTTTCAAGGTCTAATTTGCAAAATATGAGGAATTTTATCTGTCAGATCAATTTGCCAGACACTGTCTGGCAAATTAAGTAGTCACACTACTGTGAATTGCTTTCCCACAAGCGATGAGAAGAAAAAGAAGTTTTATGAAAAAGAAACTATCAATGCGAATTGGTCTGTAGAGAGAGCTAAAGACAAATAAAACATCACTTTTTGAAGACTGTTACTTTCATCAGGGAGATGAAAATAAAGAAAAGGTATTGGAGTTAGCCTTAAAGAAACAGAAATAAATAAGGCAAGTGATGTTGTACAAAAAGATCCTTATGTATTTGAGTTTTAGGAATACCGGAAGAAAAGGCTGTAATGGAAAGTGATTTAGAAAAAGCCCTAATAACTCATATTGAAAAATTCTTACTTGAACTTGGCAAGGCTTTATGTATGTAGGCTCACAAACAGAGTAACACTTGGAAATACCCATTATTATGTTGATATGGTATTTACAACAAGATACTTAGAAGTTATGTTTTTGATTGAATTAAAAACAGGAAAGTTAATGCCGGAAGCAGTCGGACAAATCAATAGTATCTTAACTACTACAAGACGGAAGTTAATGACGATACGGATAATGAGCCTATTGGAATTATACTTTGTACCGATAAGGACAGTATACAGGCAGAATATGCACTTGGCAGGTTTATCCAATAAGATATTTGCTTCTAAGTACACTTTATATATTCCAGATAGAAGCGTTAGAAGAACAGGTAGAAAAGAGTTTTTAAGGAATTACAAGGAAAAATAAAGTTAATGGAAGATACAATTGGTTATGATTATCTAAAATTTAAGACACTTATATATCTGTATCTTACTTCACCGTTTACTGTAATCTTCATAAGTTTAGTACCAAAGGCTTATCTGTGATACCGTTTGATAACATAGTTTTGTTAGTTGAACTTGAGTTTTATAATTTTGCAATATTCTTTCAACATTTACTATTTTCACAAATTTTTATAACCACCTGTAACTATCTTCACCTCTTGGTCTATTTACAGAGTTTGCATTTCTTATTTGTTCTTCATAAGTTGTATTTTTAAGGCTCGTGTGATATTAGTTTGTCGCTATATAGCAATTCATCTGATAACGCATTTTATTTTTCCAAGTTGAAAATTCTTGCATATCTTTGTCATCGAAAAGTTTTAACATATGTGGGTACCCCATATGTTATTATATATATGCTACTAATAATCAAAATTATATTATAGGCTTTGTGCTCAAAATGTTTGACTTTTTACAAAAATTCAATAAAAATTATTTTTAAAAATCTGTTTACTTTTATATGAAAAATATGTTGCAATCATCAATGGTTATTAGGTTTTTGCTATGTATGTAGTGACACCGACTTTATACTTGGCATTGACTGTAAAAATTATTGAGGTGTAAAATGACAAAGGAATTAAAACAAGAAATTGTTAAAGTATGCAATAAAGAAGAGATACAGGTTCTCCAGAAGTACAAGTTGCTATACTTACACAAAAGAATTAATGAATTGAATGAACATCTTAGATTCCACAAAAAGATCATCACTCAAGAAGAGGTCTTTTTGAAAATGGTAGGACATAGAAGATCTTTACTAAGATACCTTAAAGAAAAAGATCTTGAGAGATACAATACATTAATAAAAGTCTTGGACTAAAAAGTAACCTTTAAAAAGAGCGGGACTGACCTGCTCTTTTCAATAAGTTTTACACACTATAAAGTGGTGGTTTTAGAGTCAATATATAAAATGTATAATTATATTATAAAAATTAAAATAAATTTATATAAAAATGGTTGATTTGGTCATCTATAAATCAATTCTAATAGGAGTATATTATGAGTAATATTTTTGAAATGCAACTAGGTGGTAGAACTCTTGAGTGTAGAAATAGGAGAATTGGCACAAATGGCTAATGGAGCTTGCTACCTTAGATATGGTGATACTGTAGTATATAGTAACAGCTACAAATTCACAAAAACCGAAAGAAAGGTATAGATTTTTCCCATTGAGTGTAGATTTTTGAAGAAAAACTTTATTCAGCAGGAAAATACCTGGTGGATTTATAAAAAAGAGAGGAAAACCTTCTGAAAAAGCTATACTTATCAGACTTATGAGTAGACCTATAAGACCATTATTTCCAAAAAGGATATAGAAATGATGTACAAGTAGTTGCTACAGTACTTTCTATGGATACAGATAACAATCCAGATACTGTAGCTATGATAGGTTCATCTATAGCTCTTAGTATATCATCTATACCATTTAATGGACCTACTGGCTCTGTATCTGTAGGTCTTATAGATGGAGAGTTTTATCGCAAATCTAATCTTGAGGCAAAGAGAAAAATCTGATATGTATCTTGTCGTTTCAGGAACAAAGGATGCAATAATGATGGTTGAGGGCCTGGCTGTAATGAGATAACAGAAGACATTATGCTTAGTGCCATATTATTTACTATAGAAGAAATTATATGTGATTTTTGCCTAAGTATAGCTGACAAAAATAGGAAAAGAAAAAGACGAATATTATGATTTAAGGCAGAAGAAGAAGTAGAAAAGATGCAGTAGTTGAATATTGCTCTGAAAAGATGAAAAAGGCAATAAAAATCAGGATAAACAGGAAAGGACAGAGAAAATATGGAAAAAGTTAAAGAGAAGATGCAATGGAACATTTTGCAGATATTTTCCAGATAATATGAAAGATGTAGACTGATAATAGCCTCTATTACTAAAAAGAAGTAAAGAAATATGATGAGTGAAAGATAAAATAAGGACCTGACAATGATCTACAAGAGATAGGGAGACCTATATGGTGCGAGGCAGAGTTCTTTCCCTAGAACACATGAGTGAGTGCTCATATTCACAAGAGGACAAACTCAAAAGTATTATCAGTAACTACGCTTGCAGGTCTTTCCAGAAACTCAAACAATAGACGGACTTGATGAAAGTAGAAGAAGAGCCTGCATCACTACAATTTCCCAGCTTATTCAGTGGAGAGGCTAGAGCATCAAGAGGACCTGGTAGACGTGATGGGTCATGGTGCTTTGGCTACAAAAGAGCATCGAACCATTACTTCCTAGTGAAGAGGATTTTCCTTATGCTATAAAGGAGTAGTATCAGAAGTAATGTCATCTAACGGATCTACATCGCGCTAGTGTTTGTGGTAGTACATTATCATTGTATGGACGCAGGTGTACCTATGGGAGAGATATGGTGGCAGGTATAGCCATGGGGCTTATAAAGATGAAGAAGATGATGTTATACTTTCAGATATACAAGGAATGGAAGACTTCTTAGGAGATATGGACTTTAAGGTGGCAGGTACAGGTATCACTGCTATACAAATGGATATAAAAAATATCGGTATAGATGAAGACGCATACTAAAAGAGCATTAGCACAAGCAAGAGATGGAAGAATCCATATGTAGGAGAAATGCAAAAGTAATAGATAAGCTTAGAGAAAGCTTATCACCATATGCACCCTATGATAATGGTATGCAGATAATCCTGATAAAATAAGAAAGCAATAGGTAGTGGTGGAAAAACTATAAACAAAATAATGAAGAAACAGGGTAAAAATAGATATAGATAATGATGGAAAGGGTAGCTATACTTTCTAATAATCGAGAAATGTGCGCAAAAGCTAAATCAATATTAGAAGGTATAATAGCAGAGCCTGAAGTAGGTACAGTATATAAAGGAAGAGTTACGAAAATAATGGAATTTGGTGCTTTTGTGGAGATATTACCTGGGAAAAGAAGGATTACTTACATATCACAGATAGATAAAACCAAAAGAGTAGCTAAAGTAGCAGATGTATTAAAAGAAATGATGAGATAGAGTGAAAACTTCACTGATATAGAGAGAGAGTGAAGACTCAATTTATCTAGAAAAGTTTTATTACAAGCAAGTATAAAAATAACGAATGATTTACTTGCACTTTTATATAGGTTAAGAGGATAAATAAAAATATAATTAAAAGTTTTAAAAAGTAGTATCTGTACAAAATGTCTTAAGTAAAATTTTTATATACAATTTTGAACAAGATTAATAATAAAATATAATTTAATTGCGAGCTTTTCTTTAGTTTTAAGGAAAAGCTTGCATTATTTAGGGTATGAAATAGCTAATAAAAATACAAAAATACGAGAAAAGATATAGATGAAAGTACAGAAAGAGAAAATGAAAATGTATTGTACTGATTATTATGTGTAAGCATTGTTTTGCTTTGGTATTGCTTTCTTTCTGTGTCCGATGCTGGACTTGAAATGTTTTAAAATCATTTGTGACTCTCGATTTATTTTCTAGTTTTTCTTATATTATATTTTTAGCTTTAACAGCTATTTGCACATACAAAATAATAATAAATTATAAGACATTTTAAGGCTAAGTGGTTTAAACAAACTAGATTGTATAATTACATATGTGTGTGTTTGCATGTTGTGAGGTATCAACATTAATACAATGAAAGAGAAACTCTGAGTTTTTCATTGTTATCACTAAAGAATACTCTATTCTTTAGCGATGGATGATAAAAGGCATGCTTTATACCATATTTAGTTTCTTTTTATTTTTAAACTGATAGGTATGGTTGGTATAGTTTTGTTGTACTTACATCTTCATTGTACTTTGATAATAAAATACAGACAATGTATTAAATCTTATGAGAAGCATTGTATCTAATATATAGAACAAAAATATAGAAAATGATAAAGAGAAATGTTAGATATGAAGAAAATTATATAAAAACAAAATATTGATATAATAGATGGACATTTTCCAAGACTTACCGGATTTAAAATGATATAGAAATAGAAAAGTAGCAAAAGAGATATAGTATCTTATGAGTGAACCTACAGATTTTGAAAATGATCCCGATATGCTCAATATCAGATGGTACGATAGAAGACTACTGTAGATTTTCGTGAAGAAAATTAACAGAAGAATGTACAGAAAAAGCAGTGATGATATAAAGATTGCAGATAAAGAAGTAAGTTTAGTCGAAAAATAGAGAGAATTTACACTACATATAAAAGAAGGTAGTGGGTGATATACTACCAAAATTCTGCAAAAATAAGTACATCAAATCCATTAGAGGGAAAACAACGAAAATATAATTGTTGAAGAAGAGATAACATGATGGATTAAGATATAGATGAAATTGAAAATATAGAGAGAGTGTGGAGATATATACAGGAGGAAAACAAAAGTAGATAGCCTGAAGAAGATGATAAAATAGAAAATGAGAGAAAGATAGAAAATACATGAAGAAACAGACAGAGAAATATAATAGATATAGAAGAAGAAAACTAATGATGAAGAAAAGAGTATTATGCATGATGATTATATGGACACATCTCAAGTAATAGAAAGTGAATATGAAGAGATGATGATAGTTCAAATAGAGAGAGACCTTTATGTATACCCCACAATAAGCCTGGCTAAACGAATATAAAAAGGTAGCAGTATATGATAGGGCAGAAAAATAAGAAAGCACAATTATTAAAACAGACTCTAGCTAGTTTTGGTGCTGTAGAAGCGAATGTGGAAAATATATCGATAGGACCAACAATTTACTAGATGAAATAAAACCGAAAGTAGGAACAGAAAGTAAGTAAAATTACAAATCTTACAGGATCTTGCACTTGCACTGCAGCTAAAGCTATAAGGATAGAGGCTACCTATACCCGGCAAATCTTATGTAGGGTAGACGTACCTGCAAATGAAACGTCGCAAACTGCTGTAAAGTTTCAAAGTGCTCTGATACAGACTATGGATAGAAAACTATAATATAGTAGTCGCACTGGGAAAAGATATATATCAGGAGAAGTGATATTATCTGACAGCAACAAAAATGCCACATCGTACTCACTTGCAGGCTCTGCAGGATCAAGGTAAATCAGTGTATAAACGCTATAATATGTAGTATTTTATACAATTATTCTCCAGAAGAAGTAAAACTTATATCTAGTAGATTCCAAAGGTAAGTAGAGGAGCTATCAATATATAATAAAATGCCATATCTAATAGCACCGTTATTACAGATATGAGAAAAGCACACCACAGGCATTAAATTGGGCGGTAAATAGAGATGGAAAAAGAGATGTACTCTTTTTGCTGATACAAAATCAGAAAGATATAACTAGCTATAATCAAAGCAGTTGAAGAGAAACTACCAAGAATAGTGATACACAGATGAAGCTTTGCAGATCTTATGATGGTTGCGCCAAAAGATACAGAAGAGGCTATATATGTAGACTGGCACAAAAAGCAAGAGCCTGCGGTATACACCTTATAGTTGCAACTCAAAGACCATCTGTAGATGTTATAGCAGGCCTTATAAAAGCAAAACATATCATCTAGGATTGCCTTTGCAGCACTATCATCTGAGTGAGTTCTAGGACCTCATAGTAGACAGGTGGTGCAGATAAGCTATTAGGAAAGGAGTATGCTTTATTCACCTCTAGGTATGAATAAGCTATGGCGAGAATACAAGGTGCATTTTGTGGAGAGGAAGAAGGCAGATATACAGATTTTATAGAACAAAACAATAATATAGCTAATCTTGAGCAAAAACAACAAGAAATCTCTAGACAAATAGATGAAATAGTAGTAGATTCAAAAGATAAAAAGAGTATGGCTCTGATGATGATTTGCAGGCTGTAAAGCTATGGGTTTATGCATATGAAATGAGGAGATATTCAGTATCTCTTATACAGCGCAGTTTAGAATATAGGATATAATAGGGCATCACGATTAGTGGGTGACATGGAAAAACACTGGACTGGGTAAGTAAGGCGACGGCTCAAAACCTAGAAAGTAGTAAAGAAATCAGGAAATACTATAAAGTGGTGCAAAATGGAAAACATAAAATTAAGAGCAAATGCAAAATTAAATCTAAAAATACAAACAAGGTCATTGAAAACAAATATCATCGATATGACGATGATAAATCAAAGTGTCAGCTTATATGATGAGATAGTAATATCTAAAATAGAGGTGGGGCAAAGATTTATAGACTTGTACATCACCCAAAATACAAGATGCAGATAATATAATGTATATAAAATGGCTGGTAAAATATGCAAAGAAATAATAGAGCATAAACGTAGATATAGCAATAGAGATATACCTGTGCGCAAGCCGGACTTGGTGGTGGGAAGTAGTGATGCAGCAGCAGTATTAACAGGATTAGATAGAATTGTACAACCTTAATCTTAGCTATGATGATAAAACAAATATATCCCAAAAAGTATAGAGTGCAGATGTACCATATTGTTACTGTGTCTTTGTGGAGATAAGTATGTTACAGGTCTGGAGAAAAATTACAAGACATAAAATCAGAGAAATTTTGTCACAATAATACGTAAACCACAGGAAAATATGCCAACTAATCTTGCATTTGAACTATTTGATAATAGTCAGCAAATAGAGATGCTGATTTTATGGATCGAATTATTGTTAAAAACAAAAAGAATTAGATAGCAGCATTATAAAAATATTTTATAATGACTTTGAAAGTGTAATCTCAAAATTTAAAGTTATAAATGAAATAAAACACAGATTTTGCTATGAAAATGGCGCTGATCTATGATGAGTGGTAGTGGTACCACTGTATGTACCCATATATAAAGATGAAATAGCAAAATGCATATAAAGACTAAAGGGAAATATATAATAATCTATATATTTAGCTAAAAGTGTTGACAAAGGAGTAGAGATATGTATAAATGGATGTATTACTTGATATACAGACTCTTACAGATGAGACACAAAGCAAGAAAGATATAATAAATGATAGTTTCCAAAGGGAGTTTATGTGAACATTTTGATATGATAAGCCATGAAGATAGTGAACTTACAGAGTTGCAAAGGCAATAAAACAGTATTAAAATAGAAAAGGATGTATTACCATGAGTAAGATATGGAAAATCCTAAGTAATATGTATTTTAAAATGCTAAATGTGTTCAAATAGTATGTATAATACACCGCACGGTAGCTTTGAATTATCTATAAGAAACTAAAAAGATAGATTCAAGATGAAGAGTTTCAGCTACGTACAAGATAAAAGTAGAACATGATATAGAGATAAAAGGCTTATTTTCAAGCAAGAACATGTTGGAAATAAAGGTAAAAGAAATAAAAATAAAATTATAAAGGTTGATGTGCAGATTATCAGTTCAGTAAGACAGACTATAAAAAGGGAAAATCTTATAGATGATAAAATACTAATAGCATTATCTGGTGGACCAGATCTCTATTTGTCTCTCTGATACTAATGATAAAGTTAAAAGATGAGGTATAATCTTACACTTTGGCGCAGCACATCTAAATCACAGAATAAGAGGCATTTGACCGCAAGATTCTTTCATTTTGCCATATGTAAGAAAAATAATGTGCGTGCCATATAGATATACCGTGAACTTGCAGTACAACAATCTAGAGGTAGAAGAAGATAGCAAGAGATGGGTAGATGATATGTTTTGATATAAAAACAAACTAAGTGCTCATCAAGATACAGCAGTAGCACACAACCTTGATGATCGTCAAGCAGAAACTATGCTTATGAAGATGTGTAGGTTCAGGTATGCTGGGTGACTTCGTGGTATAGATTATAAAAAGAAAGTACGGTACTCATAGGACCACTTTTAGATATATATAAAAGTCAAATCAACAACGAATACTGTGATGTCAATAATAATCTAAACTGAGAATAGATAGGAAGCTAATTTTGAAAGTGATTATTCTAGAAACTAAAGTGCAAGACTGGACCTTATACCATATATTGAAAACAATTATTGTAGAAAATATCAAACAGATACTCAAGAACAGCCAACGTTATAAGAGATGACCATAATTATATAGAAGAAGCATCTAGAAGCATTATGAACTACTTGTAAAGAATACGTCAGACGATGAGATAATCTTAGATTGCTCTTTTAAAAATACAGATGCAGCCATACAGGGTAAATGATCGACTGGTTACATTAGAATATAGTGGAGAAAATCTAAATAATATAGAAAATGTGCATATTGTAGATAGCCTATCTTTGCTTGAAAAATCTGATGGTAAAATTATAAACTTACCTAAGAATTTAAAAGCATATAAAAATGAAGATTATGTAATAACTACTAAAAATCAAGAAAATGAAGAGATAACATACGAAGATACAGATAGAAACAACGGAAAAACAGTTGTAGTAAAGGATAGGACTTACAGTAACTACTAGCGTATTACCAGCGAAAGACTCATTAAGCGTTACCTGTATCAAAAATATAAAAGTATTTGATTACGACAAGATAGTAGGCTCTTTATATGAAGAAGCAGAAAACAGGAGATAAACTAAGTCCCTATAGGTCTTACAGGCACTATAAAAGACATACTAATAAACAAAAGATACCTGCTGATACCAAATATATGTTTCCTATAATAGTGATGATGAGCAAATATGTAGTGTTGCTTGATAGGATAAGTGAAAAATTATAAAATAGATGATAGTACACAAAGAGTAATAAGAAATACAACTGAGTATGATGATGATAGGAGGAATATAGTTGAAAAATTTATTTAAAGAAAGCATATTTTTATATTAATAATGATAGTAGCAAGTGGTATCAATTTTATGTTTAATATTAATTCAGCCACTAGTAGTGAAGTAGTACCGATCAACAGTATATAGCAACCTTGAAAAGATAATATAAAAACCATAACATTTGCAAATAGATAAACAGGACAGATGAAAAGTGGAGAAAAATTTGAATCATATATGCCTACAGTGTTAGATGATAGCAAATTTTCAGAAAAATTATTAGAAAAAGCACAAACTCAATAATAATATCAGGAGCTCTGAAGATAATACAAAATCAGTATTGATGAACTTGTTGCCAGGTATAATAATAGTGATAGTACTTACAGGTATATTAGCTTACTACGCAACAAAAATGCTGGAAATATTGGAAACTCTCCAAAATCCACCTACACCTTTGGCAATTGCTTTTTCTCAAAAGCAAAAACCACAAGCTACCTTTGAAGATGATAAATTTGAAGATGTAGCAGGTCTTGATGAAGAAAAAGAAGAGTTACAAGAGCTAGTTGATTTTTAAAAACCCGAAAAAGTATTCTGATTTAGAGCTAGGATACCCAAAGATGCTTATGGTAGGGCACCGACAGGTAAGCATATCTATCAAAAGCAGTAGCAGGTGAAGCTGAAGTACATCTATAAGTGGTTCTGGATTTGTAGAATGTAGTGTAGGTGAGATACAGCCAGAGTAAGAGAATTATTCGATCGTCATCAGCGCCTTGTATAATATTCATAGATGGATAGATGCGGTAGGTAGAAAAAGAGGCGCCGGACTGGGTGGTGGACATGATGAAAGAGAGCAAACACTAAATCAGTTGCTTGTAGAAATGGACGGATTTGCAGATAATCAAGGCGTGATAGTAATGGCAGCTACAAATAGACCAGATGTATTGGATCCAGCATTACTTAGACCAGGTAGATTTGATAGACAGGTAGTAATAGAGCGCCGGATATAAAAAGGTAGAGAAGCCATATAAAGTACGTCATGACCACTATCAGATGATGTAGATTTGAAAATTGTAGCAAAAAGAACACTGGGGTTCACACCTGCTGATATAGAAAGATATCATGGAACGAAGCAGCTATACTTTCAAGCTAGAGAAAATGTTGGAAAAATAAATATGCAACAATAGAAGAAGCTATAACAAAGGTAATAGTAGGTATACCTAAAAATCAAGAATAATAACAGAAAAGATTAGTAGCTTATCATCTGAGGCGGGTCACGCTGTCATAGCAAGATTATTACCAGATTTTTGATCCTGTACACCACGTTACTATAATACCAAGAGGTAGAGCAGGTGGATTTACTATGACACTTCCGGAAGATGATATAAACTATAATACAAAAGAAAAATGAACGATGAATTGGTGGATTTACTAGGGAGGTGAGTAGCAGAGCGGATTATACTAGATGATATATCTACAGGAGCTCAAAGATGACTCTACAAAGAGTATCTCATATAGCAAGAGCAATGGTAACAAAATATGCCTTTAGTGAAAACTCTACCGTCCTATGTCCTGGAGATACATCAGATGAAGTATTTTTAGGAAGAGATTTTACAAGTGGGAGAAAACTATTCCGAAGAAGTAGCATCTCAGATAGATAAAGAAGTAGAAAAGATAGTAGCTGTAGTGCATATGATAGATGTAAAATCTATTGACACAAAACATAGATAAGCTACACAATGTAGCAAAAGCACTGATGGTATTAGAAACATTGGATAGGACCAGTTTGAAAAAGCATGATAATGGACAGCTAGATTTAGCTGAAAGAAGAAAAATAGAAAAACTGCAAAAATAGATGACAAATAATTTAGATGATACAAAAACAGATGATACAAAAATAGATGAGCAATAATTTAAGATGATATAAAAACAGATGATACAAAAACAGATGATGTAGATATGAAAATGGAACAAAGAGAAGAAAACTAAACAGTTTATTAAGTTTTTATTATATTTTTATATAATAAAAACTGGTATGTATAGATATCAAACAAATTATATGTGAAAAATGTATTAAAATTTATGTAAGCTTGCTAAAATATATAAAAAGCGTATAATATGCTTAGTATATATTTATAGGATTTATATATTAGTAAACCTTAATTTACTTGATTATAAACACATTGTAATTTTAGGTTTACCAAGTACATATTGAGATCTAATATTTTGTAAAAATATTAGAATTACATATTGTTGCGTAGAGTATTTTTAAAAAGATGAAATTACATAGAACAACTTTGTTAAAAATATACTAAATATTAAATTGTGCATAAAGTAAAAGATATAAATCTTAAATATGTACAAGCTTTAGTTTATAGTGAAATGATATCTATTCAACTATTATTTTGGAAGTATGAAAAGGAGGCGAAATAAATGATGAAAGTAAAGTAGAATTTTGAACGTATTTCTTGCGATAATATTAGTATTTACAATGGTATTATCTACAAAATAGGGAAGTTTTGCCATTAAAACACCAACTGTTATAGAGATAAAAATGTTGATGATAAAGGGAGAAGGTAACTACAAACTTAAAAACAATAAAAAGAATTGGAAGAAAGAAGAGCAAGAATAACTATAGGTGCCGAAGGTGGTTCTGTAAAATCAATAGAGTCTACAAAAGAGAAAGTAGTATAGCATTTTTAGCAGATACATCAGCCTCTATGGAAAAAGAAGGTAGAATAGGAAAGATTAAAACAAGCTTTAAAAAGAATCTTTTAAAACTGTACAAGAAGTAGTAGACAAAGATGCTGAGGTAAGAGTAGGACTTGTATCATTTGCAAAAAGATAGCTCTATAAAATATAATTTTAACTAGAGTTAGCAAAGAAAATCACCAACAAAATGCTTTGGAATTCTGCTGTTAATTCACTTGCTAGCAGATGGAGGAACATATACTGATAAGGCGTAGACTATGCGAATAGTATGTTTAATGATAATTCAGCTAAAAGAATAGTTGTTCTTATGACAGATGGAGAGCCTACATATTCAACTAAAATAAAAATCACCATAATTCTGAATTTTACAATAAAATAGTTGGAAATGGTATAGATTATAATCTCATCTGAAACGTGGTTTATTGGGATTCTTATAAAACAAAAAGACGGTATTAGAATTACAAACAATGGAGAAGCAGGTATACTTAGAGCAAAAATACTTAAAGGTAAAGGTGCAATTATATGCACTATGGGTATTGGAGCAAACGAAGAACAACTTGAACAATACTTGACAAAAAGTAGCTAGTCCTGATAAGTTCTATAAGGATGCATCAGGAAATATGTCAAAAACTTTTCTAAAGATTTAAAAATATCTTATACAAAGATAACAACTCCTACTATATTTGAGGAAACTTGTCAGATACTATGGGTGATAAGATTAAATTGATAAGTACCCAACAAAATATAATAGAAACTATAGAAGTAGAAGCTATGTCTCCTGGAAAGAAAACAAGAAATAAAAGAAGCTATAAAAAGTAGTCTTAAAGTTAACGGAAATAAAATAACAATAGATAAAAATAACACTATACAGGTGAATCATTTAAGATAAATTATGATAAGAGCCTGATTTAGAAAAACTTGAAGATGAAGATTATGATGTATTTTTAGATGCAAATAAGGCTGCAAAAATTAGGAAAGAAAGAATTTCCAGTACCAAAAATAAAAGTAATAAAACCAAAAGCTACAATAACAAAAATTTGAAAAAGATACAATGACCCTTTTAGAAGGAGAGAGTTTGCTATATATAAAGATAAAAAGTTATTAAAGAAAAATAGTAACTAATGAAGAAGGAAAAAGCGATAGTAGAGTTACCTTATGGAACATATAAATTAATAGAGACAAAAGCTCTGAGGGATATGTAAGAAATAATGAACCCACAATAGTAATTATAGATGAAGTGGAAAAGAAGAAATAGTTTATAATGAAACAATGCAAAAGTACAATACAGTGCACAAAAAGAAATGGCAAAATGCAGCTGAAAATAATGAAAACACAGTAGATGTAATGCTTTACTCTGTAAAAGATGGAAATAAAACAGAAGTACAAAAAGCAAGAATAACAGGAAATGCAGAAGTCAAGTTTGATGAAGTGAATAAATATGGAGAAGATGGTAAAAGAAATAGAATATAAGGTAGAAGAGTCAAGCCCATCAATATGCAGTAAAAATGGTAGGAGAACCTACAATAGATGGAACAAAAATATACATTCACAAACAAAACCCAGAAAAATCCAGATAACACTAAAAAGCAAGTAAGAAATGGTTAGGAGTAACAAACTACCAAAATCTAAAGCAGTAATAGAGTTATTTTAATGAAAATAGAAAAGTAGAAGAAAAAGAAATAACAGGAAACGACAGTGTAACATTTGAAGTAAATAAACATGATTCAAATGGAAAAGAAATAAAATATGAATTAAAAGAAAAGAAATAGAAGGATATGTAAGTGAAGATTAAAAAGATGAAAAATAACTATGAATTCACAAACAAAACCAGAAAATCCAGAAAAATAACACTAAAAAGCAAGTAAGAAATGGTTAGGAGTAACAACTACCAAAATCTAAAAGCAGTAATAGAGTTATTTAATGAAAATAGAAAAGTGAAGAAAAAGAAATAACAGGAAACGACAGTGTAACATTTGAAGTAAACAAATATGATTCAAATGGAAAAGAAATAAAATAGAATTAAAAAGAAAAAGAAATAGAAGGATATGTAGTGAAGTTAAAAAGATGAAAAATAACTATGAATTCACAAACAAAACCAGAAAATCCAGAAAAATAACACTAAAAGCAAGTAAGAAATGGTTAGGAGTAACAAACTACCAAGATTCAAAAGCAGTAATAGAGTTATTTAATGGAAATGAAAAAGTAGCAGAAAAAGAAATAACAGGAACGACAGTGTAACATTTGAAGTAAATAAATATGATTCAAAATGGAAAAGAAATAAAATATGAATTAAAAAGAAAAAGAATTAGAAGGTTATGTAAGTGAAGTTAAAAAGATGAAAATAACTATGAATTCACAAACAGACTAGAAAAATCCAGAAAAAGTAACAGTAGAAGTAACTCAAAGTATGGAAAGATGTAGAAGATGCATCTAATCTTTCATCAGAAATAAATCTTATTGAAGATGAAAAGACTATAGCTACTAAAAACGTAACAGGAAACGGTAGTGTAACATTTGAAGTTAACAAGCATGATGCAGATGGAAAGCAATTAACATTAGAGCAAATAAAAAAGCAAAATACACTATTAAAGAAACTAATATTCCTGAAGGATATAAATTAGAGTCAATTTCAGAACCTGAAGAAAAAGATGGTGTTATTAAGTATACAGTTACTAATGTCAAAGATAAAGAAGTATATAGAACATTAATAGCTAAAAACAATGGCTTGATAGAAGCGGAAATGAAATGTCAAATGAAGAAGCTAATAAATATCAAGTTAAAAATAAGAGTTTCAAAACTTGTTGAGAAGAAAAAGTACACTAGAAGATAAAGAAGTAAAGGTAACTTAACAATAACTGGTAATGGTGAAACAAGATTAATAGTACCAGCAATAGATGAAAAAGGTAATTTTATAAAATATTACCTATCTGAAGAAGTAATAGATATAGATGATGGAAAAAGTTTCATATATCCAAAGAACAGAAGATATTAAAGACCCTGAGAATAAGGATCAAGTAAATGGATTATATGGAGTAAAATTCATAAATCAATTACAAAATTTAGATATCAAAAAAATTAGATGGTAGTAACAACAATCAACCATTACAAGGTGTAAAATTTAGAAATAACTCAAAAGAAAATAATAAAGTAGCAGTAATAACAAATAACGAAGGTATGTTAGATAGCAAAAGTATCATTAGAAGAAGGAGATTATTTATTAGAAGAAACAAATGCGCAAGATATGGGTTATAAAACTACAACACCTGTAACACTAAGAGTAACAACAGATAGTATACTTTTAGTGAATAAAGATGAAAAGGTTGGAAGTAGGAACTGATTTACTACCTAATGGGTACTTAAAAGTAATAAAATTACGTATTAGGTGGAGGAGATGAACCAAAAAGTAGTACCTGGTGATAAAAAGGAAGAAGATCAACACCAGTACCGGATCCGGATAAACCACAACCAAATCCAGACCCACAAGCAAATCAAACCTACAACCAAATCCAGACCCGCAAACGAATCAAACCCACAGCCAAACCCAGACCCACAACCAAATCAAAGCCCACAGCAAAACCCCAGACCCATGACAAATCCAAACCCACAACCAAGTCCAAATCAAGATGGTGGCTCAAGAAGAAATAGGGATAATGAACTCAATCCACGTAGGGTAACTCCAAATAATGAAGTAACAGTGGAAGAGGAAACTACACCAGTAGCAGTACCTAAAGATGATAATACTAATGAAACAGTATTGGAAGAAGAGAAAACACCTCTAGCAGTACCGGATAAAAATACTGATAAATCAGAAGAGAAGTACAAGAAGATAAAGTCCACTAAAGCTTACCAAAGACAGGTAGTCAAGAAAGTATGCTTTATATAATATTAGGAATGGCTATAGTTGTATTTGGTATAAAAATACAGAAAATAGTATATTTATTTTAAAAATAATTTAAAGATTATTAGATAGGCAACTTTAGGGTGTCTATAATAAAACGTAAGATAACAAAATATATAAAAACTAATTTTTCAAGAATTATATCCTATAATATATAAACATAAAAACAAATTATATATAAAATGTAAAAAGTAAATTTTAATACTTGAAAAATGTATAAAAAGTATATAATTCTTATCGTATATACTTGTTGGATTTATATACTTATCAATAGAATGTAGTTTTTATAATAGTTTTATACATATTTATAAACTACAATTCTAAAAATACTATATGTGTAATTTATATTTTTGTGAGATATATGATATATTTTTGTGATAAAATTTATATTAATATATATTTTGCAAAAATTAAATATGAAATTACATAATAAAAATACATATATAATCAAAGGAATAAATCCTAAAAATTGTAAAGTAAATATAATCTCAATAATAGTTATTAAATATTATTGCGAGAACAAAAAGAGGAGTAAATGAAAATAAGAGTGAAAATTTTTAAACATATTTCTTGCTATAATGTTGGTGCTTTCAACAATATTATCTTCCAATATAGAATTTTTGCAACCGCATCATCTGATGTTATAAGGGTACAAAATGCTGAAAAATGAGGGGATAAAAGAAGTCAAAGATAAAGATGGTAATCTTAGTTACAGACTTAAAAATAATAGAAGAAGCACAAGATGGAAAGCTACTATAACAATAGGAGCACAGGGCAGTTTTGTAAATGCAAAACAATCTATAGAAATAAAGCTTTGATATAGTATTTTTAGTAGATACATCGGGTTCAATGACGAATGGACTTGATGGAACTAGTAAAAATGTTCCTATTGAAAATCAAAGAATTACTAGATTAAAACAAATTTTTAAAAGATTCTTTTTAGTTCAATACAGGAATTGACAGAAGAAGATGTTGATGTAAATGTAGGACTTATATCTTTTTCAACTCAAGAGTTATGTAAAAGCTTTGATTTAACTAAGGTTATTAAAGAAGATAATAGTCATAATTGGAATAGCATTGTTGATTCTCTTATGGCTCGTGGTTCAACATATACTGACAAAGCACTTTTAGAAGCTGAGAATATGTTGACAGAAAAGTGATGCAAATATAGTTGTACTTATGACAGATGGACATCCTACGTACTCTACTCAAATAATAAACTATGAAAAATCTGAATTTAATGAAGATAGGGATGAGAGGAAATGGAGAATATTTCATGTGGAACGTAATATAATACCTGGAAAGACAGGTAGAGGATGAGTATGATGAGTATGCAGCTGGATATTTTCAAAATTGTAATGTACCAGAATATTGGAAAATAAGAGAAAAAGTGAATAGAACCGAGTATTATTATAACGATTATGTACCATCACATACTGTTGGAGAAAAAGCCAGAATATATAGAAGGATATTTTAAAAGGGTTCAATAATACCTAAACATAAAAGCAAAAATAAAAGAAATGGATTTCTTGAAGACTATTTTACAGATGATGATTATAATGTAAAAGATAATGGATGGCATGGGTATACTTAGAGCTAAAAATGCTAAAAGATAAAGATATAAGTATATATGACTATGGGTATTGGAGTAAATCATGAGATAGCAAGAATACTTGAAAAATGTAGCTAATACGCCTGATATGTTTTATCCTGATTTATCATCTAATATGTCAAATTTTACTAAAAATTTAGAGGATATTTTATACAAAGAAATAGTAAATCTTGCAATATCTAATGAAACTTTTACAGATACTATGGGTGATAAGGTTAAGTTGTCAAGTGAAAAAGGAGATAATAAAAAAACTATAGATGTACAAGCTATGTCTACTGAAAGAAAACAAGAAATAAAACAAGCCATAGAAAAAGTCTTAAAAGTTGAAGGAAATACAATAACTATAGATAATATAACATTAAATGAGGGTGAGTCATTTATAATAAAAATATGATATAGAGCCTGATTTAGAAAAACTTGAAGATAAAGAATATGATGTATGGCTAGATGCCAATAAAAATTGCGACATTAGGAAGAAAAGATTTCAATACCACAAATAAAGGTAAAACAAACCCTGAACTTAAAAATAATAAAAATTGACATACGGAAATGCTTTAGAAGGAGCAGAGTTTGCTTTATACAAAGATGGAGTGCAAGTTGTTAGTGATAGTAACTGATGAACAAGGAATAGCAAAAGTAAAACTACCTTATGGAAAATATGAGATTAATAGAGACAAAAGCGCCTAATGGATATAAAAAGCGAAGAATCAACTCCGGTGAGAAGTAAATAAAGTAAAAAGGAGAAGAAGTAAAGAGTTGAAAATGAAGCATTGTATAGAACTTTAGTAGCCTGAAAAACAATGAAAGCTTGATAGAAAAGGAAATAAAATAACAGATAATGAAGCTAGTAAATATCAAGTTAAAAATAAGAGTTTCAAAAACTTGTTGGAAAGGAAAAGTACAATTAAAAGATGAAGAAGTAAAGGTAACAACAATAACTGGTAATGGTGAAACAAGATTGATAGTACCAGCAATAGATGAAAAAGGTAATTTTATAAAATATTACCTATCTGAAGAAGTAATAGATAGTGAAGATGGACAAAGTTTCCATATAGCAAAAACAGAAGATATTAAAGACCCTGAGAATAAGGATCAAGTAAATGGATTATATGGAGTAAAGATTTATAAATCAAATACAAGATTTGAGATATCATAGATGGTAGTACTAATCAAGTATTACAAGGTATAAACTTTGGAAATATCTAAAGATGGTAATGTAGTATCATCAGTAAGTACAAATAGTAATGGTATGTTAGATAGCAAAGTATCATTGAAGAAGGAGACTATCTATTATCAGAAACAAATGCGCAAGTTATGGGTTATAAAAGAAACAACACCTGTAATGCTAAGGTAACAACAGATGAGTATACTTCTAGTTAATAAAGATGAAAATGGACAAGAAATAGGAGCAGAAGTATTACCTAATGGAGTAGTTAAGGTAATAAATTATGCAGTAGGTGTAGAAGGAGAACCAAAAGTAGTACCTGGTGATAAAAAGGAAGAAGATCCAACACCAGTACCGGATCCGGATAAACCACAACCAAACCCAAATCCACATCAAGTCCACAACCAAGTCCGGACCCAGCCAAGTCCAAATCAAGATGGTGGCTCAAGAAGAAGAAATAGAGATAATGAACCTAATCCACGTAGGGTGACTCCTCCAAATGAGTAACAGTAAAGCGAAAATACAACGCCTTTAGCAGTACCTGACAATAATAATAATGAAACAGTATTAAATGAAGGAAAACACCTTTAACAGTACCTGGAAGAAACAGTAGTAGAAGAAGAAACAACACCTTTAGAAACACAGATAAAAACGTTGAAGATACAGAAGAAGTACAAGAAGATGAAGCGCCACTAAGTTTACCAAAGACAGGTAATAAAGATAGTATGATTTATATAATATTAGGAATGGCCATAGCTATATTTGGAATAAAGAAAATTTAGAAAGTAGTATTTTATAAAAATAATGATACATGATTGAGGGATTAGTTTGAAATATCAAAAAGGACAATAGTTTTGGTTGTCCTTTTTGATGTCACTGCTACATAATATTAATAATAAAAATTAGTTAAAAACATATTGATAGAAATAATAAAATAGTTATGTATAAAGCTTAATTTCTCAAAAACTATTGAATTTGATAATATATGTAATATAATAGCATAAAAGATGTAGTTGTTAAGCTATATCATAATATGCAAAGATATTACAAGATGAGTGAAATAGTGTATATTCAGAGAGAAAGCGTTGGGTGAGGCTTTTGTGTATACTTTTTAAGCTACTTATATCTCAAAATCTAATAAATTTTTGGCGTTGATTACGTTACAATCTTTAGAGTAGACTTTGGTTACATTTAATTAATTTTTAGTCTTAAACGAGGGTGGTACCGATTATTCGTCCCTAATATCAATGAAGATATTAGGGACTTTTTCTTCAAATTAAAAAGGGGGTTTTAATATGGAATTTGTGAAAGCTAATGATATAAGAAAAATTATTTAGATCTAGTAAAGGCATTATGTTCAAAATAGTTTTTCTTTAGTACCTAAAAATGATAAGAGTTTTATTACTTATAAATGCTGGTAGGCTCCACTTAAGAATTATTTTTCTGGGTGTGAGGTACCTGCAAAAAGAATGACTACTTGTCAAAAATGTGAGAACAGGCGATATAGAAAATATAGGAAAAACAGCAAGACTATCTACTGAGATGCTTAGTAATTTTTCTTTCGGAGTTATTTTAAGACAGAGGCAACAGCATTTTGCTTGGGAATTTGTAAAAAGTTCTTAAAATAGATGAAGAAAAACTTTGGATAACAGATATATGAAGAAGATGATGGGGCTTTTTGATATATGGAAAGATAAAGGTAGGAGTAAACCCTGATAGAATAGTAAAACTTGGAAAAGAAGATAACTTTTGGAAATAGGTAATGGTCAGGACCTTGTGGACCTTGTTCAGAGATATATATAGATGAGAGTGGAATTTGGATGTGATAATCCAAAATTGCAAACCTGGATATGTGATTGTGATAGATTTTTAGGTTTTTGGAACCTAGTGTTTACTCAATTTGACAAACAAGCAGATGGTAGCCTAAAAGAAATTAGAACATCCTAATATTGATACTGGTATGGGATTAGAAAGAATGGCTTGTATAATGCAAGGAGTAGATTCTATATTTGATATAGATACTATGAAACAAATAGAGATAAAAGTATGCGAAATATCTGGCAAAAAGTATCAACAAGATGACAGATGTATCTATAAGAATAATAACAGATCATATGAGAGCAATAACGTTTATGGTAAGTGACGGCATGAGTGCCATCAAATGAAGGTGAGAGGATATGTACTTAGAAGACTTGCAAGAGAGCTATGAGACATCAAAGTACTAGTATAAATCAAAAATTTATAGAAATAATGCTAAATACAGTAATAGATGTATATGAAGATGGATACAAGGAACTTAGAAAATCAAGATATATATAAGTAAGGTACTTAGAATAGAAGAAGAAAAATTTGTGAAACTATAGAAACTGGTATGAATATACTTTCGACATATATTGAAGATCTGATAGTAATAACTCAAAATAAAGGTGAAGATGCATTTTAAACTATATGATACTTATGAGTTTCCCATTGGAACTTACACTGGAGATAGCTCAGGAGAAAAACTGTACAGTAGATATACCACAAGATTTGAGAATCAAAATGCAAATGCAAAGAGAAAGAGCTAGAAATGCAAGAGCAAAAAGGTAGCGATATAGGTTGGAAAGATGAGATATCTAGTCTTGATTTATCAGTAAAGACACTAAGTTTGTAGGATATGACGCTAGAGAGTTGAAAATGAAATATCTGATATAGTATTTAACAAAGAATTAGTAGATGAAGCATTAGATGGTCAAGAAATTAATATTTGATGAAACACCATTTTATGCAAAGCTCAGGTGGTCAAGTAGGAGATGTGGGTAAGATTACATCGGAAAAATGTGAGATAATAGTATCAGATGTTACTAAGGCTACAAATGGTCTATTCTTACATCATTGTCCTAGTAAATAGTGGAAAAATCAAGAAAACAGATAAAGTAAAATTAAGTGTGGATAAAAAGATTAGACTTGCTACAAGAAGAAATCATACGGCTACATTTACTACACAAAGCGTTAAAAAGTAGTTTTGGGATGATCATATACAACAAGCAGGATCTATGGTATCTAGTGAAAGACTTAGATTTGACTTTTAATCATTTTGAAGCTATGAAAAAGAGGAAATTGCAAAAGTAGAACAAATAGTAAATGAAAAATATTTGATGTGCTCTTGAGTGTAACTACAGATGTTATGAGTATAGAGGATGCTAAAAATACAGGCGCTACATCGTTATTTGATGAAAAAGTATGGTGATACTGTAAGAGTTGTTAGTATCGGAGATTTTTCAAAAAGAATTTTGTGGTGGGACACACGTTTTCAAACTCTAATGAAATAGGAATGTTCAAGATATTATCAGAAGGTGGAGTAGCGTCAGGGAGTAAGAAGAATAGAGGCTATAACAGGATATAGTGTATGTAATCATATACTTGAAAAACAAAAATCTGATAGATGGTATATCGTCAGTAGCAAAAACATCAGAAGATAACTTGCAAAAAGAGTATCTGATATAATAGAGGAAAATAAAAATTTACAAAAAGAAATTAAAAAGAAATACAAAGTGTGTCAGCTAAAAGTGATATAGATACACTTATAAATAATGCTAAACAAATAAATGGAGTAAATCTTGTTACATTCTCACACGAAAATATACAAGATGAAGTTTTTGAAGAGATATAGCTCAAAGTATAATAGATAAAAAGAAAATACAATAGTGGTATTTTCTAATATAAATCTGAGAAAACGAAAAATTATCATTCAGCTTTTATGGTAGCTAAAAACTTAGTGCCAAAATATAACGCTGGTAAAATAGTAAAAGAAGTAGCTATAGTAACTGGTGGAAATGGCGGTGGTAAACCGAATATAGCCATGGCAGGTGGAAAAAGATATATCAAAACATATCAGATGCACTTGATAAGGCTGAGGAATTAATAAAAATATGTAGTATATAATAAAAAGCACTTTATGAATGAGAACATAAGGTGCTTTTTAAAAATTATTATTCAAATAATTTTATTATATCAATTATAGAGGTAAATATCTAGTATAATTTTATTTTTGGGAGGATAATTATGAAGATAAGTTATAAAGATAATATTTACGAAATAAATGATAATACTACTATACAGAATTTATAGAAAAAGTATGATATAGAAAAGACTATAAATATACAATCGCACTTGCAGATGTAAATAATAATTTAAAAGAGCTTACGTATGAACTTAAAGACGGTGATAATATATCTATGCTAGATGTATCTACAAAGGATGGAAGAAGTGCTTATATGCGTTCACTTATATTTGTATTTCTAGCAGCTCTCATAAGAAAAGATGCAAAATGTGAGATAAAACATTCTTTAAGTGATGGTATATTTTGTGAGTATACAAGATACTATAGCATAAATAGAACTTATGTATCTAATATACAGGATGCAAGAAATAATTAGTTCAGACATAAAGATGAATAGAATAGAGTTAGATATAGAAGATGCAAAAACTTTATAGTGAAAAAGGTGATACTATAAAACTAGGTCTGATAGATTATAGAAAAGAAGATGAAAAAGTACCTGTATATGACATGGATGGAGAAAAACTATTTCTACGGATATATGCTACCATCTACATCATATCTAAAAATATTTAATGTAAGGCTGTGTAGTGGAGGTGTAGTATTGTGGGTACAGATTTAAAAATCGGATAAAAGTATCACTATTCAAGCAAGAGCCTAGATTATTTTTAGTATATAGCGAGGCAAAAATCTTGGGGAAAAGCTGTAGGTATAGAAAACGTACTAGATTTGAACAACGCTATTAAAAAATAATACTTATCACGAACTTATACGATATGCAGAAGGATATCATAGAGAAAAAGTGTGTGAAATAGCTGACATAATAGTAAGAGATAACAAGAAAATAATAATATATAGCTGAGCCATCATCATCAGGTAAGACTAGTTTTGCAAATAGATTAAGAATACAGCTAGTAGCTAGCAAAAAGACCTATATCTATATCATGGATAATTATTTTATAGATAGAGATAAAATTTACTGATGAAAATGGAAAAAGAGATTTTGAATCTTTTAAGAGCTCTTGATGGTAAGAAAGATTTTAACGAAGACTTAGATATGCTTATATCTGGATATGAAGTTAAATTACCTATATATAATTTTATAACTGGTAAAAGAGAAGATGATACTAATACAATACCTACGAGAATGAGATGAAAAATCAGCCTATAATACTAGAGGGTTTACATGGACTTAATCCTGCGCTTACTGAGGGTATATCATCAGCATATAAATTTAAAATATGTATCAGCACTTACGGGATTAAATGTAGATGAACATAATAGAATATCAACAACAGATATAAGACTTATGAGGGAGAATAATAAGGGACAATTCTCATAGAGGCTACTCGATAGAAGATACTATGAGTATGTGGGATGAAGTGAAATGGTGAGAGAAAAATATATTTGTGTTTCAAGAAAATGCAGATATAATGTTTAATTCTTCTCTTATATATGAAATAGCAGTAATTAAAAACATATAGAGCCATTGCTAGAGAAATATCAAAAATTCAGTATATTATAAAGAAGCATTATTAAAGTTTATACAATATTTTTGTGAGTATAGAGGATGAAGTGATATACCAAATACATCCATATTGAGAGAATTTATAGGTGGTAGTAAATTAGTAGATTAGAGAGTTATATGAAAAATATGTCTATATAAAGGATATAACAGTAGAAATAATAAAGAGAAAAACTCAAAAACATATATATAAAAATATCAGATAAAGGTGAAGTTAGAGTGTCTTCACCTTTATTTGTATCAGATTTATATATAAAGGAGTTAATTCTAAAAATATGATGAACTAAAAATATATTTAGAAGAAAAATCTGTATAAAATAATTGAAAATACATATATAACAGGTAATAAACAGTATATTTTTGGAAAAAGAATATTTTTGATTGTGAGATATAACAAATATCAAAGTGTAGTAACATTAGGTGATAATATAATAATAAATGTAAGTGATGTGGATGATAATGAGAAAATTAATAAATAAATTTTTATAAAAAGAATTATTGCAAGAAAAAAATAAAAAGAAATATCTATTAAATATGAAGATATTATGAGCTTAAAAAGCTAGTCAATATAGGATAAAAATATGAAAACTCGTTGGGGTACTTGCAATATAAATAAAAAGAATATGGATAAATTTACAATTGGTGCAAAAAGACATAGATTGTTTAGAATATATTATAGTGCATGAGCTTACACATTTAGTAGATCACAATAAAAAGATTTTATAATATAGTAGAAAAAAATATTGTCCTAACTATAAGCAAATACAAAGAAAATTAAATAGTAATTAAAAGGCAGAAAAAGAAGTGTGAATAGTATTGTTATGGACTAAAATAATGATATAATGTAAAATGAGAGAGTTTATATATTTTTATTTTTAATACAATAGGTTAAGTAAGATTAATAGAGGATAAAATGCAGGAAAAATATTTAAAACACTAGAATTTGATAAGATAAAAGAAAAATTAGAACAATACGCTATATCACAAAATACTAAAAAGAATACAAGATTTATTTCTAGTACTAGAAAAGAACAAATAGAGTTATTTCAAAGCCAAACAAGTGAGGCGCAAAAATAATAATAACAAAAAGGCTCGATGACCTTTTGGTAATATATATGATGTGAGGTTGCAAGCAAAAAGCGTCTATAGGTTCTGTTTTGGACGCAAAATCACTGTTAAAAGTTGTCTGACACTTTAAGAACAGCTAGGATAGTAAAAGCTATATAGAACAATTTGATGAGATACCAATTATAAAATCTATAGCAGACAATATAAAAAGCCATACAAACATATAGAAGATGAAATCAAAAAGCTATAATATCAGAAACGGAGATATCAGATGATGCAAGCGTGGAACTATAAGAAGATCAATAGCTAGCGATAGTATAAAAATAAACTAAATGAGATAGTAACATCATCAAAATATGCAAAAAATATTACGAAGATACAGTAGTAACTGTGAAAATGATAGATTTGTATTACCTGTAAAAATCTGAAAATAGAGCAGATTTTTCAGGTATAGTACATGACACATCATCATCTGGAGCTACACTTTTCATAGAACCTATGTCAATAGTAAATATGAACAATCATTTATCTACTTTAAAAACAAGAGGAATACAAAAGAAATAGAAAGAATATTGGCATACTTGACATCTTTGGTGGAGTGAGTATGCACAAGATATAGTGTATAACTGTGATATGCTTGAAGAACTTGATTTTTATTATGGCAAAAGGAAAGTTATCGGTAGAGATGAATGCCATAGAGCCTAAAATAAATCCAGCAAAATATACTCAAAATTATTAAATGCAAGGCACCCATTAATAGAGAAAAGGTGTAGCTACTACTAGAAATAGGAGACAGGTATAGCACTCTTATAATAACAGAGGACCAAATACAGGTGGCAAGACTGTAACGCTTGAAAACCACCTAGGTTTATTATCAGTTATGTTTCAAACTGGACTTCTATACCTTGTGATATAGGCGGTAGTGACTTTGTATGTTGAGGGATGTTTTGCCAGATAGGAGATGAGCAAGAAGTATAATGCAAGAGTCTTTCCTACATTTTCAGCACATATGACAAAATATATAGTAAAGATAATGCAAAATGTGAATAAAATTCTTTAGTTTGTTGATGAACTGGGTGCAGGGACTGATCACTATAGAAGGTGCAGGACTAGCCTGTATCCATATTAGAAACGTTAAAAGAGGAAAATATATTAACAGTGAGCTACTACACACACTATAGTGAGCTACTATACGCACTTACTAAAGATGAATTAGTGTTGCTCAAATGCATCCGTAGAGTTTGATGTAAATACACTTTTCTCTCCACATACAAATTGTTAATAGAGGTGTTTCCTGGTAGGATCAAATGCATTTTGAAATATCAAGAAAACTAGGTCTTTCAAATGATATAATACAAAAGGGCAAAAGGAGCATATACAGCAAGTCTATACAAGTAGAAGATGTAATAACGCAATTGGATATAATATGATTAGCAAACAAAAGGGAAAAGTTACAAAAGAGCTTGAAGATGCAGAGTTTATAAGATTAAAACTAGAAAATGAGAGAAAAGGAATTTAGAACAAAAGCATATTAGAAGGAAGCTAAAAAGAAAAAGCAAAAGACTTTATGGATGAAGGCCAGAAGAGTCTGACATAATAAATAAAAGCTTAAATAAGATAAAAATTCATCTGATTATAAAGAAATAGATAAAAAGATGGAGTGAAATAAGACCAAACAGATGAGGCAAAAATAAAAGAAAAATATGCAAAAAGTAAAAGAAAAATCTAGTAAAAAGTTAATGAAAAAGCCTATAGAAAATGTAAAAGTTGACGATATAGTATATGTTAACAGTTTTTCGCAAAATGCAAAAAGTATTATCAGTAGATGATGATGAAGTAGTAGTACAACTAGGTGCTATAAAAATGACACTTACAAAAGAAAAATATATCAAAAGAAAAGAAAAGATAAAGACAAAAGAAAAATACAAAAATCTGGTAATATAATGAAAAGCAAAGTGCAGTAGCAACTACATCTATTGATTTAAGAGGTATGGATTTAGAAACAGCACTTTTAGAGGTAGATAAATATATAGATGATTCCATATCTTGGCAATTTAGACACAATAACAATCATACATAGATAGGAACTTTGGTGTTGAAAAAGGTATACAAGAATATCTTAGGAAGCATAAAGTATATCATTTAGAGATGGTCAGTATGGTGAGGGAGGTATGGGTGTTACTGTAGCAACACTGAAGTAAAAATATGAATATTTATGCAATAGGAGATTTACACCTTTCATACTCTAATCCTGAAAGAGTCAATGGAAAAGTTTGGATGGAAAGATTATCAAAGTAGAATATTTCAAGATTGGCAAGAAAAAGTAAATAATGATGATATAGTATTTGTAGTAGGGGATATATCATAGGCTATGAAAATGGAAGATGCTTATATGAATCTTGAAAAATAGCTGTTATGAAAGGTAAAAATGTTTATAAAAGAAACCACGATTATTGGTGGCAATCTATAAAGTGAGATAAAAATTACAATGAAGATATGTATTTTATACAAAATGTATATATGAACTTGATGATTATGTAGTGTGTGGTGTAAGAGGTGGTTAAGTCCTAACGATTTAAAATTTGATGAACAAGATGAAAAAGTTGTATCAAAGAGAGACTATAAGACTTAGACAGTCTTTAGAGTTAGCAAAGACTACACAAAAAGATAATCTTACTCTTACATTTTCCACCTACAAATGATAAAAAGAAGAATCAAATTTTTAGTAAATTAATACAAAGAATATGATGTAGATATAGTAATATATGGGCATTTACATGGTAAAGAGCTTTAACACTAGTTATGAAGGATTTAGTAAACAATACTTTCTATCATCTAGTGTCAGCAGATTATTTAGATTTTAAATTGAAAAATACTATAGTTAACATTAAACGAGTTTCATACTATTTTATGAAATATTTTTATGTTAATGATAGGATTTTTAATTAACTACTCTTATTTAATAAGAATATATTTTTAAATTTATGATTATTAGTGATAAGATGAGCAACATAAATTATATTTCAAGACTTTCTGGGTATCTAAAAGCACTGTATCAAGATATTTAAATGATGGTTCAGTGAGTAGCAGAATGAAAATACAAAAAGTAATAGATAAGTTGAATTATATACCTAATGCTTTTTGCACAAAGTCTAAAAATCAAATAAGACAAACACTATAGGCGCTATAATACCTAATTTTTATAGGCTTTTCTAAAAATATTTCACTTACGGCTATAGATAAATATTTGAGAGAACACTCATATAAATTATTGATATCTAATTCAAGATGATGACATAAGAAAGAAGAAATTAAATTAATATATTCCTTAGCTAGTCAAGAGTAGATGGGATAATACTTTTTGCGTCTAGCATAACATCAGAACATCACGAAGTCATCAATAACATAACTATACCTATAGTAATAATAGGTCAAGAAGTAGACAGAGTACATTGTGTGGTGCATAATGATTACAAAGCTGGTGAAATTTACGGAGAATATATAGTGTCTACAAACCACAAAAATAGCTTATTTTGGAGTGGGTGATTATGATTTGAATGTTAGAAAAGATATGAAGGCATGAGTGAGCGTACTTAGTAAAAATAATGATATAATCGTTAATTATTACCTAGTAGGATTTGACTCTCAAAAAAGCATATCACAAAACGAAAGAAGTATATGAAGTAGATGATGCTACTTATTATGTTGGAGCCACTGACAATATAGCTTTTGGTATAATAAAAGGATTAAGAGAATTAGATGTTGATATACCTAAAATATCAGTAAAAGTGGATTTGGAGATTATGAGATGCCGAGCTTATGTATCCTATGCTTACTACTATAAAAGTATTCTTATTATGATATGAGGGCAAGTGGCTACTAAAAATAATATTAGAGTTAATAAAAGATAGAGAAGTTGAGAAAAAGTTGTATGATAGGATGCGAATTAAAAGTGAGAAATTCTACGGCTACTATATAAAATTTTTAAAGATAAAATTAAATAACACTTGACATATGGACTGATTTATGTTAGAAATTATACTAGTATATTTCCGCTCACAAAAAGGTAAAAATGCGGATGCAACCTTGGTGGCGAGACTTGTAAAAACAGGAGGTGTTAAGAATGTACGCTATAATGAAAAACAGGCGGAAAACAGTATATGGTAGAGAACAAGGCAACAAATTAAAGTTGAAAAACTTAATGTTGCTGAGGGAGATACTGTTGATCTAGAAGTAGTAGCTGTTTCAGAAAATGGACAGTTAAAAAGCTGATGCTGGTAAAGTAACGGCAAAAAGTATTATCTCATGGAAAAGACAAAAGATAATAGTTTTTAAATACAAAGCTAAAAAGACTACAGAAGAGGTCACAGACAACCATTCACTGAAATAGAGATACAATCAGTACAAAAAGCTTAGTAGTATGATAAATATAAGTATTACTAAAATGGATATATTACGCAACGTATCTATAAGTGGTCATGCAAACACAGCCAAGTACGGAAGTGATATAGTGTGTGCATCTGTATCAGTATTATCTCAGAGTGTTATAAATGCTATGATAAAAGCGCTTGATTATAGAGATGACTTTTTCTTTCTAAGATGATAGTGGTAAAATAAAATAGATATACCGGATGATATAACTCAGATACAAAGTATAAAAATGCAGACTCTTGCCGATGTGTTAGATATAAATTTTCAAGATTTATCCAAGACATATAGCAAATATATAAAATTAGAAGTGAAGGAGGTAGGAAAAATGATAAGAATTAATCTCAATTATTCGCTAGTAAAAGGGGTAGAGTTCTTCTAAAAACGGTAGAGATTCACAAGCTAAAAGACTAGGCGTGAGCTGTGTGATGGTAAGTTAGTATCAGCAGGCTCTATAATAAGTAAGACAAAGAGGAACAAAAATACATCCAGGAAATGGTGTAGGAATAGGGTAAAGATGATACTCTATTTGCACTAGTTGAAGGTGTAGTAAGATTTGAAGAAAAGATAAATACAGGAAAAAGTAAGTGTTTATAAAATAGCTGAATAATTTTAAAAGCTATTGTGATTATAGGTTATATAATCACAATAGCTTTTTACTCTATAACAGATTATTTTTATGTATAGGAAAAACTCTATTACAAAAATCAAAAATGCAAATAATCTTTCTGCCATTAGCTTGAAAATTTTTGGCAATTTTCACTGTTATAATTAAATTATTAAAAATAATATATCTTACTTTTGTTAAATATTTAAATAAATTCTATATATATATTGACAAATTACACTAAGTGTACTATTATAAAATATAACACTTAATACAAAAGTGTTGAAAGGAGGGAGTAATTTGATACAGGTAGATGTAAAGTAGGGTACCTATTTATGAACGGATGAGTAAATGGTTTTAAAGAGATGACAGTAAGCGGTGTGATGTGTTACCTGATGAAAAATACCATCTGTAAGAGGCTAATGGCAAAAGAGATGACGATAAATCAAATACTATGCAAAAAGCCTATCAAGGCTAGAACGTCAAGGGATAATATATATGGAAACGTGGACAAGGTACATTTATCAATCCTAATATAAAAAGAAAGCTAAAAATAGGGAGGAAAAATGGAACTAATTAAAAGGGAAATATAATAGTAGAAAGTATGTATTTAGGTGATAACAAAAGATGAATTTATAGATATAATATCTACTAGTTAGTGAAGATACACAAAATATTTAATTATATATATTTAAAATTATAAATTAAAAAGAGGTGATATTTGTGATAATAGCACAAAATGTAAGTAAATCTTACGATTCATTACCAGTTATAAAAATATAGATTTAGCCTTACAACAAGGCTCTATATATGGTCTTATAGGTGCAAATGGTGCAGGAAAAACTACGATATAAAAACTCTTTTGTGGTATATGCACCTGATACAGGTAGCGTAAAATTATTAGATGAAGATATATCTAAAAATGAGGCTGTAGAGAGAAAATATAGCTTAGTAGTAGCCTGAGTTATATAACATTTTTATAGTTCATTTACTGAATAAAAGATATGAAAGATTTTTATAAAAGGTATATATAAAAGATTGGGATGAAAAAGATATCAAACACTAAGAGAGTTTTTACCTTTTTCTGAGAGAGAGATAAAACATTTATCAAAAGGTATGAAAACACAATTATTGTACTTATAGCTTTAAGTACTATGCCTAAAAGTAATACTTATGGATGAACCTACATCAGGGCTAGATCCATTTATAAGAAAAAGATGTACTAAATCTTATAGTACAAGATGTAGCGTCAAAGGAATACAAGTGTACTCATATCTACTCACAATATATCAAATTAGAGTAAAATATGCGATAGAGTAGGCTTTATGCAAAAGGGTGAGTTAAGAATACAAGCGAATATTGAAGATTTGAAAAATAGATATATATACAAATAGCATTTAATGATGATATGAGTGAAGAATTTAAAAATTTTCACCACATATAAGCATAGGTAAAGTATAGGAAATTATAGTTGATGATTTGGATTTATTTTATCAATTCTATATATAATCCCTTACTTGTAGAATCTATTGATATGACTCTAGAAGAGATATTTTATTCAAGATGGGAGGAGAAAATAATGTCCAAAACAAATTACTATTTAGTAAGGCCTTATTAAAAAGATTTTGCAAAATATTATCGGCTACATTTATATTTAATGTTATACTAATTATAGTATCTATACTATTTCAGTATTCACAAGCATTTTATACAATAAAATGTTACAACTCCATATAGTATATATAACATTAACAGGTATAAACAATATATTATCATATTTGTATATGAATATTGCATTTGCTTTGTATATATGCGTTAAAATTATTTTGGACATGAAAAACAGACAAGAGCTTTTTTGAAATGATAGTATCTCTACCTTTTTCAGGATGCAGATATTTATAAATAAAAGTAGTAGTTAGGCTTTTGTTCTTCTAGTACCTAGTATACTAGGATATATTATATCTTGATTCTATAATATTATCAGTGTTCGATATCAAGAGGAATTATAGATATGAGTATGAATAAATATATATTTTTGGATACTTTGTCTATGCAACTTGTATCTTTGTGTATATTTTGTATGATTTTTAGTAATTCTATTTCATCATTTATATTTTTGGAAGTATGTGCATTTATGCCGGCAGAGTTTTTCAGCTGTAATAGAGGTTGTTTTTAATAGTAATTCAACAACTAATATAACTGAATTTTTGTGTTTAGATTTACACCAATATCGTATTGTGGATCTTTTAGTTTTGTGAAATATAGTTATGTATATATTATTTTACTTTGCAGTTTTATTTATGATTATATCTTATTTTACTTTTGTGATATGACAAAAATGGAAAAATTAACAGAGTTTTTGACGTTTAAGTGTCGAAACTCCGTTTAGAATAAATATTTTCTTAGGTTTTGCATTTTTGGGTGGAGTAGTGCTATCCAGGTATATTTTCTAGTTTTGTATCTTTTGAATTTTTAAATAAAAATTATAGGTTTTACAGTTGGTGGAGCACTTGGTTAGTTTTATGCAAAAACTATAATAACAAAATCTAGAATATCATAGGAGGTGTAATATGAAAAAAGAAAAAGTGTAATACTTACGATATTAGTATTACATTTATTTTGTATAACTTACGCATATTCTACAAATGTGTTTGAAGATGGGAGATATAGTATATCAGACAATTTAAAAATAATATAATTGGAGCTGATAAAAACAGTATATATGAATGAAGGAAAATATTAGCACAATCAAATATGAACGTGATTATAATAATACGTTTGCTTTGGATTATAGATATATGTGTCTTATAGACGGAGTTGAAACTTACTATTATTTTGTAGATGCAAAGTAAAAGTGATGAGTTGATATATAATCTTAAAACAGTAGAAATATTGATTTTTAGTGAAAAGAAATCTGTAGACTACATTTAGAAGATGAAAGATATAAAGATTTGTTGTGCTTCATATACAAAAGGAGAAACAGGCGAATATAATAGGTACTGACAAAATGGAAAGGTATATTGATATATCACCAGATACTATAATATTGGGAGTACACAATAATGATATAAAAGTTTTGCTTATATAGATATTATGAGTTGATAGATACAAGGCAAAATAATAAATGCTGATAAACCATATATATATTATCCTAGTGAAATATCTATAAAATACAGTGATAAAGAAGATGGGACGTATAATAAGTATAGAGATGGTAGTAAATAAGCAAGAGAGAAAAACAAGATGATTATGAGTAAAATATTATAGATTTAATATATTTATATTTTTATGAAAATTAAAAACTGACTAATAAAGTCAGTGGGTTATTTGATTTCTAGAATTATAAAGCTTTTAGGCCTTGCTCTAATATATTAAATGCTTTTTAGTTTTTCGCTATCTAGCACTAGGTAGTCTTACTTCATTTTTCCATTTTTCAGGATCGCTATAAAATCCGTTTGCTGGTGCCATCATAAGTGTTTTCGTCATCAACATCGAAGTGTTCTAATAACCATATACAAAAATCTTGTGCATCTTCTACCGGTAGCTACGAGGCTATCGGCACATAAAAAGCACCTAGAGGGTTTTTAAAATACACCATCTATTTTTGAAAGATATTCAAAACGATGACATCACGTCTTTTTGTATTCTTCATTTACTTTTAGATAACTATCAGGTGCTCTTCTATATAGTTTTGCTGTTGTGCTACTTGTGCTATAGTAGGGTGCAGCTAGTCTTAGTTGGCATAGTTTCATTACCATTTTGTTGCACCATTTATTTTTGATGCTAGTATACCTATTCTAGCACCACAACAACTGTATCTTTTTGAAAATAGAATCTATTAATATGACATCATTCTGCATATCTCTTAGTACCAAATGATATGTGTTTTATCTCATCATCATATATAAATTACGATATACTCATCAGCTATATATATACATATCTATTTTTGCTAATTTACATATATATTTTGTATTTCTTCTTTTTGAATATACTGCACCTGTAGAGATTGTTTTCGATTAGTTATAAGGAAAGCTCTTGATTTTTCGCTTATTATCCATTTTCATCATAAGAAGGTAGAGCAAATCCTGTTTCAGGGCTAGTTACTATAGGTTTTATTTTATGCTAATTGTGCCAGAGTTATAATTTGTGTAAAAAGGTTGAGTACTATAGTTCTTCATCCTCGTCCATAGTAACTAAAAATGCGAATATAAGTCCCTCGCTACCACCATTTGTGATAAATACATCATCATACTCAAAATGAACACCTATTTTATCGTAATATGATATTACAGCTTCGATTAAAGATTGTCTCTCACGAGAGTCTGCATATTCTAAGGTTTCGTCATTAAAATCGTGCATAGCCTTATAAAAATGTCTGGGTTTTATATCAGGCTGTCCTATGTTTAGGTGATATACAGTTTTACCATTTTTACGGCTTCTTTTCATAGGTACTATTTCTAACCGATGAGTATGGCATAGAGTCTGTTCTTTTGAAGCATTCATATATTAATCCTCTTGTTGCTCTTTAAGCCCACAACATTTTTTATATTTTTTCCCTTCCACAAGGACAAGGATCATTTCTTCCAACCTTGTTTTCATTCACTATTATTTTACCACGTTTGTATTCTTTTGTTATTTCTTCTCTTCTTTCTTTTGTAAGTATGTCATCCCAAGCATCAAGGTGTATAGCCATTGAGCAGTAGCTTCAAGCATATTAAAGTATAGTTTTCAAAATCTATATCTAACGTTCACTGTTTTCATCTAAATCGTCCATATTATATTGATTTTTAAGCTTGAGTTTATACCATCTATAAATCCTATAAGTAAGTGCTTCAGTGATAAATTTTTCAGCTCAATTCATAACTTACCACTATAAACCGTATCTTTATTTTTCAATAGTTCTTCATAGATATTTTGTTCTATTGGTAATACCAATTCCAAAATTTGTCATATTCTTCTTGTGTAGTTATTTCATAGGCTTTTACACCAGTTTTTTATACATACTTGCCATTTTTATATTCTCCTTTAAATTCATAATGTCATCTGGATATTTTACAACAATATTGTATCAAATACTTTTTGGTATTCTTAACAAAATTGTAAAATAGAAATTACATAAACAATTTCTCTATTTTTATAAAAAGTTATTCTATTCAACACTTATTGAGATAATAGTATATAGGTTGTCCTCCATAATATAACTCAACATCTATATCTTCGAATTCTTCAGCTCAATTTTTCTACTATTTTATTGGCTTCTTGTTCTTCAACGTCTTCACCATAAAATAATGATATTATCATCACTATCTTCATCTACCATGATTAGATTGATTGTAGCATCAGATACATCGCAAGAAAGTATTTGCTTTCCACTAAGACCTATAAAATCATCTATATCTAATCCATCAAGTAGTATCTCTTACAGCAAATGTTACTTGTCCACTTTTTACAAGGTCTATAGAGCTATTCATAAGTTTTTCATTTTTCATCGAAAACTAGACATAGTATTCATAGCTATAGAGAGCTTGTAGACATTGTGAGTATATTTTTGTAGGTATTACTTACATTTTACTACTAATATCTTTGGCTTGATTAGCTGCCATTATTATATTTGAGTTGTTTGGGAATATGAATATATCATAGCTCTATTTTTATCAATGGCATTTCTCTGAAAATCAATAGTGCTAGGTTCATAGTCGACCACCCTCTGTGATATAGTCCAACACCTGAATCTCTCATTATATTATCGTATGCCTTTACTGCTATACAGCTATTATAGTAAAAATCCTTTTTATTTTCGTATTTTATTTCTTGTTCTTTATTATAGGCCTGTTTGTTTTGCTCAAGTCTTTCCCTAAACTCAAGACGCATATTTTTCTACTTTAATCCTATCAAGTTCGCCATATTCTCCAGCTATTTCTAATACTTTTCCAGGATTATTAGAATGTATATGCACTTTTATTATATCATCAGAGCCTACAACTATGAGAGAATTTCCCATATGCTCCTATTTTTCTTGTAACTGAATTGGCTCTAATTTATCAGTTTTTAAGCATAAATTCTGTACAATATCCAAACTCAGGCTCTTCATCAAGTATGTGTATATCTTCTTCAAATAACTCGTTACTGTTTGAATTATTGCTATCTATGTGTAAAGGCAAGTTCTTCTCCCTTAAAAGTTTTTACCATACCATCTATGAAAAATACAAGACTATGACCTCAGGAGTCCACTACACCATTTTTAACTCTTTTAGTAAATTTGGTGTATTTTGTAATGATTCATTTGCTTTTCAATAAATCATCGAAGAAAATATCGAAATTATCATAATTTTCGCTTTTGCACTTCTCTTGCATATGTCGCAGTTTCTCTTGTTACTGTAAGTATAGTACCTTCACAGGTTTATTACAGCTTTGTAAGCTAAACTTTTCTAGCGTTATCAAGTGCATATGCGAAATCTAATATATCTAGTTCTTCTTTTGTTTCTATATATTTTGAAAACTCTCTTAATATTTGTAGAAAGTATAACACCTGAGTTACCTCTGACCCATAGAGAACCTTTTGTTATAAACTTCACCTAATGATTTTAAAGATTATCATAATTTACTTTTCTACTTCCTCTATAGCTGATTTTTGAGTGTAAGAACTATATTTGTACCTGTATCGCCATCTGGTGCAGGAATACATTGAGTTTATCTACATAGTACTTTTATTATTTATAAGGTTGTTAGCACCACCTAAAAACATATCTTTAAGTGGTTGCGAATTTATTTTTGCATTGAACAGCTCTTTTTATTATTTAGATACCCTTACGCCTTGTATATTTACACATACTTTGCTTTTAAGGCCTGTTTGGTGTTCTACATCATATTTTACACGGTCTATAAGGTTATCGGCTACAACAGATATTTTTGTACCATATTGCACTATAACGAAAAAGTTCTATATACTAAATTATCTACTATTTCTACGTTTACACCTTTGCTAGAGTTGAAGAAAACTAAAAGTAATTCTACAATTTCCTGTTGTTTTATTTTTGAAGACATTCCAACTAGCCCATAGCATCTCTTTTGCACCATAGCTAGCTATAACTTCCCTTATCTATTATTACTTTACCATTACTATTGTTGTAAGATATAGACATTTTGTTAGTTCTCCTTTTAATTTTATTTGGATTTGTATAGGGTGTTAATTATATAATTATAAGTAATATATATATTTCACACCTTAAATTTTTCTTTTATTACTGTAGATTATAAAACAAATTGCATAAATTACAATTAATTATGTGTAATACATACTAAAATTATACAGTATAAATATCAAAAATTCAAGGTAAAAACAAAAACTATACGTTAGTTATAGTGCCTAATACTTTACCTATACTGTCATTAATTATAATATCGGCTGTATTATCATATGTGTGTGGTAGATTTGTTTATAAGTATTAATTTTGAGCCTTTAAAATAATTTATAAAGAGAAGCTGCGGATACACTACTAAAGATGTACCTCCAACTATAAGTACATCAGCTATATATAATCTATAGATTTTTGTTATCGTCATTATCTAAGCTTTCTTCATATAATACGACATCAGGGTTTTACTATCCCACCCACATTCTATCACATTTTGAACATCAATGGAGTTAATTATATAATGCAAGGTTAAATTTTTTCTTACATTTCATACAAGTATTTTTCATTATACTACCATCGCTAGCTCAAGTACGTTTTTGAGCCTGCCATTTGATGAAGTCCATCTATATTTTGTGTTATTATGCTTTTTAGTTTTTCCTTGTTCTTCCAGTTTGAGCTAGCGCTATGTGAGCTTTTATTTGGTTTTGCATTTTTATATATCATTTATTTTTATAAAAATCATAGAAAAACTCTGTTTGTTCATAAAAATGTATGACTTACAACTCTTTCGGGTAGGTACATTATATTTTTCTTTTGATTAAATATACCATTTGATGAACGAAAGTCTGGTATATCACTTTCAGTAGATACTCCTCACCACCAAAAAATACTATATTATTACTAGTTTCTATTATTTTTAAGTTCTTCATACATAATATAATCTCCTCATTTATTGATTTAATATGCTTATAATTATTATTTATATGATTAATCATGTAAATATCTATATAATTAAGAAAGTGCAATAATTACATTTGTAAGAACTATTATGTTTTAATTACTAATAGTGAGATTATTTTCAATTTGTTAGTTTTTGTAAAAACTTAGTATCTTCTTATAAAGAATTTATCAAATTATCTCTTTCTGACTCTGTAAGATATTTCCTATATAGATAATCCATAGTCATACCTATTTCATTGGCGTTTTTATACCTTCATATACTATTACATCAGATATTTCTGTGGAGAGTATTATCAACTTTTTATTACATCAGTATCAGTTTGAACTGTATTTATTTGTGTTCCAAAAATAAATGTATATCCATTATCTATAAGTTGATATATTTTTAATTTTCGGTCTCTAATTTTTATCTAGACCTAGTTTTCTTTTCAATATGATATATTAAGTGTAGAGTATGTTTAAAAGATATTATATTGAAATCCTGTCTGCCATCTCTCTCTATCATTTTATGCTCATATTCTAAGATACTAAATTCATATTTGTCCTTTTTCATCTGTATATAGCTTATTGTCATTCATATTATATCCCAAGCTTTCCATTATATACTTCATTGCCACGAACTTCTGTTGTGTATATATAAATTACCCCAAATTATCCTACATAAATAGCAAAATCCCTTACCACTATTAGAAGCTCTTTACCTGTTTCAAAAATTTATATTATGGGAAGCTAATACATACGCTTTTTGATTATCCAAGTTACCTGTTTTTATGTGTGAGTGTAGTTATTTATGTTGTATTTTATAAAAATAAGTCTTGTTAGGTAATATATTAATGGAATTATCTTGAGTATTCATATCATAATATAGTGTATATCCATATGATTTTGCGCATCTGCTATAGTTTGGGAGTATTTTTATTATTTTGTTACTATATCCATTTGGCATCTTTATTGTATCTGAGCTACTATACCCAATAAGTTTTAATGTATACTACGTCCCATTTTATATTATATCTATCATTATCTTCTGTTATTAGATAATTATATTGAGTATTAGAATAATTGTGTTTGTCAAATAAAGAATAAAATATTATTTTTATTAATATCTTTATGATACTAAAATTGTGGTCGTACTATAGCACTCAGCTTACCTAGAGGAAGACCTATTACGATGAACCGTATTTTTGCTGATGTACTTCATTTCATTCATGAGAGATGATTTTTGATACACCGGCATAACCTGTTTCATTTAGAGTATTTGCATGCTGTATAAGATTTATCTATAGAGTGTAAGAATTGTTTTTATCAGAAGTGTAAGATATATTTAAAATATCAAAATATTTATTATTTTTACTTTCATCTTCATTATCATTACCTAATAATGCATAAGTATCAGGAGATAGAGTTGGTAAATATTTTGACCAAGATTCATCCACATACGGTGGATATATAACATTTCCATTATCTCAGGAGATACACTTGCACGAGACTTCTCACCGCCTTTAATACAGATTTATTTTTACTAGATATAGTGTAAGCATATTTTAAATTTAAAAGATTATTTAAATCTGCAAATACATATCTATTGTCATTATCTAAATACACTTTTTCTATATTTGCTATTAATGGGGCTTCTTTTTGTTATACCTACAAACATTTTTAAGGTGTCATCTTTGTTGTACTTTGTTATTCCATTTATTAGATACAACAGGCTTATTTATAAAGTTTGATGGTATAATATATCCATTTTTATTACCAAGGCTTGGTTTATTATCGAAGTTTGAAGAAACTATATATCCATCTATTTGTTTTACATCTTACCTTCAATTTAAGCCCTGTAGCTTTAACGGTTATGGGGAGTAGTATATCCAGATGGTTTTATTAAACCAAGATTTGATATTTCTAAAATTTGACTTACCATGCATATCGCATAATACACTGTTATTGTAGCCTAATGATATGTTATTTTCACTTTTGAGTGCCAAAGCTACCCTATTTTCATTAACTTCCAAGTGATATTGTACCCGATTAGACAATTCTATTATCGCATTTTCTATCATTATCACTGTAAATCCATTAATACCATACTTACAAGAGTTTCTATAAGAAAATCCTCTATGTTTTTCACTATAGAATGTCATACAATACTCTCCTTTATATGGTCTAACTTAATTTTCTTGGACCGGAAAATAAATCTGTAGAAGTTTTAATAGATTCCAACACTTTTTCGAAAGTAATGTCTAAAGATATCTTATCACCCGGCTTTTTAGTACAGTAACTCATCACTTATATCTTCCTAGATATTGTCCTACTTTTATTAAATTTATCTACATCACTTTTTACTGCTGAAAAACCTATTGAAAAGTATTATCAAATATCTTTTAGAACCAAGTTTTGTTTTGATACTCATTTTAGCATTATTAGTTCACTTCCTTTACATATAGTAAAAGCTATCTTATGATAGTCATCGTTTGTAAAAGCATGTTTCGATTCTACCAAGGATGATGCAATAGCAGACTTGTTTTGAATAGATTCCATTACTCTTTCTGTAGATACTTCTTTTATGTTCTCTTGCTATTTTAGCACCGTTTAGGAAAAAGTATATTACTATTATTGTTAGAATCTGCTATAAAGGAGTTGCATTCTCTGGATTTCCGTCAGATAATAATACAAAAATACCTTATCATAGTCTAGTTGAGTTGATATCTCTATAGCCTTTGTATAACTTCCCGGTATTTGTGGCTAAATTATCCATTTGCATGCTATCATTTTATAGAAAGTTATCTAAAGCTCAGTCCATACCTATTTTGTTTTGGATCTTAATATATTGGATAGCATTATTTTTATCTATTTTTGTTTCTTGAGTTATGCATGGTCCTATATAAGGGTGATATATCAGATAGTTTTTGTTAGGATATTGGCTATCAAAATTTTTACTTAGAACTCTTTTAGGGTTCATATATTTTGTAGGAGTTGCTTGCATCGCATTTTTCCATTAAAATGTTAGAATCATTTTCTACAAATGGATAATCCATAACGAAGCTAGAAAAGACTAAATATATACGATGGGATATCAGTACTGGCTCTTCTGAGCATTATCATATAAATCATTTATAGAACTTTATCTGATGATCGTCCTACTATATATATGCTCTAGGTGATAAAGAAGAATTGTATATAAGATCACGCTGAAGTATATTTCTTATTAGTACTTTTACTTTTAAGCATAGTACCTGCACTGTAAAAACTCTTCACCTGTTGTACCATATGTCTATAGAGTAAAATTATCATACGCCATTATGAATGCCATTTTTCCTGAAGATTTTTCTTATTTCTGTGTGTGTTATAGGACTTGAGACATATGCTAGCAGATATATCATTCATAGAACCATTCAAAATTTTGAAAATATGTGATTTTGGTTGCATTTGAAAGTTCAATATCTTTTTATATACGACTTCTTTTCCATATTTATTATCATCAGATATTTTATTATCTTTATAAGCTTGTCCTGTTATTGTTATGCTCAATATTTTATTGTTAAATTTATCTAAATAATTGTTATCATCTTTATAAAAGTCTAAATCATATGAAAATATTTGACCATTTTAACAAACTTTTTATTAGTTGCCATTATAGGGCTCTTCAATCCAGTTTATTATATTACCATTAGCATCATTATTTGGAGTTATGTTATATAATAGTTTGTTGCCAAAAGGTATCTTTTTATAGCTATATATGAATAGTTATTGTCTAATTTTGTTTTGTCTTTCCTTTAAGTTGGACTTGGCTCAAATACGTTGCTACCTATAAACGATGTACTTGAGTAGATTTTAGTTTATATCAGATACCATATCACCAGTCGCTGTAACACCAGATTGTAGACTGATATCACGTGTTACTTGATTTATAGTTTTAAATGGTACAGCTATAATCCATTGTAGAAATGAAGATTAAAAAGCACTGACGTTATAGAGATAGCTATTAATAACTCTATTAGTAAAACCATCTAATCTTTTTATTTTTTGTTATATACATAATATTTACCTCTTAAAATATAATATTAATCTATATTTCCATCATATATCTTTGGTCTGTCTACTTGATTTTGATCTATAAGCATAGTAACTGTTCTAGTACTAGTTTTATCTAGCTTTTACCATTTATTTTATGTTGTGTAGTAGCCTCTACCTTTATAAATTTGTCGATTTTTCGTCTACAGCAGATGCTAGCGTTGACTCAATTTCAATGAGTTATATTGTAGAGATATATCTACAGGTACAACATTTCCATGTATAGAATCAGTCCCTTTATTTCCAATTAATATATAATTTTTACTATATTTATTAGAAGTATCATTTTTGAAAGATGAAAGTGTACACTAGCTATAGGATCGCCCATTATCATCTATTTCCCTAGAAAACCGGTATATATGTATTCAAAGAGCCATAGAATCATAGTAAAGAGTGTCTTTATTAGTTTCGTATACTACACTATTTGACTCTAGAGTTTATAAGTGTAGTAGTGGATGTTATAGCAATAGTCAGCTATTAATATGGTAAATAGTATTAGAATAACACCTTTATGTTTTTCTTTTCATAAAAATCACCTTACAATTTGGTTTCTGATATGTCAGATTTTAAATCAGATAATATTAGTTTATTATTTTTAATGATATAAAGATTTGTCTATTTTATTGCTTTTTGACTTTACAAATAAGATATTGATTTTATATCATAAGTATAAGTAGATGTTTCAGAATCATAAGTGCACAATATTGGTATCTTCATAAAAACTCTCATCTTTTATATAGTCTAACACTGTCAAATTCTGGGTATTTTTATCTAAATGTATGGTTATTGGTTTTTGTATTGTCGAAATTATCTCTTTCCATGAACTACTGCACTTAGCAATATAACATTTTTATTATTTATACTGTTTCTTATCTGATATTTTTGCTATTTGTGCGGTTGATGGTATAGCTATCATAGTTAGTATAGAAATAATTGCAATAATCATAACTACTTCAATAATAGAAAAGGCATTGTATTTATTCATAACTACTCCTATATATATATATAATAACACTAAAGTAATAAAAAGTAAACAGTTTTTATTACTTTAGTCCTGTAATTTTACACTATACAAATACTGTTTTAAAAATATAGTATTTATATACAGAGATAGTTCAAACTAAAAATTACTACCTATATTATACCACAGATAAAAATATATTTTCCATAGATAAAAATATATTTTTCTTTACTATAAGGTACTTTTTATTGAGTAAAATGATGTAATATTATGCATAAAATAAACAGTGAAAAAGGTGACTATAATTATGAATAAAACTACTAGAAAATCAGATTTACATCATACTACTATAAGGAAATGAGTGATAGATAGATAAAGATATTATGAATACTCTCGAGTGTAGCTGCAAGAAGTGCTAGTAGCAATGGTATGTATAGTTATTCTAGCGATACATGTTACAGATGATGAGAAGAAAGAGCAAAATATCTGAAATATGTAATCAACTCTATGTAAAAAGTACAAGTGATTTGATAATTTTTGTAGTGGATATATAGAAATTCTGTGATAGCAAAAGAGAAACGACACTAGATGCTACAAAAATGATATGGATGTCAAGGTGTAAGTGATAGTCTTATATCTGCTCAGAATATGGTTATAGCAGCAGAAGTCTCTTAGTATAGGTACTGTATATTTTGGTTCAATATTAAATGATGTGGATAAAATGAGACATATATTAAATTTACCAGAACTGACTTTTCCTATAATTGGTCTTGGTCTTGGATACTAAAAGCTCATGAGGCCTGCTCTAAAACCTAGATTACCAAAATTTATACAGGTTTTTGAAAATGAATATAAAACTTTTTGATAATTATACAGCTACTTTTGAGAGAATTTGATGAAGAAATGAATAAATATATTGATCTTAGAGATACCAGTAAGAGTGTTGGTAAGTCAGCAAGCAGATTCAAAATAAAATGAAAAGTAACAGTGATAGTGCAAGAAATTTTATTGATGAAATATGCGGATTTGATATAGGGTTAGTTTAGGGGAGTATTAACATAGAGTCTTACACAATTTAGTAGAAAATTACTTTAATCTATCTGCACAAGAGCTAGTAGATTAGGACATAATATAGTGGATTTGAGCATATGCTTATAGCTATAAGTAGACAAGATGAATCTTTATCTGCAAATATACTTACAGGTAGCATGGTCTTGATGTAAGTACTATAACACAAAAAGTAATAGATCCAAAGGGACAGTATCCTAGCAATATATTTTCTTATAGTGAAAATGTAAAAGCTGTATTGGAAGAATCTACAGAAATAGCACGTTCTTTTAAATTTTGAGTTTGTAGGTGTAGAACTATGTATTAATAGCAATAATGAGTAAAGAAAGCATAGCTACTGATATATTGCAAGAAAGTGGTATGTACCAAGATACACTTATAAATGAAGTTGTATTAGCAAAAATAAGTTTGATGTAATAAAGAAAAAGTATATGAAAAGTTGACAAAATGACAATGAGGAAGATGTATATGGAAAAAAATATATATAGGAAATCTCCAAAATGGGGAATTTTTGCAAAAATATACAACTGATATAACAAATGAAAAGCTGAAAATGAAGAGAATGGATGTACCTAGCCAAAGAGATGAAGAAATACAAGCGGTAATACGGGTATTATCAAGACGTGATAAAAATAGTCCTGTGCTTGTAGGTGAGGCTGGTGTTGGAAAGACATCTATAGTAAAGGGCTCTTGCGTATAAGATAGATGAAAATGATGATGTGCCTGAGAGTTTTAAAGAAGAAAAAGAATATTAAGTGTAAATATGCCACTACTTATGTCTGGTGAGTAAATACAAGGGAGAGCTAGAAGAAAGAATAAAAAATTTATTGGAAGATGCAAAGAAAAATGCCAATGTTATATTATTTTATAGATAATTTTCATAGTGTAGCAATACTTTTCAAATCAAGATAGCACTTCAGAAGCAGGTACTATGCTCAAAATGCACTGTCAGAATCTCAAATACAGATAATAGGGGCTACAAGTGTTAATGAGTATAAAAAGTATATAGAAAAAAGATGAGTTATTAAAAAGAAGAATACAGACAATAACAGTACAAGAACCTAGTGAAGAAAAAGAGTATCTATGATAAAATCTATAATAAAAATTATGAACAGTTTCATGATGTTAAGATAGGTGACGATATAATACACTATGCTGTCAATCTTTCAAAAACATATTAACTACAAATATCTTCCTGATAAAGCTATAGATTTAATAGATGAGGCATCTCTATGATGAAGTTATCAAGAGATGAGCAGTATTTTGATATAGATGATATATTTAAAAAAATATATCAGATGCAAAAATTAAAAATAACAGAGATATGTAAATGAAAAATAATCTAAAAATGTATCTGTTATGAAAGATGAGATATCACAATTAGAGCAAGTTATGGATTCTGTGTCAGATGATGAGGCTTAAAATATATAATGAAAAGAAATATCTATCTAAAGAATATATAGAAAAAGTAATAAAGTAATATGACAGGAATACCATTAGAAAGATTAAGTAAGAGTGAGGAAGAAAAATTACTTAATATGAGAAAATCTTTCAAAAATGTAATAGGTCAAGAAAAAGGCAATATCAGTAATAACAAGAGCTATACAAAGAGCAAGAGTAGGATTAAAAGACGATAAAAACCTATAGGCTCATTTTATATTTGTGGGTCCAACTGTGTAGGGAAGACAAAACTTGCAAAAATGCTTTGCAAAAGAGCTTTTGATGATGAAGATGCTATAATAAAAATGAGATATGAGTGAGTATTCTGAAAAATATAATGTAAGTAAAAATGATAGGATCTGCGCCTGGGATATGTAGGGATACTTAGAGGGAGGTCAACTTACTGAAAAAGTAAGTAAAAACCTTATTGTGTACTCTTGTTTGATGAGATAGAAAAGGCTCATCCTGATATATTTGATATATTATTGCAGGTGCTGACGATGGTTATCTCTACGGATAATCGTGGTAAAAAGTAAGTTTTAGAAATACTATAATAATAATGACATCAAATCTTTGGCTCAAGTAGTAAAAATCAAAAACTTTGGATTTGTAACAAAAGATATAGGCGATATAGAAAATAATGAAAAGATATTTTTGCAAGATGTAAAAATGTTTTAAGGTAGAATTTATAAATAGGCTAGATGATATAATAGTCTTTAATTGTCTTGGAAAAATAGAACTTAGAAGTATAATAGATATACAAATACAAGAAATAAATGAGGAGATTAAAAAGTAGAAATATATCTATAAAATTAGATGAAAAAGCTATAGATTATGTAGCTAGATATAGGGATATGATAAAGGAATATGGTGCAAGAAAATTGTCAAGAACTATACAGAATTTGATAGAATATGAAAATAGCACAGATGATATTAAAAAGAAATAACAGATGGAAGTGTAGTAAATATATCAAAAAGATAAAAGAAAAATTGAGTTTTGAAAAATATTATAAAAAATAAAAACTAAGGATAGATGTATGGCAAAATTGAAAACAAAAATATACTTGTTCAGTATGGATATGAGACATCAAAATGGTAGTATATGCCCAGAAATGTAGGACAGCAGATAGTTTTGTAGAAGAAGTATATAGTGAAAAATCAAAGAAAATAGAAAAACAAAGTGGAGCTTATGACTCCCTGGTGACAACGTGGCACCTGTAAAAATTAAGCAGATGTTAAAGGTTCTAATTATATAAGGTTTTCGACAGGTATAGGTGAATTTGACAGAGTATTAGGTGGAGGAATAGTAAATGGCTCTTTGGTACTTATAGGTGGAGATCCAGGAATAGGAAAAATCTACTATACTGTTGCAACTTACGAATAATATAAGTATCAATAAAAAGTACTTTATGTATCAGCAGAAGAGTCTTTAGAACAGATAAAATTACGTTCTGATAGGATATTTGAAAAATACAGATTTACTAATAATGTCTCAGACTAATCTTGAGATAATAGAAAAAACAAATGTTGCAACAAAAACCGGACGTAGTAATAATAGATTCTATACAAACTATATCATCTACTACTTTAGATTCTTTACCAGGTTCTGTATCGTCAAGTAAAAGATATTGCTAACAGACTTATGAAAAATATGTAAAAAAGAAAATATATGTTGTTTTATAGTAGGACATGTTACAAAAAGATGGCGCTATAGCAGGACCCTAGAGTGTTGGAGCATTTAGTAGATACTGTTCTTTATTTTGAGGGAGAAAAATTCAACTCATATGGAATGATAAGAGCAGTAAAAATAGATTTGGTTCTACGAATGAGCTGGGTGTTTTTGAGATGACTGATAGAGGGCTTGTAGAAGTGGATAATCCATCGAGAATAATGTTGTCTCAAAGTACTGAAAAAGAATCTGGAACAGCAATAGTAAGTAGTGTAGAGGGTACTAGACCTATGCTAATAGAGATACAATCTCTTATATGTAACTAATTTTCCGTCGCCTAGAAGAACTGGTACAGGTGTGGATTATAACAGATTAAATATGTTTGCTTGCTGTACTTGAAAAACACGCCAAAATTCCTATGCAAAGTTGACGATGTATATGTAAAATCTTACAGGTGGTATAAAAATAAGCGAGCCTTTTTATAGATTTGGGAGTTGTTCTTGCAATAGCGTCCAGCTATTATAATACACCTATTAAAAATCTACTTGCAATATGTGGAGAGGTAGGTCTTACAGGAGAGATAAGAAATGTAAGTTTTGAGCAAAATAGGGTAAGTGAGGCTGAAAAATGGGATTTGAAGAAATATTAGTGCCTTTATTCAAATCTAAAAAGATATAAAAAGAAACTAAAACTATAAAAGTTATAGGAGTAAAAAAATATAAAACAAGCATTATCAAGTGCTATGAGTATAGTAAAAAGAAAAAGGAGGTGAAAAAAAGATGATTAAAAGAGCTATAAAATATATAATAGCTATTGGTGGTGCTACACTTTGGATTTTTATATATTATGTAACACAAAATTTGCTACAAGATATAAAGCCTGAGTATGTGTCAAAGAGTGTTTTTGATATAGGATTACCTATTTTATTTATTATTTTATTTGCAATTATTTTTTTATATTATCTCCATATATTATCAGACAGTTCCAAAAATAGCAAATTATGTACAAAATCAAATACTAAAAAGAAAATGCCGTTACCTGAGCTAATAACAAGTATAATAGCTTTATAGTGAAAGTATAGTTGTAGCATATTTATTATCAAATCCTATAAGTAAAATACCTTTTTATAGGTATTCCTCTAGCTGTTCTTATGTATATATTCTTAGGTTATATAGGTATAAATGTTGGTAGAATAAGAAAAAGATGAAATAAGTAAATATATGCAGATTAAGAAAATAACTACAAAAGAAAAACAAACACATTGGAGCTATTCCTAAAAATATTAGACACTAGCGTTATAATAGATGGTAGAATATCTGACATAATAAAAACTGGATTTATAGAAGGTAAAATAGTAGTACCTACTTTTGTGTTAGATGAATTACGATACATAGCAGATTCAGCAGATGATTTAAAAAGAGTAAAGAGGTAGACATGGTCTTGATATGTTAAATGAGATACAAAAATACTTCTAAAGTTTTTAGTTGAGATAGATGATACAAAAATAGAAGATGTAGAAGAAAGTAGATATAAAATTATTAAGACTTGCTGAAAAATAAATGGATGTGTGGTTACAAAATGACTATAATCTCAATAAGGTAGCTCAGATACAAAATATAAAAATACTTAATATAAATGAACTATCAAATGCTGTAAAACCAAGATTAGTAGCAGGAGAAAAATTATATTAAACATAGTAAAAGAGGGTAAGGATTCTGCACAGGGTGTAGGTTATTTAGATGATGGTACTATGATAGTAGTTGAAAATGGAAGAAAAAGCTGTGGGTACTACTACAGAGGTAGAAGTAAGCTCTATATTGCAAACACCTGCCGGTAGAATGATATTTGCAAGAATATAAAAAGGAGTTTTGTTTTGAATAATCAATTATTAGAATATTTTTTTATCTTTTTCACTTTCATTTGCAGTAGCGTTTGTTATTGCGCTAAAGGTCTTAAATATGCACTTTGGACAGGAAATAAGACAGAAGGACCACAAAGCACACCTATCATAAAGCAGAGTACTCCCACTATGGAGGGTTTTGTATTTATAATAGCAATAATATTTTCAACTTTAGTTTTAAATCATAGAGCTATTTCAAAGGCGTTTGTATTTTGTTGTATATGATTTTATTCGCTATAGTGGGATTTATAGATGATTACGTAAAAAGTTGTAAATAAAAGAAATTTGGGGCTTTACTGAAAAACAAAGTTATTGATACAAATAGTATTTTCGTAATATTATCTTATTTATCTCTTGTAAAATCGGGATATAATACAGATTTACTAATACCATTTACAAGTTTTAAAATTACATACGGGTGTATTTTATATACCGCTTACTGTAATTACTATAGTAGCTACTACAAATTCAGTTAATCTTACAGATGGTTTGGATGGTTTTAGCTTCTAGTGTAACATCTATTGCAATGTTTGCACTTGCAGTTATAGCTAATAATTTTAGTTATATTTCAGAGGCAATGTTTGCGCTTGCAGTTACAGGGGCTTGTTTAGGTAAAGAATAAATGCATATCCTGCAAAATCATTTATGGGAGATACCGGCTCTATGGCTCTAGGAGGAGTAGTAAGTGCAGTTGCCATTTCTATGAATATGCACTTTATAATATTATTTGTTGGGATTATATAGTGGTAGAGAGCCTTAGTGTAATAATACAAGTATTTTCCTTCAAAAATTTGGTAAACGAGTATTTAAGATGTCTCCATTTCATCATCATATGGAGCTAAGTGGTTATAAAGGAAACAAAAAGTTGTAAAATATTTTGCTGTAGTAACAGCTATATCATCAGCTATTGGAATTCTAGCTACATCTTTTGTAGAGAAAAGTAAAAATGCTCTTTTGGATAATAGATAAACTATTTTCAAAGAGCATTTTAAACTATGTAAATAATTGCAAATTATGATGATTAGATTTTTATTTTGTAATGTATTATTTTAAATGGAATTATCTTTTATACACTCATCTTAAAAAGTAGTATAAAAGTAACATAAAATTTATATAAATATGGTATAATTAAAACTATTAGTTTATAAAAAATTTTGTTAGATAAATATTTTGCGAATTGCTTTGTTTTTGTGTGATTAGTTTTTGGAGGATATATGAAAAAGATAGGCTAGATATATAGGCGGTATGAGTATAAAAGCTGGTACTAGTTGATGAAAATACAAATATAATATGTACTCATAGTATACCTACGACAGGTAGAAAGTGGTTTTGAAAATATAGTTAAAAATATGATAAAAATGATATATGATTTAATGAAAATGCAAGTTTAAAAATTAAATGATATAGATAACATAGGTATAGGTATACCTGGTGTAGCTGATAGTAATGGAAAGGTACATTATGCTACCAATTTATTGTGGACTAATGTTGAACTAGGAAAGATTATTAAAGACTGAATTTTAAAAATATAAATGTAGCTATAGAAAATGATGCTACAGTTGCTTGTGTAGCTGAACATAGTTTTGGAAGTATACAAAGGCGTACAAAAATGCAAAATTATGTTAACCTTAGGAACGGGTGTTGGTGGTGGAATAATAATAAATGTCAAAAAATATTCAGAAATTTAGGTCTGGGCTCTGAAATAGGCCATATGATAGTTGGAGAATTTTTGTATGATTGTAATTGTGAAAGTAATGGTTGTCTTGAAACTTTTGCTCTGCAACTGCTATAATAAAGTATGCACAAAAACTATTAAAAGAATCAGATTATAATAGTGTACTTGACCAGATGTAAATGTTGAAGATATTACTGCTAAAAATGGTTTTTGATGGTTATAAAAATAACGACGAGTTATGTATAAAAGTTATAAAGAGATTTTTAAAGTATTTATCAATAGGAATATCGAATTTAATTAATTTATTTGCACCTGAATATATAGTGTTAGGTGGAGGCGTAGCTAGTTCATATGATTTGTATATTGATGAATTGTATGAGTTAGTGCATAAAAATATAATATTTAAAAATCTTCCTTTTGCAAAAATTGTGAAAGGCTACTCTTGGTAATGATCGGTATAGATTTAACGCTATGTTAAAATAAAAATAGGATTAGTATAAATGGATTTACACATTTGCATTTACATACACCATTTTCTTTGTTAGATGGTTTTACTAGGATAGATAAAGTCATAGAAAAAGCAAAAGATGCTTATATGGATAGTATAGCTATAACAGATCATGGAGTTATGTTTGGCGTTATAGATTTTTATAAAGCAAGCCAAGAAAAATGGAATAAAGCCTATAATAGGTTGTGAGCTGTATACTAGTGCAAGAAGCTACAAAGATAAAAGAAACTATGAATGAAAAATCAGGTCATAATACTTCTTGCTATAATATAGGCTATCAAAATATAATAAAATTGAGTGTCTAGGTTTTGTGGATGGACTTTACTATAAACCTAGAGTGAGATTATGAACTTCTTGAAAAATATAGTCAAGGTGTAGTTTGTCTATCAGCGTGTCTTGCAGGAGATGTTCAAAAGATATATATTAGCTGGGATTATGAAAAGGCTAAGGAATTAGCTTTAAAATTGGAAAAATATATAGCAAGGGTAATTTTTATCTAGAGATGCAAGATCATGGTATAGTGGAGCAGTAAATATATATTTGAGAAAATTATCCAAGGATACAGGTATACCTCTTGTGTTACAAATGATGTACATTATGTTGATAAACAAGACCACAAAGCTCATGAGATATTACTTTGCATACAGACCGGTGAAAGACTTTAGATGATGAACAAAATGGAGTTTCAGACTAACGAATTTTTATTTTAAATCTCAAGATGAAATGTATGAACTTTTTGAAGATGACGAAGAGGCTTTTATATAATACACAAGTAATAGCCGATATGTGTAATGTAGAGTTTGATTTTAATTCTTACCATTTACCTAATTATAGTATGTGCCTGATAACTATACACCTTTTTGAATATCTAAAGGAACTTTGTTATAAAGGTGTGCGAAAAAGATATGATAAGTTAAAGATTTTATAATACAAAGACTTGATTTTGAGTTAGATGTTATAAATCAAATGGGATTTGTAGAGTATTTTTGATAGTGTATGATTTTATTAATTTTGCAAAAAAGAAAATGGTGTAAGAGTAGGTCCTGGTCGTAGGTTCTGCAGCAGGATCTATAGTATCTTGTCTATTGAGAATGATAGATATAGATCCTATAGAATACAATCTTCTTTTTGAGAGATTCTTGAATCCACAGCGCATATCTATGCCGGATAGATATAGATTTTGCATCTGATAAAAGAGATATGGTTATAGATTATGTGAAAGAAAAATATAGGTCAAAGACCATATGTATCACAGATAATAACATTTGGAACATTCAAAAGCTAGATTAGCTATAAAGAGATTGTGCTAGAGTAATGGGTATAAGTTATGCTTTGGCAGATAAGATAGCAAAAATGATACCTAATATTTTGAATATAGATATAGATAAGGCTTTTGGATATAAATCAAGGGATGAAGAAAATATATGAAACAGATGGTGAAGTAAAAAGTTTAATAGATGTAGCTAAGAGTATGAGGGGATGCCACGACACGCATCTACACATCAGCATGGGTGTAGTAATACTCAAAAATCCTGTAGATTATTATGTACCTCTTTATATACAAGATTCTAATGTAGTAGCACAATATACTATGACTACATTAGAAGAGTTAGGGTTTATTGAAAATGGATTTTTAGGACTTAGGTACATACTATAATACAAAAACATTGATAATATTATAGAAACATAGAAATAGATTTAGATAACATAGATTATTAATGACAAAAATGTATATGATCTTATATCTACAGGAAAAACTCTAGGATATTTTCAAATAGAAAGTAGTGGAATGCAAAAGTTCATAGAAAGAGTTAAAACCTGAAAATCTTAGAAGATATAATAGCGGGTATTTCACTTTATAGACCTGGTCCTATGGATTCTATACCATCTTATATAAAAACGAAAAATCTAATCTTATAAATTATATGCACGAAAAACTAGAGCCTATACTTTTGTGTTACAAGAGGTATACTTGTGTATCAAGAACAGTAGTAAAATGAGTAAGAGAACTCTGCAGGATATTCTTGTGGTAAAGGCTGATATAGTAAGAAGAGCTATGTCTAAGAAAATGGATGTTATGGAGAAAAGAAAAGGGTTAATTTTGTTTATGGTAATGAAGATGAAAATATAACAGGATGTGTGAAAAGTGGTATAGATGAGAAAAGATAGCAAATAAAAGATATTTGATGATATGATAGATTTATGGTATGCATTTAATAAATCTCATGCTGCTGCATATACGATAGTAACATATCAAACTGCATATTTATACTATACGGTAGAGTTTATGGCAGCTCTTATGAGTATATCTATAGGCAATATACCAGAGTGATTGAATATAAGATAGATTGTGAAGAAAAATGGTGATTTCAGTATTACCACCTAGTGTAAATCATTCATATTCAGATTTTTCAATAGAGAGGTGATAAAATAAGATTTCCGCTTTCTGCACTAAAAGGTGTTGGATTTTCAGTAGCTAATAATATATCTCGTGACAGAGATAAAAATGGTAAATATGTAAGTTTTGAAGATTTAGTAGAAAGATTAGAACACTAAAGAATATGAATAAAAAATAGCAGAAGCTCTTATAAAAATCAGGTTCTTTAGATGGTATCATAGTTGATAGAGCAACCGCTATGTCTAATTTTGAAAAAGTGATAGAAAGTATACAAAATACGATAATATACAGGGACAAATAAGTTTTTGATAGCAATACGATAAATAGTTATGTTACGAGTGTGGCTCCAGATATGAAAGAATTTTCTAAAGATATTATATTGTATATGGAAAAAGAAATATTAGGATTTTATATAAGTGGTCATCCATTAGAAAAGTATAAGGATATAATAAAGCAAAAACTAATATGTCAACTATACAGATAAAAGAGATAAAAAGAAGATAATATGTCCTTATCACAAATAGAAAAACGAAAATAAATATAATAGGGATGAGTCAAGTAAAAATAACTACTACAAAGAAAAATGATATGATGGCTTTTTAACTATGAAGATTTATTTTTCTCATATAGATGCTTAATAGTATTTCCTAAAATATATCATAGTTTATCAGCTGAAATAGCAGAAGATAAGATAGTATATATTACAGGCAGGTTGTCAGTAGAAGATGATGATGTAGAAAATAAAAATAATAGCTGAAAAGAATAGAAATATGAAAATATAGAATTAGAGATATATATAAGAGTGGCAGATTTTTGAAAACTTTGAGCATAAAAAGAAATAGAAAAGCTCACTGATTACACAGCAAAAAGATTAAGCTTATACTTTTACGATGACAAAGAAAGTTTTTCCATCAAAAGAATAAATGAAGATGAAGATACTATAAATAAGCTAAAAATATAGTAGGAGATGATAATATAAGATTTTGCTTAAGACTATATTATAGAATCAAAAGATGATAAAAATAGAAATTTAAAAATTTTTATTTGATTTTTATTGATATATTATGAAGGAGATGGTAATGCTATCTTTAGTATTGCGTTGCCAAAATATGATTTTGAAAAAGGATTTATATTATTAAGTTTTTATATTAGTAGGTACTGTAATTATCATGTAGTGTGTAGTGCTGATGATGATATTACTATATTTGATAATACAAGCGTTATAAAAACAAACGAAGGCAGAAAAAGTTATAGAAGATGATCCGTTCACTTCAGAAGATGAAAAGCCTTTATAAATAATGAGAATATACAAAATAAAGAAGTGAAAAATACCAATTCAAACACAAAAACGATAATGAAAAACAATAAACAATGCTATTGTAAAAATACAAGTATAAAAAGTAGATGAAACAAAAATGAAGAAAATAAGCAAAATGTATTGTTTAAAAATGTTGAAAAATTCTTCTGTTGTAGCCAAAATTATCTATGCAAAGTAAGGAAGAACTTAAAAGTTTGTATGATAGAAGGATTTAGAGTATTTGAGATTACTGTTACGGCCACTAGAGATAATCAGTAGTATTAGCTGATCACTTTTGGAGAATATTTCAAAAATATTATGGTAAATCAGTATATCACCAACTATAGATGAATTTTTTCTCATATAAAATGTTAGGTTCAAATACACAAATGAGTTTAGGGATATAAATGTATTTTTAGACAAATATCCTGATTCTAGATTTTTGTAAAAACTCTAGAGCAAAATAAAGGCATCGTTAAGTATAATAAATCACAAGTCTATGAAAAATAAGAGACAAAATTATACTTGAAGATAACAATGTGCTATCAGAGTATAAGATCTAAAAATTTAGCTATGGTAGATTTAAAGAGGTATTGATAATATAAAGTTATATTTCAATGAATGAGGCTAAAAGGCTTATATTTTTGTATAAAAATACTACACCATCATATGAAGAGATTGAAACTATAAAAATACAGGTAATATGATATATGAGTTTAAAAAGCGTCAAATATTGATAAAACAAATGGTATAATATATTCTACAGATGATGTTGTAAATATTACTCTAAAAACCTAAATATGTTTATCTCTACAACTTACGTTAGACCAACTATAAAAATGATAGATTTATAGCACTATCACTGGTGGTAGATACGCAGGTATAAATATGAGCAACACTATGCAAGCAATGGAATCATCTTACAATAGAGGAGTAAGACTTATAGAAATAGATTTTGATTGGACTAAGACGGAAAAATAGTGCAGCTGCACGATTGGGCATCTTTAGAAAACTCACTACAGATGCTTACTCTTATGATGAGAGTTTATATATGAATTATGAAAAATTCAAAACTAGAAATATGATATAAAATGAAACAAAATGTCAATAGACGAAACTCTAGATTTTTAAGAGACTTATAAGGATGCATATATAGTAACTGATGTTAAACAAGACAATATGAAGGATGCAAACAAGGTATTTCTTGCTAGTTTTAATGAAGATGGGCAAGATGTAAAAGACAGAATAATACCACAAATATATAATACTGATGAATATAAGGTTGTAAAAGATTTTTGGATATAAAAATATAATATATACTTTATATAGAACTGGAGCAAAGTATATATAATGTGTTAGAATTTGCAAAATTAAATGATTTGTATGCTATTACTATGGATAATTACACTAGAATAAATACAAAATTGCCTAAAAATATTAATGGAAAAATGGCATATGGGTATACACTCATACAGAAAATAACAAATCTAGAGCTAAATCATTTTTATAAACAGGAAAAAGCCTACGGCATATATTCAGATATTATAATGAGCGATGAAGAATTGAATAAATAAAAGATGGGAAATTAAGTTGAAAAATAGATTTGACTATACTTAGAAATTATCAGGAGTTACCAAAAGTATCTTTTAGACCTATTAAAGTATTAGAGGATAAAAATATTTTTGCAGAAATATATATAAGTATGAGAATTATGTAGAAGAATATATTTATATGATAAGGAAAAAGAAAAATATAATACTTTTAAGTAGCAAAAGAATTTTTCTAATTACGATATGTTTGTACCAAGTGATTATGAAGATTTATTGTCTTTAGATGGTATGACTATATAATGTTTAGCACAGTTTTCAGATAATAAGTACGAGTGAAAACAAAATCAAATATAGTTATATATACTATAGATGTGCATACAACAACCAGCAAACAGAGATTTTTCTATAAAGTATAATCCAAGTGAGTATTCAGGATTTAGAATATTATCAGACACATATATTCTTATAGAGCTAGAAAATTTGTACAATGAAGAAGTAAAAGAATGGATAAACTTTTTATTTTTAAATATTTATACAAATGAAATAGTAGAGATACAAGATTTGATGGTAAAATATACATCTGAATGCTTTTATATAGATAATGATAATAAAAATGTATATGTAGAAGAGATGTATATGCAAGAAGAAGATGAAATAGCTTATACTTACAACAGATATGTATGAGATTGATACTAATATACAAGAAAAGTGAAGTAAATCCGCTTAAAAATTCTATAAAATACGATACTGTTGATGATTTTTAAATACATTGAACGTTGACAAACTAAGACTTAATATGAAGACTATAGATAGTATAAATGAAGAAGGGATATTAAGGGTTATAGGTTCTACAAATGGATATATATATTACAAAAATCTAAGCATCAAAAGGAATTAAAAGAAAGTAAGGAGTTTTTGGACAGAATATTGTAGGAAAAAGAAGAAATATTTGCTATAGAAAAATCTCACAGGATTACTTCAAAAATAACTAATTTGGAGTTAGGATATGTATTTTTCTTTTGACAAAGATGTGTATCATAAAATATCTGACGAAAACACTAATATAAAAGATAATAGATGTATCTACAGGAAGTATAATATACTTATAAAAAACAAAATAGAGCAGAAGAGTTTTTCGGATTTTTATAAATGCAAGATATCTTGTTGTAGGTGTAAATCCATATATGAGCAGTAGAAAAATATGAAAGTTATAGATATACAAACAGGATTATTAGAATTAGATGTGAAAGAACTTATATTTGTAAAAAGATACTATGAGACAATGTGATAGATAAGATTTATACGAAAATAATCAGCTACAAAAATATTTGTATAAAGGGGGAGTTATGACTAATCAAACTATAATAGGAGAAAATAGTGGATGTAAGATATGTATCGCCTGATAATGAATATGCAGTAGCTGATTTTGTCTGATGAAAATGAGAATATAGTAATAACTGGTGCATTATCTGGAGTAGATATAGGGGATAAGATAAAACTTACAGGGTATGTATGTGCAACATAAGATATATAGTGGACAGTTCAAGGTATCATCATATATACCTATAAAACCTGATGATATAGAAAGTATTTATGATTTTTGTCATCTGGAGTAATAAATGGTATAGGAAAAATTATGCAAAAATAATAGATGTCTTTGGAGTAAATACTCTTGAGATAATAGAAAAATGCCTGAAAAATTGTTGGAAATAGAAAGGTATAGGTAGTAAAAAAATTAGATAAGATAATAACCTCTTATCATGAGAAGATGAATTTAAAAATATTATAATTAATCTTTCAAAATATGATTTAAGTACATCTCTTAGTATAAAAAAATATAACACATATGCTGATAATGCTATTAATATATTAAATTCTAATCCTTATAAGTTATGTGATGATATACGTGGCATAGGTTTTTAAGAAAGCTGATGAAATAGCATGGGTGTAGCCTTGGATAGTTGTGATAGAAAATGCAAGCTATACTTTTTATTTTAAATCAATCAGTATTTGAAGGGCATACATATATTCAGTTTGAAAAACTAGTATAAAAGAGCTTATAGATTTTGAAGATGATGAAGAATTATTAGAAATACTATATGAGCTTTATTCACAGAGGAAAAATAATACTAGACAGAGAAAAGAAGAAATAAATGATATAAAAATATATCTTTATTCTTATGCTTTAGCAGAGACAAATGTAGCTGCAAAATTAATAGATTTAGCAAGTTATGAAGATGAAAAAATAGATTATGATAAGTTAGATGAAATAGTGTTAGAAAGATTAAAAATATAGCAAGATAGATTTGTCAAAAGAACAAATACAAAGTGTATATATGGCAATAAAAATAATATACTCGTACTTACAGGTGGACCGGGTACAGGAAAAACTACAACACTATCTTTTATAATAGAAATATTTGAAAGTATAGGGAAAAAGGTAAAATTATGTGCTCCAACAGGTAAAGCATCAAAAGAATGTCTCAGGCTACGGTAAAGATGCAAGCACTATACATAGACTACTTGATATGGGATACAATTATGATTTAGATGAGGCTGTATTTGCAAAGAATGAAGATGAGCCTATATTAGCAGATGTAATAATAGTAGATGAGACATCTATGGTAGATATACTTCTTATGAACAATCTTCTGACAGCTATAAAAAGGTACTCATTTAATACTTGTGGAGACAAGGATCAGTTACCGTCAGTGGGAGCAGGTAATGTATTGAAGGATATAATATCATCAGAATTAATACCTTGTATGACACTTAACAAAATTTTTAGACAAGCGATGAAAAGCCATATAATAGTGAATGCACATAGGATAAATTCAGGTCAAATGCCACTTATAAATGATAAGGATAATGATATAATGAATAGAGATAATAGTGATGATATACAAGAACTCATAATAGATTTAATAACAAAAAGACTACCACAATACTATAATATATAATGCCCTAAAGATATACAGATAATAACACCTATGAGGATAGTAGGCACACAAAATATAAATAAAAATATTGCAAGAGGCGTTAAATCCGAAGTCTCCATTAAAAATGAGTATGCTACAAAAATTTAAAATATATGAGAAAAATGATGAGTAATACATATAAAAATAATTATGAAAAAGAATGGAATGACGGTAAAGAAAGTGGCACAGGAATATTTAATGGAGATACTGGAACAATAGAATGTATAAATAATTCTCAAAAATACTTACTGTGTTATTTGATGATGGAAAAAGCTAACTATGATTTTGAGGAATTAGATGAGTTAGAGCACTCTTTTGCTCTCACTGTACACAAATCTCAAGGTTCTGAATATCCTTGCATAATACTGCCTTTATACATCAAGTAGCACCTATGCTACTACAAGGAAAATACTATACAGCTATAACAAGAGCAAAAATTGCTTATAATAATAGCTACCAATAAAACTATAAATGGTAGAAAATGTCTATGAAGAAAGAAATAGTACTTTATCTGAAAAATTAAAAATATTTAAAAGAATTTGGGATGTTAGAATAAATAAAAATAGAAAAATGAAAAATATACAAGTTATACTATGTATAATCATATATGACATACTAAGAAAATATAAAATTTGAAAAATTAAAAGATAATTGAGAAATAATAATTATAAGTATTAGTATTGTGTCAAAAATGTTTGACTTTTTACAAAAATGTTTAAAAATTATAAAAATGGATATTGACATTTAGTTATTAATTTGATATAATTACTCAGATTAATAATGTGTAGGTGTATTATCGGAAATATTATATAATAAATTATATAATATATCTACCATTTTTATTTTGTTTTAATCATTTAAACATTTCAAAAATTTAAAGAGGTGAAACCTTAATGCAACATCCACATCCTGTGAAAATTGGAAGAAGAACTAGAATGAGTTTCTCAAAAATACCTTCTGTTGCTGAACTTCCAAATCTTATAGAACTTCAGGTTGATTCTTATAAGTGGTTCATAAAAGAAGGACTTAGAGAAGTATTTGAAGAGATATTTCCCATAGAAAACTTTTCTGGTAGCGTAAAGTTAGAATTCTTAGATTATATAATAGAAGATATACCTAAGTATACCTATAGAAGAATCTAAAGAAAGAGATGTAACGTATGCTACTCCTATAAAAATAAGGTCAAACTGACGGTAAAAGACGAAGATGGAACACAAATCGTAAAAATGAAAAATGCTGAGCCCGGTATTTTTAGGAGATTTTCCACTTATGACAGATAGTGGGACATTTACAATAAATGGTGCAGAAAGGGTAATAATAAGTCAAATTGTTCGTTCTCCGGGTGTATATTATGCGCAGGAGATAGATAAAATAGGTAATAGCTTTATATCATCTACTGTAATACCAAATAGAGCTTGGCTAGAATATGAAACTGATTCTAGTGATATAGTGAGCGTAGAATAGATAGAAATAGAAAACAACCTATAACAGTTTTACTTAGAGCACTTGGATATAGTAGTGATGAAGATATAAAAGAACTTCTATGGAAGAAGGTTACTTATACCCACTTCTACAAAAAGATACTACAAAAATAAAGATGAAGCATTAATAGATGATATATAGAGAGTTAAGACCTGGTGAGCCACCTACTATTGAGAAAGCTACTCAACTTATAAATACATTATTTTGAACACAGAAGATATGATTTAGCTAAAGTAGGAAGATATAAATATAATAAAAACTTGCTCTTTCAAATAGGATAACTGGAAGACATCTAGCAGAGGATGTTATAGATCAAACTACTGGAGAGGTTATATTTGAAAAAGGTCATAGACTTACGGAAGAAGATGCCATAAGAGTAGACAATACAGGTTTATCACATAGTTCTTACAGAGATAAAGAGATGGTATCAATGATGGAAGAATAGTAAAGGTAATAGGAAATACATTTGTTGATATAAAGCCTTTATTGATTTTTGATATAGAAGACTTAAAAATAAAAGATAGAGTAAAATATAGTGTATTAAGAGAGATATTAGATTCTCGTGAAACAGAAGAAGAAATAAGAGAGCAAACATAAAGCTAGAAAAATGAACTTTATCCCAAACATATAACACTTGAAGATATAATAGCTTCAGTAAGTTATCAATTCAATTTATTATATAGTATAGGTTCTATAGATGATATAGACCATCTTGGTAATAGAAGAATAGAAATGTAGGAGATATTACAAAATCAGTTTAGAATAGGTATGGCAAGAATGGAAAAGAGTGATAAGAGAAAGGATGACAACTCAAGATGTACTTGAGATGACACCAAGTAATCTTATCAATATAAGACCGATTACTTCAGCGATTAGGGAGTTTTTGGTTCTTCTCAGCTTTCAATTTATGGATCAGACAAATCCTTTATCTGAACTTACTAATAAGAGAAGACTTTCTGCGCTTGGACCTGGAGGTCTTTCGAGAGAAAGAGCTGGTTTTGAAGTTAAAGGGACGTTCATTATACTCATTATGGAAGAATGTGTCTATAGAGACTCCTGAAGGTCCTAATATGGGTCTTATAAATTCGCTTTCAGTATATGCTAAAATAAATGAATATGGTTTATAGAGTCTCCTTATAGAAGAATAGATAAAAAGAATAGAAAAAGTAACAGATATGAATAGATTACTTATCAGCAGATGAGGAAGATAAATATATAAGGGTTCAAGCAAATGAGCCTATAGGTGAAGATGGCTGGTTTGTGAATAAAAAGGTTGCATCAAGGGTTGAAAAAGGTGCTCTAGAGCTAGTGGATTGCGATTTAGTTGATTATATAGATGTATCGCCTATGCAGGTAGTGTCAGTTGCTACAGCTATGATACCTTTGCCCTTGAAAAATGATGATGCCAACAGAGCCTGATGGGTTCAAATATGCAAACGTCAAGCAGTACCACTAGTGAGAAGAGAGGCTCCTATAATGGGTACGTCTATAGAATACAGAGCTGCTAAAGACTCTGGTGCTGTATGTTGTAGCTAGGAATTCAGGTACAGTGGAAAAAGTATCAGCAGATGAAATAGTTATAAGAACAGATGATAATAATATAGATAAATATAAATTATTGAAATTTAAACGTTCTAACAGTGGAACTTGTGAATCAAACACCACTTGTAAGTAAGGGAGATACTCTTGAGGCTGGTGATGTTATAGCAGATGGCCTCTACAGAGACTTGGAGAAGTTGCACTAGGAAGAAATTCTCTTATAGCATTTATGACTTGGAATGGTTATAACTATGAGGATGCTATACTTATAAATGAAAGATTGGTAAAAAGAAGACAGACTTTCGTCTATACATCATAGAAGAATATGATTCAGAGGCAAGAGATACAAAATTAGGTCCTGAAATTATAACTAGGATATACCAAATGTTGGAGCAGATGCTGATAAAAGATTTGGATGAACGTGGAGTTATAAGAATAGGTGCAGAGGTAAAATCAGGAGATATACTTGTAGGAAAAGTTTCACCAAAAGGGAGACAGATACAACTCCTGAAGAAAGATTAGTACGTGCAATATTTGGTGAAAAAGCGAGAGATGTTAAGGATACTTCTCTTAGAGTTCCACTATGGAGAATCAGGTATAATAGTAGATGTAAAAAGAATTTACTGAGATAATTGTGATGAATTATCACCTGGAGTAAACAGATTAGTAGAGTATATATAGCTAAAAAGAAAAATACAAGTGAGGCGATAAAAATGGCCGGTCGTCACGGTAATAAGGGTGTTATATCAAGGTATTACCAGAGGAAGATATGCCATTTTTACCAGATGGTACGCCATTAGAAATAGTATTAAATCCACTAGGGTTCCTTCGAGAATGAATATAGGGCAGGTATTGAAGTACATCTTGGTCTTGCAGCTAAAGCTCTAGGTTTGAGCATGTTGCTACTCCTGTATTTGATGGTGCTGTTGAAGAAGATATATTCAATGCACTTGAAAAAGCAGGTTACCGAGATCAGGAAAAAACTGATTAGGGATGGTAGAACAGGAGATTGCTGATAATCCTGTAACTGTAGGATATATGTACATGATTAAAAACTTCACCACCTTAGTGAATGATAAGATACGCACGTTCTGGGACCATACTCTATGGTTACTCAACAACCTCTTGGAGGTAAGAAAGCACAATTTGGTGGACAAAGATTTGGAGATGGAGGTTTGGGCGTTAGAGGCATATGGTGCAGCTCATACTCTTCAAGAGATACTAACAGTAAAATCAGATGATGTTTCAGGTGCAGAGTAAAAACATATGAATCTATAGTAAAGGGTGAGAATGTTCCAGAGCCTGGTATACCTGAATCGTTTAAGGTGCTTATAAAAAGAATTACAGTCTCTTTCATTAGATGTAAAAGTCCTTACTGAGACTAATGAAGAAATAAAAGTGTACGACGATAGTGAAGTAAGTTATGAAGATACAAAATGAAATGGTGTATATAAAAGGCGAAAATGATATGATAAATGAACTTACGAAGATGAAGAAGATATAGAAGATGAGGATATGGATGATGATGATTTTGAACTAGATGATGAAGATTTTGATTTCTAATCATATCTAAACATTCTAACCGCCCCATTAATTTAGGGCAGCTTATATTAATTATATACAACATCTTATATAGATAGCAAAAATAAGGGGAACTTTCTTGTTTGAATTAAATAATTTTTGAGTCAATACAAATTGCACTCGCATCTCCTGAGAAAATTTTAGAATGGTCTAAAAGGCGAGTAGACCCGAAACTATAAACTATAGAACATTAAAGCCAGAGAAAGATGGACTTTTTGTGAAAAATATTTGGACCAACAAAAAGATTACGAATGATAGTTGTGGAAAGTATAAAAAGACAAACTAAAACATAGAGGCGTAATATGTGACAAATGTGAGTAGAGGTAACAAGCTCTAAAATCAAGACGTGAGAGAATAGGTCACATAAAACTCGCAGCACCGGTATCACATATTTGTATTTTAAAGGAGTACCTTCAAGAATAGGTATATTACTTGATATATCTCCAAAAAGAATTAGAAAAGTATTATATTTTTGCTTCTTATATAGTAGAAGCAGGAGAAACCAATCTATTAGGAAAAACAAATATTAACAGAAAAAGAATATAGAGATGCTATGAAACATACGGATATGATTCTTTGTAAAAGCTATGATGGGAGCAGAGGCAGTAAAAATACTACTTTCAAAAATAGATTTAGAAAGTTTATCAGTAGAATTAAAAGCAAAATTTAAAGATGCTGCAGGACAAAAAGAGTAAAAACTTATATAGAAGATTGGATATAGTGGAATCATTTAGAAAAATCAGGAAACAAAACCTGAGTGGATGATATTAGATGTAGTGCCTGTAATACCACCAGATTTATGACCTATGGTACAACTAGATGGTGGAAGATTTGCTGACATCAGATTTGAATGATTTATATAGAAGAGTAATAAATAGGAATAATAGATTGCAAAGACTATTAGAACTTGGAGCGCCTGATATAATAGTAAGAAATGAAAAAGAATGCTACAGAATCTGTAGATGCACTTATAGACAATGGTAGACGTGGTAAAAGCCTGTAGGCGGGACCTGAAATGAACCTCCAAATCTCTTACCGATATGCTAAAAAGGTAAACAAGGTGATTTAGACAGAACTTACTTGGAAAAAGAGTTGATTATTCTGGACGTTCTGTTATAGTTATGGTCCAAAGTACTAAATTTAATCAATGTGGTTTTACCTAAAAATGGCACTAGAATTATTTAAGCCTATTTAGTTATGAATGAACTTGTAAAAGAGGACATGCTCATAATGTAAAAAGCAGCTAAGAAAAAGTAGAGAAGTTAGATAAAGAAGTATGGCCTATATTAGAAGAGGTAATAAAAGGACATCCAGTAATGCTAAACCGTGCTCCAACTCTTCATAGATTAGGTATACAAGCATTTGAGCCGGTACTAGTAGATGGAAAAAGCTGGTAAAACTTCATCCGCTTGTTTGTACAGCGTACAATGCCGACTTTGACGGGGGACCAAATGGCTGTACACGTACCATTATCTGTAGAAGCACATGATCAGAGTGTAGGTCTCTTTATGTTATTCTACAAACAATAGTACTTGCACCAAAAAGATGGTCTACCTATAACTACACCTACACAAGATATGATACTTTGGAACATATTATCTTACTCTTGAAGAAAAGAGATTGTAAAAAGGAGAAGGTAGTATATATAAAGATTTTGATGAGATGATGCTTGCGTATGATAATAAAGAGGTCAGTCTACATGCGAGAGTAAAAGTAAGAATCACACCTCAAGACACTGGTAGATTAGTTGAGTACAGTAGGTAGATTTATATTTAATAGCAATATACCTCAAGATTTAGGATAATATAAATAGAGACAAGATGAGTATTCGTTAGAAGTAGATTTTGTATTAGATACAAATAGGTATAGTAATAGATAAATGTTATAGAAAACATGGAAACAAGTAACATCTATAATGCTGGATAATATAAAGAATATGGGTTATATGTATCTACAAAATCAGCAATATCAGTATCAGTTGCAGATATGGAAGCTACCCTAGTGAAAAATATGAACTGATAGCAAAGACTGAAAAATTAGCTTGAAAAATATGAGAAAAACTTTGACGTGGTCTTATGTCAGATGAAGAAAGATACGAAAAGAGTAGTAGAAGCTATGGACAAAAACTACAGATGAAGTAACTCGAGGATATTGATGACTAATCTAGGGCCTATGAATAATATAAATATAATGGCACAATCAGGAGCCAGAGGTTCTAAGAATCAGATAAAACAGCTTGCCGGTATGAGAGGTCTTATGGCAAATGCTTCTGGTAGAACTGTTGAAATACCTGTTAAATCTAACTTTAGGGAAGGATTATCAGTACTCGAATATTATACATCTTCACGGTGCTAGAAAAGGTCTTGCAGATACAGCGTTAAGAACAAGCTGACTCAGGATACCTTACAAGGAGACTTGTAGATGTATCTCAAGATGTAATAATAAATGAAGAAGATTGTGGAAGTACAGAAGGTATAGAAGTATCAGCATTTAGAGATGGTACTGAGGAAATAGAAAATCTATATGATAGAATAGTTGGAAGATATGCTCTTAAAGATGTAATAAATCCAAAGGATTCAACTGTAATAGTACAACAAGGAGAAATGATAGTAGAGAGTTTAGCAGAAACTAGTTCAATTAGGAATAGAAAAAGTATGGATAAGAACACCTATGGACTGTAAATCTAAACAAGGTATATGATAGCTAAATGCTACGGTAGAGAAACCTTGCAACAGGAAATAAAAGTGCCTATAGGAGAATCGGTTGGTATAATAGCTGCTCAATCTATAGGTGAGCCAGGAACACAGCTACAATGAGAACATTCCATACAGGCGGTGTTGCAGGTGGAGATATTGCTACAAGGTCTTCCAAGGGTTGAAGAACTTTTTGAGGCAAGAAAACCAAAAGGTCCCTGCGGTAATAACTGAAGTAAGTGGTACTGTGAAACTTGAAGAAGCAGGTAGAGAGAGGTCTGTAGTTGTAGATGACAATGGATATGAATATAGATATATAATACCGTTGGATCTACTGATGAAATTTAAAGACGGACAAAAGGGTAAGTGGAATGCTCTACTCAAGGTTTGAATCAATCCTCATAGATATATTAAGAGTAAATGGTATACAAGGTGTACAAAATTATATAGTTAAAAGAAGTACAAAGAGTTTATCGTTTACAAGGTGTTGATATAATGATAAAAACATATAGAGATAATAGTTCGTCAAATGATGCAAAAAGGCAAAAATAGAAGAGCCTGGAGATACTGAGTTATTACCAGGTGGCATAGATATAAGAGAAATTGAAGATTAAATGAGCAGATGAGAGAAGAAGGAAAAGAAGAAGCTAAGCATACTAGAATGTTACAAAGGTATAACAAAAGCAGCTCTTTCTACAGATTCATTCTTGTCAACAGCGTCATTCCAAGAAACAACAAGAGTATCTAACAGATGCAGCGATAAAAGGTATGAAAGATTATCTAAGAGGTCTAAAAGAATGTAATAATAGGTAAGCTTTATACCTGGGTTCTGTAGTAGAAGAAAACAAAGACAAGCACAAATAGAACAAAATGTTATGGAATATGAAGATTTGATACAGATGGAAGCATATCTCAAGATATAGATGAATTAGATTTCTAAAATAAAAATATCCTTTTAAAGTGATGTTTTATTTTTCTATAACACACACAAAAACCTGTCTGTATTATCTATGTGGATAGTATTCTTTTGTATATATGAGTTTTAAAGTTTTTATTTTTATTTATAAAATCATTTACTATATCAATATTTTCTTCTTTTCCTAGTGTACAAGTTGAATAGACTAATCTTCCACCTTTTTAGATAAGATGAACAATTAAATAAGATGGTTTTTGTATTGATATTATTTTTCTATATCTTCAAAGTTTTTGTATCTTATTTCCGGTTTTCTTCTTAGTATTCCTAATCCTGAGCAAGGGACATCAGCTAATATTCTATCAAATTGTTCTACATAATTTTCATTAAAAATAGTTGATCATTTACCTTAGTTGTTACTATATTTATATCTAATCTTTTACCTGTTCATTTAACAGATTTAATTTGTTTTGAGATATATCCATAAGATAGTAAGGAGCCTTTATTATCTCAGTTGGTGATATAAATATTGATTTTCCACCAGGTGCAGAACAGTATATCTAGTATTTTTCATTCTCTTGAGAGCAAGCGCTAGTACGATTGCATAGCTAGTAGTCTTGTATAGAAAATAAAACCTCTTTTATATATATCAGTGTCAGCTATATTTTTGAAGTTTGTTATTGAAAATCATATGTTTTCATCTATTGTTCAAAATTCAACTTTAAATTTTTCTAGTTCTTTTTAAAAATTTGTGAAATCTATTTTTAAGTTATTAGCTCTAATAAAATATATTTGGTGTATTTTCTATAGATTCCATAAGTTTATTTGTAAATTCTAAATCATAGTATCTATTAATCTCTTTGCAATATAGTGCTAACACTATATTTTTGTAGATATGTATATTATCTTGTATGTCATCAAAATTATAATTTTTGCATTTAATATATCATCAGAGGAAAAATTTCTTAATATTGCATTTACAAAGTTTTTGAACTGAAAATCACATTTTTAGATAAAGTGACAGCTTCATTTACATGTGGATAATCTACTGATGAATTCATAAAAATAAAATTCAAAAAGCTATTTCAAGTATGAGTCTTGTTTGTTTGGATATCTTAGAAAAAGCTATATCACTGTATATATAAAATAATCAAAGATAATATATATTGCTCAAAACTCCATAACAAATAAATGCTACAGTCATCATCATTTAATTTTTAAGCTTTTTGAAGATTTCATTTATTACTATATTAGAGTATTTTTGCTTGTATTTTACATCATATAGTATATTGATGCTATAAATCTTAGGTTCATTATATTCTCCTAGATTGTCAAATCGTTTAGTATTTTCTAGTTCTGGCAATATCTTCAAGAATATTAGTTGTCATAGGATTTTGTAGATTACCTATTTTTAATAGATTAAAAATGATTCACAGCCACCTGCCTTCACAAAGTGTAATATATTCATCTAGTGTAGTTTTCTTATCCTTAAGATATTTTACTAGATATTGGAAATGCGCACACTTGAGCAAGGGTATAATCTATATAGTAAAATGGTGTACTAAAATATATGTGTGATAGTACCAATATGTTCACTATTCATGAGATTCATTATCATAGTCTGTGTCTGGTTGGATACATTAACTCCAATTCACGATATTTTTCTGTCTTTGTTGAGTGTAGCATCAGGATTTTCGTATACAAAAGTGTTGGAAAATGGTCTACTGTTGCACCATAAGGCAAGAAAGTAATAGCTGATTTTAGAGCAGAGTACGTAAATTTATTTTCATCTTTATTAAAGAATAGGTTCATCCAAGGCCAAAGTCAAAAATTCCATACTCATTGAATGTATTTCACAAGATTCATATGTAGGCCATATATATTGTGGTAAAACCTGGTTTTGTGACATATAATTTGAAATGATGTCCAGCTTCGTGTGTTATTACATCTATATCTCCATTTGTTCCATTGAAGTTTGAAAAATAAATGGTGATTTATATTTATCAAAACTTGTACAGTATCCACCAGCGCGTTTTACAGGGTTTTGCAAGTAGAATCCATCATTTCATTTCTACCAAAATCATACCTGTTTCTTCACTAAGCTCCCTATACATATGCATTTGATACTATAAAATTACAGTCTCCATTAGGGTTTTGAGTTACAGTCTTTAAAAGTCTAGGGCTTTTATCATAGAATTTTAAAAATCATCTATACCTAATGTTTTAGCTTGTTCTTGTCTTAGTTTTACACTCAAAGGTGTAAAAGTTTTTAATATCTTTTCTCTATATTTTGCGATATCATTATGATCATAATCTGTTCTTTTTAGCAATTTATATTGTGTTGTACAAAGTTATCATATCCTAGTGCTTTTTGCCATAGCAGTTCTAGTATGCACTAAATCATCATATATACTATCAAAATCATCTTGATTATCTTCAAAAATTTTGTTCTAGCAGCAAATGCCTCTTTTCTAAATTCCTATCTATATTTTTGTAGTAGTGGAGTGAATTGAGATAATGTATATGTTTTTCCTCTAAATTCTATTTTTGAATTTGCAATTATTTTTGAATATTTTGTTACAAGTTCATTTTCTGCATATATGGTATGGCTTTTTCATTTAACACTAATGAACATTCAAGTAGTTTTGAAATAATGTTCTCCAAATTCTTTTTCAAATCTTCTTTAAATTTTGATGAATTTATAGCTTTTTGCAACTTCTACAGTAAGATTTTCTATTATAGGAGAATTTTTCATCCCAAAACTCATTTTTCTTTTTCTTAAATTCATCTAGTGTATTGATTGTATATCTGCATGTGAAAGAGATATTGTAGTGTTTTAAATCTTTTGAAAAATTATTTTCATAATCCAATATTTCTTGCGCTAATTGTTTTACAGATGTTGCATTTAAAATATCATTTTACTTTTTCAAAATGTGATTTTACATCTTTCATATCTGGTCTTTGATATGGCATATCGTTAAATTTCTAGCATTCTCCTTTAGAATCGTTGATTTAAAAATTATATACTAAAAGCCATTAGCATCTTCATACATTTCAAGATACTTTGGATTTTTAAGTCAGAGTAGTTTTGATTTTTCATATCTCATAAGACTTATATAGCTTACATTACCTTTTTATAACCGTCTATTTGAGAGCCTTTATATATCACATATATATTTTTATCTTTTGAGCTGTTTTCTAGCATTTTATTAAATGCTTGTTCCTCTAATGATAAATCTATTTTATTATTTCCTTGTAAGGCTATTATAATATTTTATTATTTGAAGATAATGCAGATTGTATATTTGTCCACTGAACAGGATTTTTATATAATCCTGTAGTAGTTATTAATAGATATTACAACAGTATTTTTGTAATATCTTATTCGAGTGTAAACTATGTTTATATTTTGTGATTGACCTTTTTAGAGATTGTAAATGTATTATCATTATTAGCCCTAGTACAAGATAATTTTTCATTTGATTTTGAGTTTTGTGTTATTTTTGATTTTATTACCTTTGATACTAAGTCTGAACCGTCATCCATATTAGATATATATTAAATTTTTTGTTTCATTAGTTATATTATCTATCATCATTAGTGATGGGGAAGAAAGTACAGTTATATTTGCTTTTCCACTTACTCCTTCTACGGTTGCATTTACAGTTCCATTTCCCGATGTAGTAGGTTTAAACTCTTTTAGTTATTTTGGCTATTTACATACTTGTAGTTATAGTAAATTTGTCAGTATTGTATCTGAAGTTAGCTTTTGAGCCATTTACATCTTGAGCTGATACAATAACTTTACTTCATCTCCAGTATATATTATATTTTTAATGAGTTACATTTACTGCTATTTGTCCTGTTTGGTTTGTATTTTTACGCTATAGCATTTTTATTACAGCTCTTTCTCCATATTGAAAGTTTTGCACTTTTTCCATCAACGTACATTTCAGTAGAACCGCCACCATCAAATATCTATAGCATCTTTAATACCTAATGAATAAAAATAATTTTGAACATCTTTTTCATCTAGTCCACTACTATTTGCTAGTCTCCCATCATTTGTGAATAGTATTAGTTTATTATCTTTAGTTATAGCAGCTGCTGTTCTTTTGAGCTTTTCCAGGTATAGTAGATGTTATTGGGTTTTTGTCCATTTTTATAAGCACAGAACCACCACCTATTATAGTTTTTATGGTTGGTCTTTGTTGCATTATATCTAAAGTAAGGTCGACTTTATCTCCTACAGCAAAAACTATTTTTATTTCAGTTCCATCTACATTGTAAGACATGATAGCAAATCCACCATACAGGTGTTGTACAGCTTCTGACCTTGCCTTATTTCTTTTTACTATTTTATCTGCACCATCTATTATTTTCAACTCTTTCTGGATTTTACTACGGCTTTCCCAAAAGTAGTGTATGAATAGTCTGAAGTACGAGATTGTTATACCTTTTATACGAATCACTAAGTAGTTTATTTAGAGTGTAAATTCTATGATCATTATTTCGAGTTATATTTTTAAGAATTACATAGGGATTTAGATATTCAAATGATACTTTATTATCGTCAGTTATTATCATTACAGCATATTTTTCCACTATTTTCAGCGGGTGATGATAAAAACTCTATGGTCTTTACTATGGCTCCTATAGATGATGTGAAAGATTGCATGGAAAAAGTCAGCATTTACAGCACCTACTGTCTGAGGCGTATTAGATGCTACGTTGCTTTTATACTCATAGTCTTGTATAATCCACTTGTGTTAAAAAGTACATCTATAGAATTGTTTTTATCGTTTAAGTCCACTTCTAGCATATTGAATTTTATTATATGAGCTTCCATAATTTTCTATTACTTTTTAATTTTATAGAAGAAGATAATGGAGCTTCATATATTGTAGTGATCAATTAATTGAGGCATTAGATATGTTGTTGATCACATATATATGGGATAGTGTTGCTATCATCGTATATCCTTTCTTTATATTTGTATTTTTCAGTATCTAGTAGCATCATGTTAGAGCCACCCTAGATGTTGTCCTATTTTTCCATCAGATGTTACCCTGTGACATGGTGCGATTGTAGGTAACATATTTTTGCCATAACAGTACCTACAGCTCTTGAGGAATTATTGTGTCCTGATATATTAGCTATCAGTGTAAGTAGCTCATAGTAGAAGCATAAGGTGTATTATTTACAATATCTATTATGAAAATCAGTATATTTTTGGTAATTTGTCTATTTCAAAATATTTCCTATCACCACAAAAATATTCATCAATTTGTTTTTACATTTTTATTTCAAAGTTTCTTTTAATATACGACATATCTCATAAAAAGATATTTTAACTATAAATACGTCTTGCTGATATATTGTTAAAATGGTAGTAAATATGTATAGTAGGTAGAAATAGAATTTGCTCATATGTTAAGGTACATATCTCCCTTTTGAAGTAGTCATAAATATCTTATGTTCTCTCAAAAATTTTCTAACCATAGGTAGTCTTTATAGAGCTATGAAAAAGTACAAATCTGTTACTATTTTCTCTTCCATATCCATCCATTACAGGTTACCATAATATTCATATCTCGTAATTCTTGTATAAGATACGCATCTTTTTCTTCAAGTACAGCTTGTAATATAACATTTCCTGATGCTTTATATCTTCTAGTTTTATACCTGCGTATACACCTGTACCATAAGCTACTAGCATATACTATCAAATTTGCAGGATTATCTAGTTTTGACATTACAAGATTGGAAGACAAGTAGCTCAAGTTGCAGTTTGTAAGCAACCCGTTATAGGAGCTATATTACCTTGACTCATAAACATAGTAGTAAGGTGCTAAGTATAGTATCTATTACTCTAAGAACAAATATTATTAAAAGAAATAATTAAAGATTTATCCATAATATACATCCTTTCAAAAATAAAAATATTATAATAGTCATTTTATAACAAAAAGTAATATAATTTAAAGTTACAATATTAATACAAATAAAGAGTTGTTGTAATATAACAACAACTCAAAGATATTACAACCTATTTGAGTTCATCTTCTATACTTACTTCTTTTTAATTTTTCTATTTTCTAGTTTTGTTAGATTTTTGCAGAGTTTTTAAATTTTTCTATACTCTTTTGTGACGAAATAATGCACGTCAAAACATATCTTTTCTATCACTTAGCATATTATTTTCTTCTAATATAGACTTTGTTTCTAACGCTGTTTGCATGCAGGATTCATTATATTACCTAAAATATTTTTCAAAATAAATCTTGAATTGGGGACAATAGAGTACAACTATGCATAAGATCAAGGTCATATCATCTTCAAATCTACCGACAAATTCTTTTATTATATCATCATTTTGTTGATTATATTCAAACCCATTTTCTATATATTTGCAGATTTGTACTACCTTCTTCATACTTTTATACTTGTATCATTATTTGTAATTTTATTTATTTCATTTAGGTATCCATGCGTTTTTGCAGTAAATGTGTTGAACACACACCTATGTGTTATATTTATACTTCTTTGCGCCGATTTATTACTCCTATTATAGGTAGCTAAATTTTTCTTTGTAAGTATTTAAGTGATGCAACTGTAGCTGTATTGCAGGCCATGAGCCATGCATTTTACATGACTTTTTATTAAAAATCAACTATACAATGGCAAAGTTTTTGTAAATCTTCTACAGTTTTTGTCCATAGGATTATGGTCACTATCTCCAAAACATATATGTAGTTTTCATTTGGCATAATCTCTACCAATTTATTAAGCACAGAAAAAGCACCAACACCAGAATCAAATATTCCTATAGGTCTATTATCCATAACATCAACTCCTTAAATACTAAAAATATTATTATTTATATAAAAATTATAAATTTGAAATAAAAACAAATAATATATTTTTGGTTTACATTATAATTCATAAAATTAATTTTAAGTCTACAAAGTATTTATTAGAATACTATATAAAATATCGTTATCATACATTATAAAAAGTATAGGTAGCAAAGCTACCCATACCTAAAAATTATTTTGCTATATTTACAAAGAAAGTTATTACTAGAGAGTTAGTAAAGTCTATCAAGAACTGCACCAACTATAGTGAAGTATGAAGAAAGCTCTTGGAGCAAGACCAAACTCTTCTTGTACAGATGTCATCAGTTTTGCAACACCGTTAGGAGTAGCACCCATACCAAAAACCGCAGTGTCTCTGCAGCTATAGTAGCGAGAGTCAGAGTCTTTACCCATTATGTTAAATGTTACAAAGTAAGCAAACTAATACCATCAATACTGTTTGAGCTTGTAAGTATTATTAGCATAGAGGTCCAACAGCAGCAGCAAGTTCCCATAATTTTAATCCGCAAAGCGCGAATGATAAGAATATATTAAGAGCCATACTACCTAGTAAATCAGAAGCTTTTTGATTTACATGCCAAGAAACCTGTAGATTCACAACATTTAGTAATATAGAAGCTATAATCATTGCTGTTACGTATGCAGGTAGAGTTATACCAGTTTTTGATAGGTATAGCTATTAGAGAACCCAAAGCTATAGATATTACTATTATAGCAAGAGTTCTTAATACTCGTGTAAAATCTAATACTTTTTCTGATTTCATTCACTTTTTATCAACATATTCAGATGCTTTTTGATTTAAGTTATTTTTTTCTTATAAGTGTAGCACCTACTGGTCCACCTACTAAAAGAACCCATAACAAGACCAAATGTAGCAGCTGCTGCAATGTGTTTGCACCTTCTAGTCCCATTTTCTTCACGTGCAGGAGCAAAAGCAGCACCAGTATGACCACCAGTCATAGTTATAGAACCACATATTAAACCTCAATAATGGGTTAACACCTACAGCTTTTAGTAAGAACCATACCAAGAGCATCTTGGAATACACAAAGAACAGACGCAACTAGCAGAATATGATAACACCTAGACCACCTTTTGATAAGTTGAAAGCGCTGTCATACCCTATAGTAGTGAAGAATACCATCATAAAAGGTGAGATTGGAATGTTGTATCTATACCAAGTGAAAAGTTCATAGTTTGTCTTACTATCATGCTGTAATATAGCGAAAAACTATACCACCGGCAACAGGTGCTGGTATACAAAACTGTAAGAATGCTAGTTTTCTTTGGGACATGCACCTAGATAATATACTATAAGTGCAACAGCGAAACTTTGCATAAGGTCTAATTTAAGAGTAGTAAGTCTCAGAACCTGCCCTAGGTAAATGAGAGTTTTGGAAAGTTTTCATGCTAACTGTTTTTAGAGCATCATTGCACCTTTTAGTGGGTCTCCCATGCTAAGTAAGTTACTGAAAATCCATAAATAATACCACTTTCAAAAATATATATTAACAATAACATTTGATAACAAAATGCAAAGGAAATATACACTGCATAGAATATAATATTTTTATACATAATTATCATCTGATATAATATCAATAAAAATATCTTAGTAATGAGGGTTAAAAATAAATTCTAAAATTCAAAGATATTTTTAACTGATTTTACTTACAAGAATATATTAGACATATTTATATTTGCAAGTTTGCCGTCAAATAGTATTTAAAATTATGTAAAATGCAAAAACATTTTCACATATCAAATTATAACTGATAATTAAAATACAATAGAAATTTTTATTAAAGGAAACTGTAATAATATTGAAATATCAATCAAAATATATAAAAAATGAACTATTTATTGCAAAAATAATATAAAAAGCCAAGGAAATTCTTATTATTTATTAATATCAATTATTACTAAAATAGAACTATAAAGGTTAGAATATAGTTTCAAAATTTGAAAAATATTAATTATATTGAATTTGAGTATAAAAAGTGTATATACTATTATGTAGAAGAAAGTACAAATGGAAAAGATATACTAATACATATCATAAAGATTTGTTCCATATTATAGAAAATATTATAACATACTAGCACTAGATTTAGTTTGTGCAGGATTTTCTACTATTTGTGATTTGATATTACCTACGTTATGAGATTTCTGACTAATACTGCTAGAAATGATATAAATTACTTACTATAAAACTTATAGTATCTTTAGGAGCTTTATTTTTGTATTAAGAATAATTGATACTCTTGCAAATTATTATATGCAAAATATAGGTCATATAATGGGTGCACAGAAACGGATATGAGATATGATATATTTTCTATATACAACAACTACCAGTATTCTTATAATACTGCATAAATCTGGACAGATATTATCAAGAATCAACCGACAGACTTTATGTGATGTTAGAATTTTCTCATCATTGTCCTGAGAGAGTTTTTATAGTGCTGTAAAAATTATAATATCTTTTGTAATACTTATAAATATAAATGTTCCACTTACTCTTTGCATATTTGCAGTAATTCCTGTAATGATAATATTTATGTCGAATAATAATAAGAGAATGAGAAAGCTCAAAAGAAGCAAAGAAATCTGTAGGAGATATAAATCTGGTATAGAAAATAATATACTAGGTGCTAGGGTTGTAAAATCTTTTGCGAATGAAAATTAGAAATAGAGAAATTCGATCATGAAAATCTCAACTTTTTGGTACTAAAAAGGAGTTTTATAAGCATTTTTGCAGGATTTCAGGCTATATAGGCTTTTTGACGGCGTTATGTATCTTTTTGTTATTCTATTTGGGGATATTTTACTAAAAAATTCTAAGCTTACGGCAGGAGATATGTTTTTGTATACTCTTTACATAAGTATGTTGCTTTCAACCGTATAGTTGACTATGAGCAATTCCAAAAAGGAATGACAGGTATAGAGAAGTTTGTTGAAATAATGGATGAAGAAAATGATATAAAAAGATATTAAAAATGCCATAGTACTTAATGATGTTAAGGGTGATATTGAGTTTTAAAAATGTTAGCTTTGCATCCTATGAGTGAGTAATGTTATGTAACGATATTAGTTTTCTAAAAAAGGTGAAAATATAGCACTAGTAGGTTCATCTGGAGTTGGTAAGACAACTATATCTAATCTAATACTCCAGATTCTACGATGTTACTAGTGGAGTATATATATAGATAATATGGATATGAGACAAATTAATCAAAAATCACTTAGAAACAACATGGGTATAGTATAACAAGATGTATCTTGTTCTGGTACTGTATATGAAAAATATAGTATATGGCAAAAATAATGCTACCAAAGAAGTAGAAAAGGCCATAAAAATGGCAGGTGCATACGATTTTATTATGGAACTTGAAATGGATTTGACACTATATAGGTGAGAGAGGTACAAAACTATCTGGTGGTCAAAAACAAAGGATAAGTATAGCTAGGGTATTTTAAAAATCCTCCTATACTTATATACTGGATGAAGCTATCATCTGCGTTGGATAATAGTAGTGAGGCTATGAGTGCAAACAATCTTTTGGAAAAATTATCTGAGGTAGGGACGACTACTATAGCACACAGATTATCTACCATAAGAAATGCTGATAAAATATTTGTGCTTACAGAAAATGGTATACAAGAAAGTGGTAATCATGAGAATTGTTGGAGAAAAAGGAATATATTACAATCTCTATAATAAAAATGTAGATAAACTAGAAGAATAAAATATAATTTTGAATTTAATAGATGTTAAAAATATGGTATAATAAAACACAATCTGACGTAAAAAGAAAAGAGTATATTATGACAAAAAGATATATTGAATTATTCTCTAGAAGAATTTACAGATATACTTGTAGAGATGGATTTGAAAAATATAGATCAAAAGCAAGTATATCCTATGATATTTGGCAAATAGATAACTTTGATGGAATAAAATAACATACCAAAAATTAAAAGAGTTTTTGAATGAAATTTTCATTGTAAATACTGTCAGTATATACAAAAATTACAATCTAGATTATACATATCTTATGAAACTTGAAGATGGTAATATAATAGAGTGTGCTGTATGAAATATAAGTTGGACTATCAAGCATCATATCTTCACAAGTAGGATGTCTTATGGATGTACTTTTGTGCTTCTACTATAGGCTCAAAAAGTGAGGAATCTTACATCTGGAGATGATAGGACAAATACTTGCTATGAGTAAAGATGTAGGTCAAAAGAATATACAAATATAGTAATAATGGGTAGTGGAGAACCATTTGATAATTATAGAAAATTTTATAAAATATTTTATCTCTAATAGGTAGTGAAGATACTCTTAATATGGGTGCAGGCATACTACAGCATCTACTTGTGGTATAGCAGATAAGATAAAGATTTTGTTGATAAAAACTGCAAGTAACTCTTGCAATATATGATGTACCTACTCAAGAAAAAGAGAGCAGATTATGCCTATATCGAGAAAATTTGATATGGATAATCTTATGAATGCTATAGAATATGCATAAATAAAACCAATAGACGTATAACTTATGAGGTATGCTATAATACAGGGGTTTTAATGATAGTGATGAAGATGTCTTTACCTTTGTAATCTAGTAAAACAGTTATGTCATATAAATATAATACCTGTAAATAGCACATCACATAATGATTATAAAAACCTAACGATGAAAAGAATAAAAGAGGTTTTATAAATGTACTCTAAAAATAGGGTTAATGCAACTGTTAGAAGAGAGATAGGAGCAGATATAGAAATGGGGCTTGCGGGCAACTTAAAATATCTACAGTTTAAAGAGAGACTGATGAAATATTTTCATTGATAGACATTATAAAACGTAGAAATAATGAGGATAGTCTTTTACAAAATATGTATGCTGATGTCAAGTAGGAGTTTTGCAGTAGCAGATGGTATGGGTGGTTATGAAAATGGTCAGTATGCTAGCAAGACAGCAGTAGAGATTGTAAAAGAACATATTCAAACAAATTTTAGTAATATTGATTTTGAACAATTAAAAGATGATTATATAAGAAAAACTATCAACTGAAGCTATAAAAATGCTAATGATTATATATTTGAAAATCAAAAAGAAACCTACTGGGAACTACATTTGTGATGGTAATAGTATGGGAGAAAAACTTATGCTATAAACGTAGGTGATTCAAGAGCGTATATGCTATTAAAGACAACTTTATGCAGATAACAAAAGATAACTCATATGTACAGTATCTAGTAGAACAAGGTCTTATAAATGCAAGTGAAGCAAGAACTCATCTCACAAAAACAAGATAAAGCTAGGGCAGTTGGTTTTGAAAGTGATGTGAAAATAGATTTTTATGTTAGAGAGCTGGAAAAGTTAGATAAAGCATTAATATGTTCTGATGGTCTTACAGCAATGATAGAAGATGAAAAAGATAAAAGAAGTTTTACAGTATGACAAAAATTTAGAAGATATATGTAAAAAGTCTAATAGAACTAGCTAATAGAAATGGTGAATAGATATAACTCATAACAGTAATAGGAATAATTAATTATTTTGGAGAAGATATGTTTATGAATAACATAGTTTTGAAACAGATATACTCTGAATGAGAAAATATCTGAGGCGGTATCTCTACTATCTATAAAGCGTGTGTAATGTACTTAATAGAACTGTTGCAGTAAAGATATTGAAAACAAGAGTTTTCAAATGATGTAGAAGAATTTTTGAGAAAGTTTAATGATGAAACAAAAGCAGCAGCATCGCTTAATCATCTAATATAATAGGTGTATATGATGGTAGGAAGCGACGATGATGTATCTTATATAGTAATGGAGTATGTAGATGGTAAAATATAAAGCAAATGATAAAGAGGGGCCTTTACAGATGCACATGAGATTATAAGACAAATATAGTCTTGCACTAAAGGAGGCACATGTAACTCAATAGTGTAGAGATAAAGCCACATAATATGATAGATAAACTCAGGTACAGTAAAAAGTAGGGACTTTTGGTATAGGAAAGCAGCAAGTACAGCTACTATAACTATATCAGATAGTATAATGGGTTCGTACATTATATATCTCCTGAGCAAGCAAAAAGGATCGTATGTAGGTGAGAAGTGATATATTCTTTAGGTATAGTATTTGAAATGCTTACAGGACAGTCCCCTGCAAAGCTGATCAACCCATAGACGTAGCATAAAAACATATATGAAAGTGCGTAATACACAAATATATAAAAATCAATGTCTTATCAGTACAAAATATGATATTAAAAATGACACAGAAAAATCCAGCAAAGAGATATTTAGATGTTGCTCAAGCATTAGATGATATCAAAAATACAAAATAATACTGGGCAAAGTAATTTATTTTGAAGAAGAAGAGGATGACGCTACGAAAAGTTATAAAAGATACCAGGAAATTGAGGAAAACGTGATATAAGGAACAAAAGCAGGTAGAAGAATTAAACTACCTCTTAGCATTAATAGGTATAACAATTTCTATTACTTGCTATATTGTTTTATATGATATATTCTAGCGAATTATTTTAATTCTATAACAGGAAAACATAATGTAGTATGCCAAATATTGTAGAGTAAGAAAGTAGAAGAGGCCATAAAAGAATTTAGAAGAAGTTGGATTGAAAGTTAAATATTATTTCAGAAAGAGAAGACATACAATATGATAAGGGGATAGTACTAGAACAAAATCCACAAGCTAAGATAGAGATGAAAAAGGAGAAGTATCAGTGATAATTTCTAAAGAACCAGAAAAATCTAGTAATAGTACCTAATGTAGTGGACAAATATGTAAAGGAAGCGCAAAAAGAACTAGAAAATGTAAAATTGAAAGTAGTTGTTGAGTATATCATTCTGAAAACTATAGAACAATATAAAAGTAATATCACAATCTTTTCAAAAAGAAGGAACAAAGGCAAAAGAGGAAGATGCTATAAAATTAGTAGGGTGATGGACAAGAAACAAAGAAAGAAAAATACTCAATCTAGTAGGACTCATATGATGATGCCAATAGTAGACATTTTTCAATAGGCAGTAAGCTGACGAAGATGAAAAACAAAGAAAATGGTTGTAATATACCAAAAAGTCCACATATATACTACATGCAGGAAATAGGAAGTTCTATAGATATAGTAGTAAATAAAATATATAATGCGAAGCGAGAAAATGCTAATCAGGCAATCATCAGATAATAGTGCAAATGACAAATTTAGTGTGCGAAAGGCAATGTCGATAAAAAACTCTGAATTCATCTCAAAGTGATGAGGTTATAACTCAGATTTCTGAGTCTTGTATTACCTGCAAAAGACAATGCTCATCTTTAGTCGATAAATCTACAAGCAATACAGTAGTAAGCTCTAATATAACAACAGAGATGGTGAACAAATACAAATAAAAGTAAAGGCTATAAAGGTCAAACAAAGCAATATGATATATATTTAAGTGAGGTCAACACTATGCTACTACAGGTAGTGTAACATTTTAAGTTTTGAATAAGGCATAAAGAACTAGCTATAACGAAAATTAACTTCATATAGCTGTTCCATATCTTTACACCAATATCTTTTTAGAGTTGTATTTTTCTTTATATGCTTTTTATCTCTGATACATAAAGTTCATCTGAAATTCTTAAGAGCCTTCATCTATATCTATATTGCATAGCTGATAGAAGTTTTTATATCCTATTGAGAAATCTACAAAAAGACAGTCATTTTACCACTATCAAATTTGATTTTAATAGATTTTTAATTCTTTCAATCTATCATCGTACAATAACTCGTCTGTAATAATAGACATATTCTTCCACCCAATCTGCAGACATTATCTTTTCCGAATTGTTCTACAAGGAAGTTCCCCATTGTAATGATGGCCTTATTCTGCATGAGTGTCCCTGTGCTGGTTTTATTGCTGTAAATCGTTAAGATCAATAGATACATACAACATTTACAGGAATTTTCTTAGTTCATTTAATCTCAAAAGAATATCTATTTTTAAATTTGTAAGAGCATCTATATGTGCCATTTTATCATATACGGGATTTTTAGCAGTTTCTTGACATAAGATAAAAATCTATTATATATTTTACTCGCATAAATATAAATAAAAACTGGATACAAAGAGTTACAAATGAAAATAAATTTTCCTTTGTAAAAATAATATAAAAAGCATAGGTACAAAGGATATACATATAGGTATTGCAGATATTATAAAAGTTGTTTTTCAGGATATATCTTTTTATCAGATGAAAAGCCATGATCCCTATAAAAATAAAGAATGTTACAACAAGAACCATATGGGTATATGGTTAACCTTGGAAATCATATTAGTTTTAGATAACACAACAAAAGTTGTAAAACTAAATTTAATACTATAACAATATCCCGATACTATAGTTATATTATTTTGGATCTAATTCTACTTATAAAGCAAGCATAGGATAGGTAGTAGCATAAGTGATATATATTCTGCAAAATGAATTAACATTCTATAATTACTAAGTAGATATATCACACTTAGATATCTTGAATATGAGTATATAGAGATAACAAAAGCTATAAGTCCTACATCATATACACGCCTATCATCTAACTGACCTTTCGTATAGTACTAGAGGCATGTGAGAATCATGGAGAAAGTACAAATATGTAAAGTCATAGCGAGTGATATAGCATCATCTCTGAGAAGAGTAAGGAAAAATTTACTCTATTTCCAACATATATAGGATGTAATGTATTTGTAACTCCACTTTTAGCTATAGGTGTAAACTTTATACGAAGCACTGATCTTTTATATCAAAAGGCAGGTCTATAATCATAAAAGCACTTCCCATATACGTGATAGAATTTTTGGTGTTTTATAAAAGAAAAATGAATCACCTTTTATAGAAAGGTCGAAACCCATACCTCTGTATAAAGCCCTACAGATTTTTCGTAAAGCACCAAAATACTTTTAAATCTATATACAGATTTAAAGGCTTTGATGACTTTATTGTATATGGTAAGTCAATATAATCAGTAGTTTTACTCATGCATGTGTATGGCTACACCTTTGATATCATTGGTGTAAAATCCTCAGTATTAGAACTTGATATTACAATCTAATTGCATAAGATATAGCAAGTATGAAAACTAACCAAATTATCAAGACTCTTATATTTTTAAAAATAAATGTATATAAAACACTGGTAAACTCCTCCTGATTGATAGTGTATGAGTGAATAGTTTAATTGATAATAAATAAATTTTAATATCATATTTTATTGCTTTTCATTATATCACATATAAAATTACAAGTTTTTATTTAATGTTGATGAAATTTGAAAATTAGGAATAAAGAACTACATTTTGTCAATTATGTGCACTTGAAAAATGTGTATTATATGTGATACAATACTATAAATTTAGTAGTATGGTAGTGTTTTTAAGAAAGGGGTAAAATGGAATTTGAATTAGCATCTTCTTAAAACCTACTGGGGATCATGCTGCTATAAAGTAATGAGTGAATCTATGCTATCAGCAATAAATGTCAGACTGCTAGAGTTACTGGTTCTGGTAGACATTTACTATGGCTAATATATACAACAGACTAAAAACCTACTTTAGTTATAACTCACAGCAAAACACTTGCTGCACAGCATGCGAATTTTAGGAGTTTTTCCTAATAATGCGGTAGAATACTTTGATTACTATGATTATTATCAACCTGAGGCATATGTGCCACAGTGATACATATATTGAAAAGATTTCCTCTATAAAACGATGAGATAGATAAATTAAGGCATAGTGCCACTGCAATACTAGAAAGAAGATGCTGTAAGTTTCGGATCTAGTGTCGTTTGGCATATATGGTCTAGAGATCCTACAGATTATCTTGAGATGATGGTATCACCGTCCTATGCATCAAGGATAGAGATGATGTTATAAGGAACTTGTAGAAATACATTATGAAAGAAATGATGTTAATTTTGTAGAGGCACATTTAGAGTAAGAGGAGATATACTTGAAATATTACCGCAAATACTGATGAAAAAGGTATAAGAGTAAATGGAGATGAAATGAAAGAATAAGTTAGGATAAATTGTCTTACAGACAAATGTAATCGACAAAGGATCACGTATCAATCGCATCTCACTATGTAACGAATAAGCTAAAGATGGAAAAAGCTATAGGGAAGAAAAAGAACTAAAAGAAAGAATACAGTATTTTGAAGATAATGGATATGCTTGTAGAAGCTCAAAGAATATCTCAGCGAACAAAATATGATATAGAAACTGGGAGTAGAAATTGTAAAGGTATGAAAACTATTCATTACATCTTACAGGTAGAAAAACAGGAGAGAGATCCTTTCACACTTATAGATTTCTTTCCAGATGATTTTCTATTATATAGATGAATCTTATGTTATGTTACCACAATTAACGATCATGTATGCGAGGGACCATTCAAGATCTTTCAATAGATTATGGTTTTAGACTTCCATCAGCATTTGATAACAGGCCTCTTAAGTTTGAAGAGTTTGAAAAATATATAATCAGATATTGTTTGTATCAGCTACACCTAGCAAATACTGAAAATGAGACATTCATCTAGTTTTGAGAACAAGTTATAAGACCTACAGGGACTATTAGATCCCCATAATAGAGGTAAGAAAAATAGATGGTCAAATGATGATTTGATAGGTGAAATAAAATATAAGAACAGAAAAGAAATTGAACGTGTATTGGTAACTACCTTACATGGCAGAAAACTTACATCTTATCTTGAAAATGTAGGGATAAAAAGTAGAGATTTACATTCAGATGTAGATACACTAGACAGAATAAAAATAATAAGAGAACTTAGAATAGGTGAATTTGATGTACTGGTGAAGCATAAACTTACTTAGAGAAGGTCTTGATATACCTGAGGTATCCTGGTAGCAATACTAGATGCTGATAAAAGAAGGATTTTTGCGTTCGCAAACATCACTTATACAAACAATAGGTAGGGCAGCAAGACAAGGAAAATGGAAAGTAATAATGTATGCAGATATAATAACAAACTCATGAGAGAAGCTATAGAAGAAACAAAAGAGGGTGAAATATACAACAACAATATAATGAGGAAAAATTCTATAACACCTACTACAATATATAAGAAGTAAGAGATTTAATGTGGCTACAAAAGTAGCAGAAAATGATATAGTTATGGTGTAAAAGATGTAGTAGAGAGGAAGAATTAAGACAAAGAATAATAATAGTTTACACAAGAAATGTTGAAATGTGCTGAGAATCTTGAGTTTGAAAAGGCTGCCAAATTGAGAGATAGTATAAAAGAGATAGAGGAGAGAATAATAATGAAAATATAGCTATAGTTACTGGAGCTTCATCAGGATGTAGGTAAAACTTGCAATACAAATCATAAAATTTATGACATAGATGAGATATGGTTAATCGCAAGGAGAAAAATAGACTAATAGAGTTGGGAAATAGTATATAAAAATTTTGGAGTAAATGTTGTAATACCAACAGATTTTAGCAGATGTTAATTCTGTAAGTAGGATATATGAAAGGTTGGAAAAAGAGTAAGCCCTAATATCAAAAATTTTAGTTAACTGCAAGTGGATTTGGTATGGTTGGAGAAAGTGAGCTTTTTAGATAGAAAAATCTCAAGCAGATATGATAATAGTAAACTGTTTTATCATTATTTAATATGACCAATACCTGTACAAAATATATGAGTAATGGTAGTGGTATAATACAAATTTCCCATCAGCTGTGTGTCGCGCCTTACTTGCGGTATATGGAGCTACAAAATCCTGTATTTTCACTACTCTGTGGCTTTTGTCTAAGAAATTAAAATCAAAAATATATATAGTTCTTACAGTTGTCCAGGACCAGTAGATACCAGGAGTTTTGGATGTTGCTACTAGAGAAACAGCATATAAAGATGGTATTTAAGAAACAATTGCAAAAAGAAGATGAAGTAGTAGATAAAACAATAAAAGTTATCAAAACGAAAAACAAGTATTAAATACTGATACGTATGGAGTTGTATATCTTATCTCTGAGTGTCTAAAAGAGTGTTAGCAGCAAATATTATATGCAAAATATAATAGATAGAATATATGGAGTAGTAAACACAAATATTATATAGAAAGCAAAATAGATAAAAATGATCGATATAAAAATGAGTATTTAGGCAGAATTAAAAATGTATACAGAGATAGTGGATAAAATTAATCAAAGTAATAATAATACGTATTTTATAAAAACAAATATCAAAACAAATATCTTCTGTAGAGTTTGTCACAAAATATAAGTACATATTATCTAGTGATATTCAAAAATATTTTTACATTTCAAGAAGACGATAATTGTGATGAGTACATTCATATCTGATATGATGACATCTGAAAATATGGATATATTATTATTAGAACAGTTATATAGATGTTTTAAGATAATACAATGAAACATATCATATAAATGAGTAAAAGCCCCTAATTTCGTAGGGCTTAGTGATGAATTTATATTATAAACTTAAAAATAAATAAGTGTATTAAAATATACTTTATAATACTTAATCATTTGCCATACCCATGAAGTTCTAAGACCTGTAAAAGAATTTCTTTCTTAATTTTGGCATTATATTACCAAATACTATTTGAAAAAGACCAATCATAATTGTTAGCAAATTTAAGAGCATCTAAACTAAGAGGTCTATTGTTAAAAGTTATGACCTTGTATTGAAAAAGAAAACTGCATAGAACTATACAATATGTGAATAGCAAATAAAATTAATATTCTTTCATATCAATCACTTCTCAAATCTTTAATCCAAAGCAGAGCCTCATCAAGTACAGAGGCATTTGAGTTCATAGAAAATATACTTCACCATCACGATAATCTCTAATTAAATCTGCATCTTTTAATATCAGTCAGATGTTTTGAAACAGCAGGTAAAACTCAATGTCAAAATCTCTCGCTATTTCTCCTGCAGAGAGTCTGCTTTTCAAAAGGTTTAATATAGTCCGTCTTGGTGATCTGCAAGGGCTTTTCATAGTATTTTAGAGACATTTTATCATCTCCTAAAAACATTTAACTGAGTTAAGGGATAAAAAGAATCAAGATATAATTAAAGTTTAAAATCTACATATAATAACATACAATCATAATTATAGGGCTTTTGTGTCAAAATGTCGATTTTTACATTACAAAATATGGCGCAATAAATAATCTATTTTAAAAAGACTTATGATATAATAAAAACTGGATTATGTAATGTTAAAACACATCTTATAGTTTTTATTATCTTTATAAGATATGGTATAAAAATAAGTAATAACCATATGTTATTTTTTAAATTTTGTATAAATGAGGAATGCTATGATAAGTTTAAGTGTAAGTAATCTTAAAAAGACTTACGGTATAGACGTTATATTTGACAATGCTCGGGTTTACTATAAATGAAAGAGAAAAAGTAGGTATAGTTGGCGAAAATGGTTGGACCACTTTTGTTTAATATAATAACAGGTGAAGAAAAATCTGATAGTGGAGATATATTTTTATCAAAAGATTCAAATATTGGATATATGAGTCAAAATGTTAATATAGTTAGCGATAAAACTCTAATAGAAGAGACTTTTAGCAGTGTTTGAAGATATGATAAAATTAGAAAAATGAGATAAGAGTTAGAAAAGACATAGCACTACACGATGATATAAATAAAAGTGAAGAACTTATGAAAGTTACTCAAGAAAATAGAGTATTTTGCAGAGAATGGAGGATATACTTATAATTCTATGGCAAGAGGTGTACTTATAGGTCTTGGATTTAGTCAAGGAGATTTGGATAAAAGATAGACTTGTTATCTGAGGAGAAAAGTCAAGACTATTACTTGCAAAAATATTGTTAAAAAGCCGTCAATATTATTACTCGATGAGCCAACAACGATTTTAGACATGATTCTATAACTGGCTTGAAAACTTTTTGAAAATTACGCGGCACAGTTCTTATAATATCTCATGATAGAGATATTTTTGAATACACTCTACTAAAAACTATGAGATATGATGCACAAAACGAGCGAAATTATATAATTGTAGCTATAGAAAATTATGTGATAGAAAAACAAAAGATGAAGAATTAGATTTAAACTTTGAACTTAATCAAGCTGAAATAAAAAGACAAAAAGAAATAATAGATAAATTAAAAGGCGTTTGGTAGAGAAAAGCAGTTAAAACGTGCAAGATCAAGAGAAAAAGCACTTGATAAAATGAAAGTAATAGATAGACCTATAGAGAAAATATAAAATCTAATATTATGTTTGAAAGTAGTGCAAGTCTGGAAAAGATGTAATGCATATAGAAAATATATCAAAAATCTTTTTCAGATAGGACATTATTTTGTAATGTGAGCATGGATGTATATAGAAGTGAGAAAATAGCTACTAGGTGCAAATGGAGCAGGAAAAACTACTTTTTAATATACTATTAGGACTTGAAGAAGCAGGGCACAGGTTTTGTATCCTATGGAACAAATGTAAATAGAGAATATTTTTAATCAGGAAAAGAACAGATTTGAATATGGAAAATACTATTTTAGAAGAGGTGTGGAGTGCTTATCCTGATTTGAAAGAGGTGCAAGTGAGAAACTACCTTGCAGGATTTTATTTACAGGCGATGATGTATTTAAAAAGGATAGAAGATTTGAGTGGTGGAGAAAAACTCAGAGTATCTTTACTTAAACTTATGTTATCTAAATCCAATATGCTTTTTATGGATGAGCCTACTAATCATCTTGATATAGCATCAAAGAGATATTAGAAGATGCTATATGTGCATAGGATGGAACAGTTTTTGTTATATCATATGGTAGATATTTTTAAATAAAGCACCTGATAGGATATTTGAACTTAAAGATGGAGTATTTACAGAATACCTAGGGTAACTATGATTAAGATGATAGAAAAGAGAAAAATGAACTAAGTGAATATAATGACTTTTTGAAATCTCAAGAAGAATCTCCTACAAAGACACAGATAAAGCAACAAAAAGAAAGATAAAGAGCAAGAAAAAGAAAAGAGAAAAATTAAAAATGAAGAAAACTATTAGATGATATACACAAAATGGAACAAAAGATTAGAAGAAATAGATAATGAACTATGTAAAGAGGAAGTATACACTAATGCTATTAGTAAAAAATTACACTGCAGATAAAACTAGAAGATAAATAACAGTTACGAAAAATGGGAAGAGATAACACTGCTTTTTAGAAGATGAGTAACTTTATCTTAATATAATATGTTTTTTTAGTGTATTTTTCGTTATATACTTAGAAACAAATAGAAAAACAAGCTGTGGCAAAAATATATACTTTAGCTAAAAATTTTTGTATATATAATTATGACAGGTCTATCAGATGAATATTATTTTAATTAGAAGAATTGATATGTACGATAAGGAGTGATAAGTATGAATTGGAATAGAAATAAGTATATCGACAACAACAGAGGCAACAGAGAGAATATCGAATATTTTTATAGAGATAGGTTCAAAGGGTGTTTATAGAAGATCCTAGTGATTTTTATTTTCAAGAAAAAGATACTTTAGCTTGGGATTATATTGAAGAAGTTAGTATTTGATTACGCAATATGAAGATGTAAAGATCATAGCATATTTTTTCTCAAGAGGAAAATATAGAGAAAAATTTTAGATTTGAAAAGATTAGATAATATAGGCGATGTAGGTGTAGATTTAGGTAGCTTAGAGATATCTAAGAAGATAGTTGCTCAAGAAAAATTGGGAGAATGAATGGAAGAAATATTTTAAAACAATTAAAGTATCTGACAGTATAGTAATAAACCAACGTGGAAGAGTATACTAAAAAGAGAATGAAAAATAATAGATATAGATCCAGGTATGGCGTTTGGAACAGGTACATATGAGAAACAACTAGGATGTATAAAAGCAATAGAAAAATATATAAAGCAAAAATGATATTCTCATAGATATAGGCTGTGGAAGTGGTATTTTTATCTATTGCAGGTGCTCATCTTGGAGCAAAAATGTTATAGGTGTAGACTTAGATAAATTAGCAGTAAAAACTAAGTAAGGAGAATGTAGAATTAAACGGATATAAGGACGTAATAGATATAAGATATGTGCGATTCACAGATGTGATAACAGAAAAAGCAGATATAATAGTAGCAAAATATAATAGCAGATGCAATAGTTAGTGTTGTCAAAAGGTGTAAGTAATTTTATGAATGATGACGCATACTTCATATCATCAGGTATACAAATGATAAGAAAAATTATGTACAGGAAAATCGAATCAAAAATGGCTTTTGAAATACTAGAGATAAATAATGAAGGTGAATGGAATTGTATAGTTGCAAAAGTATAATGGTGATTAAATGAACAGATTTTTATAAAATGAAGTAGCAGATTCAAGAAATACTATAATAGACTTAGAAGATATAAAACATATATCAAAGGTGCTTAGATTAGATATAGGTGATGAAATAGAAATAGTAGATGAAAAACAAAGAGTACATTATGAAAAATAGTGGAAATTGAAAAGTGTAATACATCTTGAGAATATATAGATATACAAAGAGAAGATGATGTAAAAATAGTTTTGTATCAAGGTATACCAAAGGGTAGTAAATGGATGATATATGTAAACAGATTACACAAGTAGGGCATATATGAGATAGTGCCTGTAAAATTTAAAAGAGTGTGTAGCTACGGATATAAATAAAAATAAGATAGAAAGATTACAAAAATCATAGATGAAGCATCAAAGCAATCGAAAAGAACAGTTATACCTGAGATAAAACAGGTACTTACATTTAAGCAGATGGTACAAGAATTGTCAAAAATGATAAAAATATAGTATGAAGATGAAAGACAAAAGTATAAGAGAATTTTGTAAAAAGGTATAGAAAATATATAGGTATAATAATAGGTCCTGAAGGTGGAATATCTGAAGAAGAAATTCAACAGTTAAAGGAAGTCGAAGCAGATATACTCACATTAGGAAATAGGATATTAAGAACTGAAACTGCTAGTATAGTAGCTAAAAAGCATATTAACATATGAATTAGAAAAATAAAGGTGAATAAATGAGTCAAAACTATTGCAACATATACACTTGGTTGCAAAGTAAATCAATATGAAACAAATGCAGTAGAGGAGATATTCACACAAAATGGATATACTCTTATAGATTTTGAAGAAAAAGGCAGATATATATATAAATACTTGCACAGTTACCTGCTATGTCAGATAGAAAATCAAGACAAATAATAAGGCGTGCTAAAAAGAATAATGATGATGCAGTTAGAAGTCGTTATAGGATGCTACGCACAAAAATGATCCAGATGCAGTAATAAAAATAGATGATGTTAATCTGGTAATGGGAACTAAGGATATATATATGAAGAAGTGCAAAAAGATAACCAATCAAGATAAAATAGTGAAAGTAAACAAACATAATGGATGAGTTGGAATTTGAAAATATAAGTGTTACAAGCTATACAAAAATACAAGGGCTTTTGTAAAAATACAAGATGGATGTGATAGATACTGTACATACTGTATTATCCCATATACAAGAGGTAGAATAAGAAGTAGGAAGTTGACAGATATAATATCTGAAATAAAAAGTCTAACAGAAAAATGGATTTAAAGAAGTAGTTCTCACAGGTATATATGTTGCTTCATATGGAAAAGATTTTTAGAAAAATAAAAATGAGCTATCGCCATTTATAGGAATTAGAGAAAAATGGATTTTTGAAGATAAGGATATATCTCTAATAGATGTAATAGAAGAAATATCTAAGATAGATGGACTTTTCAGGATAAGAATAGGATCTGCAGAACCGCTAATAATAACAGATGAATTTTTGCAAAAGATTGTCAAAAATAGAAAACCTTGCCCACATTTTCATCTATCGCTTCAAAGTGGATGTGATGAAACACTAAAAAGGATGAATAGAAGATATACTACAAAAGAGTATAAAGACTCTGTTATAAAAATAAGACAATACTTTGATAATCCAGCCATAACAACAGATATAATAACAGGATTTCGAGATGAGAGTCAAGAAGAATTTACAAGACATACGAATATTTAAAGGATATAAATCTGTATGAAATGCACATATTTCCATTTTCTAGACGTTCAGGAACAAAAAGCCTATGATATGAAAAATCAAATAGATAATGAAACAAAGCATAAAAAGAAGTGAGATATTGATAAAATTAGCTGACAAAAAGAATTTGAAGAAAATCTAATTGGTAAGGAATTTGATGTGTTATTCGAACAAAAAGGATGGAGATTTTTGAAGGACATACAAAAACTATGTAAAAGTTTATGTAGAAACTAATAAAGATTTATCAGGTAAATTAATAGATGTGAAAATAAAAGAAATTAAAAACAACAAAGTAATAGGAGAACTATTGATATAATGGAGCTAAATAAACTAAATGACGTGCAAAAAGTTGGCTGTTACTACAACGGATGGAGCTATACTTATATTAGCAGGTGCAGGCTCAGGAAAAACCTAGAGTAATCACAAATAAAATAGCATATTTAATAGAAGATGTAAGACCATATAATATATTAGCTATTACATTTTACAAATAAAGCGTCAAAAGAAATGAAATCAAGAGTGGAAGAAATGATAGGGGCTGATTCAATAGTGTATGGATTAGCACATTTCACGCGTTTTGTACAAAAATATTAAGATTTGAGTCAAGACATCTACTTTATGAGAATAACTTTACAATCTATGATACTACAGACAAGCAGACGCTTATAAAAAAATTGTATGGATATTTTTAGGATATAGCAAAGATACTATAAATCCAGTCTGTAATAGGCAAGTTCTATATCAAGTGCAAAAGATTCTATGATAAGTGTAAGTAGTATGAACGTATGTATGCTAAGCAGATTTTGGTAGTAAGATAGCAAAAGTATATGATATATACCAAAAAGAACTTATAATGCTATGGATTTTGATGATCTTATATATAATTGTATAATGTTGTTCAAAGAACATAAAGATGTATTAGAAAAATATCAAGAAAAATTCAAATATATAATGGTAGATGAATATCAAGACACCAATTATTCACAATATTTACTTATAAAAAATGCTTTCTGACAAATATAAAATATATGTGTCGTTGGTGATGATGATCAATCTATATATACTTGGCGTGGGGCAGATATGAGAAACTATACTAGAATTTGAAAAAGATTTTGATAATGTATTACAAATAAAATTAGAACAAAACTATCGTTCTACATCAAACATAATAAATGCGGCACGCTCTGTAATAATGAAAAATAATGCAAGAAAAAGACAAAAAGAGTATGGACATCAGCAAATGAAGGTGAAAAATAACATTATATAGTGCACAGAGTGAAACAGATGAGGCTAATTATGTAGCTGTGAATATACTTATGGATAATTATAAATATAGTGATTTTGCAATATTATATAGAGCAAATAGTCTTTCAAGAAAAATATGAAGAATCCTTTTATGAAGTATGAGCATACCTTACAGGATATTTGGAGGGTTAAAAATTCTATGATAGAATGGAAATAAAAGACATATTAGCATATCTAAGACTTATAGATAATAAGCAAGATGACATATCACTAAAAAGGATAATAAATGTACCAAAAAGGAGTATAGGAGCAAAAATCAATAGAAAAATAGAAGACTATGCAAGAGAAAATCAAAAGTGTATATTTGATGCCATAGATGATATTGAAAAATTTTTGGGGAGCTGGCAAAAGCAAGAGAATCTATAAAAAAATTCAAGATTATGGTATCAGCTTTAAAAATCTTTTTACCAAAATAATGCCTGTAAGTGAACTGTTAGATAAGGTACTGGAAAATACAGGATATGAAAAATGTATAAAGAAGAAAAATACAGTAGAATCTCAGACTAGAATAGATAATATAAACGAATTAAAATCTGTTGTACAAGAATTTGAAAAGATATCAGAAGAAAAAGTCTTTCAGACTTTTTACAAAAATGCTACACTTTCTACAGATATGGATGAAAATGCAAATTCTGATAATTATGTTACTCTTATGACCATACATAGTAGTAAAGGTCTTGAATTTCCAGTTGTATTTATGGTAGCTGTAGAAGAAGATATATTTCCGTCTTCACGTTCTTCTATGGAAGAATCAAAAATTAGAAGAAGAAAGAAGACTATGCTATGTAGCTATTACAAGAGCTAAGGAGAAGTTATTTATTACAAGAGCTCAAACAAGGATGTTATATGGTAGGACAAATTGTAATATGAGCTTCAAGATTTATAACAGAAATAGATAACAGTTTTTACAAGATGAAAAAAGAGAAATAAGAAAAAGTATCAGATTCTAATGCAAAAGGATATTCATTGCACCAACAATATGTAGAAAAATATAAACTTATGAATGAAAAATATGTTCCTCAAGAGTTAACAGTAGGCGCAAAAAGTAAAACATAAGACATTTGGAAATGGTATGATAGTAGGTAAAATGGGTGGAAAATACACAATAGCTTTTGAAAAAGTGGGACTTAAAACTATAGATACAAGTGTAGTAAAATTAGATATTATATAAGATATTTTTATTTTTTTGGAGATGAAGAAATTGAAAAAGCAAGTAGTAAACTACAATAAAAAGATATGCTAAAGAATTAACTAATATGATGTTAGAGTTTTATAATTCTGATGCAGTATTGCATAATATAGACATATAGATGATACCGTTGAAATGTTAGGTGAAGGTTCTATATACGCTGATGTATTTATACTTCTTGTAGATGATGATATAGCAGGGGTATAGCCTTATATCAAAAACACACTCTAATGAGGCAGGAGGTATTGTCGTATGGGTAGAAGAAATATATTTAAAAAGAAAAATATAGAAAAATAAATATTCAAAATTATTAGTAGAACATATATTCAATATATATAAAATGCTAAAAAGATTTAGAATGGAAGCAGTAAAAAGATAATGAAACATCAATAAATTTATTTACATCATACAAATTTGAAAAATTAGAGTATGTACAGTTTTTAAAAGAAAATTAAAAATACTTATATTAAAATAATACTATTGAGATTGTATTGACATGATATTAAATTCAGTTGAAAGGATATGAAGCTTTTTATAAATTTATAGTTTAAATTTTCTATTTGGTGTATAATATAAAAATAGTTGTAATGTTAAAATAAAAATTATAACTATAATCTTTTAATACTAATTATTAGTAGAAAAATTATTAGTGTAAAAATTAGATTGTAAATTGATAATCAAAGGGGATATTTATGATATCAAAAAGTAGTACAAATGATTAATGAACAAATAAATAGAGAATTGAGTCAGCCTATATTTATAAAGCTATGGAAATATGCATAGGCAATAATTATAATTTTGATGGTATAAAAACTTTTTAATGTTCAAGTACAAGAAGAAACAGCTACTATGCATATCTTATGATAGACTATCTAAATAGATTAGGAGAAAAAGTAGAATTAAAAAAGATATACCTAAGCCAAAAATGATTATACATCTATACTAGAAATTTTTGAAGCAGCACTTGAACTGATGAAAGAAAAAGTAACAAACTGGGTAAATGAGATTATGGCTGTAGCTGTTGAAGAAATGATGATTTTGCTAGTCAAAAACTTTTTAGATATTTTTGTATCAGAACAAGTAGAGGAAGAAGAAAACATTTGTAAAACATATAGAAACTTTGAAGTTTATAGATGGTAACCCACACGCTATGCTTCTTTTTAATGATCAGTTGTCTTCAAGAGTTTTTACTCAACCAGTAATAAAACAATTAACTGAATAAAATACAAGAATAAAGAAGCTGATATTATTTCAGTTTCTTTATTTTTAAATGGAGGATATATGAATTACAAAGAGGCTATGGATTATATATCAAGACCTTATTTGAAAGGAGAGAATACAATCTTAATACTATATACTAGAACGATTAGGAAATCCACAAGATAAGATAAAATGTATACATATAGCAGGTACGAATGGAAAAGGCTCAATATCAGCAATGACTGCAAAAATATTAGAAGAAAGTGGATATAAGACAGGATTATATACATCTCCATACATAATAAATTTTGAAGAGAGAATACAGATAGACTCTCAAAAATATAAAAAGAAGATATATCAAGAATAATAACTGATTTATCTGTCATTATAGATGAAGTAATTAGAGATGGATTTAATGAGCCATCAGAGTTTGAGATAATAACTTGTCTTATGTTTTGTTATTTTTGTGAGCAACAAGTAGACTATGCAATAATAGAAGTTGGTTTAGGTGGTCTAAGGGATTGTACAAATGTAATAAATCCTATATTAAGTGCTATTGCTTCTATTAGCTTTGATCATATGGATATATTAGGTAACAGCATTGAAGAAATAGCGTTACAAAAAGCAGGTATAATAAAAGAAAAATGTGCCTACAATATTATACAAACAATCTGATGAAGTAACAAAAATTATAAAAAGAGTATGTGAGCAAAAATTCAACGCTTACAATTGCAGATTCTGATGTCAGTATTTATACAGAAGATGAACTAAAAATATATTTAAAATAACGGATACAAAGAATTTAGGAAAAACAATATTTTTGCATAAGAACATCTATTTTATGATATATCACTTAACCTATTAGGTATACATCAAATAAAAATACGAATGTGGTTATAAACATAGCAGAAAATCTAATAGAACAAGGTCTTAAAATAAATAAAAAGTATATTATCAGCATTAGATAAGGTAAAATGGATAGGTAGATTAGAAATAATGAAACAAAAATCCACTTGTAGTTTTTGGATGGTGCGCATAATATAGACGGTATAACTAATTTACAAAAGAGTATAAATAAGTATTTTTCTTATAAAAATTAATACTTATAACAGGAATATTAAAAAGATAAGCAAATAGATGATATGGTAAAAATATTATCTAATTTTAGCAGATAGAATAATAACGGTACAGGTAAACAACTATAGAAGTTCATCATCTGATTATTTGACAGATAGTTTTAAAAAAATATACAGATAGTGTAGAGAATATAAATGATTATAAAACAGCATATGAAAAAGCTCTTTCTTATGCTAATGAAGATGATCTTGTGCTTATAGCAGGCTCACTTTACCTTATAGGAGATTTGAGAAAAATATGTATGACATATCAGTAATATTAATGGCCTCAGGGTTTTCTAAAAAGAATGGGACAAAATAAATTGTTATTAGAGATTGAAAAATAAAAATATATCAACATACAGTAACAGCTATACAGGAATCTCAAATTAACCAAAAATAATAGTATCTTCATATGATGAGATATTAGATTACTGTGAAAAAGAACACAGATTTTTGTGTGTAAAAAATAATAATTCACATTTGGGGCAATCACAAAGTATAAAAGTTAGGAATATTAAATAGTTCAAGTTGTAGGGGATATATGTTTTTACCTCTGTGATATGCCATTTATAACACCTAGTATAATAGATGAAATAGCAGACTATTTTATGAAAAGATATTACATCCATAGTAGTACCTAGAATACATGAAAAATACTATGCCTACGATATTTTCATATGATTTTAAAGAAGAATTATTAAATATATCAGGGGATATAGGTGGAAGAGATATAATAAAAATATATAGATAAAGTAAGGTATATAGATATAAAAAGTGATGAATTATTAATAGATATAGACACAAAGAAGATTTAAAAATATATTAAGGCTCACTAAAAAAATAAATATTTATTATTCTATCATAAAAACTAAAAATTCATAATATTATTATATAGATTTTAAAATGATAATATTATAAGATTACAAAAAACTATTTCAAATTTTTAAAAATTAACCATTTTTATATATTGATGTTAATATAATATAGAATAATAAAAACAATAGTGTAACAAAAATTTAAATTTATGATACATTTTGCATATGATAATAAAACGTGTTATAATTAATTAGATTTTTAGTTAAACTAAATTTAATTTGTTTTATTATTTATATGTGCAAAAATTTTTGTACATATAAACTATATCCTATTATTATAAATAATTTAAAAAAGTTTGTTCTATGTCTGAATTATTTTTATATTCTAGGATTTTAGTATTATATATATTTATAAAAGAGGTGTTTTATGTCAAGGTATAACTACAGAGGAAGAAGAAGAGAGTACAAAGACGAAGAATTATATTAGCTATAATTATAGTATTGTTATTAGTAGGAATATGTTCTGCTATAGGAAGTAAAATAATATCTAAAGTAAATGTAGGTGAAAGTGTAGCTAAAGAAAAATAAAGTTGAAGTTCAACAAAAAGAGGAAGAACAAGTAAAGAGGAACCAAAAATAGATCCAAAAAGCTTATAAAAAGGTACATCTCATAACAATGAGGCTACTGCGATGGGCGTATAGCACAAAAGACGTGGGCAGTGGATACAAAAACCATCTAGCTATACGGGTACTGATAAAGTAGTATTTCTAACTTTCGATGATGGTCCATCAGAAGTGTATATACTAATACTGTTTTAGACACTCTAAAAATTATGGTGTATCATGCTTCATTTTTATAGTTGGTAGAGCAGCAGATAAAGAGCATGCAAAAGAAATATTACAAAGAGAGAAATGGCAGAAGGTCATTCAGTAGGATTACACAGTTATACTCATATGAATATTCATTTTTATATCCTAAAAGATATGCAAATATGAATAATATAATTTCAAAGTGAGATCAAAATATAGCTGCGATTAAAAATCATTAGGTGATGAATATCACCTACTACACTAGATATCCCGGTGGACATATGTCTTGGAAGGGTTTAGCAGAAGTTGATGCAGTATTAGAAAAACGTGGTATACAAAATATAGATTGGAATATGTTATCAGGAGATGCAGAGCAAAAGGCTCAAAAGAGAGATTACAGCCCGCTCTAGATATAATAAAAAGAAGATATGCAAATGTATGGTAATCCAAAAAGTCGTTGTATTGCTTATGCATGATATAAAGAAAAGAGCGTAGATGCACTACCTAGTATAATAGAGTATTATCAATCAATGGGAGTATAAATTTGGTATATTAGACTAACATAAATAATATTTTAATGTCATATTGTTTTTCTATAATACATTAATTTAAGCAACTGGTAATTTTTGATATTAACTTTTGATTAGATTTTATATAGAAAGTGAAAAATGCTGTTACTATGATTTTGTTCATTTTTGTAACAGCATTTTTCTAATATTTTATAATATTAGTCTTCGCCTATATATATCAGCATCGAAATCTCCTATTTCTTCTATATCATCATCTAACTCATCATCATTCTTTTTGTTCTTACTTTTTAGCAAAGTCTCTACCGTTTGTAACAATATCATTCCTAAGCTCATTACCACTTTTAGGTGCTAGCATAAGACCTACTATTACACCAATTACTGTACCTAAGATTGATGTCACATACAACTGAAAAATATTTACTTCATTATTTCTGTTCATAAAAATCACTCCCTTTTGTTTTATTTTACCCATTAATTTTTACAATTACATTAAAAATTTTTATCATGGAACCATAATCTATCAATTTATCACAATTTATATTTATATAGTTTATATATTTTTCTTTAAGAATGCTTTTTAAATTTCTAGAAGATTCAGTTTTTCTATACTTCCACAAGTATATCATCTATAAAGCTACAACAACCTCCTAAAAACCATTATATCTCTCACTTAGATATATATCATTCATATAAACATAATAAGATTTTTTAAATTCTTACTTATAAGTGTATCATGTATATTTTTTATCTGATGTTATAAATACATCATTAGAGTGAAAAGATATTGTGCTACATTTTGTATATCCTTGATTTACATTTATAAATTCAAGATTATTTTGTTTTGCTATTTTTAATATTTTTCATCTACAAAATCTATTTTTACCTATGAGGTATCTATTAGTAGAAATTACATTATATGCTATATCATAAGGATATTTTTGCTGTTAATTTGTTTTTCCCTATTATTATATTTTCATTAACTATATTTATTTTATTATAGGTTTGTTCTTCCATTACAGTATATCCACATATATTACAAGCAACTATATCAGGATGTCCGTTTATTTCTTCGTACAAATTTTTTCATTCTTTATAGTTTTTATATAACGTATTTTTATTATTCTCAAGATAATTTTTTTACATCTTTGTTTATTCTGTAATCTACAAGATAAATATTAGTCTTCATCATCATACTCATAATAATCTATGAAATCTTGAAATACTTTATTCATTTTTATCTATTTGAGTTTTAGTAAGTCCTGTTAATATCTCTAAACCTTCATCTACTGTAGAAACAGCATATATATGGAATAAGCCATTTTACAAGCTTCTATAACTTCATCTTTTTAGTACAAGATTTTTGGATGTTTATTTTTGGTATAATAACACCTTTGTGATTGGATGTAAAACCTTTTTGTTTACATATATCAAAGAATCCCTCAATTTTTCATTTACACCACCTATAGGTTGTATTTCTCCTTTTGACTAACAGAACCTGTAACTGCTGATATTTGGCATGATAGGAATATTTTGCTATAGATGAGAATAATAAATATAACTCGGTAGAAGATGCACTATCACTCATCTATATATCCATAGTTTTGTTCAAAAGGTAATAGAAGATGTGAAAGAAAGAGCTTTATCTTTACCATATCTTTCTCCTAAATAACCTGATAGTATCATTATACCTTATGTCATGAGAAGAACCAGTATTTTTACTTCCTTTCTATGTTTATGATAATTTTCTTTTTCCTATAGGTAGATGCTGTTATTTTTGATGGACAAACCAAAAGAGTATTCTCCTTCAGATATTACTACAAGACCATTTATCTGACCTATTTTTCACCATCTATATCTAAAAGTAAAGTACCATTTTTATAAAGTTCGTATAAATTTTCTTGATATTGGTTATTTCTATATTTTTAAATTCTAAAGCCTTTAGTATATCATCTCTAGTTATGTTCTTACTGGTTTTTACTAGACATATAATCAGCTTCATATACTAACTCTATTATTTTTTATTATATCTAGAGGATAATTTATTTTTATCTTCAGCTAATCTGTTTGAGTAGAGTATCATCTCGTATACAGCTTCTTTTGTAAGTGGTTTTATGCCCTTTTTCTGTATGCGTTTTTAATGAACGTGCAAATTTTTCTTGATTTTGTTCCTATTATCCATTTGTATATCAAATTCTGAGAGTATTTTAAACAGTTTCTGAAAATCCTCATCATAATCATAAAGTAGAGTATATGTTTCGTAGTCTCCTATAAAAATTATCTTCAAATCTAAGTCTATTTTTCTGGTTTTTAATGATGTAGTTAGTATATAGTTAGTATATTCTGAAAAGGAGTCTATAGTAGATAGTTTTGTTTTTAAAGAGCGTTTTATACAATCCCAAGAATATGGATTTTTAGTACATCATTTATATTAAGTATCAAAAACCACCATTGGCTTTTTGTAATGCACCTGCTTTTATATCCAAAAAGCTTGTTACAAAATGCACCTTGTTTATTTTTATATTCTAAATATCCGTTAAGATTATAATAAGTGGGGTTGCTCTTCTATTACTGGAAGAGTAAGATGTTGTAGAATTATCTATAAAAGATTTACTTTTATATCTATCAAAGAAAGATTTACTTACTTTCATAGCTGTAAATATTACTTTTATTTTTGAATTTATCTGTTTGAATTTATCTAAATTTTTAGTATATCCTCTATCATCTGAAAAATATTTTATTATTTTTCATTATTCTTATATAGTAAAGTATATTTTTAAGTGCATTATCTATTACATTAGATGCTATATTTTTATCAAAGGATTCAACCAAATTATTATATTCTTCTTCAGCACGTCTTAGCTCATCCATTGTTTTTGATAGTTCTTTGTAGTAATTTATTTGAAGCAGTTTTGAATTTTAGTGAAATCTTCATCAGTAAATTTTTCTATATCTTGTTCAGTGGGAACAGAAAAATCCTTATTAAGTGGCATACTTACAACACCATCATCACCTATGAAATATAACACGTTTTTCATAGCTTTTCATTAAGCCTATCTATGATTTCTTCCCACTTTATTTTTCATAATCTATAAGAAAACTTCATGGATTCATTGGAATATTTTACTGTTGTAAAATCTTTTTCTATATCATAAGTTTTATTATGTCTTCCATATTTCTTTGAAATATTTTTCCATCTCCAGCAGGAAAAGAAATATTTATAGGGGTATATTCATCATTAAAATTATACACATAGACATAATCTTTTAGTATGTTTTTGTCAAAATTTTCTCTAGCATACTCTGTGGTTACATTTCTAACATAGCTAGTTCTACCAGTTCCTGTAGCACCACATATATATATTGTAACCCTTTAATTTCATATTAATACCAAAATTTATAAGCTTGTGTAGCTCTTTGTTGACCTAATATTTCTTCCATAGGTTTTAAATCTTTTGTAGTATTAAACTTTAATTTTTATCTTTTATATCTGATGTCATATTTTTGGAGAAACTTCATATTTTTTTCTATTTTAGGCATAATATTCCTTTTCTAATTTTGATAACTTTTTAATACCTCTTTAGTTACTTTTTGTATTATATCATAGCTGAATCCTCTATAGCTAAATGCTGAAATAAGCTTTTCTTTACTTTATATATATCTCATCTGATATAGAACGTATTTTTCAGCAAAAATAAAGTGCATTTTATATTCTGTATCATCGTCTATGAGTGATACTGTATTTTCTATAATTGAACTTTCTATACCTTTTTGTCTTAATTTTTGATACCATAGCTCTTTTGAGTATTTCTTTCTACTATATGAACCTTCAACTAGATTTTTGGGCTATATTTTCTTCATTTACAAAATTATACTCGTCTACAAATTTTTATAGCATAATCTATAGCATCTTTGGAAAATTTTTCTTTCTCTTAGTTTTAGTATTATTTCTGTTTTATTTGCAGTTGCCAGAATCTTTAATACCTTTGTTTTGCCAGTCGTTTTCAATCAACATTTGTGCAAAGGTGTGCACCATCTATTTCATAATTTTTATATAATGCATAAGAGTATAGTATGTCTAAGTGTATTTCTATTTTTCATCCCTATAATCTTTTATATATAAATTATAATTTGAATTTCTTTTTAGTTATTTTTATTATTTCGATACGTCTTCACCTTTTTATTAAGATTAAAAATATAATTATCATATATTTTCCACATTCGTTATAACATTATATTAAATATAGCTATTTTTGTCAAAAATGTAAATGATATAGTCTAAATTTTATAAAGAATATTAATATTCTTTTTGTTTGTTGCTTTTAAATAAAAATATAATATAATTAGTAAAATATAACTGTAGTATTTGAGGAGGATATTTTGAATACATATACTAAAAATTTTAACTTTAAAAAGGGAGTTATTTTGTAAAAGATTATGAAAAAGTAAAAAGAATAAATTACAAAAAGGCCTATATTAGAAGCAACAGTTCTAAAGAATTTTTAAGTCGGATAATGACACTCTCATAATAGTTATAAATCAAGAAACAGGAACAACAGTAGAGATAACACCCAATTCTAGTAAAGAGGATATCAAAAAGTATCTTGGAGAAAAATTTGTACAGTAGGTGAGGTAATTATAGATATAATACGAGCAACAATAAGTGACATCAGTAATATACTTAAGATATTTGAAGAAGCAAAAGCATATATAAAATCTCAAGGATTTGACCAATGGCAAAATGAAGATTATCCAAATGAAGAAAAATAATACAAGATGATATAAGTAATAAAGCCTCTTTTTATTTTATGTGATGACGATAAATTACTAGGTTATATGGCTCTTTTATTTGATAAAGAACAATCATATTCTACAATATCAAATGGTAAATGGATTAGTGATTTTTGATTATGCCACAATACATAGATTAGCAATATCTAATGATGGAGAGGGTCAAAAATCTATCAAAACTTTTGAATTTGCATGATTGTATAGAAAAAGAATATACGCTCTCTAGGATGAGATACGCATCGATATATCTATGAAGACTATACTTAAAAATAGAAAAATATAAATATTGCGGTATAATAACACTAGAAAATGGAGAAAAAGGATGGCTTATGAAAAACTTGTAATACCTTTTCTAGTAGGTGATAAGATACAAATGAGAAAACATCCTTGTGGTAGTGATATATTTGAAATAAAAAGAATAGGTATGGATTTTAGATTAGAATGTAGTGGTTGTAGTTCTCAAATATGGCTATCAAGAAATGATGTGAAAAAGGCTAAAAAGACTGTAAAAATGAAAATAGATTATTGTAATTTATATTTTGATTTTTAAATATAATGGACAATAATCTATATGATACTATTTAGATAGGTTCTCGAAATATTTGTATAACATTAAAACGCTGTTACCTGTACCACCTTTTTGTGTAATGTATCGCCTTTTTCGCTCCAAGCAGTACCAGCTTATATCAAGATGTATTATAGGTGTATCTTTCGCAAATTTTTGTTACAAAAGAGTCCTGCTGTTATAGAGCCTGCATATCTACCCACCTGAATTTTGCAGATCTGCGACATTAGATTTTAGTAGATTATAATCTTCGTAGTAGGTAGCTGCCATAATTCATCTAGAGTTTCTTTAGATGCTTTTTCAGAATCTCATATAGATAATCATATTTTGTAATAGCGCCTGTTATATCCTCTCCAAGTGCTATGAGTACAGCACCTGTAGTGTGGATAACTCTATTATTTGAGATACTTTTTCTTCCTCTATAGAGTATGTTATAGCATCAGCTAGAGTAAGTCTACCTTCGGCGTCTGTATTGTTTATTTCTATGAATGTTTTATCCATTGATTGTATAATATCACCTGGTTTGTATGCATTGCCTGCTATCATATTTTCACAGCTATATACAGCTGTTACATTTACTTTTAGTTTATTTTTGCTATTAAATTCATGGCACCTAATACTGTAGCAGAGCCGCCTATATCACTTTTCATATCTAGCATAGATGATGTAGGTTTTATAGAATATCCACCACTATCATAGCATAGTCCTTTTCCTACCAAGACCATATATTTTATCATCATATTAGCACTCTTTTATATCTTAGGACTATTAATCTAGGTTGGTTAGTTGATCCTTTTTGCCACTGACAAGAAAGCACCCATTTGTTTTGTTCTATATATTTTTCATCAAATATTATAGCCTCATATCCATATTCTTTAGTAGATTTTTCAGCTTCACTAGCAAGATCTTGTGGTGTGGAAATTTGCAGGCTCATTTACTAGATTTCTAGTATAAGACACACAAGTAGCCTCTATTTCAGCTCTTTGTATCAAGTTTTCTTTTACTTCACAGTTTTCATTTAGTATTATATTAAAAATAGTTTCTTCTTTTATCGTCTTCTTGTTTTTATATTTATCAAATTTGTAATCATCTAGTATTATAGAGCGTATAACAGTTTTTACATATCAAATCGTAGTCTATACTATCGAATGGACGCATAGCTAAAATATATTGTGTATATTAAAGTGTATTTGCTTTTATAGCCTTTATAAAAGATGTGGTATATATTTTTAAATTTTATATCTTCTTTTACCTAGACCTACTAAAATTACATTTGTTATTTTATTTTCTACTGCAAAATTAAAAAGTATATTTCTCCTTTTTAGCTTTAAATTTTTCTTCTTTTAACATTTTTATTTGAAAGTTCAATTATTTTTGAGCTTATGTCAAGTTTTTAAAACTTACCATCTCACTTTCAAAAACAAGGTAATACTATTATTCCATCGCTAAAAGTTTAGCTCATTGTTTTTGTACTAAATTAAATTTCATATTTCACCTCTATTAGATTTAGTTTACTATTTTTATAATAGTCTACTATTTTTATACTCATTATTATAAAAATTTAAACTGAAAGTATTGACAAATTTTTAAAATACATAGTATTATTTTTACAAATGAATGAATATTCATATGTAAAAAGGAGAACTTATATGGGAGATAATTCTCAAAAATTTTTAAACCTTGATGAGTAGAAAAACTACAAGAGAATATGCCAAGAGATGAGGATATATGTGATTTGGCAGATTTATTTAAAATGTTTTTCTGACTCAACTAGGGCTAAAAATATTGTGTGATTAAGCGAATTTGAAATGTGCGTAAATGACATAGCAAATACACTTGTTATATCACAGTCAGCTATATCTCATCAGTTGAGAATATTAAAACAAAAGTAAACTTGTAAAAAGTAGACGTGAAGGTAAGATTATATTTTATTCTCTTACAGATGAGCACGTATCTACAATAATAAATAATGGACTTGAACATATAGAAGAATAGGAGAGAAAAATGAAGAAAAAGAATTTAAAATGAATAATCTAGAGTGTGCTAATTGTGCAGCTAAAATGCAGGAAGAAATATCAAAATTAGATGGTGTTAATAGTGTAAAATGTGAATTTTATGTTTCAAAATTGACACTAGATACTGATGATGAAAAGTTTGATGATATATTGAAAAAGGCAAATGATATATGTAAATCAATAGAAAGCAATGCTTCAATAGATATTTAAGAAGGGAAGATTATGATTAAAGAAAATAAATTAATTTTAACTAGAATATTATGTACACTTGTATTTTTATTATTTGTATTTTTGTAGGATTACCACCAAATACTGAGCTTATAATATATTTAATATTTTTGATTTTTATAGCCTACGATATATTTATACCTGCTGCACTGAAAATAAAAAGTATGAGTTTTTTTAGATGAAAATTTTTGATGTCTTTTGCAGCTATAGCAGCTTTTATTCTTGGACAATATGAAGAGGCTATAGAAGTAATGGTTTTTATCAAATAGGTGAGCTATTCAGAAAATATAGCTGTAGCAAAATCAAGAAAGTCTATCGCAGATATGATGAACATAGTACCGACTTATGCCAATATAGAAAAAGATGGTCAAATATTGACAATAGACCCTGACGATGTTCAAATAGGGATATAATGTTAATAAAAACAGGAGATACCTATAGATGGTATAATAGTAGATGGAACATCTACAATAAATACGTCACTAGTAACAGGAGAATCAATACTCAAAGACGTATATGTAGGAGATGAAGTAATAAGTGGATGTAAACACGAATAAAACCACTAAAAAGTAAAAAGCTACAAAAATTTTGAAGATTCTACTGTTTCAAAATATTAGAGCTAGTGGAAAATGCATCTGAGCAAAAGGCAGAAAAATTTGTAACAAAAATTTGCAAAATATTATACTCCTATAGTTGTTGGACTTGCTATTGCTCAGCTATTATACCTCCGCTATTTACAGGATTTGATTTTCAAATGTGGATAAAAAGAGCGTTGATATTTTTGTATCATCTTGTCCTTGAGCAGTAGTTATATCTATACCTTTAGGATTTTGGTGGAATAGGCGGAGCATCAAGAAATGGTATACTTTATAAAAGGTGGTAATTATCTTGAAACACTTTCCCAAATTTCTTATATAGTATTTGATAAAAGCTGGAACTCTTATAAAAGGTAATTTTAAAGTAGTGAGAGATAAATGCAAAAATATACAAAAAGAAAAGTTACTAGAATATACAGCTCTTTGCAGAAATATATTCAAAACATCCAATAGCAGAATCAATAAAAGCTGAATATAAAGAAGAATTAAATATTAATAGAGTAAAAAGATGTACAAGAAATATTAGGTAAAGGAATACTGCTAGTGTAGATAATAGTATGTGTAGGAAATGAAAAATTATTATCTAGTATGAATATTGAAATAGAAAAAGTAATATATCAGATACTTTAGTTTATGTAGTGATGATAATATTTATAGTGGATATATAGCCATAACAGATGAAATAAAAAGAAGGCTCTGTAGAAACAATGAGATATACTAAACAAAAATATAATCAAACTACAATAATGTTGACAGGGAGATAATAAAAACACAGCTAAAAAGTGGCAAATGCTCTAGGCATAAAAGATGTAAAAATACGAGTTAATGCCTAATGATAAAAGCAAATATAGTTGAAGAAATTATATCTCATAATAAAGGCACTAGTAAAAAGTAGCGTTTGTAGGAGATGGTATAAATGATGCACCGGTATTATCAATAGCTGATATAGGTATAGCTATGGGAGCTATGGGTTCTGATGCAGCTATAGAATCTGCTGATATAGTTTTAATGGATGACAATCCTATAATATTGGCGAAACAAATTGCAGATAAAACTATGAGGATAATAAAACAAAATATAGTATTTGCAATAGGAATAAAGGTAATAGTAATGATATTAGGTGCATTGGGAATAGCTAGTATACAACATAGATATATTTGCAGATGTGGGAGTTTCTATTATAGCTATTTTTAAAATGCTTCAAGGACTCTTATGGTAAAGAAAAAATAGAAATATTATTAAACAGACTAGATATTATTTAGTCTGTTTTTGTTCTATATATTATTTAAAGTATGATATAATAATGATGGTTTTTAATAAGGTTTTTAAATCATAAAAAATGAATATTAAATATATTTTTAAAAATATACATATAACAAGATAAACTGAAATAATATTATGGTATTTGAGGTGTATTATAAAAGGATTAGTAATATAGCAGATTTTTCTATGTAGAATATGAAAATAAGATATGAAGCAAAGCCAAGGGGTAGCTTTTAAAAAGATAATACGAATATACTTGTAGGGGATTATGTAGATATATTAGTACTTGATGAAGAAAAATAAAAAGCAGTATTAGAAAAAAGTATATGATAGATATGCTAGTACGCCCAAATGTCTCTAACATAACTAAACTTATTTTACTATTTTCTGTAAAAGATCCAAAACTTAATGGCGTATCTAATAGATAGTTTTTAGTAATGGCAAATAAAAATAATATAGATGGAGTGCTTTTGTTTTAGTAAGATAGATTTAGATAAAGATATAAAGAAATAACAAAGATATATCAAAAATATAGGATATGAAGTAGTGGAAAACTCAGTAGTCAAAATGACATAGGCATACAAGATATAAGAACGAAGATAAAAATGATATAACTGTTATAGCGAGGCCATCTGGTGTTGGAAAAAGTAGTCTCATAAACTAAATTATCTAGTGAATTTAATCAAGCAACATCTAGTATAGCTACGAAGCTTTCCAAAAAGGAAAAATACTACGACTTATGCGACACTTTTTAAAATGAGTAAAGACTCATATATAGCAGATACACCAGGTTTACATCACTTAAGATATTAGATATTCAAAAAGATGAATTAAAAGATTATTTTTGTAGAATTTAAAAAGAACATAATGGAGCTTGTAAATATGCCAATAAATGTTTACACGAACATATTCTACTTCGTAATTGTATAAAGGAAGAATTAGAAAAAGGAAAATATAAAGTAACCAAGATATGAGTCATATATAAGGATGTTGAATGAAATAAAAATGCAGAAAAAAGGAGAAAAATATTAATGAAATCTATAGCACCATCAATACTATCAGCTAATTTTGCAATATACAAAAGAGATATAAAAATTGTAGAAAATGAAACAAAATGCAAAATATTTACACATAGATGTAATGGATGGTAATTTTTGTACCTAATATTTCAATAGGACAACCTTTTATAAAATCTCTTAGAAAAATAAGTAATATGATTTTGATGTACATTTAATGGTTGAAAAGCCTGAGAGATATATAGAGATTTAGTGGTGCAGACATACTTACTGTACATTGTGAAGCGACTACACATCTGCATCGTACATTATCGCAAATAAGACAATGTGGTATGAAAGCTGGAGTTACACTTAATCCAGCAACACCTATAGAAACATTACTTCCTATCCTAGATATAGTAGATTTGGTGCTTGTGATGAGTGTAAATCCTGGATTTGTGACAAAGTTTTATATTAAATAGTCTATAAGCTACAAAAATTACAAGAATATAAAAAGAATATGGTTATGATTATATAATCGAAGTAGATGGTGGAGTAAATGAAAAACTATCAAACAAGTATCAAATGCAGGGCAGAGCTAGTAGTGTAGCAGGTTCAGCAGTATTTAATGAAAATGGCATAAAAATAATATAGAAAAATTAGAAAAATATTTATATATAATCTAATATTTGGGAGAAGTTATGTCGTATGCAGTTTTAGTTGTAAATGGCTCTATAAAAGATATATCATTTTATGAAGAAATATTTAAAAATGCAAAAATAATAGCAGCCTCTGATGGGGCAGGAGATATACTAAAATACAATAAGGATATAGACTATCTAATAGGTGATATGGATTCTATATCACTAGATACACTATCATATTATAAAAAGAGAAAGGTAGTAATATAATAAAAATATCCTGTGAAAAGGACAAAACAGATTCACATTTATGCATAGATAAAATAAAGAACAGAATATAAACAAAATAATAATGATAGGTGCTGGGAGATAGAATAGACCATTTTGTCAAATATAAATTTATTATATTATGCAGATAGTCTTGATATATCTTTTAAAAATAGTAGATGAAAAATAATGAAATTATATTACTCAATAAAAAGAAAAATTACATAGAGGCAAAAATAGGACAAACTATATCATTTGTAGTATAGTGGAAATGTTACAGGGATAACATTAAAAGGTTTTGAATATGAAATTTCGAGGACTATGATTTTAGATTTTGGTTCGAGTATATTGACATCTAAACATAGCTAAAAAGAAAAAGTTTATGTAAATATAGAGAAGTTTACTTTGTGTAAAAATAAATAATGTATAAAGAGGGTAGTAATGATAGATTACATAAATAGCAATTGTAGTACAAAAGGTTTAGGTTATATTATAGCAGATTGCAAACTAATATAGGATATAGGTTATTAGTATCACAAAATACATCTTATGAACTAGAACTTGAAAAAGGCAAATTATATATACTCATCTAATAGTAAAAGAAGATGGTATGACGCTTATAGGTTGTAGCAGTATTTTAGAAAGAGATATGTTCTGAGATATTAATATCTGTGTCAAAAGTAGGAGCAAAATAGCACTTTCTATATTATCCACTTTATACACCCAATCAAATAGCTAATTTTACAAAATCACTGATACGGTATCTCTTAGTAAGGTATCAGGTCTAGGCAGTGAAAAACAGCAGAGAGATTAGTTAGAATTGAAAGATAAGGTTAATGTTTTTGTTTGTGAAGAATGCTTCAAGTAAAAAGTCGTGTAACAAAGATATAGGATTTTTTATTAGAAGCAATAGAGGCACTTGTTATGTTAGGATTTACAAATAAAGAATCTACTAATGCGGTAGAAAAGGCATATTCATCTGATGAGAATGCAGATGCTTCAAACAATAATAAAGGACATCATTATCGTTATTATAAAAAGTATGTACTTTTATTTTTATATAAATATAGTAAAATGAAAAGGTGTATTTTGTAATTTGTATAATAGGTTTATTTTTAGCTATTATTTTATCTATTATGATGATATACTATTAAGGTGTAAACTGAAAATGTCATTGAGAAATCCCAAAAAGAAGAATTACTTTTTATTTTATTTTAGGCTAACTAGGTTTTATTTTGATAATGGCAATATCGTTGTATTATATACAAAAGATTTTTACTGATATCTAGAAGTGTTATACAGACACATATAATAGATTTAGGAGAGGTAAAATACTATCAACAAAGATGTGGTTATGGCAAGAAAATCAAAGCCTATAAAATCCGAACGTGATGAGTATTGTAAACCAGGTTTTATAATCAAGGAGATAGAGTACCAGGTGTGTGGCTATATTCAAGGTACAAGACAGTCCTACAAAGGACAATGAAGTCCGACTCAGAAAATATGAAATGAACGAAATAGTAACGAGTCTTGCAGTTCATCTTATGGAGATGAAAATAGTCAAATAGAGGCGGAGATATAGGCTATGCTTATATGGAGATACAAGCGAGTATAGAAAATGAATGATTTGTGAAAGTGCATCAAAATTAGAACTTGTTACTGCATCAAATGGCTGCGCAAACCGCATCAGGACAATCGAATAACGCTGTTTACTGTGCAAGATTTGTATAATGAAACAGCAAGTTTAGGAAAGTAAAACTGCAACACAATACATTATGTACGCTCAGGGTATTTCTGGGATTATATCACATTATTATGATGAATATTATGATTTGTTTTCTTTGCTTTGAAAATATGAATAAAGATATCTGTAAAAGATATAGCTAAATGCTCAAAAACAATTCTAAAAGATAGATGATATGCAAAATAGGTGATTTACTCGTTATGTAGTAGCCCAATCATAATTATATGCTACAAGTGAACAAAGATGATATCGAAAACATAGTGAGATGTTTGCGCTTTACTAGAAATGCTGATGAGATCTTTATAACGCTATTTTTATAATTTCTAGGGATATAATAAGTATGTAGGTATATTCCTAAAGTAGAGTCGGAAGACTTTGATGAAAAGCCGAAAGGAAAATGTAGATATGGTTTTAACTCGCTAAGGGTGTTTTAATACCAAATATGCTATAATAGAAAAGCATGGAAAAACTGGGTATACATGTAGATGAGGTAGGGTGCGAAGTTTTATGAGCTTAACAACGTCCTTTATCAGATGGACACCGTTATTAGTTTTTCTTGCGATGAGTTTTAGTGACATAAATAAACTGTATGATGAGGTGGAAGTACTCTCACCTCAAAAATATCAAAAGATGGTCAAAAATCGCGTCACTTTTGAGGTCGAATTATGGAACAAAAATATACGCTAAAATCTACGAAATATCCAAGATATAATAGGAGAATCTATGCTCTAGAATCACCTTATAAAACAAGATGTAACTCTTGTAGCTGTGGGTAAAACAGTAGATGTAGATAAAGGCAAAACAAGCTATGAGATTTTGGTATTTGTGATTTTGAAAATAAGCCACAAGAACTTTGGGAGAAAGTATGATGTTTGTCCAAATGTGAGGTGGCATCAGACAGGCACACTACACAAGGTATGTAATTGATGGGCATACTTGATGCATTCCAGTAGTTTCTATAGAACTTTGGTGAGTATATAGATATGAAAGCTAAATCATTAGATAATAGTCTTGTTTTATTACAAGGTAGACATATCTGCAGTTAGCCAAGTAAAGCTTATGGATTTATTTATATTGATGCTAGCGAAAATGTTAAAACTCATAAGTGAAAAGTATACTATTATAAAAGTAGACGGCCTTATGGGGATGGCACCTTATCTTGTAAAGATAGACACAGAATATCTTTCGAGCTTGAAAGAATTGTTCGAAAACATAAACTCTAAGAATATTAATAACCTTAAATTGTGAAATCTATCTATGGGTATGAGTAATGATTTGATATTGCTATACAAGAAGGTAGTACAATAGCAGTAGAGTAGGCTAGAAAGCATATTTGGAGAAAAGAATATATATATAATAATTTAGGAGGACTATAACTATCCATAGGTTTGAGACAAATTAAAGAAATAATGGTGGTGCTGAAGAAGATTACGTAGATGATGATATGGAGATAGAAGAAATAGAAGAAGATGATGATAAAAATAACACAACTCTAGAAGCAAGTTCTTTGCGAGCAATGAATCATCTAGAAAAATGAATACTCATATCAAAGCTAAAAGAAACAAAGGTGCTAGTATATGAGCCTAGGAGTGCTGATGAAGCATCTAAAATAGTAGATAGTTTAAAAATAAAAGATAGTGGTAGTGAATTTTTCAAATATGAAAGCTGATGGAGATAAAATCGGCACATCAATGTCAAAAAGAAGTATTCGACTTTGTAAATGGTGCTATATATGCAATAGAAGGAACTATAAAGAAAATATCTGATACTATGTTTGTAATAGCTCCTCCAGGAGTAGATATAGATACAAATATAAGACAAGAGACAGAGAAAAAGGAACTCATAGATGGGCTATATAATAAGATTTATAGTAGGCATATCTTATCAAGTATTTAGTATGCTTATAATAATAAGATGTTTGATTTCTTGGTTTCCAGGGTAAATATCTATAAGGGCCTGTTAAGTCTATTTTTAGAATAACAGATTACATTTGAATCCTATAAGAAATTTTATGCTAAAAGAGGTCTTATTACAGTAATAGATATAAGTCCAGTTATAGACAAATCTTTCTGATGGGAATTGCAGTCAATATAGTAAACTATTTTTTAGACTTTTAACAGGGGTTGACCTAAAGTTTTGAGTTATTATATTATTATTAAATGGCTATTTGTAAATATTTATTACAACTAGCCATTTTTATTATGAAACCATAACATATCCTATTTTAATACTAATTCAGATGCTATTTTAAAAATATATTACAAGAGCAAAAGTATCAACTATTGTGAGTTATAAGTGGTCCTGCCATAATAGCTGGGTCCATCTTAAGTCTTTTGCAAAGCAATGGTAATACACTACCATAACTTTTGCAAGTATTACTATAAGTAACATACTAATACAAACTGTGGTGATACATTAAAGAGACATTTTTCTAAGAAATATAGTCTTAAAAAGTTAATAGATGCAAGTATTATTCCAGACTAAAAGACTTATATGAAACTCTTTCCATATTATTTTTAGAAAAATCCTTAAGTCTCATTCTCCAAGTGCAAGACCTCTTATTATAGAGTAGATGCTTGTGAGCCAGCGTTTCCACCTGTATCCATAAGCATAGGTATAAATGATGCTAGTACTACTACAGAGTTAAGTACATCTTCATAACGTCTTTATTATTATTCCTGTAAAAAGTCGCAGATATCATTAAAAATAAAAGCCAATATATTCTCTTTTTGCAAGCTCTATTACACTACTTATGAAGATACTCTTCATCAGATGGGGCAAGGGCATTCATCTTTGCAAAGTCTTCCTCATTTTCTTCTTCTATTACGTCCAAGATGTCATCTACAGTTATAATACCTACTAAGCGATGTTCATTATCTACTACAGGCATTGAAAGATATCCATATTTTGAAAAGTGCAGCTACATCTTCTTGGTCATCAGTGGTTTGTATATATACATAGTTAATATCCAAGTGAGCCTATAATCTCGTTTTCATCAGTTAATAGAAGCTTTCTGATTTCTATTATACCTTCAGTTTTCTGTTATCATCTATAACATACATTGTATGTATAGTTTTCTCTATCAAAAACCAATTTGTCGTATTCTATCTAGCTTGATTTCACTGTTAATTCTTTTTCAAATCTACAAATTCTGTAGTCGTTATGCTACCAGCTGAAAATTCAGGATAGCTCAAAAGTCTATTAATCAAATTTCTTCTATCTGGAGATGCATTTTTGAAATTTTTACTACATTTGCAGGCATCTCTTCAATGAAGTCTACTATATCATCCATATATATATTTGGTAGCATACCTTCTATTTCTATCGCTCATTATTTCAACAATATACTGTTGACCTTCAGGATTCATATATGAAAATACTTCCGCAGCTATATTTTTAGGAAGGATACGAAACAATATAATAAGGTCATTTCCTTGTATAGTATCAAAAGTCAGCTATATCAACAACATTATATTTAAGTAGTTCATTTCTTGCCTGTATATGCTCTCCTTGATGAATAAGTGTTATAATTTCTTTCATCTTACCTCCTTTTTATAAAAATTAAGTCTATGTAAAATTGATAGTCTTGAGTTTTATTATTTAATAATCAAAATATATATTCTGGTTACATAAACTGGTAAAATATATTTTATAATGTTTATTCAATAATAACTAAGAACTATATCAATTGTAACATACAAAAAGTAAATTTTTAAAAATGAAATACAAGTTTTTACTACTTTTTAATTCTATGGTTTTATGATATTATTGTTTTGAGATTAAATGTATTATTAAATGATAATAAAAATAGATACTATATATTTTCGTAGGGGATGTATATGATAGATAAAAATAAATACACATCTTTTATAAAAAGATGAAGAAACAAAACTAATAAATGATAAAAACATGTCTAAAAATACAAGGAGTTCAAAAACATTTTGACATTAGAAAAACAGATTTTATGAATCCGTATGAGCAAAAGTATGTTATTAGTATACTAACGCTTTTTCTGATGAAATATCGTATAAATCTTTTGGTGGTAGTGAAGATAGTGAAAAGAAAATTATTTGTAATATACCTAATTATATTTTAGATATAGAGATACCGATAAAATTGTTAAGGCTTTATGGAAATTTTTAAATTTGAAAAATAAGTCATAGAGATTGTCTTGGAGCTCTTATGTCAGTGGGTATAGGTAGAGAAAAATAGGAGATATATATGTAGGAAATGATAGCGTAGATATGAGTTATAGATGAAGATATAGATGATTATATCTCTCAAAATATAAGTTCTATAAGGCATACTTCAGTAAAAGCTAAAATACTAGACATAACTGATATTGTTATAGTAGATGCAAAAACAACAAGTAAAAGTATATAGCGTGTCCTCACTTAGAATAGATAATATAATAGCTGAGGCATTTAATTTGTCAAGGGCAATGGCAACCAATATAGTGAAAAGCAAACAGAGTAAAAGTAGACTACGAGCCCATATTAAATCCAGCTAAAATATAGAAAAGAATTCTCTTATTTCTGCAAAAAGGATATGGTAGAGTTAAATTTATAAGTGAAGAGGTATATCAGGAAAAATATAGGATAAAATTAGAATGAGATAGAGTATTTGAAAATTTAAGAATACTAATTATTATTTAGGGTATAATAGTAGACATAAGTTTGTAATTATAGTATAATCTACAAACATAAAATTATATAAGGAGTAGTGATAGTATGGAAAATATAATAACAATAGATTCTAGAGCTTCTGAAGAACTAAAAAGTATACTTTCATCTATGGATATATCTGCTGATACTATAAGAATATTCACATATCAGGAATGGCTTTGTCATGGACCTATGTTTAATATAGCAAAAGACGAGCAAAAAGAAAATGATTATGCTATGGAATTTGAGAGGATAAAATATGTAGCAGATAAGGCTCTTATGGAAGGAGTTTGGTGGATTTGAGATACAATATCTGAAAGAAGATTCATTCCACGGATTATATGTGAAACCACAAATAAATGCCTGATAATGGCGGAGGTTGTAGTTCTTGTGGCGGAGGTTGTCACTGTATAGAAAAGCAGACTATAAAAGTCTGCTTTTTGTGTAAACCCCGCTATGCGAGGGAGTTCAAAAAGAGGCTATGCCTATGGTGGACAAAACTCCCCTTTGATTAAAATAGGAGTTACTTTCTGACAATAACAAAATAAAATCAAAGGGAGGTCATTAAAATGAATGACAATAAGAGTTTATCACATACAAAGTAAACTTTCAAATATCATATAGTATTTGCACCAAAATATAGAAGGAAAGTATTCTATGGGAAAAAGAAGAGATAGGAATAATATTGAGGAAATTGTGTGAATATAAAGGAATAACAATAATAGAAGCAGAGTGTTGTCCAGATCACATTCATATGTTTGTAGAAATACCACCTAAGTATAGTGTATCAAGTATAATGGGTTATTTGAAAGGCAAAAAGTAGTTTGATGATATGAAAAATTTTGGGAACTTGAAATTCAAATATAGAAATAGAGAATTTTTGGTGCAGAGGATATTATGTGGATACAGTAGGTGAGAATGACAAAAAGATAGCGGAATATATAAAGAATCAATTAGAAGAAGATAAAAATAGGTAAGCAGATGAAAATAAGTTATAAAAAGAAGACCCATTTATGGGTAGCAAGTAAAGAAGTATAATGCAAATGTCCAGAAAGTATGTGTACGCCTGTTAGGGCGTTGCTGAAATATAGCCTTATAGGCGTATATGAAAAACCACCAGCTACGCTGGTGGATATGTTGTTAAAGAAGATTAGTATAATATCGTTCTGGCATCAATCCTCGTATTATAAAAACATTAGTATTTGTTTTTTATTCGCTCAGGTAATTTTCCAGTTTTTCAAGTGATTTTGCCCTGTGCGATATTTGATTTTTACTTCACGCGTTATTTCAGCATGGGTTTTGCCGTTTGCAATCGGGTCGTCCGGTCAGAATAAGGGGTCGTATCCGAAGCCTCCTGTACGCTTCGGTTCAAAACCTATCTTTCTTCTGCACTCACCTGTGAATAGATGCTCTTCCCGCTCGGATGACACCAGTGCCACAGATGATACAAATGTCGCCGATGCGTTCATCTGATGTCTTGCCGAGCAGCAGTCTAAGCATTTTTCGTTGTTTTGATCTCTGGGTTCTTCGTTGGTGAATCTCCTCGAATATGCTCGGTGCTCCGTCAAGTGCGTCCACCATTATGCCTGAGTCGTCGCATATGGTTTGTAATCTTAGCTTTCTTACAATAATACCTCGCTTTTATAAGAGCGTTCTCGTCAAATGTAGTGCCGCTTTCTTCCACTTCGTTGTTCTCGAGCGAGAAAAATCCGCAGGGCTCTTAACGAGTATGCCTGTTTTTCCAATATGGCTCTTATTTCATCAAGTTTATGTGCATTGGTGGTACCTACAAAAACACCGGTTTGTCTTTGCTGCTGTCTATGAGTTTCGTTATTTCATCTCAAGCTCATGTTTTTGCAGCTGTATTATCTCGTCTATGCCTTTTTGCAAAGAGATATCAGCTTGTCCAGATCTCTCATCGAAAAATGCGATTTTTTCTCCTGTACCTGTGTCTCAATCAGTTCCCCGTCGTTCATAACTATATTCATGTCCACGTCCGCTGAACTGTCCTGATTGAGGTCAAGCATATGCTCGCCTTTTTAATATACCTGCATATCGCTCCTACGAATGACTTTATAGGGAATTCTTTTATTATTTCATATCATAAAAGAGATTTTACGGCAAGGACAACCGCCACAAACGTTTCGTTTATAGATGAATCCTCGTTCCTCCGTCAGCCTGTATGACATCGCAGTCCACCCAGATTGTACGCTCGCCTAATTTTGTCAGATCCACGGCGTTTCTTATGGCTCTTCCTATAAGCCTTTGGTTCTCTGACTTCTTCCGTCGATTTTGCCTCTGACGGAGTCGCGTATCTTCAACTGCTTTGTAGATGACGGCAGCATCGGGAGTATTCCGCACTTATCCAGCCTGAGCCTGTGTTTTTGAGAAACGGCGGAACTTTTTCTTCAACTGTGGCTGTGCAGATTACCTTTTGTGTCCTGAGTTTCTATGAGTACGCTTCCTTGAGCATATTTAGTATAGTTTTTGTGAATTTTATTTTTCAGATTCGATTTGCTGATCTTGACATTTTCCCTCCGTTTTTGAAATTTTGCTAAAAATAGAGTTTACCGTAATAGTATAGCTCATAATTTGAAAATTGTTAAGATTTTATTTCTTTAAACTGCAAGATCAAGTCGAACGGTTTTTATTTAAATTTATAGTTGACAAATCATAATTAATAGGTTATTATTATCAATGGCAAACATTTTTCTGTTAATACGGGCATTCATTTTATAAAAACGTCTGTATTACATTATGAAAAGGAGATTTTATGACGATTTGCAAGTGTGTTTTTAGCGTTTGCAATTGCATTTACACAAACGTATCCGTCATTAGCGGACGGTATCGACAATGCTTCAGATAAAGTAAGCATCAATCGGTCTTCGGAGGATTCCGAGGATACTGAGCTGATTCCTCCGATAAGAGACTGTTTGTCGGGAAGAGGAAAGCAAAAAGTAAAAAGGAGGTAATATTTATTCCGACAATGATGGACAAAAATTAAGCCCTCTTCTCGAGGATTTTAAGGACAACCTCAAAGGAGAAAATAGAAAGCCGAAAAGGTTGTTTTATTTTTGTGGAATACAACGATGCACAAGATAAACAAAGAGTTATTGAGGCTATAAAAATACAGGATACAAAAAGTTTTGTATGAATATGACATAAATTTTTCAGGGCTGCTCAGTAGAAACATAGCTTCAAATCTTGATAAATTAAAATTAATCAAGGGAGTAAAGTCGGTCGAAAGAGCCGGGAAATTGCAGCCTCTTATGAACAATGTAAGAAAAATCATAGGTGTGGAAGATGCACAAAATTATCTTAAAACGATAAAAAGTAAATGACATAGATCAAGCTTTGACGGACGAGGTATGCTCATATCACATATAGATACAGGTATGGATTGATCGTCATAGAGCTATGAATTGACGATCTCGCAATGCCTGCAATGAAGATAAAAAATGACGGCAGCGATCCTTTTTGGGTAAGCAATAAGGTGCCACACGCTTTTAACTACCTGAACGGTGGGAAAGGACACCATACAGAAAAATATGACGACGGCTCTACATACTATGATCCGCACGGCATGCATATAGCGGGTATCCTGGCAGGTAATGACGAGCAGATTCTTGTAAACGAAAACAAAGGTATAAAGGGCGTAGCTCCAAATGCACAGCTGTTGTCATACAAAAATGTATTCTGATTCATCAGATACATTTGCGGGCGATGAAACGATGTTTCACGCATTTGAAGACTCAATCAAGCTAAAAGCCGATGTATCCTCTATTTCATCAGGATTTACAGGGACAGGTCTGGCAGGAGAAAAATATTGGTCAGCTATAAGAGCTATGCGTAAAGCCGGAATCCGGTTTTTGTGGCGACAGGTAATTTGCAACATCAGCATCAAATTCATCATCGGGACAGATATGCAAACAACGCTTTGGCAGCATATGATAGACACAGGAAATGTTACAGAACGGCCGCACGAAGATGCTATGTGCAGTGAGGTTCTTCGAGAAACACAGTGGTTTATTTTCCAAAAATAAAAATCAGGCATTTGACATATTCTCAAGATTCAAGACAGGATTTTCGTTATTCTCAGATAGGAGCTTTTTGACAAAACAAAGTTTTTGACAAAAAATACGATGCAGGAAAATACAGTTTCATATATCTCGGAAAATGTCAGGACGAAGATATCAAGGACATGATTTGAGAAATAAAATTGTCGTAATGGACAGAATTTTCTCAGAGATATGAAATACGCATTTAAAAAGTGCAGGACAAAGGTGCAAAAATGGTCGTAGTTGTAAATACCGTATCGTATTACAACAGGATGACTAGGAAAAATGTGCCTGCTATGGGATATGAAAAAGATGAAAACATCTATGCAGGTAATATCTCTGTCAGGTTATGACGGAGCGCAACTTTGGGATATGATCAAGCAGCCTGAGAAAACTCAAACGACTTCAGCCGCATCAAAGAATACAGAATAAGACATATGAACAGCTTTAATAAACGTAAACCGGTCGTAGGTCAAGAAGCTTCGCTTGATATGGAGTTTTCCGATGAACTTGTTAGGTGGAAAGACGTTCAGATACCGGCAGGCTCAACATCCTCGGGTCCAAGAACGGACTTGATGCTGAAACCTGATATTTCAGCTCCTGGAAAAATATCTACTCTACGTTAAACAGGAGAGAAATTCAAAGTGAATTTGAACGACTACGCATATATGTCCGGCACATCCATAAGACGACACCGGTAGCCGCAGGTGCAAGTGTCTGTATAAGACCGAAGCTTAAAAATGGTTCAGTCTCCGGTTTTTGAATGGAATGAGATCTTACAAGTCTTACCAAAATAGTAATGCAAAACACGGCGTCGCCTATGATGAGATCCTACCACAGCAAAACAGGCAAGCGAATGTCTTTGCGTCTCCACGTCAGCAGGAGCAGGGGTTATAAATGTGGAACGTGCGTTAAGAACCGATGTTACCGCATCTTTTAAAGTAAAAGATTCAGTTGGACTTTGACAACTCTTATGGAGCTGCTATCACTGAAAAGAAATAAAAGGCAGCTCAAAAGATTTTACAATAGATATCAACAATACGGAAATAAAAACGCAGTATTTGAAATCAAAAGCCGCCCCTGTAACTACAGACGGAGAAAAACAAACGACAAAGCTGGATGAGTATATAGATGAAGAACACAAGGATGGAAAGCAAATAGTAGCTGAAAATACACCGGTAGAAGTAAATGGAGCGAAAATAATATTTAAAAACCTTGATAAAGACGGAAAAATAACAATCCCGGCTAAAAAGCTCTATCAATTGAATGCTACAATAGAAACAGGCAGTGCAGCCGATGGCGACAAATTCGTAGAATCGTTCATAAAATTCTTATCGCATACACAAGATCAACCATCACTTTCGATGCCTCTTATGGGTTTTGCCGGAAATTGGAACAAGAGCCTATAATAGATAAATGGGCATGGGAGGAAGGATCTGTCAGGGAAAATAGTATGTTTGACGACAACGGCAAACCTAAAGCATGAGTACGCTCAACTATGATGCCGGCGGAGAACACGAGATTGACAATTTCCATCCGGCAGGTGTTATTCAAAATACTCAGGACGGCAACCCTGAGTTCAAAGCAGGATCCTCAGTATTTTGCAATGAATACGCTGTAGATTTCAGCACTACATAAGTGACAGCAAATTAATATCGGGAAATAAAAGAAAAATCACAGTAGTAGACCAACAGGAAATGAAAAGCAGGTAGATGCAAATGACTTTGAGGGTAAATAACACAGGTCTTACTCCATCGCCTCTCGTACTCAGATCGGCGGCGGAATCCAAGATATATAGCCAATGAACACGGCAAAAATAGAGAACCATAGTGGTGGAGCACTTTGTAAAAAGGCATATTAAACTCCAAGAGGAACACTGCGAAAAGGTCTTAAAGACGGATTTAAAAGTATGAGATTTGAAATGGGACGGAACGGTATTTAATCCTCGTATGTGGTTTTAAATGGCGGCGACATAGTAGGATCTTGATCAAGTGGCGGAAGGACAGTATTACTACACGTTGAGTATCGTCTCCACACCTGATTATGACTGGCAAAAGCACAATACCTATAAGAGTGGACAACACTAGCTCCAAGCATCAAAACATAATCTTGAATAATATAGACAATATAGTAATAAAACAAAAGACACCTATCATGCAAAGCAAAAAGATCTCAGCAAGGCTCAAAACGGAGTATATTTTTAGAAAATATCGGGAAGAACATCCGGATGATTTTCGAGCAGGTGAGACGCCAATGTTTGGTATGTGGTCTGATTTATAGTCAGCGCATTGTTTTAAAAATCCAAAGTATTGAGAGTTGCCGATGGAATATGTAATAAATGACGCAAAACCAGTCCTTTGCCTAGCAAGGTTTTTAGAAATAGTTGCAATGCGGTGCGGCACTACGCCCTACAAAGAGTTGTGTTCGACGACGAAATAAAAGACGGTAAATTGGGATACACATTATTTGTATGCGATGCGACTGCAAAAGAATTTAAAAATTAAATGATGGTGGCGGTAGGCGGTGACTTCAAGAAAGAAAACACTGCAAACCCTTATCAATCCGGTCAATCCTAATCAAGGTGTGAAAAGTGAACCTGATGTAAGCGGGAGCGCCAAGTGTAGCGTAGATAAAAACAAATCGGATTTAGACAATGTAAAGAAAGCAGAAAAGTGGTACCAAAAAGGAATTTAAACTATGTATATAAAGTACTTGACCACGAGGATTTTATAACAGGAGAGATAATCCCCAACTACTGCCACTGTAATCAGCATAGGGTGAAAAATGCACCATGAGAGACAGGACAGCAACCCCTAAATACTACGATATCATAGAATATGACGGCAAATTACTCGATCCTATAGTTTATGGCGACAGTCAACCTTATCTTTACTGGGACGATTTTAAAAATGAGGCGGACGTTAATGAATTCGCAAAACAATAATTCAATAACGCTATATCCTATGGAATTTGATCACGCAGGAACAATTGGAAAAGAAGGCAAAATTCCTAGATACACTTAAACGCAGCGACAGTTTTGGTGTAATAGGTACGCTTACGATGTAGACAGAAACACAAAAGTATATTTTCAGTCAAAAATAGCAAACAGATAAGTAAAAACAAGAGCAAAACAAGTGCCTACATTCGGATATGATAAAGATACCCGCATACCATGAAGTTTTTGATTTTTACGGAAACAGAAAGATTTAGACAACGGAAGCGATCCGTTTTGATTATAACGGCGGCGAGATATATATCTGGGCTGTAAAACAACAACGGAGAAAAGAGCAATATGCTTACGCTGACGATGCCTGATGCAAAAACCGAACGAAAAAGCGGATCCGCTGCTTTTAAAAAGACGATTACAATGTATACACCACGATGCTTCACAGCATAGAAGAACTCAAAGAAAGTGAAGGAGGAGGGTAGCCGGAGGAGAAAAAGGAAGACCTACCATAGTTGCACAGCCTGCTGCTCAAAACCGTGACAAACAACGACACAAAACAAAACCTACAACCTGTTTGTGTGTCAAAAGACAAAGCTCGCTGTAAAAACAGTGGTTGCAGTAAGAATAATATCATTTACTAACCCTGGCAAGATGTCTACTGTTGCATTACAGGACGGATCTATGCAGAAGATCCGGCTAAGATGGGAAGTAGCGAAAAGACGGTTTTCGGCAAACAATCGGCAAACGGAGATTACTATATAGATATCGATATGTTACAAGGATTTAACGCACTTCGTTTGAAATTTACAAACCTCAAGTGGACAGTGACGGTAAATTTATTAATGTTCAAAAGAGATGCAGATGGAGACATAACGGGATTGTCCGAAAAAGATCTTAGTGAAAAAGGACGTTGCGTTTACTTTTGACAAAAGATCCGGTGACATTTGACCTGAACGAAGACACGTTCAATCCTTATATAGCTGAAAGCGGCATGTCGGAGCTTTATACAAGGACAAACCCGACTGACTCTGAGAGGAAGAATAGGAGACATAGCGGATTTATATGGCGCTTGAGAACAAATCATCATATAGTTGACGAATATCTGATCTCAGTGGTGATTTAAAAATAGACAATACAAAAGTATTTTTCGCTTTACTACACAGGTAAAAAGATGGCGGCGTTCTGGATTGGGCGGTAAAAGATTATTCGACAACGAGTCTGAAAAGAAATTCTAAAACGTTAGACGGTGAGAATAACAGCACAGATGCCAAAGCCAGTACAGAACATATATAGACACTAAAACCTGAAAGTAGACATCAGGACTGACAACAGCATATCGAAACCGCTACACAATCTCAGAGTCCGACAACGAAAAATGCAATCTTTACACATGAAATAACGGACAAGATAGATTCCGGAGAAAAAGTGCAGACTTTCAGGAAACATGTAACATTGAACGACAAAATCTCCAAGCAAAACTGATGAACACAAAGAAGCGGAGCCGACAATAGACAGACCTGATGGATACTATACATCAAAGGCTTCGGATTATGCTAAAAACATTACTGTTGAAAAATACTGATGTATGACGGTATTGTCAAAGAAAACACACTCTGCCTATAAAGTAACAAACGTTTGACTTAAATGGAGGCAGCGGCACTTGTTTGCGGACTGCAATGCAAAATAGTTGCAAATCAAGGCGAAAATGCCTCTCTGCCATATCCTGAACATGAAAATATTATCATCACCAAGCGACAAAAGAATTTGACTGTTGCTGCACCCAATCAGGCAAAAACCGGGTTGATGTTTTGAAAGTCAAAAGAAGATACAGTTGTAGCACTGTGGAAAGACAAAAAGAGACTAAAATAACCGCAAAATCTGATACAAACGGCGGCAAAGGAAGCTTAAATGATGTGAAGCCCTGAAAAAGGAGAAAACTATTTTCTGCCTGACGGCAAATATCTTCTTGAAAAAGAAGGAGTTCGTGTTTGATTACTGGGAGATAGACGGTAGAAATACATTATCAAGCGCGTGCGAGCAGCCTTTGATAAAGATGTTTTGATATGGGCAATGTGGAAAGAAAAGGCCAAGGGAAATAAGCCGCAAGGGGTGGAAACATGCGCCAATCTCGGAAGTAAGCACAGGACATACAGGCGGCAGAGTGATATAGGAGAATGCAAATTCTTCCAAACAACAATTTCGCTTATTACAACAAACGGACAAAAGCACAGCAAAACGCAGCAAAATTCAAAGTCAACAATAAAATATAGCTCAAATACTGTCGGAAAAAGCAAGCGATGTTGACATTAGCAGCTGGGCAGCACCTTTTATAGCCGATGTTATACAAAAGGGGCTGCAGGAACGGAATGGGAAATGGAAAATTTGCACCGCTTCATATCACGAGAGCCCAAATGGCGGCAATAATTTACAATTATAAGGGCAACGAAATGCCAACAGACATCATTCCTAACGTTTCGGATGACAAATGGTATGCCAAATTCGTAAATTATTTAGTCTTCAAAGGTTTTATGATAGGATATGAAGACGCACATTTGACCGGAAAATAATATCAAGAGCGGAATTTATGTACACAATAGCATATGTGATATAAAACCTTTAACAGACAGAAAAGAATCATGATATGCTAATGAAAATATCATGATTATGAAAAATACCTGTTTGGGCAAAAATACCATTGCAGCCGTAGTAAAAACAATATAGTAAAAGGAGACGGACAAAAACATCAATCCGAACAGCTTTTATAACAAGGCAAGAGGCTGCTGTTATATTGTCAAAAATATAAAAAGCGGCAGAATCGTTTTATAATTTAGCAAAACTTTGATATAGCAACATCGAATCTTTTTGCAGTGGAATTCTATTGAAAATTTACTGCAAAAGACGCTCTGATTGTTGATATATCACCTTTAATGACGAAAATTTTATACATAGCAATTTTTATCTTTTTGAATTCTTTTGACGTTTTAAAAGACACTCAAGCCAATATTTTTGTTAGAAACGGGAAAAATGTTTTACACATTCCATGAAATTAGGAAGATTTGTAATGGAAAAACAGTTATATCGACCTCAAAAATGCAATGAGGATTAAATTGGACGATGTACTTCCAGACATGTCGAAGTTTGAGCTGGGAATAAGAAGAGCGCCGGATAGAGGCTTCAGGCTGACAAAGAAAGCAGACAAAAACAGCACTCAGAAATGCCCCTCAGATATATACCTGAACAGTATCATGAGCAGTTGATACCTAAATTTTGGAAGAACTTACAACAAGGGGAAGAATTTACGGCTACAGATTCAGGACCCGAGGGCAGAATACACGGCAAGCCGATAAATGAAGAGAGGAATCTTGAGGGCAAGGCTATGCAGGTTATGATAGACAACAACCTTGACTTTGACGTGGCACTTTATCCGTATGAATTGGTTACTTACGGTGAAACAGGCCCGTTTGCCACGATTGGATGCAGTACGAGATTGATTATGAAATATCTTGAAGAGATGATGACGACGAAAACATTGGTAATGGAATCGGACATCCTCTCGGACTTTTTCAAATCCAGAAAATTCTCCGAGAGTAACAGTAACAAAACGGTCTTATGATGGGTGAATATATCAATCTCAAGGATTGGGAAACAGCCGAGAAATGGTGTTGCAAACTACGGACAGATGACAGCCGGAGGCTGATGTATATTTGGACCAGGGTATAGTTCACGAACGCACAACACGATTTTGAATGCGGGAAGACTCCAAATTGGGTATTGACGAAAAAGGAAATCTGGCAGGAAAGCTGTTCGTAAAGCTCAGGACTTGGCGGCATGAGTGCGGGAGCACAAGGCAGTGAGATATAGCAGGTGCCGTTTCAATAATTGCGGAAGTTGATAAAGTCAAGAATAGACACAAGACTTGAGCAGGGTTGGATAACCAAACTCGCAGAAAGTCCGCAGGAAGCTGTAAGTGGCTATGGATGCAAAGATAAAAAGAAACACTCAGCATAGCTTTCACGGCAACATAGTAGACTTGCTTGAATACATGGACAAAAAGACATACATACAGATTTGCTGTCCGATCAGACATCTTGCCAATGCTTACAGCATGATAGTGCCCTGTAGGTATTTCGTTTGAGGAAAGAACAAGACTTTTCAGCTGAAGATTCAAAGAAATTCGGTGAACTTGTTGATATGACGCGAAAACGTCATTTTGAGTTAGAGACTTACTGCAAAGGGAACTTATTTCTTCGATTACGGCAACTCACGTGCGAAGGCCATTTATGATGCAGGCGTTGAGCGAAATATCCAAAAACGGTGTTGACGACAAAGACGATTTATCTCTTGCCGTCTTATGTAGAAGACATAATGGGACCGTTGCTGTTTTGATTACGGCTACGGACCGTTCAGATGGGTGATGCCTAAGCGGCAAAGATGAAGACCCTCATCGCTACAGACCACGCGGCTGCGGAGTGCATGACGAGGACAGAAGATATCAGGATCTTGACAACTACAACTGATAAGAGATGAAAAGAACAAAATTAGTCGTAGGTACTCAGGGCAAGAATACTTTACCAAGACGCTCAAGGCAGAGTGGATATAGCACTTAAATTCAACGAATTGGTAAGAGAAGGTCAGATAGGTCCTGTAATGATGGAGAGACCATCATGACGTATCCGGCACAGACTCTCCATTTAGAGAAACATCCAACATATACGACGGTTCAAAAGTTATGGCTGATATGGCTGTACAGTGTTTTGCCGAAATGCCTGCAAGAGGTATGAGTCTTATAGCCTGCACAACGGTGGCGGCGTAGGTATAGGCAAGTCTATAAACGGCGGCTTCGGATTGGTACTTGACGGCTCTGGAAGAGTAGATGAGATAATCAGGCTTTCGCTCAGATGGGGCGTAATGGGCGGAGTAGCAAGAAGAAAACTGGGCAAGGAATTCTCACGCTATGGAAGTATCAGTTGAGATTCAACGAAAAGAAGAATTCGGACACATCACACTTCCTTATCTTGTAGATGACCGAGCTCATAGAAAGACGCTGTAAAGAATATGAAGTCAATGTATTAAAAATTTATAAAAGAGCCTGATCAAAAGGTCTCAGAGTGTAGACAAAGAGGCAGAAATTTTAAAATTTTTGCCTCTTTATGCATGAGTGCAAATTCTTTGAAAATACAACTATTATATGATATAATAAAGATATATAAAATTGATATTTCAATAGGAGTATAAATTATGTGTTACATAAAAAAATAGTAAAAATAAATCACAAATGCAAATAATATCTATAGAGCAATTAGTACCACAAGACCATTTCCTACGAAAAGTAGATAAATATATAAACTTTGATTTCATATACGAAGAAGTAGAAGAATTATACTGCCTTGATAATGACAGACCAAGTATAGACCAAGTAATATTAGTAAAAATACTTTTTAATACAATGTCTTTATGGTATAAAAGTATGAGACAAAACAATAAAAAGACATACAAGTAAATAATGCGATATAGATAGTTTTTAGGATATGACCTAACAGATGAAATACCACACTTGACAACATACTCACTATACAAGAAGATTTAAAAGGAACAAATGTATTTGAAAACATATTTAGTCAAGTACTGATGCAAGCAATAGAACTAAGACCTAGTAGATACAAAAATGCAGTTTGTAGATTCAACACGATGTAAAAGCACATCGCAAACAGACATAAAAATCATAAACAAGAAACAGTAAAAAAAGCAAAGACATACCAAAGACAATTGGAAAAAGAAATGAGATTTAGACAGAAAAATAAGAGAGAGAATTTAAAGCAAAAGAAAACAAGAAGTAAAGCAAGAAACAGTAAGTAATACAGACACAGAAAGCGGGTTGTTTTCATAAAGGTGAACATAAAGAAGTATTTGTATATAGCATACAAACAAGTTGTGATAAAAATGGATGTATAAAGTTAGTAATGGATGCAGGGTACAAAATACCAGCAATAGCAAAAATGCTAATAGAAGATAATATAATGCCAGTGTTACCATATACAAGGACCAAAAGGATAAACAAGAGCAAATGTGTCCAAAAATAGAATATATATCACGAATATTATCGACTACTATATATGTCCAGAAAATAAAGGTTTAGAATATAGTACAACAGATAAAGAAGGATATAGGCATTACAAAAGCAACAAGAAAGAATGTGTACATTGTGAAAAACATAAGAAGATGTACAAGGCAAATAAACAACACCAAAACAATAACAAGGGCTATATATGGCAAGATTATATAGATATATGTGAAGACTACTAGATACACATATAAAGATAAATCAGAATATGCGATGAAACAGACAATAGAAAGGCAATTTGGAACAGCAAAAGAGTGTCATAATTTTAGATATACAAATCAAAAAGGGGATAGAAAATGACTGTAAAAGCAGCCACTACTTTTACATGCCTAAATATACTGGTGAAGATGTTATCAATACAGATACAAATTCATAAAATCCTATAAAAACAGTTCATTTGCCAAAAAGTTAAAAATTCGCAATCTAGCAATTATAACTAAAATATTGGAAATATCCACCAGCGCGCGTGGTGGTTTTCAGCATACGCCTGCAAAGCGTCTGCTTCTGCAGCAACGCCCTGACTTAGGCGTACATACTGCTTTCTGACGTTGCATTGTAACAACACCACTTGCTACTTACCCACAAATGGCGTCTTCTTTATAACTTATTTTCACCTGTTCCTCCTATTTTTATCTTCTTCTTCTAATTGATTCTTTATATATTCCGTCTCTTTTCTGCATTCTTACCACTGTATCCACATAATACCCTCTGCACCAAAAATTCTCTGTTTCTAGTATTTGAATCTCAAAGTTCCCAAATTTTCTTATATCATCAAACCACTGCCTTTCAAACTAACCCATTATACTTGATACATCTATACTTAGGTGAGCTTCTACAAACATATGAATGTGATCTGGACAACACTCTGGGTTTCTATTATTGTTATTCCTTTATATTCACAATTTCCTAATATTCCTATCTCTCTTCTTTTCCCCATAGAATACTTTTCCTTCTATATTTTGGTGCAAATACTGTATGATGTTTACGGTAATTACATGTATCGTGATGATAAACTCTTATTGTCATTCATTTTAATGACCTCCCTTTGATTTTGTTTTGTTATTGTCAGAGAAAGCAACTCTGTGCTAACCAAAGGGAGTTTTGTCCACTCATAGGGTTTCAGCCTTTTTGAACTCACGCATAGCGGGGGTTTTCGTCAGACAATCAAACCCACGAATATATTTTCGTGGGTTTGTCTTTCAGTCTGAAGCAGACTATAAAAAGTCTGCTTTTATATTATAAATTTATTAAATTTATTAATGATTAAAATACAAAATTTGCTACTAACTATTTTTCAATTTTTCTATTTCTTGCTCATACATTGCTATTTTCATCTGTAAGTCATAAAATTCAGCTTGTAAATCATCATTTACATTTTGATATTGTTTTATTTTTCTTCGTAATCAGAGGTTATTTTATCTATTTGTGCTTGAGAGTTTGACTACTTACATCAGTCATCTCAAGACTTTGTATTTTGACATCTTTTGTTCCAATTGTAGTTTCAGATTAGCAATTTCTTTTTGCTTGCGCATCTATCTTTCCGTTTAAAAATTTTTGTAGATAGCTCTGTTCCAATTTCATCAAAATATTTTTCAGCTATGTTATTACAAGCAAGATGGCTATATCTATTTTGCTAAGAGCAGCTATTTTTACTGAGTTGTTCTAATTCATCATCAACAAAAACTAGCTATTTTTATGATATCATCTGTTGCTTAAAAGAGAATACTCTCTACCAAAATTTTTACGTTTACTTTTATTCATATTCGAACACACCTGTAATATTTAATATTTTGAATAAATTCTACCATAAAAGAAGAGCTACTACAAAATTAATATTGTGCCAAATTACAGGTAAACGTACTGTACAGTTAAACTATTTGTAGAACTACTCACACACACTTTTGCTATTTGATACCATAGTTTTGTTACCTTTATGAACTACACTCTCCTTTGCTATTATCTTACCCATTCCCATACAGGTTTTATATAATCTATACCAGAGTTTGAAGCGTAACTACTTTTCCAAAAGATACGCAAGATGCACCAGGACAGTGCTATCAGCTAAACTAACACACAATACACCATGTGCATCACGTATTATGAACATTTAGCATATCATTCGTGGTGTTTAGTGATAACTCACTTTGTCCATTTTCAGCTTTCTATAGTTATATTATCTGTGAGTTAGAGTCTTTAATACCTCACCATTTCTATCCAATATATTTCTTACACTTTCATTAATATTACCTCATAAATATCCCTTCTAAAAATATTTGTACTGCAAATAATCTCAACAGTATAATACGTAATGATTCGAGTTTGTATACCTGGATCAGAAAAATATGCACACCCTATAGTGATGGATAGCACGTTGCGCAATGAAGGAGAAATGTGCGGTCTCAGTCCTCATTGGGTACCTAAAGAGAAAGGGAAATATGTGAAAAGTAACTAATAGCACATACACCTAATCCTGACGGTGTGGTAGCTATGTCCAGCAAAACTATGTTGCTCTTTCAAAAGTAGGCGTTGAATATATAAAAGACAATTTAGATGATGAAAAAGTAGAAAAACTTTATAAATCATCTTACAAGCAGACATAGGATCAGAGTCCTATAGAACATATAAGTTTTACATTTGCTATAGAAGGATTAGTCGCTACTTTGTACACATCAATTAGTAAGACATAGAATAGCTTAGTTATTCACAGCAATCACACAGATAAGGTAAAATTGAACACTTTGACTATATAATACCTCCACAGATTGATGAAGTTGCTAAGAAAATATCTCACAAAATCAATGCAAGATGACCACAAAAAGCATACAGAAAGTGAAATGGTAAATGCATATAAAAGACAATGTAAAATGTATTTACAATACATAAGGATATGGATGAGCAAATTCTATGGCGAGAGAGATCGACAGAAGATGCTAGGATATGTATTTCCAAATGCTTGTGAAACTAAGATAGTAGTAACTATGAGATGCAAGAGAACACTAACGGAATGAACATAGAATATGCGGAAAAGAGCGCAGTGGGAGATCAGAAAATGGCGCATGTCTTATGCTGGAAAAGTAAAAGAGAGTGAGCGTACTTTAATCTTTCATTGCGGTCCATCTTGTGTATCAAAAACAAGTGTAGAAAGAGGTGCAATGGAGTTGGTAAGATGCCACAAACACCAAAAGCAAAGAATGCGTTAATATAGACAATAAAATAAAAGGGGAAATATGAATACCATGTCGGAAAATGCAGTAATAGAAGCCATACGCACATGATGAGAATGGACACAATATTTGTAAAATCTGGAGAAAAGGAAGATAAATTAAAAATATATACATCTATAGCTAAAGATAAAAAGATGCTTGTAAAAGAGGTAGACAAGTAGCTGAGACAATTTAAGTGAAAATGCTAATCATCAAGGAGAAGGCACTTATTAGTGAATTTGCTATTGCATGTTGAAAAACTCATAAAAGATATAGACAAGGAAAAATGGTAGTTTTGTAATAATGCCCGATAAGATGAGAAGATCCACACAATCTCGGAGCTATTATAAGATCTGCTCATCTATCTGGAGCAGGATGCGCACACACACATACAGAAGGAATCAGCTCAAGTTACAGACATGTAGACATAGCAGCAGGAGCTACATCATACACAAACACGCGCGGTAAAGAGTAGCAACTACGTGAAACAATAGAAAAATTAAAAATTAGTGGGCATGTGGACATGCTGCACCAGATATGGGAAAAGAATATTATTTTAATACGGATTTAACGGGGAGATGTGGGTTTAGTAGTAGGAAATGAGGTGTGAGCAGAGGCTACTCCTAGTCATAGCGACTTTGTCATCTGTACCTACGAGCGGACAAATAGATTCTTTAAATGCTAGCGTAGCATCTTTCTATAGATTATGTTTGAAGTTGTAAAACAAAGAATGATGATGAAAAGATTATACTTATAGTAGATGGCTATAATGTGATAAAATGCACACATGGGAAGAACTATCTGTGATGAAAAGCTAGAGTACGCTAGAAGAAAAGTTAAATTATCAAATAAGTGAATATGCAGGTTGTATAGTGGTCATACACAATAGTATATGATGCTTATAAAGTAAAAAGATTCAAGAGCAAGAAGAAAAATAAAAATCTTGAAATAGTATTTATCAAAAAGAAATGAGAGCAGCAGACATCTTTATAGAAAGATATATAACACAACTAGGACCTAAAAATTTCCTGGATAGGCCAGTAGCTACAGATGATTTATCAGAACAACAAGTGGTAATAGGAAAGTGCGGAAATAGAATTACTCATAAGACGATTATATATAGAAGTATCAAATATAAATACAAATAGAAGAGAAAAGTGCACAAAGATTACACATTCTTTATCAGATTTCTTAGTGAAAGATATAGCGAGATTATTAGAAGATGCATGAAAACACAGAACTACAATAAGGAGAAAATATGTTTGTAGATATAGTACAAAAATGCTAGTATAGCAGGCGATGGTGGTAATGGTTGCGTAGCTTTTAGAAGAGAAATATATGTAGCCTGCAGGCAAGGCCCAGCTGGTGGAGATACTGTGGTGGCAATGGTGGTAATGTAGTATTTAAAGCAGATAATAATCTATGAGACATAATTGAGACTTTAAATACAGTATGTAACAGAATCTAGCAGATGGCAAAGGCCTCTAATATAGTGGGGAAAAATGGAGAAGATTTATCAATAAAAGTACCTGTAGGAACTATAATAAGAGATACAGATACTAATCTAGTAATATGCAGATCTTAGATGAACAAGAGTGGCTGTTAGTAGCACGTGGAGGACGTGGTGGTAAAGGAAATACGAATTAAATCATCTATACGTACAAGCTCCTTCATTTGCAAAAGTCAGGTACAAAAGGTCAAGAGTAGATCGTCATGTTGAATTAAAATTGTTGGCTGATGTTGGATTAATAGGTTTTCCAAAATGCTGGAAAATCTACATTTTATCAATAGTAACAAAAAGCTACAATCTAAAATAGCAAACTATCACTACAACGACTAGTACCCAATCTTTGGAGTTGCTAGTCTTAAAAATGGAACATCATTTGTAATAGCTGATAGTACTCTGGATTGATAGAAGGTGCATCAGATGGAGTTGGACTTGGATTTGATTTTAAGACGTGTTCAGAGGACAAAGCTATTAGTTCATATAGTAGATATATTGGTGGTTGTGAGAAGGAAGCAGATCCCTTTAGATGATTTTGATAAACGAGAAGAATTAAAAACAACTTTGATGAAAATTAGCTACCAAAACAAAGCGTGGTAGCAAAATAAAATGGACTTACTATTTGACAAAAGAAGTATATGTATGTCAAGCAAGAGCTAGAGAGGGATATCATATTTTCTATGTCATGGCTACCACAAGTGGAGTAGAAGATATGCTAAACTATTGCAACGAATTACCATCTCAAATAGAGAAGATGAAGATATGTTTTGAAGAAGAAGAATACTATTCAGATGAAAAAGCTACTGCAAAAATCTACGATGAGATAAAATAATAAAGAAAAGAGCATGTATACAAAAATAGAAGGTGATAGATTAGAGCGACTACTATTCAGTTAATTTTATTGATTTAGAATCTATGAGACATTTTCCAAAGTGGCACTTGAAGAAAACTAGGTATATTTGACAAATTAAGACAAGAGGGTATACAAGATGGAGAATACAGTATCATTGTACGGATTTGAATTTGAATTTTTATAATTAAAACTCAATAAAATATATAACTTTTAAATTTAATAATATAAAAATCTTATAAATTATCAGGATAGAAAATCATTGAGCAGTTTGACTCTGACTTCTAAATCAAACCGCTCTGTTATAAGATAATCGCATTATCAAAAAGTAGTGATGTTATACCTCACGAAAATACCTGTTACTACAGATATCATAGACATATACAGAAGATAGTAAAATATCTTTTATGTTGCTAATCACAATAGATGCTGCCACCACAAGCTGACCTATATCGACAAAGAGCCTCATGACTGATATTACCTACTATACTTACAGTTACGAAGTTTATGAGAATATACATAGGACACTATGCTAAAAATACCACCAAGAAATCATACTATATACAAAAGGTAGATATGCCACCATAAAAATGTAGATGATAAAAATATCACTCATAAAATAGTATCAAAAAGCTTCTTGAAAACCAAATATAGGGGCAAGTAAGGTTTATTATATTTGATAATCCTATTACCCAGCACCTGGTGCTATAACATTTATAGTGGTAACATACTTTCTAGTAATGGCCATACAACTAAGGATTGGAAAGCATTATAGCAATTAAAAATCATTTTAGTAGTTTTATTCATTCTTTTATTTTAACCTATTTTTCAAGTTGAGTTTTCCATGTCTTCATGCCCTGCCAAGTAGGAGCGACATATTTTTCTTATAATCCTCAACACCTTCTTGATCAAATGGCTTACACTATTTATATATCCGCTTACACCCACAAGCATATCTCGAAGAAATATATGAGACATCCAAGATTGTATCCATTTTAGAGATTCTATATTTACTTATAAAGTTTGCGCACCACCATCTATATGAGCCAGCATAGTAGCATCCATAGCTTTATTATTTACAAAATCAAGAGTTTTACCGGCTATATAATTTAGTCCGTCTAAATCTTGTTCATCAGGATTTTCTATTACCATAGTCAGATTTTGGTTTACCATATTTATTACAGTTTCAAATATATTTCTTGGAACCATCTTGTATGAGATTGTCCCATAGAGTGGTAAATCTGGTAGAAAAATACAACACACAACGGTAGGAATATACCTTTTGGTCCTTCCTTCTCTCGCCATATAATTGTTTGAACCACTCATTGAAGAAACATCATTTGAGTACTCACCCACAGAATTTCTATAGGATTTACCCTTTCTATAAAAGTATATTTCTCATTGCGGCATAAAGTACCGCATCATTTGCATTATATCAGTTTTGCAAATTCATCTTGAGCACCCTTTGGCACCTTTTCATTATGCAATCCATATCTATACCAGAAACAGCTATAGGAAGTGAGCCTACAGCAGTAGAACAGAGTATCTACTTCACCAACATTATCAGGTACTACAAATGTTTCACAACCTTTCTTTATCGCAGCTAAAAGTTTTAAAGCCCCTCTTGATCGGCACAGTAGTCGCATACTCTAGTCTTTGCTGTCTTTTGTATATTTATTTTTCTGTTAATTCTTTAATACTCTAAAAGCTATACAGCGAGGTTCAGTAGTTGTACCCAGATTTCGAGTACATTTGCTGAAAATTCTTTATCTTTTAGAAAATCTACAAGCCTGCGAGGTAGATAAGTAGAAGATATTGAGTTACCTACAAAACTATTATTTTGCTACTTTATTTTCTTCTTCAGACATAAAAATTTGTAGTTATTATTGCAGAGCTTGTAGTAACAGCTCTTGCACCTAGGATAAGAACCACCTATACCAACTACAACAAGATAGTCAGAAATCAGATTGTATGGCATGATATCCTATCAAACTCTTCCTTATCATAATCAGTGATGGGAAGTGCCAACCAAGAAAATCACTACCAGCTCCAGTAGCATTAGCTAACACTTTCTTGAGCAACCTTTGCCATAGGTATAATGTCTATTTCCTTACATATAAAATTACTCGATTTACTATAATCAAAATGTAAAGATTTCATATATTCCTCCCAAAAGTTTATTTTTCTTATTATACCACAGTTTGAGTATCTACACAATTTATAGTATTATAATAAATATATATGATTTTAATAATAAATTATAGTATAAGGTTGTTATAATTTTTATAACAACCTGACTATTAATTAGTATACATAGTGACTCTTTCTAAAGTTTAGTACATTTCTCTGTGCATTTTCGTGCAATACTGTAAATACTCATCTCCCAAATCTCTAAGCCATTTTTCTTCTGTTAATTTCTATAAGAACCGTCAAAGTATGGCATGCAAAATATTCAAGGGAATAAGAAATAAATATAAATTACTTCTCGTCAAATAATATACCTGAGAATACAAAATGTACGCAGAATATATTGGATTTCTACCAACAGAGTATACACCATCAGTAACTAGACAACTAATTTTCACGCTTGTGTATTATAACCAGACTGCATCCATAAAACAACACCTGACAACAATAAGTATACTACCTAGGCATTATAATAAAGATCCCATAATTATATCACCAGACGTAAGAAAGCCCTTTATAATCTAATATTAAAGCAAATACCATCAATACAAAACAAGTAATTACGTATATAGGACCCACACACCAAACTATAGAGTAGATTAGTTTTATTATACATAACAATATCCTTTATATGTAAAAGCCAGAACTGCATTATATCATTAAACAATGTATGATTTTGTTTTTATCTTCTTGGTAAAATTTACTCATCATCTAATCTTTTCAAAAAGTTTTTATCTATCAAATTTCTTCTCTCTGAAAATTTCTCTTAATAAAGTATTTTCTTTGTGATACTCTTTGTCTTCTTCTTCTTGATGCTCTAAACATTCTTCTTTCTACAGCAGTTTTGGCATCTTCAAAAGATGAACTCTACATAGACTTACTTCGTTAAATTTGAGGGATTTTTATATTGCATATCACTTTGTTAGCCCACATTCCATTGAATTAGTTTCCTATGTCAAAACCTATAATCTGAAAAATTTTCTCTTTACTTTACCCATTTAGTTTAACGTTTTATGTATTTGATTATACTCTAAAATGATATAGTATATATAAAAATAAGAGTTATGGTATTGACTGGCATAATTTAATATAATATCTATAATCTTATATGAATGACAACCTTATAAAATTACACCATCTGTTCAAATAAGAGTTTACTCAAACTGTCATCTTTATGTGACTGCACAGTAGTGTTGCGTTTATTATGATATTTATTGCTTTGTATGTGTATTGTGAAAGTCGACTGTAGTTTTAATAGTTTTATACATATTATGTACATATATGCTTATAGATATGATATACTGTTTTAATCTTTCTGATTTCTTATATATATTTGAGGAAATAGAATTTGAATTATAAGTATATTGTTATTTTAAAATACTCAGATTTTTCTGTATCTGTTAGAATAAATCGGAAAGTAGAATTAAACCGAATATATAATTTATATCGGAGTGGGGAAACTTCCACTCTTTGTTTTATCTCTGGAGCTAGGTAATTTATTTGTAGTAACCTAATATACATCATTATAAATATATATTATTTTCGAATCGTATATTGATAAGTATAGTCTTGTTTACTAATAATATGATTATTAGTATGTAATACACTTTATTATATATTTTCGTAAATTTGATGAAAAGGAGTGCATATGTCATTGAGCAAATGACAGAAGATTTAGGTATTAAGAGTATTGCCTGGATGTGAGTATGAAATGGTAGATGTTGAGTATGTTAAAGAAAATGGAGAGATGTATCTTAGGATATTAATAGACAAAAATGGCAACATGGACATAGATGATTGCAAGTTAAACCGGTCGTATTATAGGTGATGAATGGAGATAAGGGATGATTGTATAAATGATGCATATACACCTTGAGATATCTTCTCCAGGACTTGACAGGACGCTTAAAAAGGGAGGGAGATTTTATAAGAGAAAAGGGAAAAGATCGTAGGGGTAAAATTATTTAAACACTCTAGAGATACATGCAAAGATTTTATAGCTATATTAGATGAGTGTGATGAACAAGGAAATGTAATGCTTGAGTGTCAATAATAATAAATTTTCTTTGAGTAAAAAGAGGTTATAGCAAAGAATGAATTTATATATAGAAATATAAGGAGGACACCATAAAAATGAATATGGAGTCGCATAAAGCTCTTGACCAATTGAAGAAAAGCAGGTATAGAGATTTTGTTAGATGCTATAAATCAAAGCTATATTAAATGCTTACATTGTTTTGGTAGCAATGTAGATGTAGAGGTAAGCATAGATACAAAAAGGAGATATAAAAATAATAAATCCTATAACCAGTAGTAGATGACGAAAAGGTAGATATACTAGACAATGAAATGGAACGTGTGAGTATGCCACCAGTTTTTGGTCAAAGCAGTATAGAGGGAGATACTAGTAAGAGAAGAGATAACTCAAAAGACTTTGGTAGGATAGCTACCGCAAGCTGCTAGACAAATAGTCAGTACAAAAGATAAAAGAGGCAGGAAAAAGATATACAAATATAATGAGTCTGAAACAAAAAGAAACTGATGATAACTGGAGGAAATATCAAGAGTATCCAGAACAACTATGTATGCTTGATATAAAGTCTTGTTGGAGAAAATGATTTTTACTATAATGGCTGAGGGAGTACTGCTTACTGCAAGCGAGCAGATGAATGCAGATGGGTATAAATTACAGGAAAAATATGAAGTTTTACATCTCTTGAAGTTAAAGAACAAATAATCAAGGCTCAAATAATACTTTCTGAATCCCATCCAGGACTTGTAAGAAGATTGTGGAGACAGAAGTTCCTGGAAATATTTGATGGAACATGCAGAGATAGTATCCAATATCAAGAGAAGCTGGTTCAAGGACTAAAATGGCAGTAAAAACAATATAGTGCGGTTGATCCGAGAGGTTCTTGTGTGAGGTGCTAAAAGGTCAGAGTAAAATATAACTGACGAAATAGCAATACGTAACTGA
>BNJT01002310.1_pt1 | contig 158018 bp, 172 predicted proteins | sample 8540491 | NCBI WGS metagenome assembly BNJT01 (sample SAMD00202455, study PRJDB9452) | human saliva metagenome | host: Homo sapiens
ACGTAAGTAGCTCCCCGCACATTACCACTCTAAATATCCGCCCCCGAGGCTGTCTGACTGCTCCGTAGTCAGCGGCCTCGAGGGGCGATCTTTATCGGGTGGGGAGATGCTCCCGCAAAGGCGGTGGGAATGCACCTCTACGGGTAGGTGTTTTCGACCAGTACTGGTCGGCGAAGTGACCAGTACTGCTTCGTCTTGCGACCAGTACTGGTTGGTATAGGTGACCACTACTGGTCACATCGCGGACCAGTACTGGTTCACTTTCTTGAGTTGGTGTGATGTGTTGAGTTCCCTCATCTACGAGGCTTCGCAATACGCCCACGTACCGTCATAAATGTGTGTCCATGGGTGAGGCCATGATCGTAACTCACATCCCAGCCTCTTGAGAGGATGTGAATAGAAGTAGTAGAGGATAAGGCTAAAACCAATAGTCGTTTGCGTGTGGACCAGTAGTCGTTCACAAGTTGACTCCCTGAGCTTCATCCCCGAAGCGCTCTGCTTATGGAGTCGTGCGCTGTAGGGAGAGATGTCAGAGGTAAGGCTACAAGGCCTCCTGACTGGAGGCAGTCTTACAGAAGGAGGGTGGATGTTGCCTCAGTATGAGCCTCGGATTTGGAGGCGGAAGCACAGGTGAAATCCTCTTGCAGAATCAAAAGTTCTTCCTATCTTTGCGGACAAGAAAACCCCTTGAGGGGTCTTAACCCTGCGGTAGTAGCTCAGTTGGTAGAGCATCAGCTTCCCAAGCTGAGGGTCACGAGTTCGAGCCTCGCCTACCGCTCACCATGTGAGGGGGTATCCTTCTTTTCAAAAGGAGGGATATCCCCTCGCTATTTGCTGTATACACTACTATCTAAGCTCATTCTCGTAATGATGACTACTCCTCTCCTCGGGGTGGACCTTGGCCAGATCGCCTCTGCGATAGGGCATGAGTTTGCCCTCTTCAGCTTCGACGAGCTCTACAAAGCGTTTTTCACGCTCTTCGTCACCATCGACATCATCGGGGCTATCCCCATTATCCTCTCACTTAAGTCCAAGGGGAAGACCTACCACTCCGCACAGGTTGGTATCTATTCGGGTATTATCCTGATCGCCTTCCTGCTCGTAGGGGAGCCGCTCTTAGGGTCTTTCGGCGCAGATATCTCGACCTTCGGGGTCGCTGGGGGTATTGTGCTCTTTGTGATGGCCGTCGAGATGATTTTCGGTATCGAGATCTTCAAGTCTGAGGATGACTCGAGTGGCAATACGACCTTCGTGCCGCTGGTCTTCCCGCTCTTCGCTGGAGCTGCCTCGTTCACGACGCTCCTGACGCTGCGTTCGGCTGGGATCGCGATGATCAATCTGGCGCTGAGTATCGTGCTGAACATGGTCCTCGTCTACCTCGTCCTGCGCTATGTCTCGCTCCTTGACCGTATCCTCGGTAAGAATGGGGTCTATATCCTACGTAAGTTCTTCGGGGTTGTCCTCCTGGCGATCTCGGTGAAGTTCATCACAAAGAATCTGATCGAAGTCATCGCCATGGTACAGCATGGGGTGGCCGCTCTCGGACAATAGTAATCACCATCCTCCCCACGCAAGTGGGGAGGCCTCATAGACGACATGCGTGCATCCTCGGCAGGGGCTGCACGCATATCGTCTCTATAAAAGCAATGTAATATGAAGCATGGATTTGTCAAGGTCGCAGCCGCTGTCCCCTTCGTGCGGGTCGCTGACTGCGAGTACAATGTCGAGCGAATAGAGGCTCTGGTACTGGAGGCTGACGCCAAGGGCGTAGAGATCATCACCTTCCCAGAGCTCTCCATCACGGGCTATACGTGTGGAGACCTTTTCCTCCGCTCTTTCCTCAACGATCAGGCCGAGGCTGCACTGCTTCGCCTTGCAGAGCGTACGGCACATACCTCGGTGCTCATCATCGTCGGTATGCCTATTCGCATCCAGTCACAGCTCTTCAATGCGGCTGTCGCCCTTCAGTCGGGGCAGATCCTCGGGGCTATCCCCAAGACTTATCTGCCGAACTACCGTGAGTTCCAGGAAGCTCGTTGGTTTGCCGCAGCGCGTGACCTCAAGCTGGCTCACGTACAGATCGGCCGCTTCCAGGTGCCTATCGGGCACAACGTCCTCTTCCGCTCGGGCAAGCTCTCCATCGGTATCGAGATCTGCGAAGATATGTGGACGCCCTACACCCCAGGGACGCGCCTGGCACTCTATGGGGCACAGATCATCTTCAACCTCTCGGCGAGCAACGAGCTGGCAGGGAAGAATACCTACCTGCGTAGCCTCATCAGCGGGCTCTCCTCGCAGAACCTCTGCGGCTACGTCTACGCCTCCGCTGGCTATGGTGAGAGCTCCACGGATACCGTCTTCACGGGTAAGGGCTTCATCGCCGAGGTCGGTAAGCTCCTCGTCGAGACCCCGCGCTTCACCTACGAAGAGCGCCTGATCATCAGCGATATTGATGTGATGCGCATCGACAACGACCGCATGATGACCAATAGCTTCAATGACTCGATCGTCGACCACACCGAGCGGGGCCTCCTGATGGAGATCCCCTTCCGTCTGCGCACCCACGAGGAGTCGCATGATGTAGACCGTCAGATCGAGCAGAACCCCTTCCTCCCCGAGAGCCGCAAGCGTGACGAGCGCGCCGAAGAGATGTTTGACATCCAGGTCTGTGGTCTCTCACAGCGCCTGCGCTTCATCGGGGCACGCCATGCCGTCCTCGGCATCTCGGGTGGCCTTGACTCGACGCTGGCGCTTCTGGTCACCGTGGCAGCCTTCGATGCACTGGGCCTCCCACGTGAGGGTATCATCGCTGTGACGATGCCTGGGTTGGGTACGAGCGACCATACGAAGAACAATGCTATCGAGCTGATGCAGGGTCTTGGCGTCACGTCACGCACCATCGATATCACAGAGGCTTGTATGCAGCACTTCGCTGCTATCGGGCACGATCCCGAGGTGCAGGACGTCGTCTACGAGAACACGCAGGCTCGTGAGCGCACGCAGATCCTCATGGATCTGGCGAATAAGTACAATGCTCCCGTCATCGGTACGGGTGACCTCTCCGAGCTGGCTCTCGGATGGTGTACCTTCAACGGTGACCACATGTCGATGTACTCGGTGAATGCGGGTATCCCCAAGACGGCTATCCAGATCATCGTCTCGCGTATGGCTGAGATCGAGAAGTTCGGTGCTGAGCTCTCGAAGGTCCTGCGCTCCGTCGTCGATACGCCTATCTCTCCCGAGCTGAAGCCTACGAATGCTAAGGGTGATATCGACCAGAAGACCGAGGATGTCGTCGGCCCCTACGAGCTGCATGACTTCTTCCTCTACAACTTCCTCGGCTACGCTTATCCTCCTCAGAAGATCTTCTATATGGCGAAGGTGGCCTTCAAGGATAAGTACGATGCGAAGTCTATCAAGCGCTGGCTACGCGAGTTCTATCGCCGCTTCTTCGCCCAGCAGTACAAGCGCAACTGCCTGCCTGATGGGCCTAAGGTGACGGCTGTGAGCCTCTCGCCACGAGGCTACTGGCGTATGCCCAGTGACGTGTCTTCCAATGCTTGGCTCGCTGAGGTCGATGCTTTGTCCGAAGATTAATCACAGGGTGTTGCACATTGAATAGTATTTTTTTGTACGTTTGTAGCCAGTTCGAGCTCCTGATATGTCAGCATGGTGCTGGCGGGGAGCTTGACTAAACAACACACATAGTACGATTATGAAGAAAGTATTTGTTTCATTCGCAGTACTGGCACTGGCACTGGCCTCTTGCCAAGGTAACACGGAGGCTTCGCAGAGCGATAGCCTGAATCAGGACTCTGTAGCTGCTGCAGTAGTAGACTCTACCGCTAACGTAGCTAACGAAGCTGCACTGGGTACCTACGAAGGTACGATCCCAGGTGCTGACGGCTCAGTGAAGACGACCATCGTCCTCAACGCTGATGGTACGTACAGCAAGCACGAAGAGTTCTCTAAGGCAGGCGCTGAGCCCATCGATGAGAACGGGACCTACAAGCTCGGTGCTGATGGTCTGCTGACGCTCATCACGCCTTCGTCCAACCTCGAAACCTACTACAAGGTAGGTGAAGGCAAGATCACGCTGCTCGACCAGACGACTAAGCAGCTCCCCGAAGGTGAGCTCGCTGCCCAGTACGACCTCGCAAAGAAGTAAGTCATCCAACTATACCCCGCCTTCACACGCGGGGGATACTCTCAGGGGCTATGCCCACAGCGTAAGCTGTGTGACGTAGCCCCTGCTCTTTGTGCCCTGTCGCGGTAGGTGATCTTGCTGGAAAAGCTTCTTAGCAGAGCGGGTGATGGCGAGTTTTTATACTTTTGTACCCGATAAGATTGTATTCATTAATCCTAAGAAGTATATGGCAAAGAGTAAGTTCCTCACCATCCTGGGTACCGTCGCTTCGGTGACCGCTATCCTCATGTATGTCTCTTATATCAGCACGATCCAGGGCAACCTCAATGGTCAAAAGGGGGACTGGATCCAGCCTCTTGTCGCAGCGATCAACTGTACGCTCTGGGTCTTCTACGGCCTGCTCCAGCAGCCTAAGCGTGACTGGCCCATCGTAGTCGCTAACGCTCCCGGTATTGTCTTCGGTCTGGCAGCTGCCATCACGGCGCTGATGTAGTCTGACTCCTTGGGGTAAAGACTTCCCCGATATAGCTTTCGGCCCCGCCACATATCTACCGCCCTATGGCGTCGTATGTGGCGGGGCCGAAGTGCTTCTGTATAGGGCGGGGTAGAGTGGGGGAATATAGGGCGGTGCGGCGACCTATATAGGTCGATGGGGTGACCAATATAGGTCCCGATGCGAAGCAGTATAGGTCACATAGAGAGACCTATATTGGTCCGAGCAGTGACCTATATAGGTTGATTTGCTCTCCTCATGTAGTCGCTCGGGAGCGCGCCGTATGACCAAGTGCCAGAGGTCGCCGTCGGTCTTTGCTCATAGCACTATTTCCTCCTGCTCCGTGCGGGCTTTGCAACGAGGTAAAAATGACTAACTTTGTCCTCTGATATGCATTTGTATCTCGCTACGAGATGCACTCCCCACATCACAGACAATATATATAAGTACAATGAATAAAGTAAGCTATGCCCTCGGGCTGAGCATCGGTCAGAACTTCCGTGCCTCTGGCTTCGATGAGATCAATCTGGATGACTTCCTCGCTGGTGTACGTGACGTACTCGAAGGCGCTGAGCCTCAGATGACCTACGACGAAGCTAAGGTCGTCATCAACGACTACTTCCAAGAAGTACGTCGTAAGGCCGTCGAGCAGAACAAGGAAGCAGGCGAAGAATTCCTCAAGATCAACGGCCACAAGACGGGTGTAGTTACCCTGCCCAGCGGCCTGCAGTATGAGGTCATCAAGATGGGGGACGGCCCCAAGCCCGAGCTTACCGATACGGTCGAGTGCCACTACCACGGTACGCTGATCAATGGTCAGGTCTTCGATAGCTCGATGGACCGTGGCCAGACGGCTAAGTTCCCCTGCAGGGCGTCATCAAGGGTTGGACGGAGATCCTCCAGCTCATGCCCGTAGGCTCGAAGTGGAAGGTCACGATCCCCTCGGATCTTGCCTATGGCGACCGTGGTGCTGGTGAGATGATCCAGCCCGGTAGCACGCTCATCTTCATCATTGAGCTCATCGCTATCGTCGGTAAGTAAGGGATGAAGCAGCTTACCAAGCACCTCGCCCTGTCGGCAGGCCTTCTCGTCGCACTCGCCTCCTGCTCGCCCAAGCTGAGCAAGCAGAAGAGTGCTGCTCTCGCTACCCGTCAGGATAGTGTCGCCTATGCCTTCGGTGTCCTCAATGGGCAGGCCTTCTCCGAAGTCCTCTCTCGTATGCCTGGCGATACGCTGAGCCGTCAGCAGATCCTCGCTGCCTTCGGTGATGTCCTCCTCGGGCGCTCGACGAAGGTCTCGGCATCTGCTGCTAAGGCGATCTTCGACGAGTATGCCGCGGATCTGCAGCAGGCTGAGACGCGTCGTACGGCTGCTTCGGCTGACTCCGTCCTCGCAGCCAACAAGGCTAAGGAGGGTGTGAAGGTCACCGAGAGCGGCTTGCAGTACCGCGTACTCCGTGCCGCACAGGGCACTCGCCCCATGGCACAGGATACGGTCGTCGTCCACTACAAGGGGACGCTCCCCTCGGGGAAGGAGTTCGACAGCTCCTACAAGCGTGGTGAGCCTGCCGTCTTCCCTCTCTCTCAGGTCATCGCTGGCTGGACGGAAGGTATCTGTCTGATGACGAAGGGCTCGAAGTATGAGTTCCTCATCCCTGCCTCCCTCGCCTATGGTGATCGTGGTGTCAGTGGTGTCATCCCAGCTGGCTCGCCCCTCTTCTTTGAGGTCGAGCTGATCGACGTGCGTCCCTTCAAGGCTGCTCCCTCGAGCGAAGAGCACGTCTCAGAGGCTTCCTCCTCTACTACCCCCAAGGCTGCTAAGCCTCGCAAAGCAGTCAAGCGTAAGAAGTAACAACAGAATATCAATCCAATATCTATCAAAAGAAAAATGAAAAAGATCTCAATGCTCCTGGCTGCTTCGGCCATGGCTCTCGGTATCTTCTCTTGCTCTAAGAGTGGCTCTGCTGACCTTAAGGATGGTGCTGATAGCGTATCTTTCGCTGTCGGTTTCGGTAATGCTACCGAGCTCGTCAACGCTATCCAGGGCGCAAAGGCTCAGGGTGAAAACGTAGACTCTGCACTCTTCTTCAAGGGCTTCGAAGAAGGCTTCAACAGCGACACGACCAAGCTGTGGTACTACGTCGGTCAGATGCAGGGCGTCCAGGCTGCTATGCGCTTCAAGGACGACTCTACGCTGAAGAAGGCTGCCTTCATGGCTGGCTTCAAGAAGGCTCTCGGCCTCGACTCTGCTGCTCGTGCTAAGCAGGCTGACAGCCTCGGCGCTATCGCTCAGTCCTACTACGAAAAGAAGCAGGAAGTAGAGCGCGCTAAGTACGAAGCTGAAATGGAAAAGCAGATGGAAGAGCAGTACGGTGAGAACAAAAAGAAGGGTGCTGAATTCATCGCTAACTACAAGAAGGAAGCTGGCGTGAAGACGACTGCTTCTGGTCTGGCTTACCAGGTCCTCAAGGAAGGTAACGGTGCTACGCCTAAGGCTACGGATATGGTCCAGGTGAACTATGTCGGTAAGCTCATCGATGGTACGGTCTTCGACGAATCAAAGGGTACGCCTGCTGAGTTCCGCGTTGACCAGGTCATCAAGGGCTGGACGGAAATGCTTCAGCTGATGAAGGTCGGTGAGAAGGTTAAGGTCGTCATCCCTCAGGAGCTGGCTTATGGTGCTCGCTTCGCTGGCGAAAAGATCCCTCCTTTCAGCACGCTGGTCTTCGAAATCGAGCTGCTGAAGGTCTCTGCTGCTGACGCTGCACAGCCCGACTCACTCTAAGCTATCGGCGCGTCCCCGCGCTAATCACTTATCTCCCCATGTGGCTGCACTCCTCGCTCGAGGTGTGCAGCCACACGGCTTTTTATGCCATCCATGAGGCTCCTGTTACGCTGTGGGGATAGGAGTAGGGAGTGGGTAGAGCGACTCTATTGGGGTAGCATCTACGCCCCGAATGCTGGTATACTAAAGTGTGTATCTTTGTAGCGGTCGCTGAGATGTGCTACCAATCTTGTCTCACAAAAGGAGCGTGTCACGCTCCATCATTCACTTCCCCCCTTATCTCACACATAATTCGCACTATGTCTAATCTCGATACTTCTACGGAACAGCCTTCTTCTCCAACTGCAAATAAGCCGAGGTGGTGGAAACCGGTGGCCCTCATTCTTGGGGTAGCTCTCATCCTTCTGATGTTTGTATTCTCCAGTGAGCTTCAGTTCTACTGGTACCATTATAGAGCAAATCGGGGGGATGCTGAAGCGCAGTTTAATTTAGCTCTTTGCTATGATCAGGGTGAGGGCGTTGCTCTAGACCAAGCAGAAGCTGTCCGTTGGTATCGTCGGGCAGCTGATCAGGGACATGCCTCCGCGCAGTATAATTTGGGTGTTTGCTATTCTCAAGGAATGGGTGTCCTTCAGGATTATGCAGAGGCTGTCCGATGGTTTCGTCTGGCTGCAGATCAAGGAAGTGCTATAGCGCAGAATGCGTTAGGCGTTTGCTATGAAGAGGGGGGTGGTGTCCCTCAGGACTATGCAGAAGCCGTCCGCTGGTATCGTCTGGCTGCCAATCAAGGATATGCTGCGGCGCAGAATAATTTGGGCAGCTGCTATGACGGAGGGCTCGGTGTCCCTCAGGACTATGCAGCAGCAGCTCGCTGGTATCGTTTGGCAGCTGATCAGGGGCTGTCCTCTGGGCAGTATAATTTAGGCCTTTGCTATGAGTTGGGTCGGGGTGTTCCTCAGGACTATGCAGAAGCCGTTCGTTGGTATCGTCTGGCCGCCGATCAGGGAAATGCCGATGCTCAGAATAATTTAGGTACTTGCTATGAAGCAGGGGTGGGGGTTCCATTGGACTATAAAGAAGCCGTCCGCTGGTATCGTCTGGCCGCCGATCAAGAGAGTGCTGAAGCTCAGAATAATTTAGGCACTTGCTATGCCTCTGGTAAGGGTGTCCCTCAGGATTATGCAGAGGCCGTCCGCAGATATCGTCTGGCAGCCGATCAGGGACATCCCTTCGCTCAGTATAATTTAGGCGTTTGCTATGACTCGGGTAAGGGTGTCCCTCAGGACTATGCCGAAGCTATCCGCTGGTATCGTTTGGCTGCCGATCAGGGGGGAGGCTGCTGCTCAGAATAACTTAGGCACCTGCTATAGCTCGGGGCGGGGTGTCCCGCAGGACTATGTAGAAGCCGTCCACTGGTATCGTCTGGCTGCTGAGCAAGGTGATGTTGATGCACAATTCAACTTAGGGTACTTTATGTATAAAGGACTTGGTGTGAAGCCCGATCACAAGGAAGCTCTCGTTTGGCTGAGGAAGGCAAGTGCTCAAGGAAGTGAGGAGGCGAAGACGTTCCTGAGCGAGATTGGAGAATGATGAGATAGCGCTTCTTTCTACTCCCTCCCAGATGTGATCGTGTCCCTTCGCAGGTTGATATTGATTTGCCATTAGTATTGCTCACTGGCCATCATTATTTCACTATTGCAAAGTAGCATCTGAAGCAGGGGGAGCGTGAGGAAAGATGGAGATAAAAACTGGGTGAAAGGATGCTGTCGTGCAACGGTATTTTTACGTTGTTTTGGTTATTAAGAAAAATGTAGTACCTTTGCAGTGCAAAAAGATAGCGCGGAGTGGAGCAGTGGTAGCTCGTTGGGCTCATAACCCAAAGGTCGTAGGTTCGAATCCTGCCTCCGCAACAAAGATGATCAGTCAAAGCTGATACCAGAGCCTCCCCTGAATCCCAGTGGAGGCTCTTCTTATTCATACTACACTTACTATTTTCTTCACCTCTCACGGTAATTATGGCCCAATCGAAACCTTGTCCTCTGCGTGAGGATATCGACAAGGAGCGTCTCTTGGACTTCTTATTGCGCTACGCCACGACGCAGACGAGTGTCGGCGTGCAGACCAATCGTATCGTGGTCAATACGACGCGTATCGCCCATGCCTATGGCTATGAGCCGACGATCATGACCTTCCAGCGCAACATGACGATGACACTTAGCCCTGTCCTGGGCGATGGTCGTCACTCCTATCGTCCGCTGGATGCGCATCCTGTATCTGGGATGCTGCAGCATAGACACGGCCCCCTGAACTTCTTCTTCAATGCCGAGCTGAGCCGTCTGTCTTGGTACACCTACGACAATCACCCAAGTCTCGACGAACTCGAAGAGCGCTTCCAGAAGATCCTCAATACGCCGCCGATGAATCGTTGGCTCGTGCTCTATCTGATCAGCCAGGCGAACATGGCCTTCTGCCTGCTCTTCGGTGGTGATCTGATGTCGGGGCTCTTCGTCTTCCTCGGTACGTTCTGCGGCTTCCTCCTGCGTCAGGAGCTGAATCGCCGTCACGTCTATCACTATCTGACGGTAGTCCTCTCGGCCTTCGTCGCTTCCTTCGTCGTCGGTCTCGGTGCGAAGTTCGGCTACGAAGAGTTTCCTAAGATTGCCCTTAGCGCCAGTGTGCTTTACCTTATCCCTGGCGTCCCCTTCATCAATGGTATGATGGATATCCTCGATGGCTATATCCTCAACGGCATCTCGCGTCTTCTGACAGCGGTGATGATCGTCGTGAGCATCACCGTAGGCCTCTCTGTCACGCTGATGTCCCTTGGTCTCTCGCTCCTCTAACCTCTCATCACCATCGCAATCGTATAGGACTACGCTACTATGGACTTCCTCCTTATCTTAGAGAAAGGCTTCTTTGCCGCCATCGCTGCCTTGGGCTTCGCTGCCGTTGGTAACCCTTCTAAGGCGGCCTTCCGATATGTTCCGATCATCGCTTTCTGTGGGAATGCCCTGCGCTTCACGCTGATGACGTATGCGGGCATGAATATCGCCATTGCCACATTCTTCGCAGCGGTCTTTGCTGGCTTCATCGCTGTGGGCTTTGCCTATCATGCGCGCTACCCGATCGAAGTCTTCGCCTTCCCCGCCCTTCTGCCTATGATCCCGGGTCAGTTCGCCTACCGCTCTATCTTGGGCACGATTCGCTTCATGGAGTCGACGCAGGAGGTGGCGCAGGAGCAGTATCTGCCAGGCATCATCTCGAATGGTATCACGGCGCTTCTGACGATGTTCGCCCTCGGGTGGGTGTCGCCATCCCGCTCTTCATGTGCTATCAGGCCTCCTTTCGCATGACGCGCGGCGAGGCGAAGTAGTGAGAAGGCACGGCTTCTCCGAAGGCCTTCTTCACTCACCCATATAAGTACAGAGAGAAAGGTATATACCTTGGCACGAAAAGGTATATACCTTTTGGTCGGAAGGTATATACCTTTTTATCGAAGGGTATATACCCTTCTGCCGAAAAGTAATATAACCTCGCTTCAGAAGTCATATAACTTCCGAGGAAAAAGTAATATAAGTTTTGCCGAAAAAGTAATATTACTTTTTGAGTGAAAAGTAATATAACATTCGGCTGAAAGTAATATAACAATTGGGACCATCGTCAGGAAGCGTGCCCGAGGGCATGCTGAAGCGGTGGTCCCAAGCTATTCGATGTATATGGATTTATTGCACTTTACCCCCATCACAGCGGCCTCGAGAGAGGAGATAACGGCTTATACGCTCGCCAGTCAGTCACGTATCTGCGATCTCGCGTTCGCCAACCTCTTCGGCTGGGCTGTGAAGTATGAGACGAGCTACGCCATAGCTGACGATACGCTCTTCATTCGCTTCACCTCGCCTGTGCGCTCGCATCCGGCGTACTTGATCCCTATTCGTCGGGGTGGAGGCTGTGGATCGGATGCGCTGGATCGGCTATGTCACGAGGCCGATGCAGGAGGTTATCCGCTTGTCGTGATGGGGATCACGCCGCATTGTCGGGAGCATCTCGAGGAGCTTTGCCCTGGAGCCTTCACCTTCCTCGAAGACGAAGGCGCGGCGGACTACATCTATCTCAGAGAGCGTCTGGTCAGTCTCTCAGGGGAAGGCTCTGCAGTCGAAGCGCAATCACGTCAATAAGTTCGAGAAGCTCTACCCTGATTTCAGCTATGAGCCCATCACGGGAGCCAATGCGCTGGAGTGCCTTGAGGTCGAGAAAGCTTGGCTACAGCAGCACGGTAGCGAAGACCAAGGCGAGGATAAGGAGCAGGAGGTCATCCTGCGTCTCCTCTCTTCCTTCGACGAACTGCAGCTCTCGGGCGGTATCCTGCGAGTGGGCGGGCAGATCGTCGCCTTCACTATCGGTTCGCCCATCAATGAGACGACCTTCGGTGTGCACATCGAGAAGGCCAACCGTGACTATGATGGCGCCTTCACTGTGATCAATAAGCTCTTCGCATCGACGATCCCCGAGCGCTACACTTATGTGAATCGCGAGGAGGACTTAGGTATTGAGGGGCTCCGCAAGGCCAAGCTCTCCTACAAGCCCGATATCATCCTGCAGAAGATCGCTGCAGTCCTGCGCCATGAATGCCCCACTGAGCCCTAAGGCACGGGATGCCTATCGCCTTTGGCAGCTCTGCTTCGGCGATACGGATGCCTTCCTCTCATCGTACTTTAGCGAGGTCTACCGCGACGATAGCACGCTCATCGGCTATACCGAAGGCGTAGCGACGACGCACCTGCAGTATCTCCCCGTAGAACTTTCTTCGGGTGGCGAACGCTTGCCCGTGAGCTATGTCGTGGCGGTATGTACGCATCCTGACTACGCTGGACGTGGCTTGATGAAGGAAGAGCTGAAGACTGCCCTCAGCCTATCGCAAGAGCGGGGCGATGTCGCTTCACTTCTCTTGCCTGCTGAGGATTGGCTCTTCGATTACTATACGAAGGCTGTGGGCTATGCTCCCATTCCTGTCGCCGTGACGACAACTTCCCTTGATGCCATCCTCTCTGAGTCCGATCCCGAATGTGAAGGGGCGACGCTCGTCGAATACCTCACTACCGTGGAGCGCACAAGCAAGGCACCACAGCTCCTGCATACTCCTGCGATCTGGCGTGTCGTGACCGAAGACTATCCGACCAGTGAGGGCTATGTGCTTCGTGAGCATCGCACGGCAGAGGGCAAGGTCAATGGCGCACTCTTCTACGTAGAGCGTGAGGACGAAGTCATTGTACAGGCTGTCTACGGAAGGTCTGCAGTGCGAGAAGTCTTGCTTCAAGAGCTATCCGATTCGGCGAAGAAGGTGAGCTATTATCTTCGTCCCGAGGGAGGACGAGGGGTAGGAGAGGAGCGACGGGGGATGATTCGCCTCCTCGATCCACTGCGCTTCCTGCAGCATCTCGCTACGCTTCACCCCGACCTTAGAGGCGCTTGGGCTTATAGCGACGAGCTCTTCCCTGCGCTGGATGGGCTCTACATAGTCGAGGGTGGGGCAGTGCATTGCACGACTTACCCTACATCGGACGCCTATCCTAAGTGCCGCACGACGGCGGAGCTTCTCGCTCAGCTTGGGAAGGCCCTTGGTGAGGAGCTGAGCTATTCGCTGCGCCTCTTCTTCGAGGCCGTATAATCCAGCTATAAAAGAGATAAGGGCTGTACCACCTGTCTTGGTGGTACAGCCCTTATGCTATTTCCGGCTATCGGATATAGAGCTTAGAGCAGCCCTTCGATAGACTTCTTCAGAGCGTCCTTGCTCTGAGCGCCGACCTTCTTCTCTACGACTTGACCGCCCTTGACGAAGATGATCGTAGGGATGTTGCGTACACCGAAGCGGTTGGGAAGCTCGGGATCCTGGTCGACGTCGCACTTGCCGATGACGACCTTACCTTCGTATTCCTTTGCGAGCTCTTCGATGATGGGAGCCACCATCTGGCAGGGGCCGCACCAAGTGGCGCTGAAGTCGAGGACTACGGGCTGGTCGCCGGCGATGAGCGTGTCGAAGTTCTGGCTGTTGATTTCTAATGCCATGATTCTTTCCTTTCTTATAGGTGAGACTAAAATAATTACTTGCTACTTAGCTGTCATCTCGATGCCGTACTGACGGCAGAAGTCGAGGAGGATAGGTGTCGGAGCTATCATACTTGGTCATAGGTGAGCTCGACATCATTGCGCCCCGTACCATCCGAGAGTCTTATTGATAACATAGCAGAGCCGCTATTGTTCGATATGATATCTCCAAGCTCGCTGATGATGCTCTGATTGACGATGCGTACATCGATATTCAGATGGATGCTGGAGATGATTCGGTCGATGACATCACTCAGCAGGCTCACGCGCTGGATATTCAGCTCCAGCTCATCACCGTAGCGGCGCTTCTGGATGACCCCTTCGACGAAGACGAAGAGCCCCTTCTGGCAGTACTGCGAGTAGCTCACATAGTTCCCACTAAACAGCGGGATTGTGCATGAGCCTTGTGTATCCTCGATCGTGATGCGAGCATAGGGGTCGCCGCGCTTGGTCGTGCCGATGAAGACGTTCGACACCATACCGCCGAAGGAGACTTGACGGCCTTCGCCGAGAGAGCCTCTGGGTCATTCATCATCTGTGCATTGACGGGGCAGTAGCACTCGAGGAGTACGCGGTAGGGGTCAAGCGGATTGCCTGAGAGGTAGAGCCCGACGAGCTCACGCTCCTTATTGAGACGCTCCATATCCGAGAGCTCGACGAAGTGCGTCGGAGGTGTGGGGCGTGGGATCTGTAGGGCATCGTCATCGCCTCCGAAGAGGGAAGACTCATTGAGGCTCTGCTCTGCTTGGCTGACCTGACCGAAGCGCACGAGGGCGGAGAGGAAGGAGTCATCATTCCCCGTCTCCATCGGAGCGCTGTAGATCTCACGCTGCAGGCCGAAGCTATCGAAGGCACCGGAGAAGATGAGGCTCTCGAGCGTCTTCTTATTGACGATGCTCATGGGCACGCGCTCGAAGAAATCATAGACATTCTCGAAGGGACCATTCTCCTCGCGCTCACGGATAATCATCTCGACCGCTGAGCTACCTACGCCCTTGATGGCATTGAGCCCGAAGCGGATGTTGCCGTCTTGGTTCACGGAGAACTTGAAGTCGGACTCATTGATATCTGGCGTGAGTACGCGGATGCCCATGGTACGGCACTCGTCCATGAGCTTGATGATTTCGGCGATGTTGTTGAGGTTACGGCTCAGCGCACCAGCCATGTACTCTGCGGGGTAGTTCGCCTTGAGGTACGCTGTCTGATAGGCGACCCAGCTGTAGCAGGTAGCATGGCTCTTGTTGAAGGCGTAGCTGGCGAACTTCGCCCAGTCGGCCCAGATCTTCTCCAGCGTGTCCTCCTTGTAGCCCTTCTTCGTACCACCAGCCAGGAACTTCACCTTCAGCTCGGCCATCTTGTCGGCGAGCTTCTTACCCATCGCCTTACGCAAGCCGTCGGACTCCCCACGCGTGAAGTCGGCGATCTCACGGGAGAGTAGCATCACCTGCTCCTGATAGACGGTGATACCATAGGTGTCCTTGAGGTATCGCTCCATGCAGGGCAGGTCGTAAGTGATAGGCTTACGGCCGTGCTTACGGTCGATGAAGTCGGGGATGTAGTCCATAGGCCCTGGACGATAGAGGGCGTTCATCGCGATGAGGTCCTCGAAGGTCGAGGGCTTCAGCTCGCGCAGGTACTTCTGCATCCCAGCGGATTCGAACTGGAAGGTCCCGACGGTCTTCCCCTCGGTGTAGAGCTCGTAGGTCTTGGCATCATCAATGGGGATCTTGTCGATGTCGATCTCGATGCCGCGGCTCTTCTTGATGTTCTGCAGGGCTTCCTTGATGACCGAGAGGGTCTTGAGCCCGAGGAAGTCCATCTTGATCAGCCCCGTAGACTCGATGACCGAGCCTTCGTACTGCGTCACGAGCATGCTCTCGCCCGTGGCCTTGTCCTCAGCGGTGCTCAAGGGGACGACGTCGCTGATATCCATCTTTCCGATGATGATACCGCAGGCATGCACGCCCGTACTGCGGATATTCCCCTCGAGCATCTGAGCGTACTTCAGCGTATCGTGGAGTAGGGGGTTAGGGGCTAAGGGCAGCCTGCTTCAACTCGGGGACGTGCTCGATGGCTGCCTTGATAGAGATGTTCTTGACATCGGGGATCTTGTCAGGGATGAGCTTCGTGAGGCGGTCACTCTCCGAGAGAGGGAGGCGCTGGACGCGTGCGACGTCCTTGATGGCACTCTTGGCGGCCATCGTGCCATAGGTGACAATATGGGCTACACGCTCGTAGCCGTACTTCTCCGTGACCCAGTGGAGCACGTCTGCACGCCCGTCATCGTCGAAGTCCACGTCGATATCAGGCATGGAGATACGGTCGGGGTTGAGGAAGCGCTCGAAGAGTAGGTCATAGCGGATGGGGTCGATGTCGGTGATACCGAGGCAGTAGGCTACGGCTGACCCTGCAGCCGATCCACGCCCAGGGCCCACAAAGACGCCCATATCACGGGCGGCAGCGATGAAGTCCTGCACGATGAGGAAGTAGCCAGGGAAGCCCATGCCAGAGATGACACCCAGCTCGAAGTCGATACGCTCACGTACCTCGTCGGTGATGCCCTCTTCGCCGTACTTGCGGCGGGCACCCTCGTAGGTCAGATGACGGAGGTATTCGTCGGCATCGGCGAACTGCTCAGGGATCGGGAAGTCCGGCATGAGTGGATCATTCTCGATGCTATAGAGCTCGACCTTGTCACAGATCTCCTGCGTCGTGGCGAGCACCTCGGGTAGATCGGCGAAGAGATCGTTCATCTCTGCCGTTGTCTTCAGCCACTCCTGCTTGCTGTAGCGCATGCGTCGGGGATCGTTGAGGTCCTTACCCGTGCTGAGACAGATGAGGCGGTCGTGCGCTTCGGCATCCTCTTCGTTGAGGAAGTGGACGTCGTTGGTAGCGATGACCTTCACGCCATGCTTCTTCCCCAGCTCGAGGAGGACAGCATTGACCTGCTGCTGCTTCTCGTATGTCTCTTGGTTACCGAGCGGGTTGTCGGTCTTATGACGCTGTAGCTCGAGGTAGAAGTCATCTCCGAAGAGCCCCTTGAACCACTCGATGCTCTTCTCTGCCTCGTCGATATTGCCGTACATGATGTGCTGGGGGATCTCCCCACCGAGGCAAGCCGAGGAGGCGATGATGCCTTCGTGGTGTGCCTCCAGCAGCTCCTTGTCGATACGTGGGCGGTAGTAGTAGCCGTCGATCCACGAGCGTGAGACCATCTTGATGAGGTTCTTGTAGCCCGTGAGGTCTTTCGCCAAGAGGACTAAGTGCCAGCCACTATTGTCCACGGATTGGTTGGGACGATAGGGGTTCGGGACGTTAGCATCCTTCTTGAAGCGTGAGCGACGGGCGCAATAGACTTCGCAGCCGAGGATGGGCTTGAAGAGAGGCTTGGCTTCGGCCGCCTGTAGCTGCTCCCGCAGCTCGCCCAGCTTGGCTTCGTCCTCTGCACTACGCTCTTCCTGCTCCTCAAGGGCCTTGATCTGCTTCTTGAGATCCTTGCGCTCGCGAAGCAGGGGGCCATTCTTCTTGTTGACGTAGTCGAAGAACTCCTTGATGCCGAACATAGCTCCGTGGTCCGTGAGGGCGATGCCTGGCATGCCGTCGGCCATAGCTTTGTCGACAAGGCCTTTGATCGAGGCCTGGCCGTCAAGGAGGGAGAACTGTGAGTGTACGTGGAGGTGTACGAAAGGCTGCATGATGACTGAAAATGAATGGATTGCAAGGGCGGCTTCCTCTGCAGTGTGGTGCAAAGTTACCGCAAATAGCTCAGAATTCTGTGCCCTGAGAGGAGAAAAAACGTCCCTCCCGCGAGCTCGATCATTGTAGTGCTTTGAGGTCTAAATCAATACGCGGAAAACTTATGCTTCGCGGAAGAAAAACTCGTTTCTCCGCGACTAAAAGCCATCATCCAGTAGAGCAAAACTTCCGACTACGCACGCAGTCCTAAAATCTACGTGCGTAGACTTTAGGTTTTACGTGCGTAGTCCTTATGTCCACGTACGTAGAAGGCGGTATAGCTGTATGACTTCGGAGAAATAGTACCCTAAGCACAAGCGAATAATACCAGTGGTCGGTGATTATTTGCAAATAGCGTGCACGAAACAAATGTGGTGGTCTGTCGGCACAGGGTTGTTTGGTCTACGAGAGGTGCCTAACGGAGGTGTGGTAATAAACGAAGTAGGTCACTCACGCGATACTCGGGAGTATCGGTGAGTGACCTACACTTGGGGGAGCCACGAGCGGATTAAGCGAAAACTCCGAAAAACAGGATTTGAGATCCCCGCCCCCTTTGTAATCTACTCTGCTCGCCGTAGGCGAGGAGACCCGAAGGCCTCGGTAGCCCGCCATTGGAGGAGAGGGTTGCCTCGGTTTTCAACTTAGTACGATGAGTTTCCCAATCGACAACGTGGCTCTTTTCTTCTACTACAAAGATAAACATTTGTTTGGATCTCATCAATACGGTAGATCCATGCGCTCTTTGCTTATAGTGAGGGGAGGAGACGGCCGAGGTGGATGCCGTTCGAGCCCTTGACGAGGATGAGGCTGTCCGTGATGGGCTTCGCCTCGATGCGTGTGATGAGCTCCTCGACCGAAGGGAGGACGTGATCCGATGCTCCGAGTTCCTCTACCCAATGCGGACCGCAGAGGTAGATGGTCAGTGGTGAGGTCGTGTGCGCCTTGAGGCGGGCATACAGCTCCTGATGGGCTTCGTGGCTCGACTCGCCCAGCTCGTTCATGTCACCGAGGATGACGGTGCGTGGGCGATCCAGGGGCTCGATGTGGAGGAAGTTGTCCAGTGCCGTGTGCATGCTCGAGGGGTTGGCATTGTAGGCATCCGCGATGATCTGGTTGCCACGGGCCGAGGTGATGAGCTGAGAGCGGCTATTACTGGGGGTGTAGCTGGTGAGGGCTTCGTCGATGCGCTCGGGAGCTACATCGAAGTAAAGGCCGATGGTGATCGCTGCAAGAGCGTTAGCGAGATTGTAGTCTCCGACGAGGTGAGTCTGTACGGCACGCTGCTCGATGCCGAGGGTGGGGCAGGCCCAAGAGAAGTGGAGGAAGAGCTGATCGCCCGTGCTGGGGGTGGCTTGCCCTACGATACGTGCCTCGGGATCGGTGCCATAGTCGATGCGATCGATACCTTCGCTCATCTCCTCGAGCGTCTTGTCTTCGGCACGGAAGAAGACGATACCCTTGCGTGCGCGGAGGCTGTCATAGAGCTCGCCCTTGGTACGGCGTACCCCTTCGATGGAGCCGAAGCCCTCGAGGTGCGCCCGACCGATGTTGGTGATGAGTCCGTAGTTGGGCTCGGCGATGGCGCAGAGCTCTTCGATGTCTCCAGGCTTGCTGGCACCCATCTCGATGAGAGCAAGCTGATGCTCTGGGGTGAGGCGCAGGAGGGTCAGGGGGACACCGATATGATTATTGAGGTTGCCCTCGGTATAGAGAAGGCGGTAGGTCGTCGAGAGGACGGCTGCGGTCAGCTCCTTGGTCGTCGTCTTACCATTTGTCCCAGTGATCGCGATGACGGGGATGCCCAGCTGCTGACGGTGGTGGCAGGCGAGCAGCTGCAGGGCCTTCAGGCTGTCCTCGACGAGGATCGTTCGCTCGTCGATCTGTGCGCTCGGGGTCGTCAATGATAGCGTAGGCAGCACCAGCCTCCAGTGCGGCACGGGCATACTGATTGCCGTCGAAGCGTGCTCCGCGCAGGGCGAAGAAGATGCAGCCCTTGGGTAGCTGGCGGGTATCGGTGCTCACCACGGGGTGGGCGAGGTAGATGGGGTAGAGGTCTTCTATCGTGATCATGAGTCGGGTCATAAGGGAGTAGGGGAGTGGGAAGCGCCCTACGGTGACACTACTATTTATATATGGTGTCACAAAGGTACTACATAGCCTCAATACCGCGTAGATAGGCTGGGATTCATCTCTGGGATAGCTGTGGCGCATCCCTCCCTCCGTCCTTTCCCTACCTATTTATTATTGGGTGTATGGCTTCTTATTGAATAGAGGTGTGGTACGCTATTATATAGGCGTATGGTATGATTTGCCCACCTTTGCACCTCGCCCTTCCCTTGCCCCTTCTTTCTGACTTGCGGAGGAGGGTGCGCAAACCACTATACTTCCTTAAATTTTTTATTAAATGAAGGATTGAAAAGCCTTATACTCTGCATGTTATTTATCCCTATCTTTGTCCCCCAGATTGTAACGGAAGGTACATGGACAAGCATTCGGGCGTGATGCCCCTTTTACTCTCAAATGACTCTGCACGTGTGTGTCGCATGGCTTGCGATATGCGCGAGTGGTCGGTGGCTATGCCCCTCATTGAGGAGATGGCGACACAGATGGATCGTTCCATTTGGTCGACGCATCAGACCTGTACCTTATACCTATATAATAATAGAGCCCAGAAGATGCTCGGCTATGGCCGTCAGCTCTTCGGGGCTTTTCCTTTGTGTGCCTCGCTGTTCCATACTCCACGTGTGCAGATGTAAGGCATCTGAGTGCTGCCTATTTTTTTAATGTTTCAGATATGAAGAAAGTACTATCTATCCTCATGATCCTCTTCCTCACCGTCGCTACTGCGATGGCTCAGGGTAAGAGTATCAGCGGGGTCGTCCTCGACGCCGCTAATCATGAGCCTGTGATCGGGGCCTCAGTCCTGGTCAAGGGCGTACAAGGCCAAGGTGCTTCCACGGACATCAACGGGAAGTTCAGCCTGAAGAACGTGAAGGCAGGTGCCGTCCTCGTAGTATCGTCCATCGGCTACAAGAAGACTGAGGTCCCTGTTGGTAACCAGACTGAGCTCAAGATCGAGCTGGCAAGTGAAGACAATCAGGTGGAAGCCGTTGTCGTCACCGCTCTCGGTATCAAGCGCTCGCAGAAGGCCCTGAGCTACAATGTCCAGGAAGTCAAGAGCGACGCTCTTACAACGGTCAAGGATGCCAACTTCATGAACAGCCTCAATGGTAAGGTGGCTGGGGTAAACATCAATGCCTCTTCCTCTGGTCTTGGTGGTGCTACGCGTGTCGTCATGCGTGGCCCTAAGTCAATGAACCAGAGTAACCAGGCTCTCTACGTCATCGACGGGATACCCATCATCAACACCAATGGTGGTGAGACGAACGGCCGCTACTCTTCGCAGCCTAAGGGTGAAGGTATCTCTGACATCAACCCTGACGACATCGAGATCTATCAGCGTCCTCAGTGGTCCTGCTGCTGCTGCTCTCTATGGTGCTAGCGCTGCTCAGGGTGTCATCATGATCACCACGAAGAAGGGTAAGGATGGTCGCGTGCAGGTTATGCTATCTAACAGCTCTTCCTTCTCTCGTCCATTCGTCATGCCTCGCTTCCAGAACGAATTCATCAGCGCTCCTGGTGACGTAAAGAGCTGGGGTGCACAGACGGCTTCTCCTTACGGGAAGTTCGATCCCGCTGACTTCTTCAACACGGGTTCTAACATCCAGAACACTGCATCGCTGACTATCGGTAATGCGAAGAACCAGACGTATCTCTCTCTCGGATCGACCAACGCTGCAGGTATCATCCCTAACAGCAAGTACGACCGCTACAACTTCAACTTCCGCAACACGACGAAGTTCCTCGAAGATAAGCTCACGCTTGACTTCGGCTTCAACTACATCCGCCAGGGCGACCAGAACCTCATCGCTCAGGGTGAATACCTCAACCCCATCGTGCCTCTGTATCTCTTCCCTCGTGGTGAGAACTTCGATGGTGTACGTACCTACGAGGTCTACGATCCCTGTCCGTAAGATCTACGTCCAGAACTGGAACTACGGTGATGCTTACTCTCAGCAGAACCCCTATTGGGTCGCTAACCGCATGCTCACCACGGGTAGCAAGGATCGCTACATGATCAACGGCTCGCTCAAGTGGAAGATCAACGAATGGATCGACATCACGGGTCGTGCTCGTGCTGACGTCATCAACAGCTTCGACGAAAGCAAGCGCTACGCGTCTACGGCTACCCTCTTCACGGGGTCACAGTATGGCTACTACTCTTACAGCAAGGGTAACAACACCTCACTCTATGGTGACGTGATGGCCAACATCAACAAGCGTATCGACGACTTCTCTATCGCTGCTAACGTCGGGGTGTCTACCAACCGCTCTTACAACGACGCTCGCGGCTTCCGCGGCGGTCTCCGCTCTATCTCTAACGTCTTCGATCCTAACCAGATCGACTACGGTCAGCCTACTGCAGGTAATGCTCCTGTATTCACCAACAGCTCGCACATCACGAACTCTGCGTTCGCAAGCGTAGAAACGGGCTGGAAGAACATGGTCTTCCTCACGCTTACGGGTCGTGAAGACTGGGACTCTGCTCTGGCTCACACCACGGCCAACCCCTTCTTCTATCCCTCTGTCGGTCTCTCTGGTGTCATCTCTCAGATGGCTAAGATGCCTAAGTGGGTCAACTACCTCAAGACGCGTGTCTCTTGGGCTAAGGTAGGTTCGCCTATCCCTGCTCAGATCTCTTCTCCCTACCGCTATACTTACGACCCCGCATCGCAGAGCTATGCTACGGTCACGTATAAGTTCCCAGATGACTTCAAGCCTGAGCTGACTTACTCATGGGAAGCAGGGGTGACGGGTAAGTTCTTCCGCAACCGCCTGAGCCTCGAAGCTACGATCTACCAGTCCAATACGAAGAATCAGACCTTCCTCATGCCTCTCTCTTCGGCCTCCAACGGCTATAACAGCGAGTACATCCAGGCAGGTAATGTTCGTAACCGCGGTATCGAGCTCTCTCTCGGCTGGACGAGCCAGTTCGGTGAACTCGAATGGACCACGACGGGTACCTTCAGCGCTAACCAGAACCGCATCGTTGAGCTGATCCCCGGTCGTAAGGATCCTATCTCTAAGGGTGGTCTGAAGGGGGCTGACGTCTACCTCCGCGAAGGTGGTACGATGGGTGATATCTACATCAACACCGGTATCAAGCGCACTCCCGAAGGTTATCCTGTCCTCTCTACTGATGGCAAGATCATCCCCGAGACGCTTGACAACCCCATCTATAAGGGCTCCGTACTGCCTGATGCTAACCTCGGCTGGAGCAACGAATTCAACTGGAAGGGTCTGAACGTGGGCTTCATGTTCTCGGCTCGTCTCGGTGGTATCGTCCTCTCTCAGACACAGGCTATCCTCGATGAGTACGGTGTATCTCAGGCTTCTGCTGATGCTCGTAAGGCTGGTGGTATCGCTGTCGGTAACGGCCGCATCGATGCTCAGGGCTACTACTCTGTAGTCGGTGGTGCAAGCCCCGTCTGGTCAGAGTACATCTATGATGGTACGAACGTCCGCCTCCAGGAAGCTCACGTCTCCTACCTCATTCCTAAGAAGCTCCTCGGCGATAAGGTCCGCCTCTCGCTCGGTCTGACGGCACGCAACCTACTGATGATCTATAACAAGGCTCCATTCGACCCCGAGCTCACCGCTTCTACTGGTACCTACTACCAGGGCTTCGACTACTTCATGCAGCCCAGCCTGCGTAACCTCGGCTTCACGGTGAAGCTCCAGTTCTAAGCGTATTCTTAGAGACGTTTATTAAGAATGTATCTTATGAAGAAGAATCATATCGCCAAGGGGCTCGGCATCGCTGCCCTGTCACTCGCCTTGGCCTCCTGCACCAGTGGCTTTGAAGAAGCCAACCGCCCTGGCGGTAGCCAGAGCAAGGAGGTCCTGCAGCGTGATAACTACAATATCTCCTCCTTCCTCGTTCAGCTGCAGAATGTAGCTTTCCCCGAGCAGGAGAACGCATACCAGTGTAACTTTGACCTCGTGGGTAACTACCTCGGTCGCTACTTCACCTATGCTAACAACGGCTGGAGCTCTAAGAACTTTGCCACCTTCAGCGCTCCAAGTGGCTGGCTCGGGTGGTCGAACTCTCAGATCCTCGTCCCTGCAAAGAGCGCGTTCGCTGAAATCGCAGATCTCGCTGGTAAGGAAGACCTCAACTACAACTGGGCACTCATCATGCGTGCTCACGCCTTCCTCGCTCTGACCGACAAGTATGGTCCTATGCCCTTCGGCCTTGATGCGACCAACCTCGAAGGGTTACAACTCTCAGGAAGCTATCTATAAGGCTCTCGTAGCTGACCTCGATGCTGCTGCAAGCAATATCAACGCCTTCGTCCTGGCTAACCCAGGTCGTACGGTCAATGAGGCTGCAGACAAGATCTACTCTGGAGACTTCTCCAAGTGGGTCAAGCTCGCTCACTCGCTCAAGCTTCGTATCGCTATCCGTATGCGCTATGCTGCTCCTGCTCTGGCTCAGCAGTACGCTACTGAGGCCGTGCAGGCTGGTGTCATCGAGTCTTCGGCTGACAACTGCGCTATCACCTACATCCCTCGCGGTCTTTACAAGACTTCGGTCGAGTGGGGTGACTCTCGTGCTTGCGCCGACATCGACTCCTACATGAACGGCTACGAAGACCCTCGTATCCCTGCTTACTTCGTGGCCCCTGCTAAGGCTGGTGACCGTAAGCTCATCGGCTGTCTCGCTGGTGCTGACGTGAAGAATAAGAACACAGCTGACGAAATCTATTCCGCTGCTGCTGTCACGAAGAACTCCCCCAGCGTATGGCTCTCTGCTGCCGAAATGTGGTTCTGCCGTGCTGAAGGTGCTCTAGCTGGTTGGTCAGGGCATGGGTGGCACTGCTAAGGATCTCTATGAGCGCGGTGTGAAGGAATCCTTCACTCAGTGGAATGTCTCTGGTGCTGATGCCTACCTGCAGAGCAGCAAGACTCCTGCTGACTACAAGGATGCTGTCGGTGGCTATGGTAAGGACATGTCCGCTACCAGCACCATCACGCCTAAGTGGGATGACTCAGCTTCTGACGAAGCCAAGCTCGAGCGTCTGATCGTCCAGAAGTGGATCGCTCTCTTCCCCAATGGTCAGGAAGGCTGGTCGGAAATCCGCCGTACTGGCTATCCTAAGGTCTTCGCGCTCCCCGTCTCCACCAACGGCTACACCATCCACGTGGCTAACCGTATCCCCTACGACGTCAACGAGCGTACCCGTAACCAGGCTAACTACAACGCAGCTCTCGTCACCCTCGGTGGTGCTGACGACTATGCTACGAAGCTCTGGTGGCAGAAGAAGTAACTATAGCTAACGAATCAAGAAATGAAGATCAAGAATATCCTCGCGGTATCGGCTCTCGCTCTGACCACGCTGGCTTCGTGCAGCAAGTGGACGGACATGGAGATCCAGCATCCCGAAGACCTCACCCAGTCCCAACCACTCAGAGGCCTACTACAAGGCTCTGCGCGACTATAAGAACTCCGATCACCAGATCGCATTCTCTTACTACAGCGCTTGGACGGGTGTTGGTACGAATATGCAGAGCTCCCTGATGGGCCTGCCCGACTCTGTAGACCTCGTCTCTCTCTGGGGCGGGTGGAAGAATCCAACTGAAGCTCAGCTCAAGGACCTGCGTGATGCACAGCAGAAGAAGGGTCTGAAGGCAATGATCTGCTTCCTCGTCCTCGATATGGGCGCTGGTGTTACTCCCGATCCTACGGAGGCCGAAAAGGCATCACTTCAGAATGGTGAGACTTGGACGCACAAGTACTGGGGCTGGAGCACCGAACAGACGGCCGAAGGTAAGGCTGCCCGTCGTGCAGCTGTCGTCAAGTATGCTAATGCGATCTGCGACCTCATCGATAAGTACGGCTACGATGGCTTCGATATCGATGCTGAGCCTAACTATTCTCACCCCTTCGGCACGAACTATGAAATGTGGCGTACCGATGTGGAGAATGGTGTGCCCACGCTCATGACGCTTTTCATCGAGACCCTCGGTAAGCGTATCGGCCTATGGCTGAGACGGAGGCTGGTCGTAAGAAGATCCTTGCTGTCGACGGTGAGCCCGATGCGCTTCCCGCTTCGCACGCCAAGTACTTCAACTACTTCATCATCCAAGCTTATAACAACTCTGTAGGCTACAACAACGGGCACTTCCAGGGTATGCTCAGAGCTTATAAGGACGTTCTCTCGGTCGAAGAGATATGTAAGAAGAGCATCTTCGTTGTAGACTTCGAGTCAGGTGCTACCACCGGTGGTAAGGCTGGTCTGGGGCAGATCCTCAACTTCGCCCTTCAGAACCCCGTCGTCGATGGTGTCACCTACCGTAAGGGTGGTGTCGGTGCCTTCCGTGTAGACCTCGAGTATGCCGTCAATACGCCTGACGTCGTGAACGGGATCGACATGAAGCCTGTCAAGGGCCTCTCTTATCCCTGGTGGCGTCGTGCTATCCAGCTTATGAATCCCCAGATCAAGTAGACGAATCCAATGAAGATCAATAAATATCTCCTCGGAGTCGTAGCTGCTGCTGCACTCCTCAGCTCCTGTAACGACAGAGAACTCAAGGAGCTCACGAATCAAGCTTACATCGCCCAGACGGGTACGCAGGCTGGTCGTATCGGGTCACTCCAGCTGGGAGACAGCGAAGTCTCTACGGATATCAATATCCGCATCTCTTCGCCCCAGACCAAGGACCAGACCTATGCACTCGAGCTGAGTCAGGAAGCTCTCGATGAGTACAACAAGCTCAACGGGACGGCCTACACGATGCTCCCCTGCCAGTCAGGTCGCTCTCTCTTCCTCTCAGGTTGTCGTCAAGGCTGGTGCTGTCTTCTCCGAAGCTGTTAAGGTAACTCTCCAGCCTCTGACGCAGGAGCAGATGAACCTCGGTAAGAAGTATGCTGTCGCCTTTCAAGCTCAAGAGCGTGGATGCCTCTACTCCTATCCTTAAAGGGGCTGACACCTACGTCTATGCTATCAAGACGATCACCTCGGCAAGTGCTCCTATCCTCGGTACGTACAAGGGGGTATACTATCGCGCTATCGCTCGTGGTATCCCCGCTACTGACCTCGAGCGCTTCACGGTCGAGATGCGTGTGAATATCAATGGCCTCGACATCAATAACCAGGCTATCTTCGGTGCTTGGGCTCAGGGCTCTGAGATCTACATGCGCTTCGGTGATGCTACGCCTCCATACAACTACCTGAACATCAAGTTCGGTGATGGTGGACAGATCGACCGTACCTTTCGAAGGTGCTAAGACGAATACGTGGTATCACGTTGCCCTCGTTTACGATGGCGCACAGGCTACGCTCTACGTCAATGGCAGCAAGGTCATCAGCACGGACAAGCCTGCTGGTCGTACCTTCAAGCTCAACGATGCTATCCACGTCGCTGGCTCGGGTGCTGCATGGTTCCGAAATGCTTGTATCTTCAGCGAGCTCCGTATCTGGAATACGACTCGTACGCCTGAGCAGCTGAAGGATAACGAGTACACCGTCGATCCTTCGACCCCAGGTCTCCTCCACTACTGGAAGATGAACGAAGGTCATGGAGGCACGTTTGCTAACTCGATCGCTGGTGGCCCTGCTCTCAACGTCTATGGCGCGGCATACGATGAGAACAACCCTGCAAGCAGCCAGATCCTGACGCCTACTTGGGTCTCTAACGTCCGCTCTGACGGTACCGGTACGGTCAAGGTGCCCTAATCGTAATATTGGTGGTACGACACGGCCCTCTCCTCGCTGGGAGGGTCGTGTACGACCCCTCTAATAGAAGTTTAATATGCAAAAGACTCTATCTATAGCTTGCGCAGCGCTCTTCCTTGGCCTCACGTCTTGTAGCAAGAGCTTTGATCTGGATACTCCTCTCTTCGATAAGGCGGAGACACAGACTGCTGCATCCGTAGCGTATATCAAGACGGGGGACTTCACCCTCGCTAAGTCTATCAGCCCTCTTCAGGTCACACACAATGCTCGACCGTAACTGAGTTCACCGCTCAGGAGCGCTATGTCTACCTCTCCAAGCCTGTCGATCAAGATGTGACGGTGACTGTAGCTCTCGCTACGACGGAAGCTGCTATCGCTCCTTTTACCAGCTCTCTCCAGTCCAATCCTGGCTATAAGGTCGCTCCCGAAGGCTATGCTAAGCTTTCTACCACGACCGTAACTATTCCCACGGGGCAGACGAAGAGCTCTGCAGCTATCACCATCAGTGTGGGTGATAAGTATGCTGAGATCTCTAAGGCTAATGCTGCGACAGAGTACTATGTGATTCCTGTCCAGGTATCTGCGGTCTCGGGCTCAACCTCTGTCGGTGTCAGCCAGGACTATGGTACCTACTTCATCCCCGTGAAGAAGAGCTACCAAAACGTATCCTTCTATACGCGTGACCCTCAGGGTACGGCACTGACCCCTGCAGTGATCAACTATGCAGTGTCTTCTGAGCTTGCTTGGGGATCGTTCGCCTATGATAAAAAATACCTTTATGATGGAGATCCCTCAGACGGTTGGTATGCTTCTACTTCGGACAGCTCACCTTGGGTAACTGGTATCCTTGCTAGCGGTACGAAGAAGTTCAACTACATCCTCTTCAAGAGTGCTGATATGAAGACCTTCTCTGAAGTCGAGATCTTCACGACGCAGGATGGCACGACTTGGACTTCTCAGGGTGTACTTTCTACGAGCTACTTTAATACGGAGGGCTCTGCTGTGGTTCGCTTCCTCAGCCCTATCGAAGCTAAGGGTATAAAGATCGCAGCTGTCACGCCTTCTGGTATCTCTGGGTTCTTCGGTATCGGTGAGCTGACCTTCTACGCAGAGAACTAAGGTCCTCCTCCTACTATGAAAGACCTCAGGGGCTGTATCTCCATCGTGAGATACAGCCCCTGAGCTCTTTTATTCCCTTCTAAGGAGAGGACGGGTGTGCGATTGTCCTCTGCCTGCTTAGCTGCTGCGAGGGTATTCAGCATGAGGGAGATGATGGTCATCGGGCCGACGCCACCAGGGACGGGCGTGATGTAGGAGGCGAGGGGCGCTACTTCATCGAAGGCAACGTCACCGGTGAGCTTGAAGCCACTCTTACGCGAAGCATCGGGTACACGTGTCGTACCTACGTCGACGATGACGGCACCAGGGCGCACCATGTCGGCCTTGAGGAACTCAGGTACGCCGAGAGCTGCGACGATGATGTCTGCCTGCAGGCAGAGCTCCTTGATGTTGGGCGTGCGGCTGTGACAGACCGTGACGGTGCAGTCGCCAGGAGTACCCTTGTGCAGGAGGAGCTGCGCCATGGGCTTGCCGACGATGTTGCTACGGCCGAGGACGACGCAGTGCTTACCACGCGTCTCGATGTCGTAGCGGCGAAGGAGCTCAATGATCCCCTGAGGGGTAGCTGACACGAAGCAGGGAAGGCCGATGCTCATGCGCCCTACATTGATGGGGTGGAAGCCGTCGACGTCCTTGCTGGGGTTGACAGCTTCGATGATGCGCTGCTCGTTGATGTGCTTCGGCAGGGGGAGCTGGACGATGAAGCCATGCACCTCGGGGTCGTTATTCAGGCGCTCGATCTCGCTGAGCAGACGCTCTTCGGTGACGTCGTCCTCGAAGCGGATCAGTGAGGAGCGGAAGCCCACCTCGGCACAGGTCTTGATCTTAGCTGCTACATAGGTCTCGCTGCCGCCGTCATGGCCGACGAGGATAGCTACCAAGTGAGGGGCTTTTTTGCCAGCTGCTACGCGGGCTGCTACTTCGGCTGCGATCTCCTGCTTGATCTGAGCGGAGGTTGCTTTACCATCGAGGAGCTTGTAGGTTTGTTCTTTCATTGGGGTAGTACGATGAATGAGTAGGTAGGCGGATAGACTCCGCTGCGAGCCCTAAGGCTTATCAAAGATAGGCAAAGTTTAGCGCCTATGAGGTAGAGTCTACTTATGAAAAAGCACCGCCCCACAGACCTCGTGGAGAGGCTGTGGGGCGGTGCTGCTTTATTGGGAGTGGAAGGTATGCTCTTAGCGCTCGATGCCGTCACGACGAAGGAGGGCATCAATGGTGGCCTTCTTGCCACGGAAGCTCTGATAGAGGTCCTCGGCATCACGGCGGTCACCTTGACTCAGTACCTCACGGCGGAAGCGCTCAGCTGTAGCCGTAGAGAAGATCCCTTCTTCTTGGAAGGCGGCGAAGGCGTCGGCATCCAGCACTTCGGCCCACTTGTAGCCGTAGTAGCCAGCTGCATAGCCACCCTGAGAAGATGTGCCCGAAGGAGGTGCTCATCTGGCAAGGTGCAGGCGTGGCGGGCAGGAGCTGGGCCTTCTGCCAAGCCGTATCTTCGAAGGTCTTCGTGTCAAGTCCCTCGGCGAGTGGCTCGGTGATCGTGTGCCAAGCCATATCGAGGTAGCCGAAGCTCAGCTGACGACAGGCAGCGTAGCCTGCGAGGAAGTGGCGGGCACGCTCCATACGCTCGATAAGGATCTCGGGGAGTGCCTCGCCCGTCTGATAGTGTACGGCGAAGCTCTGGAGCCACTCACGCTCGTCCAGCCAGTTCTCCATCAGCTGGCTGGGTAGCTCGACGAAGTCACGGACGACGTTGGTCCCGCTAAGCGAGCCGTGACGGCATGTGGAGAGCATACCATGCAGGGAGTGACCGAACTCATGTAGGAAGGTGCGTACCTCGCCAGGCGTGAGCAGAGCGGGGCGGTCGGCCGTGGGCTGGGTGAAGTTCATCACCAGCACGATGTGAGGACGATGGTCTTCACCCTCGGCAGTGTGATACTGCTCCTGCAGGTTGTTCATCCAGGCACCGCTCTGCTTGCCCTCACGAGGGTAGAAGTCGGTGTAGAGAAGGCCAAGATAGCTCCCATCGGCATCGTGCACCTCGTAGGTGTGTACGTCGCTGTGGTAGACGGGCAGATCCGTACGCTCGGTGAAGCGGATGCCGTAGAGGCGTGTCGCCAGAGAGAAGATGGCATCCGAGACGCGCGATAGCTCGAAGTAGGGGCGTAGCTCCTCTTCGTCCAGCTCATAGAAGGCCTGCTTATAGCGCTCTGCCCAGTAGCTCCAGTCCCAGGGCTGGAGGGGGAGTGTGGCACCTGCCTCACGTGCGAAGTCAGCCACTGCCTGCCAGCTCCTTCTCTGCTACGGGCTTGTAAGCTGCAAGTAGCTCGTCGAGCAGCCCGTAGACTGCCGTCGTGCTACCTGCCATGCGGCGGGCGAGGACCTTCTCAGCAAAGCTCTTTGGAGCCTAAGAGCTGAGCAAGCTCCAGACGCAGGTTCGCGAGGCGACGGATGAGCTCTCTATTGTCATACGCATCTCCCGCAGCCCCGACAGCCATCTTCGCCAGATACATCTCTTGGCGTAGGGTGCTCGAGGGGCAGTGCTGCATGAAGGGGAAGTAGCTGGGGGCGGAGAGGGTGAAGAGCCAGCCTTCGCCCTTACCCTCCTTCTCTGCCAGCTCGCGTGCTACGGCGAGTGTCGAGAGGGGAAGCCCTTCGACCGCAGCGGCATCATCGACGAAGAGGCGGAAACGCTGCTGGTCCTTGAGGTTGTTTTGTCCGAAGGTGAGGCTCAGCTCGCTCAGCTCACGCTTGACCTCGCGCAGTCGCTCCTTCTCCTCGGCAGGGAGCTGGGCACCGCTTTCGCTGAAGCCTTCGTAGCAGCGCTCGAGGAGGCGCAGGTCTTCGGCATCGAGCTGGAGGCTCTCACGCGCCTCCCATACCTGACGGATACGCTCGAAGAGGGGCTCGGAGAGGGTGATGAAGGAGGAGAGTGCTGAGAGCTCAGGGCTAACCTCCTGACTGATCTGCATCAGTTCGTCCGTAGCCTCAGCGTGTAGGAGGTTGTAGAAGCTACCTGATACCCACTCGAGGAGGGTACCGGAGCGCTCGAGAGCAAGGATGGTATTGGCGAAGGTGGGGGCTTCGGGTGAGGCGATGATGGCCTCTACCTCACGGCGCTTCTCTTCGATAGCCAGACGGAAAGCCTCGCGGAAGTCCTCAGTCTTGAATTGGTCGAAGGCATAGGCTCCGTGGGGGAGCTGGCTGGGCTGACAAATACTATTCATGTCGTCAGTGATACACGGGAGGGGTGAAAAGAAAGCTACCTGCCTTCGTCGCAGCCACGCGAAGGGGCAGGCGAAGGCAGGTAGCCGTATGGTGTATCCCTCCAGCGGAAGGCCGCAGGTCAGGATACGTAGGGATCGACGTCTTAGAGGCGGTTGTTAGAGCCGAGGACGTTGATGATCTTGTGTTCGTAGAGCTTCTTGAGAGACTCACGAGCTGGACCGAGGTACTTACGTGGGTCGAATTCAGCAGGGTTTTCTGCGAAGACCTTACGTACAGCAGCGGTCATAGCGAGACGGCCGTCAGAGTCGATGTTGATCTTGCAGACAGCGCTCTTAGAAGCCTGACGGAGCTGCTCTTCGGGGATACCGACAGCATCCTTGAGGGCACCACCGAACTTGTTGATCGTAGCGACTTCGTCCTGGGGTACGCTGGAAGAACCGTGGAGTACGATGGGGAAGCCAGGGATCTGCTTTTCGATCTCAGCGAGGATATCGAAGCGGAGGGGGGGAGGTACGAGGATGCCGTTAGCGTCGCGGTGGCACTGCTCAGGCGTGAACTTGTTAGCACCGTGTGACGTACCGATAGAGATAGCGAGTGAGTCAACACCCGTCTTGCTGACGAAGTCAACAACTTCTTCGGGCTCGGTGTAGGTGTGGTGCTCAGCTACGACATCGTCTTCGATACCAGCGAGGACACCGAGTTCACCTTCGACCGTCACGTCGAACTGGTGAGCGTACTCAACGACAGAGCGCGTCAGAGCGACATTCTCGTCGTAGGGGAGGTGCGAACCGTCGATCATCACAGAGGAGAAGCCCATTTCGATACAGCTCTTGCAGAGCTCGAGGCTATCACCGTGGTCGAGGTGAAGGGCGATCTGAGGATTGGGGCAGCCCAGCTCCTTAGCGTATTCTACAGCACCCTGAGCCATGTAGCGCAGGAGCGTCTGGTTAGCGTACTTACGTGCGCCGCTGGATACCTGAAGGATGACGGGAGACTTGGTCTCTACTGCAGCGCTGATGATAGCCTGCAGCTGCTCCATGTTATTGAAGTTGAAAGCGGGGATAGCGTAGCCACCCTTGATAGCCTTTGCGAACATATCGCGGGTGTTCACAAGACCCAGTTCTTTGTAACTAACCATTACTGTTCCTATTTATAGTTGATACGTTTATCGTTCTATGCAACAAAGATAAGGGAAATATATGTAAAACGGTTCGATATACTTAAATTTTTCAGGAAGTTGAGGCTACTCCTCTCTCCTCACAAAGCTTGTATCTCGGGAACGGTGCTGACTATTGGGGTATTTATCTCCTGATTTACCCTCTGCTCCCACCCACTATTGGTCTCAGGTTGATGGGGTTGTGGGCGTAGAAATGTGAGGGTGTATAAAGCACGGAGAGCCGACTCTACTCGGTAGAATTGGCTCTCTTATTTAAGCCTCAGCCACGGCCTTAGCCTGCATAGACGTTAGGGGCCTTTCATATGCCCCACTGCGGGGGCAATAGCAGTACCCCATATAGGGGGGGAAAGACAACCTATATTGGTCGCAGGGCTGACCTATATAGGTCAGCGTCATGACCTATATGAGACTGTTGCAGGGAGAGCCCTGTCCTCTATTTATTCAGCTAAGGCATCGCACGCCCTGCTCCCCGATATACCTCTTCCGAAGTGATACGCTTTTCCCTTCGCCTTATCGCGAGTATTCCTCTTATCCAGCGAAGGGAAAAGCATCGTTCTTGTGAAGAAAAAGCGCCTTCACATAGTGGCTTTTCCGCATCTATGCACGTAGTCTTAAAGACCAGGTACGTAAATCCAAATATCCACGTACGTAGATTTATCGTCCACGCACGTAGCCCAAACTTATCTACCACTCGTCCATGACTTTTCTCCCTACGCGGAGCAACGACCTAATATAGGTTCACCTCGCCACCAATATAGGTTCACCCAAGGGGAGCATAGTGGGAGCTTATCCATAGGTATGAGTGAAGTGGGAGATATCCTGTGAAGCCCTTATCTTTGCTAAGGTGGATTGGGGGGGCGCTTCTCTGAGTTACCCTACCTATTCCCTGACTTCACTCTTATTTAGATAGACTATGATGAAGAGAACATTCAGCCTACTCTTGGCGCTTATGACGCTGACCTTGGCCTCGAGCTCCTGCTCCTTCTTCCGCTCCGCTGGGATGCAGAGCCGTCGCCACGTGCTACCCGAGCAGCGTATTAGTATCGAGGAGGTGTATAGCTCGCGCGATCACCTCGGTATCTATGGTCGCCTGTACCGCCCGGTCGGAGTCAAGGGGCGCCTACCGCTGGTCATCCTCAGTCATGGCTTTCGGCGTGACGCACCGTGATGGTGAGGGCTATGCCGAGCTCCTGACGCGCATGGGCTACCTCTGCTATACCTTCGACTTCAACGGTGGTGGACGTGAGAGCCTGAGTGCTGGTGCGACGACAGATATGTCTGTCCTCACCGAGCAGGCGGACCTCAATGCGGTCATCGATCAGCTCAAGCGCCGCTCTGACGTTGATCCCCGATATATCACCCTCTTGGGCTTGAGCCAAGGGCGGGCTGGTCTCCGCCCTCACTGCGGCATCGCGCCCCGATGATATCGCCTCACTTATCTTGATTTATCCCCGCCTTCAGTATCCCTGAGATGGTGCGTAAGCAGTGGGGCGAGTATTCGAAAATCCCTCAGGTAAACACCCTTCTGGGGAATGCGTCTCGGGGAGAAGTACTACAAAGATGTGTGGAATATCGACCCCTATGCCGTCATCGGGCGCTTCCAAGGCCCCTGTGCTGATCCTCCATGGGGATAAAGATCGCATCGTAGAGCAGTCCGTCTCGGATCGTGCAGCCACCATCTACAAGAATGCCGAGTACCACGTGATCCCAGGTGGCGAGCATGGCTTCTCGGGAGAGGCCCTTCAGCAGGTCAAGCGCTACATCCAGACCTTCATGAAGCGATAGCTGCAGCTAACCTTCCCTGATAGAAACAGCTCCGCCCCGACCGTCCACATAGAGAGGACGATCGGGGCGGAGCTCTTTGATGAGGTGTGCTTGCGCGGACTAAAGATTGTAGCTGAGTCCGACAGCGAAGGCCATGAGGTCGGGGTAGCCTGGGACGAAGGTCGTCGCTATGTCGAGCTTGGGGCTGAGAGCGAACTTATACTCCAGCTCGCCTCCATACCAGAGGAACTTACGCTGCCACTTGTCCGTGGGGCTACCCTCGAAGTACTTCGTGTCGACGTATCCCTGGCAGGCGGTACCAGTTGCGTCGGTAGATCCATGTCGGTCCGATACCGCCGTAGAGGCGATGCCGCCCGATGCGGAAGATACGAGCACGTAGGCCGATACTCGTCACACCAGCAAGCTGGGCGGTGCAGTCAGCATAAAGTCCTTGGATACCCTTGACGGAGAGGATCTCGGGGATGATGAAGTACTCGTAGGAGAGTAGGGCGCCCAGATCAACTACGAAGTAAGCCTCGGGGTCCAGGCGGTTCGGCATCAGCTTGGCATTGGGCCTCCCGCTCAGAGGGTGGAAGCTGAGGCCCATGAACTTCAGGCTGATGTTTTGACGGCTCTGCCCTTGTAAGGGGAGCGAGCAGAGGATGAGCCCGACGAGGGCGTATAGGAAATGGCGTATACGCATAGATGAGGGGGGTAAAAGCGTAGCGCCAGCTTCTACGTAGAGCAAAGGGATTGCTGTCGGGGAAGCTGGTGCTCCTTAGCGTCGGGGCTTGGGGCCCATGACGATGGTGAGCTTGCTATTGGGATGGATATCCTTGTGCGTGAAGGTGAGGCTTTCCGTGATGTCACGTCCGTTGATGGAGGCTTGCTGCACGTACTTATTCTCCTTACTATTGTTACGCACCTCGATAGTGAAGATGCCCTTGGGGAGCTGGATCTTCGCCATATCTACGAGCGGACGGCCGATGGTGTACTCGGCCTTCCCTGGGCAGACCTGATAGAAGCCCAGCGCACTGAGGACGTACCAAGCTGACATCTGACCGCAGTCCTCGTTGCCAATGATACCCGCAGGCGTAGGCTTGTAGAAGTGGCGCAGGACGGTGTCGAGGATTGCCTGACCCTTGTGAGGTGCAGCGGTGTAGTTGTAGAGGTAAGCGATGTGGTGGCTGGGCTCATTGCCATGTGCATACTGCCCGATGAGGCCCGTGATGTCACCCGACTGCTCAGCCCCATCGATACGTGAGGACGTGGTGAAGAGCGTATCGAGGTTGCGCTCCAGCACCTCACGACCACCCATGAGCTTGAGGAAGCCCTCCATATCGTGGGGGGCGTAGAAGCTCCACTGATAGGCATTGCCCTCAGTGTAGTCGCTCTTCTCGTGAGCGGAGAAGCGGGGGTTGAAGGGCGTGAGGAAACGAGCCATCACCCTTGACAGGGCGCATGAGGTTCGTCTCACGGTCCCAGTAGCGGCGGTAGTAGAGCCCGCACTGGTCGTAAGCCTTAGCTACGGAGTCGAGGCCAGCAGCCTCAGCGATACGAGGCGATACACCAGTCATCGTAAGCCATCTCTACACCCCAGCTGACGCTCTCGGGGACGGAGTCGCAGGGTACGAAGCCGTAGCGCTCCTTATAGTAAGGATGGCGCGTGATGAGGTCGAGCTCACGCGTACCAGCGAACTTCTCCGCCAGATCAGCGCGATAGATCGAGCTACGCTGCGCAGCCTCCGTCCAGTGACGCAGATCCTCGCTTGTAGCCAGACCCTTAGCGACGAGGTCGGCAAGGATGCTCACCGAGTGGTAGGCAGGCATACAGCCCGTATAGTTCGAGGCGAGTGGCCAGCGTGGGAGGATCGTCCCTTCGTCATAGTCGCTGACGAGGCTCTTGCCGTAGCGCAGTGCCTGATCGGGGTCGATGATGGTGAGCAGAGGATGCAGCGCACGATAGGTATCCCAGATAGAGAAGACGGTGTAGTGACCTTCTTCGGGGCGGGGATTCTTATGGATAGCCTTGTCCATACCACGGAAGCTGCCATCGACATCCTGATAGTTGAAGGGGGCGATATGCGAGTGGTAGAGTGCGGTATAGAAGTTCTTTAGCACTGCCGTGTCAGAGGTCTCGATGCGGATCTTGCCGAGGAGATCAGCCCAGATACGGCGGCTCTCGGTGCGTACAGCCTCGAAGTCCCAGTCGGGGAGCTCTGCCTGCATATTGCGCTCAGCACCCTCGGGAGAGACGGCCGAGAGACCGACCTTTATGAGGCAGGGCGTGCTCCCCTTGGGGAGATAGAGGTGGAGCTTCAGGTCAGCCGTGTCACGCTCGACGGCGAAGCCTGCGCTGAGTCGCTGACGCTCACCATCACGATAGAGAGCGATGCTATCGGCAGGCGTGGAGAGGCGAAGGATGTAGCTCATCTGATGATGCTCTGCCCAGCCCTTGGTGTAGTAGGTGCCGACGATCGTCGAGTCATTGACGAGGCGGAAGTCATTCCCCACGACCTTATGCCCCCAGTTGGGCTGGAGGATATGACCGAGGTCAAGGAGGAGCTTACGGTCTGTGCTGTCAGCATAGGTAGCTCGTAGAAGCCCGACGCGGTCGGTGGAGGTCAGCTCGGTCTGGATACCGAAGTTCTTCAGGCGTACCGAGTAGTAGCCAGGGGAAGCGGCTTCCTCTGCCTTGTCGAACTGAGCTATGGGGCGCAGCGTGTCAGCTCCGCTATAGGGGAAGGATCGCCACATCACCAAGGTCACCAATACCCGTCCCCGAGAGGTGGGTGAGGCTGAAGGCATAGATGACGCTGTCGGACTCGTGGTAGCCACTGCTGGCATCCCAACCGATGAGGTGGGTGTCGGGGCTGAACTGCACCATCGCATTGGGGCGTGTAGCCCCTGGGAAGGTGTGTCCGTGCTCACCCGTACCGATGAACGGATCAACGAAACTCAGAAGATCCTCGCTGGAACTACTGCCCGTAGTCTTCGAGGAGCAGGCCGGCAGGAAGAAGGCGGCCGCAAGGAGGGCTGCTGAGGACGCGGCAAGCGACCTCAGTGAATGGGGTAATAGATGCATGAGATAGGGTGAGATAGATACTTAGCTTTGGCTGGCGAAGGCTGCAGCGAAGAGACGCATCTGACGGAGCATCGAGACGAGCCCGTTGGAGCGTGTAGGGGAGAGGTGCTCGGAGAGACCTATCTCCTTGATGAAGTACAAGTCGGAGTCGAGGATGTCCTGTGGCTTCTGATCATTGAGGACACGCAGCAGGAGACTGACGATACCCTTCACGATGATCGCGTCGCTCTCTCCCTGGAAGTGCACGCGCTCACCGTCAAAGTGAGCGGTGATCCACACGCGACTCTGGCACCCCTCGATGATGTTGGTCGGGGTCTTGTCGCTCTCGGGGAGTGGCTCTAAGGTATTGCCGAGGTCGATGATGAGCGCATAGCGGTCCATCCAATCGTCCAAGGCAGAGAATTCTTCTATGATCTCGTCTTGTAGTTCGTTGATTGTAGGCATGGAGTGTGGGTGAAGTGATTAGATGTCCTCTCGGATCGTGGTGGCTACGGTCTCGCCGACAGCACGCAGGGTCTCTATGTGGATGACGTTCATGTTGTCTGCTGAGGTGTGCCAGTGAGCCCAAAGCCCGTGGCTCTATTGGGGTCGAAGTTGATGATGTCCACGCAAGGGATACCACGATAGCGGATCACGGGGCCGTGGTCATCGGTCATCTGTCCGCCATTAGCCTGGACGAAGTAGTCGCCCCAGCCAAGCTGGGCCGCGGTCTGCCAGAGGGCGGAGAGTAGGGGGCGGGCATATTCTCGTGAGAGACCCTCCCAGTAGAAGCGGGCACCTTGGGAGCCGACCATATCGAGGAGGATACCCCACTTAGCCTTGTAGTCACTCTGGTGGGGGTGCTGTGCCCAGTATTGTGAGCCGAGGCACCAGCTGTCTTCGTCTTCGCTCTGACCACCATCTTCGAGGTCAAAGAAGATGAAGTCCAGAGCCTTCCCCGAGGGATTTAGGCTCTCTTGGCGTGCAAGCTCAAGTAAGACAGCGACGCCACTGGCTCCGTCATCAGCTCCTTGAATGGGTTCGCCCTGACGCTGGACGACTGGGTCGTGGTCAGCTACTTGGCGGGTATCCCAGTGAGCCATCAGAAGGATGCGGTCCGTACCCTCGGGAGTGCGGGTGGCGATGATATTCGTTCCCGCCGCCTGCTTGCCGAAGTGGTCCTTCCCCTCGAAGCGTTGTAGGGTCACTTCGTAACCCCACTGACGTAGCTTATGCTCTATCCAAGCGGCAGTCGCACGATGTCCTTCACTGCCAGGAGTGCGTACACCAAAAGTTACTTGCTGCTGTATGTACTGGTAGGCAGAGTCAGCGCTGAAGGGGGCCGCAGTGCGTCTCTCGGCGCTTTCGCTGTCCGTGCTGTCGGTACTCTGTGCTTGGCTCTTCGTGCCACCGCAGCTGATGAGAACTGCGCTGAGGCCTACACTGAGGAGATAGAGAAGGGGGGGACTTAGGCATAATCTTCTTATTCTTGCTCTTGGATGAGGAGGGATATGAGATGACCTTAGAAGATCGAGGGCTTGTTGGGCTCGATGATGATTTCACTCAAGGGGCGCTTGGGTACGTGATGACGCCCTTCTTCGTCGCGCCAGTAGCGGACGTCTTCGGGGCTACGTGCTTCCTCGAGGATGACCTCTTCGGCTGGCTTACCGATAGCGACGATCGCATTGATAGATAGGTGTGTGGGTAGATCCAGGCGGCGTGTGATCTCACCCTTGCCGTGGCCAGCGAAGATACAGACGCCATAGCCAGCATCTGTAGCCAGCAGACCCAGCGTCTGGAGCTGGATACCTTCGTCAAAGCGAGCTGCGGAGCAATATCGGTGTCGATGAGCTGGAGAAGGTAGGCACGAGGGCGCTCACCCACTGCAGGCCCATCCCACTCGGGGAGCATAGCGGCCCAGTGCTGGAGCTCTGTGATCTCGTGACAGAGGGCTTCGTCCGTGATGATGATATACTTCAGTGGCTGGACATTGCGTGATGAGGGAGTCTGGCGGACGACGTCCAGCCAGCGGAGGATCTGCAGGCGGTCAATGGCTACCGATTCGTCAAAGCGGCGATAGGTGCGATCCTTCTTGATAAGAGTCTCGATGAGCGAAGACATAGATAGTGGGGATTTAGTATTTGGGTAGTGCGAAGAGCCGTCGTGCATTCTCGCTGGTCTTCGTGATCAGTGTATCGTCAGTCAGCTCGTAGCAGCTGGCTACGAAGCTCGCCGTGTGGGGGAGGAAGGCCGGTTCATTGCGTTTGCCTCGCTTGGGGACAGGCGCAAGATAGGGAGCGTCAGTCTCTAGCAAGAGGCGCTCCAGGGGGATGGAGGCGACGTACTCCTTGAGCGTGCTGTTCTTAAACGTCACGACTCCATTGATCCCGACATAGAAGGAGGGGAAGGACAGTGCCTCCTCAAGCTCCTCTCGTGTGCCAGTGAAGCTGTGGAAGACTCCACGAAGCTGCGGGAGATTGACCCGACGTAGCGTCTCGAAGGCATCAGCAAAGGCCTCGCGGATATGGAGGATCACGGGGATATCAAGCTTAGCAGCCCAGTGGAGCTGGCGCTCAAAGGCTTCGATTTGCTCCCGCTGATAGGTCGTGTCCCAATAGTAGTCCAGCCCGATCTCGCCGATAGCTACATGAGGACGCTGCGAGAGCTCCCGCTCCATATAGTCGAGCTGAGAGGTGTAGTCCTCCTTGACATAGGTTGGGTGCAGGCCAATGGTGGGGAAAAGTCGATCGGGATGTGCGGCGCAAAGATCAAGGACGCGAGGATAGCTCTCTGCATCGACATTGGGTAGGACCATCTGCCCAACACCAGCCGCAGTGGCGCGTGCGAGCATCTCGTCACGGTCCTCGTCGAACTCCTCTCCGTATATATGTGTGTGGCTGTCGATGAGCTGCATGCTACTTCGTGCGACCGGAGAGGGTATGGAAGAGGGCGAGAAGGAGCTCGCGCCCTTCTTCTCTCAGGGGAAGCTGCTCCACTCCGTGGTAGGCTTCGGAAGTGAGGCGCTCGATCTCTGCCTCGGCATAGAGGCGTGTGCCAGCCTCATCATAGAGTGCGCGTACCTCATCGATGTAGGCTCGGCGCTCCTCGGGTGTGTAGGTCAAGATCTCTTGCAGACGCTTGAGATCCTCGCCCTGTAGCTGCTCTAATGTATATAGGAGAAGGAGCGTCTTCTTAGCATTGACGATGTCACCACCGATAGGCTTACCAAAGGTCTTCTCATCGCCATAGACGTCCAGTAGGTCATCTTGGATCTGGAAGGCTAGCCCCAGCTGGATGCCCACGGCGTAGAGCGCATGAGCTTGCTCTGCAGTGGCGCCTCCGACGAGTGCTCCCAGCTCCAGTGACGAGCCGAGTAGGACGGAGGTCTTCAGGCGGATCATCTCCATGTACTCCTCGACGCGGACCTCGGAGCGAGTCTCGAACTCCATGTCATACTGCTGCCCGACGCATACCTCGAGGGCCATCTGGCTGAATCGAGGGAGGAGCTCGGCAAGTAGGGACTTGTCTGCGACCTCTGCAAGGGATGCATAGGCCTCGATACTCATGGCGTCACCCGATAAGATCGCCGTGTTGTCACCCCAGCGACGATAGACCGTCTCTTGCCCACGGCGAAGTGGGGAGCGGTCCATGAGGTCGTCATGAAGGAGTGTGAAGTTGTGGAAGATCTCGAGGGCTACTGCTATGGGGAGGGCATGCTGCCAGGCTTCTGTGAAGGCGGCTGCTGCAGCGCAGGCTAAGAGAGGACGGATGCGCTTGCCTCCGAGGCGCAGGGTGTAGTCGATAGGGGGCAAAGAGCCCTTCGGGAGAGCGAGTGCCAAGGGAGCGGGCTGTGAGCTGCTCCTCTACGGACTCACGGATGAGCTTGAGCTTCTGTTGGTCAGGGTACATTGTCATAAGACGCTATTGTCGGCGATGTGCCTTTTACAAAGATACGACTTAGCCAGCGAATAAGCCCCATCGCTGAGTCTGGGGGATAAAAGGAACTCGGGCAGATGCTCCACTGAGGAGAGCATCTGCCCGAGCTGTATGTGTCGTCTCCGTGGGGAGTGACGTGAAGAGTCTTACTGCAGAGAGAAGACGATAGGGATGACGTAGCGCGTACGCACAGCCTTACCCTGCTGTCTCCCTGGCTTCCACTTTGGGATGGACTTGACCACGCGGACAGCTTCCTTGTCGAGTGCGGGGTCTACGCTCTTGTAGACTTCTACGGCGGTAGCTGAGCCGTCGCGCTCTACGACGAAGCGGACCATGACCTTACCCTGGATACCTGCATCCTGTGCGCTCTCTGGGTAGCGGAGGTGATCCTGCAGATACTTACGGAAAGGCGTTCAGACCACCGGGGAATTCAGGCTGTTCTTCTACGACTTCGAAGGGCTCGTCAGAGAGTTCTTCGGTAGGCGTGCCTGGGACATCCTTGGGACCGAAGGGGATGTTGACAGGAGGAAGATCCTTACCTTCATCGGCAGAGACGAAGGTGGGCTTATCGACCTTGACGTTGTTGTCTACGACCTTGAAACTCCTCGAGGCAGCTGGATCTCAGTCTGCTGGGGCTGCTCCTGTGGCTTAGGCTCTTCAGGCTTATCCTCAGGTTGCTCTTCCTTGACGAGGAGCGCTTCTTCCATTTCGGTCTTGTGGCCAGCTCCATCAAGGTTGCCTGCTTGGGCAACAGAGCTACGCCACTCCAAGCTTACGAAGGTCAGGGAGAGTGCTACGACGAGACCCAGCAGGAGCGAGAGCCCCTTGCCCTTCTCGAGGTCAGCTTCTGGTGACTTCTTGATTTCCATACCGTTTACACTGTATCTTTAGTGGTTGATGTTGATCCTGTACGTTGCGTACACTTGTTTTCTTGACCACAAATATACGAATATATTCGTCTACATACTATATGTAGGCAAAAGATTTATCTGCGAGCTTCGCTTGAGGAGTGGTGAGTGCTCGTCGAGGAGGGATAAGCACCCCTATTTTATATAGGTATAGCGCCCCCGTAGCAAAAGGACTACGGAGGCGCTATCACTTAGAGGATGCCCTGATGAGGGCCTATGGGATTCAGCTACTTGATCAGCGGGTTGTTGGTCGTTTCGTTCTGAGGAATTTCATAGACGAGGCGAGGGTCATCCCACTTGATGGCCTCTTCCTTGAAGAAGAGACTGCGAGCCGAGCGCTTGTTGTCGTACTTGAAGCGCTTGATCACCGTCAGGGCAAGGCCTTCGCCCCACATTTCGACGCGCCAGTTGTAGAAGATCTTTTCCAGTAGCTCGTCATGGGTGAGACCCGTGATAGTGGTCTCTACATCGGAGTACTTATCAGCAGCGGTACGCTCCTTGAGGAGCTTCAGCAGGATGGTCTTTGCAGAGGCATCATCACCATTGCGAGCGGCAGCTTCGGAGGCGATGAGGTAGATCTCAGCCATACGCATGAAGACGATGTCGCTTAGCCAAGTGCGGTCTGCCATCGTGCCGATGGGCTTACCCGTAGCGGAGAAGAACTTTGTTCCAGGGTATCCCGCTCTTGGGGTGGAACCAATCCTTACGCAGGTCGTACTCGGGGATCTGATCCTGGAGGTACTTGTTGATACCCTTGCGGGCACCGACGGCAGCATAGCTATAGGTGTAGATATCCATGTGCCCCCAGAAGCTTCTCAGTGAGCCCGTGATATCCTCTGTGATATCGATAGCCCAGATGAATTCAGGAGTCTTATAGTTGTTGAAGCCGTTGGTCGTCAGCTCGCTGGCGGGGATCAGAGGGTAGTTGGCGGCTTGATTCGTGATCACGTCATTGGCTACCGCGTAAGCTTCGCTCCACTTCCCCATGTCCATGTAGGCACGAGCCAGGGCACCCTTAGCTACTGTCTGGTCGATGTACTGGCGGTCAGCTCGCTGCATGCCAGAGACGTCCATGGCAGCGATACCCTCAGTAAGATCCTTGACGATCTGGGTATAGACCTCTTCGATGGTAGCGAGCTTCTGTGGCTTGCTGGCATCATCGGTAGCAGCATAGATGGGTACTACGGTGAGGCTCTTCGTCTCGGTTGCGTAGGGCTTGCCGTAGAAGTGCACCAAGTTGAGATAGGCTAAGGCGCGAAGCGTCTTCACCTGCCCCCAGTCAAAGATGTCCTTCATTCTCTTGGCCTTCAGATTCGGCTCCGTCGTCACTTCGGGAGGCGTCGTGTCACCCGTGCTTGAGCGGAAGAAGCTGTTAGCCATAGATATCGTGCGGTAGCTGATACGCCAGACGGCATAGTTGAGGCTCGCATCTCGCTTATACGAGAGTAGGCGTGCAGCCTCTTGGAACCATCCATAGCCCAGCCCCCCTTGCAGCTCCATATCGCCAGACATGAGGTCAGAGCTGATATCAAAGGCCTTCTGTGCGAAGTCATCGTGACGGCTGGAGGATTGCCCATTCTTGAAGAAGGTACTGAGGATACCATTGATGTATCCCTCATTGATACCATCATTCCACTGGCTGGCCTTCTTGAGCTGATCGGCCGTGAATAGCTGGGAGGGATCTTGCTCGAGGAAGTCCTTCTTACAAGCCGAGAGAGCGACCAGGGCGAGTGCAGCCCCTACGAAGGTTCTTATACTTGTACGCATAGTATATAGGTGTATAAGAGGTGAGACGAATTAGAAGCTGATGCGTGCCCCTGCGACGAAGGTCGATACAGGCAGGTAGCGGTTCGTACCTGAGCCCCCACTGAGGCTGGTCATAGCAGCGTAGCCCTTACGAGCGGAGATGAGGAAGAGGTTGTCACCGCTGACGTAGACGGAGGCGCTGTTGAGGCCGAGGTGCTTCATCAGGCTCTTGGGCAGGTCGTAGCTGATACGAGCATTGCTGAGCGTGAGGAAGGAGCGGCTCGTGAGGAAGCGCGTAGAGGTCGAGTTAGCGAACTTAACTGCTTCCACGTTGTGCGTGAGGATGGGCAGGTCCGTGTGCTTGTCCGTGCTCCAGTAGTTGCGGATATCCTTGTGCCAGTTGCGGGTGCCGATGACGCTACCGCTGCTCATCAGACCAGCGTAGACGCCGTCGTAACCCCAACCGCCGAGGCCGTAGCTGAAGTTCGTCGAGATGTTGACGTTCTTGATCTGTACATCGAAGCCGAAGCCACCGACGAAGTCAGGGATAGCGCTCTTGCCGACGAATTCGTTGACAGCCTTGTTGTAGTCCGAAGTCGTCGTCTCGGTGAGTGCCTTAGCGTCACCACCCGTGCTGATGTACTTTTCGTAGTCGGTGACGTAGGCATCATTGCCACTGGCATCCTTGTAGGTGTAGGCCTTCCACATAGGTAGCCCTTCATTGCTGACACCCTTCCAGATAGGCATGTAGTAGTCGAGTACGGAGTGACCCTTCTTGTAAGCATAGTTGCCCTGGAGCTCGTAGTGCTTGGGTACGCCGAAGGGGTCGACAGGCATGATGAGCATATTGTTCTTGTAGTAGCCACCATTAGCGCGGACGTTCACAGAGATGTCCTTGCTCTTGTAGGCCTCCCAGTTAAGCTCGACTTCAAGCCCGTTGTTGCGCAGGCGACCTTCGCTCACAGGATAGTAAGCATAGCCAAGTGAAGGAGCGACTTGCTTCTTGAAGAGCATGTTGTCCGTCGTCTTGACGAAGTAGTCGACGTTGAGCTCGAGAGCGTTGAAGAGGCGAGACTCGAAGCCCACGTTGAAGGTGCCAGAGCGCTCCCACTGCAGGGCGCTGTTACCCTTGGCGTAGAAGGAGAACGAGGGAGAGCTATTGAAGTTGTCTACTTCGTAGAAGTCGTGGTAGAGGTAGTAGTTAGGAGTAGTACTACCATAGGCGAGGTTCAGGGACTGGTTCCCCAGGACACCGTAGCTGGCCTTGAGCTTGAGGTTGTTGATCCACTTGACAGGAGAAAGGAACTTTTCCTTGCTGATGATCCAAGCAGCACCTACCGAGCCGAAGGTACCCCAGCGATAGTCAGGAGCGAAGCGCGAAGAGCCGTCTCGGCGAACCGAGGTGCTCAGATAGTACTTGTTCTGATAGTCGTAGCGAGCTTGACCGAAGTAACTTTCGATAGCATAGGTCAGGCGGTAGCCAGAGATGTCGCCACGGATGAGACCGTCGTCGAGGGTGGTTACGTTCCCGAGGATGAGCTTCTTCTTGCCAGATTCGTGGAAGTCGAACTCGTTCTTCGTGGCTTCGTGAGCGATGAAGGCATCTACGGTGTGGTCACCGAAGGTCTTGCCCCAAGAGAGGATCTCGTTGAGCGTCCAGCTGAAGTCGTTTCATTCAAATTGGAGATACGGCCGATCTTCGCAGCATCCCCGTAGTAGGGGTTAGCCAGCGTTTCCTTCTTGGAGGCCGTGGACTGGAAGCCGTAGGTGACGGCGAGCTTGAAGTCCTTGAGGAAGCGATACTCGAGGTTGAGGTTCCCCGTAGTGAGGTTCGTGAGGTTTTCATCGCGGTCGAGGCGGACAGCACCAGCAGGGTTGATACCACCAGCATAGGCGCGGCTACCATCGGCTGTCTGACCGTAGTCGTAGCTCTTGCCACCAGGGATCTTGGGGTCATTGACGAGATTCCCGTTCGCGTCATGCTCGAAGACAGGGTAGATCGCAGGGATCTGGTTGACGAACTGGAAGCCATTGTTGGAGTTGCTCCCCTGGCCTGGGCTCTTAGCGAGTGAGCGAGAGTAGGCGAGGCCGAGGCTTACCTTGAAGTCCTTAGTGGGGCGGACGGTGACATTGTTACGTAGGTTCAGGCGATTGAATTCGGAGCTGATGTAGTACCCGATGTTGTCCTGATACCCCAGTGAGGAGGAGAAGTTGACCTTCTCAGAGCCACCTGATACGCGTACATTCGTTTCCGTGATGCGACCGGTGCGGAAGATGTGATCACGCCAAGACTCAGGCGTGTAGAGGCGCTTGTAGCTGTTGTTGAACTTACCCGTGTTCACATCGATCATCTGACCTGAGCCAGCCTTCCAGAGATTGTAGTGGTCCCAGATACCGGTAGCATCTTCGCCACCTGCGAGGATCCCAGGGAAGAAGAGCAGGTCGGCTGCATTCTTAGGAGCATCAGCGATGGTCTTGCCATCGGCGAACTTAGCCTTGGGATTGTTGTAGAGCTGGGTGAGCTTATCCTTGAGACCGAAGCGTTCGTAGGTGTTCTTCATGGCCTCGTAGGCTACCTCCATATATTCTTCAGGAGAGTCGATGACATCGTACTGGGGGAGATAGCGGACGTTGATCCCACTCTTGATCTCGGCGTCGAAGGAGAGACGACCAGCCTTACCCTGCTTCGTGGTGATGAGGACGACCCCGTTAGCAGCGCGTGCCCCGTAGAGTGCGGTAGCCGAAGCATCCTTGAGGACCGTGAGGTTCTCGACGTCGGCCATGTTGAAGCCGCTGAGGAGGCTGGTGTAGGGTACCCCGTCGATGACGTAGAGAGGTGACGTGCTGGAGTTCACAGAGCCGATACCACGGATCTGTACCGTAGCGGCTGCACCAGGCTGACCACTGGTCGTGAAGACCTGGACCCCAGGAGAAGCCCCTTCGAGAGCCGAGGTGATATTAGATCCCGTCTTCTTCGTTAGGCTGGCGACGTCGATACGAGCCGCTGACCCCGTGAAGGAGTTCTTAGTCTGCGTACCATAGGCGACGACGACGACCTTATCGATCGACTTTTCCTCATTCTTTAGGGTGATCTTGAGCTCTTGCCCCGTGATGGCTACGGTCTGGGTGAGGTAGCCAATGCTGGAGACCTTGAGGGTCTTAGCCTCGGCTGGGAGACGGAGTGTGAACTTCCCGTTGACGTCGGTCAAGACCCCGTGGGAGGGGAACTCGACGCAGGTCACGGATGCGGCGACCACGGGCTCCTTGTCATCTGCAGCGATGACGACACCGGTGACGGTGACTTGCTTTTTCTGAGCCCACGCTACTCCTATAGAGATGCAGAGGAGTAGGACGAAGAGTAAACTCTTTCTCATTAGACTTGTGGTGATTAGGGTGAAACGGATGTTAGACTGCTGTGGGGTAGTGTGACCCTTGGGTGATGATTCCTCGGTCGTCATCTCGCTGTGGTAAAGACGTGACGTGTGATATGTGATGTGTGTGCCACTGCGAGATGAGGAGCTCTGTTGAGGAGCATGCGGCCGCTTGCCACAAGCATTCCTGCGGTCTGGTGGTAGTGCAGTCTGTCGATGTGAGGGGAGGTGGTACTCGTATCTCCCTCGTTCCATGGCAGTCTGTGTGCTATCCAGACTCTATGAGCAAAGGTAGCAATCTTTCTTTCCTATGCAAGTTCGCTGGTAAATACCTCGTTTTATGGGTGCTATGGTACTCTTTGATAGCTTTTTAATTATCTGTAAGATGGTGCATTTTCATGGGGATACTTACTTAATTTCTTTATGTAAGGTGTGTATGCGTCACCGTGAGTTGCATCATAGCTGGTGCTCGTATGAGGAGCCTTTATGCTGGGTGATGCTGAGAGTAACTTGGGGAGAGTCCCAGCTGAATGTCAGCTTTTAGGTTGTTTGACTGAGGGTCAATATTACTTTTCACCTAAAGATTCCTTGCTTTAAATGGCGGGTCATAAAGTAGTCTTCGCAAGGGGTGATGTGAACCTACTATTGGTCGCTGGGTTGACCTATATAGGTTGGCTCACTGACCAGTGTAGGTTGATATCATGTCCTTCTATGAGGCTCTGGTGAGGTATTGCAATCGGAGCTTCTGTTGCATGCGGATGGTGTGGGAGAGGGGCTAATGCTCAGATCCCCTTCTATTATAATGTACGCGCGCGAGGCGTAGTGCTCACGAGGAGAAGTAAGCCTGCGGAGTCCCTATATAGATATATGGTTGCGTGTGTAGAGCTATATAGGACGGTGAAGAAAGCTATATAGCTTTGTGAAGTGACCCCTATTAGTTTGTTGCTCTGCGCAGGGATAAAAGTTGTGGACGAGTGGCAGATAAGTTTGGACTACGTACGTGGACTCTAAATCTACGTACGTGGATCTTTGGATTGACGTGCCTGGTCTTTAAGACTACGTACATAGACGGAAGAAAACCACTACGTGAAGGCGCTTTTTTCTTCACGAGAATGGTACTTTTCCCTCCGCTGAATAAGAGGAATACTTGCGATAAGGCGCAGGGCTTGCGTATCACTTCGGAGAGGTATATCGGGGAGCTGGGCGTGCGATGCCTTTAGCACACTAAATAGAGGACAGGGACTCTATGCAACAGTCTCTATTTGGAAGTACGGGTATTATTGCTGTATCTTTGCAGTCGCAAGTCAGGCGGACGAGCAATGAATGACAGGGTTTAAATCGAGAGTGGTGACGAAAAAGTTTCACTCAAGATTTGGTGGAGTGAAAACTTTGCTTTACCTTTGCACTCGCAAAAGAAACGAACGGCCTAGCGGCGACGCAGGGTGGTTTGGCTTTAAGAGATCTTTGAGATAATTGATATTGACAAACAGAAGTGTAGTAACAAACGTTTAGGGAAAATGAAGACCTAACCGTCAATTACGACCTTTACTTAGGTAGAGATACACTAATAAATCTGAAGCAAGAATCATTTCAGAGCAAGACAAACAGAACAAAGTACAATAAAAATATTGACAATGAAGAGTTTGATCCTGGCTCAGGATGAACGCTAGCGATAGGCTTAACACATGCAAGTCGAGGGGCAGCATGGTCTTAGCTTGCTAAGACTGATGGCGACCGGCGCACGGGTGCGTAACGCGTATGCAACTTGCCTCACAGAGGGGGATAACCCGTCGAAAGACGGACTAATACCGCGTACACTCTATGTTGGGCATCCAATGTAGAGGAAATGAAATTCGCTGTGAGATAGGCATGCGTCCCATTAGCTAGTTGGTGAGGTAACGGCTCACCAAGGCGACGATGGGTAGGGGGAACTGAGAGGTTGAACCCCCACACTGGTACTGAGACACGGACCAGACTCCTACGGGAGGCAGCAGTGAGGAATATTGGTCAATGGGCGAGAGCCTGAACCAGCCAAGTCGCGTGAAGGATGACTGTCTTATGGATTGTAAACTTCTTTTTATACGGGAATAACAAGAGTCACGTGTGACTCCCTGCATGTACCGTATGAATAAGCATCGGCTAACTCCGTGCCAGCAGCCGCGGTAATACGGAGGATGCGAGCGTTATCCGGATTTATTGGGTTTAAAGGGTGCGTAGGCGGCCTGTTAAGTCAGCGGTGAAATCTAGGGAGCTTAACTCCTAAATTGCCATTGATACTGGCGGGCTTGAGTGTAGATGAGGTAGGCGGAATGCGTGGTGTAGCGGTGGAATGCATAGATATCACGCAGAACTCCGATTGCGAAGGCAGCTTACTAAGGTACAACTGACGCTGAAGCACGAAAGCGTGGGTATCAAACAGGATTAGATACCCTGGTAGTCCACGCAGTAAACGATGATAACTGGGCGTATGCGATATACAGTATGCTCCTAAGCGAAAGCGTTAAGTTATCCACCTGGGGAGTACGCCGGCAACGGTGAAACTCAAAGGAATTGACGGGGGCCCGCACAAGCGGAGGAACATGTGGTTTAATTCGATGATACGCGAGGAACCTTACCCGGGATTGAAATGTAGATGACCGCTCCTGAAAGGGAGTTTTCCTTCGGGACATCTATGTAGGTGCTGCATGGTTGTCGTCAGCTCGTGCCGTGAGGTGTCGGCTTAAGTGCCATAACGAGCGCAACCCCTGTCTACGGTTGCCATCAGGTGATGCTGGGAACTCCGTAGAGACTGCCGTCGTAAGGCGTGAGGAAGGTGGGGATGACGTCAAATCAGCACGGCCCTTACATCCGGGGCGACACACGTGTTACAATGGTAAGGACAAAGGGCAGCTACCTGGCGACAGGATGCGAATCTCTAAACCTTATCACAGTTCGGATCGGAGTCTGCAACTCGACTCCGTGAAGCTGGATTCGCTAGTAATCGCGCATCAGCCATGGCGCGGTGAATACGTTCCCGGGCCTTGTACACACCGCCCGTCAAGCCATGGGAGTCTGGAGTACCTAAAGTCCGTAACCGCAAGGGTCGGCCTAGGGTAATACAGGTGACTGGGGCTAAGTCGTAACAAGGTAGCCGTACCGGAAGGTGCGGCTGGAACACCTCCTTTCTGGAGTTCTGAAAATGGGCTTTAGTATAGTTAGTGTAGTATGTACGTAAGAGATGAGTTAGGTGGTTTTTCTGAATGTGCGTACTCGCTTCTGCTGTCGATATCTTTCTTCTCACCCATCGCGAGGCGGTGACTGGCTACCCAGCTGGTCACCGCCTCGCTTCGTTATACCCCCTTGGCTACTTGGAGGACTTCACGCGACACACTGCGTGCTTGTCATACGTGAGGGCTGGGGGAGTCTCTACATTATATATAGCTCCTGCGAGACGGGAGGTTTGGCGCGTAGTTAATTTTTATTACCTTTGCTCCAAAGAAACTCAAGAAGAGAAGTATTAGATGAAGCGTACAACGTACATGATGTCCATGGTGATGATGATGCAGATGATGTCTGCATCGGGCTCGTCACATCTGTACTTCGCATAGTCGAATCTCCAAGATATTACGTAAGCCCGCTGCAGTCCATGATTGCAGCGGGCTGTGCTTTTATAGCACCTCCCCATTTACTCCCCATTACTATTCACCCCACAAACAACGACGAAAGACAATGAGCAAGAACGTATCTACCCTGGCCCTCCACCACGCTTTCGATCCCACTGCAAACTGCGGCTCTACTGCAGTGCCCCTTTATCAGGCGAATGCCTTCGCTTTTGATAGTACTGACCACGCTGCTGGGGTCTTTGACCTGCAGATCCCTGCCTACCTCTATACCCGCCTCAATAACCCCACGACCGACGTCCTGGAGCAGCGCCTGGCAGCTCTCGATGGTGGTGTCGGTGCCATCGCTACGGCAAGTGGCATGAGCGCTATCGCTACGACGATCTTCACCCTGCTGCGCGCTGGGGACCATATCGTAGCCTCCTCCAGCGTCTACGGCGGTACGTACAATCTCTTGAGCGTCACGCTGCCCCGCCTCGGTATCACGACGACCTTCGTCGATGCCCAAGATCCCAAGAACTTCGAGGCAGCTATCCAGCCCAATACCAAGCTCGTCTATACCGAGACGCTGGGCAACCCCAAGCTCGACTTCGTCGATATCGCAGCTGTAGCTGATATTGCTCATGCTCACGGCCTCCCCCTCGTCGTGGACAATACGCTGACGCCCGTACTCTGCCGACCCATCGATCATGGTGCTGACATCGTGATCTACTCGCTGACGAAGTACTTCTGCGGTAATGGTACGGCGATGGGTGGTGCAGTGATCGACTCGGGTAAGTTCGACTGGACGAATGGTAACTTCCCCTGACTTCACCGAGCCCAGCCCAGGCTATCACGGCCTGCGCTACAGCGAGACGTTTGGCCCTGCTGCCTTCATCGTCCGCGCTCGTGTCGAAGGGCTGCGTGACCTCGGTAGCTGCCTGAGCCCCACGAATAGCTTCATCTTCATCCAGGGTCTTGAGACGCTCTCGCTCCGCATCCAGCACGCTTCGCAGTCGGCACTTGAGATCGCTCGTTGGCTCCAGAGCCAGCCCGAGGTCGCTTGGGTGAACTACCCTGGTCTGGAGTCAGATCAGCATCATAAGATCTGCGACCGCTACCTCAAGGGAGGCTTCGGCTGTATCATCACCTTCGGTCTGAAGGACGGCTACGAGGCTGCTAAGAGCTTCGTCGATAATACGGAGATCTTCCGCATCGTGGCTAACCTCGGCGACACGAAGTCCCTCATCATCCACCCCAGCAGCACGACGCACCGTCAGCTCTCCGAAGAGCAGCAGCGCTCGGCAGGTGTCACGCCCGACCTGGTGCGCCTCTCCATCGGCCTCGAAGCTGTTGAAGACCTCAAGGCAGACCTGGCTCAAGCACTGAAGAAGGCGACGAAGTAAGATGCTGCACGAAGTCTCTATCCCCGACTTTCGCTCCGAGCGAGGTGAGTCTTATCTCGAGGTCGTACTGAGCTATGAGGTGGCTGGTCCGCCTCTTGGCTCGGCGCCTCTGGTCCTCGTGTGCCACGCCTTGACGGGTAACTCTACCGTCACAGGCGACGAGGGCTGGTGGAATAAGCTCATCAGCGAGGAGGGTGCTATCTCACCGACGCACTACACGATCCTCTCCTTCAATATCCCAGGCAACGCCTATGACGGGCGCGAAGCGGACGACCCCGAGGCCTTTGAGCTGCGTGATGTCGCTCGTCTCTTCCTCCTCGGTCTGGAGGCGCTGGGTGTGAAGGAGGTCTATGCCGTCATCGGGGCTTCGATGGGCGGAGCGCTTACGTGGCAGATAGCTTACCTCGCCCCAACGCTGGCGAAGCATATCTTCCCCATCGCTTGCGACTATCGTGCTTCGGACTGGCTGCTCACGCAGACGCTTATCCAAAAGCAGATCCTTGCGCACTCTTCGCACCCGCTGGAGGATGCACGCATCCATGCGATGTCGTGCTACCGCACGCCTCAGTCGCTCAATGTGCGCTTCGCTGGTCAGCGTGATAGTCGGGGTACAGGCTCAGGGCAGTACGACGTCGAGAGTTGGCTCCTCTACCATGGCGATGCCTTGGCACGCCGCTTCAAGCTCTCGGCCTACCATGTGATGACGCACCTGACCTCGACCATCGGGGTCTGCGAGGAGGTAGAGGCTCTTGCACGTATCCGTTCGGCCATCCATCTGGTCTCCATCGATAGCGACCTCCTCTTCACCCATGACCGTGCCGAAGCGACCTATGAGGCGCTGCGTGCGCTGGGTGCGGACGTGAGTCTTGCTGTCATCCACTCGATCCATGGGCACGATGCCTTCCTCATGGAGTACGAGCAGCTCAATCATATCATCAGACCTTACTTTCCTACTCACGTATGAAGATCTTGAAGTTCGGGGGGAAGTCCCTGGATAATGGTAGTGGCATCTTGACGGTGCTGGATATCATCATCGATAACTATCGCGCTGGCGAAGCCCCCGTCGTCGTGGTCTCGGCGCGCGGTAAGAGCACTGATGCGCTGCTCGCTCTCGCAGAGCAGGCTTGCGCTGGTGAGCCCTACGAAGCAGCCCTCCAAGCCTTCTGGGAACATCAGTGTCAGGATACCACGCTTCGCTTCGAGGCAGAGCGTGTGCAGCTGGAGCGCCTCCTCTCGGGGATCTCGCTCTTGGGCGAGTGCTCTCCTCGTACTGCAGACGAACTCGTGAGCTATGGCGAAGTCCTCTCGTCGCAGTATGTCGCTCAGGCGCTCAAGGACCGTGGCTACGAAGCCGTGGCGATTGACTCGGGTGACTTCCTCGTGACGGATGCCCACTACGGATCGGCTTCGGTCTTTACCGAGGCTTCACGGGAGCGCTGTCGTGCGCTCTTCGCTGGGCTTCCCGCAGGAGTGATACCTATCGTCACGGGCTTCATCGCTCGTGATGAGGCTGGGCGTCGCACGACGCTTGGGCGCAATGGGAGCAACTACAGCGCAGCGCTCTTGGCGAACTTCCTCGAGGCTTCGCTGATGGAGAACTACACGCATGTCGATGGCATCTATACGGCCAATCCCCAGTGTCGTAGCCGAAGCACGCAAGATCGACGAACTCTCCTATGCCGATGCTGCGGAGCTATCGCAGTTCGGCGCAGAGATCCTCCATATCAAGACGATTGAGCCGCTGCAGGAGCGGGGTATCCCACTGCGCGTGCTCAATACCTTCAGCTATGGCGAGGAGTCGAATGGGACACTCGTCACGGCTCATCCACGGGACAAAGGTCGTGCGTGCGCTGGCTTCGCTCTCGGGTAAGGCGCTCATCCACTTCGAGGGGCGCAACATGCTTGGGCGCTCGGGGATCGATGCGCGTATCTTCCGCTCGTTCGAGGCGGCAGAGGTGAGTGTCAGCCTCATCGCTCAGGGCTCTACGGAGCGTGGTACGGCGATTGTCGTCGACGAGGAGGATGCCGACCGCGCAGTGGAAGCCCTCGTGCAGGAGTTCCACCACGACCTCGAGACTGGTCATGTGACGAAGATCTATGCGGAGAAGGGGCTGGCAGTGGTCGCTATCATCGGGCTGAACTTATTGGAGTTCGACCGCCCCTATCGTGCCCTCGTGCGCAACCGCATCCTGCCTATCCTCCTCAGTAACTCGGTGCCGGAGAATACCCTCTGCCTCTTGGTGCGTGATGATGAAGAGCGTGAGAAGGCGCTGAAGGTCATCCACGGCGAGCTCTTTGAGCGTCCCAAGCGCATCCATCTGGCGGTCATCGGTCACGGCACGGTCGGTGGTGCTTTCATCGGGCAGATCATCCAGCAGCGTGAGCTCCTCATCGCGCAGAAGAATATCGACCTACGCATCTTCGCTATCGCAGACTCACGCCATCTTCTGCTTAGCCCGTCGGGGGCAGAGGCAGATTGGGCGACCGAGCTTGAGCGTGCTCCCTTCTCGGGTGACCTTGCCGAAGCAATCATCAGCTACGGGCAGCGTCAGGCGCTGGAGAATATGATCCTCGTGGACAATACCTCGTCCCCTGTCATCGCCTCGTACTACGCTCGCTATGCGGCTGAGGGCTTCGATATCGTCTCCTCGAACAAGAAGGCGAACATCGCACCCTATGCCGACTACAGCTACCTGCGGGATACGCTCCAGCGTCATCGCCGAAGCTACCGCTATGAGACGAATGTCGGTGCGGGCCTCCCGCTGATCGACAACCTCAAGCTCCTGCACCTCTCGGGCGAACGGATCACACGCATTCACGGGCTCTTCTCGGGAAGTCTCAGCTATATCTTCAACCGCCTCACCGAGGAGCCCGAGCGTTCGCTCCGCTCCATCGTCGAGGAGTCGGCACGCCTTGGTCTCACTGAGCCTGACCCGCGCGAAGACCTCAGCGGGGAGGACGTAGCGCGCAAGGTCCTCATCCTCGTGCGTGAGCTGGATGTACCAGCCGAACTCTCGGATGTCCGCTGGGAGAATCCCTGTGCCCGAGGCCTTGCGCTCGCTGAGTCTGGAGGACTTCTGGGCGCGCTTTGGTGAGCTGGAGGCTTCCATCGAAGCGCTACGTGCTACGGCTAAGCCCGATGAAGTACTCCGCTATGTCGGGGATATCGTCTGGGATGATGTGCGTCAGGAGGCGACGCTCTCGGCAGGGGCTCCGTCTTGTCTCCCGCACGTCGCCACTGGGTCGTGTGAGTGGTGCGGATAGCTGCTTCGAGATCTACACGGAGAGCTATGGTAGTCAGCCCATCGTCATCCAAGGGGCGGGTGCCGGTGCTGCCGTCACGGCACGTGGTGTCTTCGGCGACGTCTTGCGCTTGGCAGAGGGCTACGAGAGCTAATAGCTTCACATTCGCCCGCTCTCGGTAGAGAGTGGAGCGATACCTTACTATTTCTTGAGGGTGCGAACCAATATAGGTTCGCACCCTCTTCCTATATGAGTACGTAGGCAGAGCTATATTAGGTTGTTGCTCCGCGTAGGGATAAAAGTTGCGGACGAGTGGCAGATAAGTTTGGACTACGTACGTGGCTCTAATATCTACGTACGTGGATATTTGGATTTATGTGCCTGGTCTTTAAGACTACGTACATAGATATGAGAAAACCACTATGGGAAGGCGCTTTTCCCTTCAAGAGAATGGCACTTTTCCTATGCTGGAGCGAATGCCGTATCTTTGTGAACCCTAATTCATTATTTAGCAGAAGACGATGAGCGAACAGGAAGCCTATCTCGAGCGATATACAAGTGAACTTCAGCCCCTCTTACTTCAGCTTGCACAGCAGGAGGGGTTTCTTCGTGGTCCCCTCTTAGAGACGGCAGACCTCGACGAGCTGTGGCCCGCGCTGGCACAGCCCTATATGGCCAGTGCCGTGCCCGACTTCGAGCAGTACCCGCTGGTGTCGCTCGGCTGGATGACCTTCGTCGGTATGGCGATGGCCGTGCTGTGGGATGAAGACTGGCAGCGCTATCAGCCACTGGGTAGTGCGCTCTATACGCAGCTCCGTGATGCCCGCGGCTGGGATGAGCTGGACGAATATGTACTCGAGGATGTCCTCGGGATGCTACGCGGCTCGGAGGAAGCTAAGCGCTATACCGACTTGGTACGTCGCTTGGCAGAGCTGGCGCTTACGCAGCTTCGTCATGAGAATGCCGAGCCATCGAGCCCCATGGCATTCCAGCTCTATGCACGTACGCTCTTCGGTCTCTATCGCATCGGAGTAGCGCTGGGCTTGGCACGCTTGGGCTACAAGCTGACTCAGGCTAACTAAGCTGGGTGGGGGAGTGTGCTCCCCGAAAGTCAAAGTCACGATATAAATACAGAGTATATGAATACATTCGATCGAATAAGAGTTTATTTCAATCTACGCCCTGACCTCGAAGAGGAGCAGGCGATCATCGAGGAGGTGACCCGTGGGGTGTCCTACCGTGGAGCTAATCTCTGGATCCTCATCGCAGCGATCTTCATCGCGTCACTCGGGCTCAATGTCAATTCGACTGCCGTCATCATCGGTGCGATGCTCATCTCCCCGCTCATGGGACCTATCATCGGGATGGGGCTCGCTGTGGGGACGAATGACCTTGACCTGCTGAAGCGCGCGCTGAAGAACTTCAGTGTCGCTATGCTCATCAGCGTACTCACCGCTACGATTTACTTCTTCATCAGTCCGCTGGAGGAGGCGCAGTCGGAGCTGCTGGCACGTACTACGCCGACGATCTATGACATACTCATCGCCTTCTTCGGTGGTGCCGCTGGTATCATTGCCCTCTCGACTCGTGGTCGTGGAGGGAATGTGATCCCTGGGGTCGCCATCGCTACGGCACTCATGCCTCCGCTCTGTACGGCGGGCTATGGTCTGGCGACGGGGCAGCTGAACTTCTTCTTCGGTGCCTTCTACCTCTTCTTCATCAATACGGTCTTCATCAGCTTGGCGACAGCTCTCGGGGTGCGTATGATGCGCTTCCACTATCATGAGTTCCTCTCGCCTGAGCGAGCTAAGCACGCCCGAAATATCCTGATGCTTATCGTCATCGCGACGACGATCCCTGCGGTCATGATGACGATCAATATCATCCGTACGAGCATCTTCGAGAATGGACTTCGCCGCTTCATCTCCTCTGAGCTGGAACAGCCTGGGACGCAGATCCTCTCCTCGGGGGCAGATGCTACGACGAAGGAGCTACGTGTCATAGCCGTAGGACGAACGATCACGGAGGAGAAGCAGAAATCAGCATCGGAGAATATGGAGCACTATGGCCTCGGTGGCTATCAGCTCGCAGTGATTCAGGGGGGGGCTTCGGATAGCTTGCTGGCACTCAGTAGTCAGCTGGCGCAGCGCGGCTACAGTCAGGAGAGTGAGCATCAGAAGCTCCTCGAGCTCTCAGCTGATAATGCAGCGCTCACCCAGCAGCTCAATGCCTACACCCGCTGCGAGGAGGTGGCCGAAGCCATCCGCCCTGAGCTGGCGGTACTCTTCCCCGCTGTGCGTTCGCTGAGCTTAGCACGTACCGTCGAGGTGCAGCGTGACACGACGGCTACCCGTCGCTTCGTCACGGCGGTCTTTGCTGTAGACGACTCAAAGAACTGGACTTCGGCTGATGCCACTCGCTTCCAGGAGTGGCTCAAGACGCGCCTCTCGGGAGATAGCATTGTCCTGCTCCCCCGCACGCAGGCTGCTACTACGGCAGCTCGCCGATAAGGCTATCCCTTACCCGCCTCTTTGCGTAGAAGAGGAAGACAGTCCTCCCAAGCGGTATGCGCCGCTTGGGAGGACTGCTGTATATGGGGTGAGCTATCCGCTCGTTGGGCGGTCTTTTGTACCTTTGCCCTACCATCTAACATTATTCATCCAAACTACTATAGTAGCTATGAAATTACAAACTCTACGTGCTTGGGGCCGTCGGGCGCTGGTCGCTCTCCTCTTAGGCTCCGCTACTCCTCTTGTCGCACAGCAGTATTTCCCCAATGGAGATCCCTCTACGCCCGACGAACACGGTGCGCGCTGGGTCTTTGGTGGCCTCGTCTCCTTCTGGCAAGACAATAAGGCCAAGACTACGACATTTGACTTCTCCCCTGAGGTTGGCTACCTCTTCAATGAGAATTGGGGACTCGGTGTCGTCGGGACTTACCAGTATCAGAAGGGGAATGGTGAAAGCGAGAGCCTCTGGGCCCTACGCCCCTTCGCTCGCTACTATTATATGCACCGCGAGCCTTTCAACCTCTATCTTGATGGTGGCTTCGGCTTCTCTACCTCTGGCGGTGTGAAGGGCTGGGAAGTCGGTCTGCGCCCTGGTGCGTGTGTCGACCTGACAAAGGGCCTGTGTCTGTGCCTGCGTCTTGGCTTCATCGGCTATCGTGATAAGTTCGGTGCTGGCGAAGAAGCTGGCCTCTCTTCCTCGGGCTTCGGCTTGCGCTTCGCTCCCGAGGAGCTACAGATCGGTCTCGAGCTGGAGCTGTAATTATACTCCTTCCCCATAGAGTGCAGCGTGCCCCAGTGCTGATAGGTAAGTCCTGTCACACTGGGGCGCGCTGTATCTATACGAGGGGTAGAAGGGGCAGATGAAGAGAGTATGCCAGCCTCTCAGTGGTATAAATGACACGATGTGTTTGGCCGGGTGTGACAATTTGGCGTACTCTCGAGGTAGATACTTTTTGGCACAACCTTTGACTTAAGTAGGGCGTGAGTGTGAGTTGTTAGACTCCTCATAGGTGTCGCCCCTTGACCAAGTGCCTCCCTCGGTGAGGCAGTCGGCAGGCGGGCACCCTACGACGGAGGACGCAGCTGAAGCTCGGAAAGTAGAACAATAACAGAAACAAGATAAAAGACAAAAGAATATTATGGGAAAGATTATTGGAATTGACCTCGGGACTACAAACTCTTGTGTCTCCGTACTCGAAGGGAACGAACCTATCGTCATCGCTAACAGCGAAGGTAAGCGCACGACTCCCTCTGTCGTCGCCTTCATCGATGGTGGCGAACGTAAGGTAGGTGACCCCGCAAAGCGTCAGGCTATCACGAACCCCACGAAGACGATCTACTCGATCAAGCGCTTCATGGGTGAGACCTTCGAACAAGTGAAGGACGAAATCGCCCGCGTACCTTATAAGGTCGTGCGTGGTGACAACGACACGCCTCGTGTCGATATCGACGGCCGCCTCTACACGCCTCAGGAAATCTCTGCTATCATCCTGCAGAAGATGAAGAAGACGGCTGAGGACTACCTCGGTGCAGAGGTCACGGATGCAGTCATCACCGTACCTGCTTACTTCAACGACGCTCAGCGTCAGGCTACGAAGGAAGCTGGTGAGATCGCTGGTCTGAACGTCCGTCGTATCGTCAACGAACCTACGGCAGCTTCGCTCGCCTATGGTCTTGACAAGAGCGACCGCGATATGAAGATCGCTGTCTTCGACCTCGGTGGTGGTACGTTCGATATCTCGATCCTCGAGCTCGGTGATGGTGTCTTCGAAGTACGCTCTACCAATGGTGATACGCACCTCGGTGGTGATGACTTCGACCACGTGATCATCGACTGGCTCGCCGAAGAGTTCAAGGCTGATGAAGGTGTAGACCTCCGTCAGGATCCTATGGCTATGCAGCGTCTGAAGGAAGCTGCTGAGAAGGCTAAGATCGAGCTCTCCAGCACGACCTCTACGGAGATCAACCTCCCCTACATCATGCCTGTGGGTGGTGTGCCCAAGCACCTGGTGCGTACGCTGACTCGTGCAAAGTTCGAGCAGCTGGCTGACCGCCTCATCCAGGCTTGTGTCGCTCCCTGTGAAACGGCTCTGCGTGACGCAGGCCTCTCTAAGAGCGATATCGACGAAGTAATCCTCGTAGGTGGCTCTACGCGTATCCCTGCCATCCAGGAGATCGTAGAGAAGATCTTCGGTAAGGCTCCTTCTAAGGGTGTTAACCCTGACGAAGTCGTCGCTGTCGGTGCTGCTATCCAGGGTGGTGTCCTGACGGGTGAGATCAAGGATGTCCTTCTTCTCGACGTCACGCCTCTCTCACTCGGTATCGAGACGATGGGTGGTGTCATGACGCGCCTCATCGATGCCAATACGACGATCCCTACGAAGAAGAGCGAAATCTTCACGACGGCTGTCGACAACCAGCCCGAGGTAGAGATCCACGTCCTGCAGGGTGAGCGCTCACTGGCTAAGGACAACAAGAGCATCGGTAAGTTCAAGCTCGAGGTAGCTCCCGCTCCTCGTCAGACGCCTCAGATCGAAGTGACCTTCGATATCGACGCTAACGGTATCCTCAACGTCACGGCTCTCGACAAGGCTACGGGCAAGCAGCAGAAGATCCGTATCGAAGCTTCCAGCGGTCTCTCTGACGCTGAGATCCAGCGTATGAAGGACGAAGCTGCTGCTAACGCTGAAGCTGACAAGAAGGAGACCGAGCGTATCACGAAGCTGAACCAGGCTGACAGCCTCATCTTCCAGACGGAAAAGCAGCTGAAGGAATTCGGTGATAAGCTCTCCGCTGACAAGAAGGCTGCTGTCGAAGCTGCCCTTGCTAAGCTCAAGGAAGCTCACTCAGCTCAGAATATCGAAGGTATCGACGCTGCTTCTGCTGAAGTACAGGCTGCCTTCCAGGCTGCAAGCGAAGAGATGTACAGCCACGCTAACGCTGCTGGTGCTGCTGATCCCTGCCGCTGGTGCCTCCTCCTCTCAGCCTGCTGGTGACAACATCACCGACGCTGACTTCGAAGAAGTGAAGTAAGACTCTCTTACTCCCGTCGCTGACGGGTGAAACGGATAAAGGCGAAGACGCCACTGTCCTCCCCCTTGTGGGATGGGCAGTGGCGTCTTCTTTTTTTACTGTCCCTCGTGGGGGTGCAAAACGAACCAGTACTGGTCGACGCAGCGACCAGTACTGGTCACATATAGTTACCAGTACTGATCCGAAGCGTGACCAGTACTACTTCCCTCGGTGATCAGTACTGGTCACTTTTGGCCCCTCGTAGATGCTTGCACCAGAGGTCTATATGCGGGCGTCGGTTTTCGCTGGGGATGGGCTGATGCGCTTCTTCGGGTGAGGTAACCTCCCTCGTCGGCTGATGAGTAGGTGTATAAGGCTCGGATCCCTTGTGGCGATGCGGGTCGTTTGCTCAAAAAGTAGTATCTTAGAGCCTTGGTAGTAGGTGCCTTTTGGCCCGTTGCTATCAAGGCTAAACTTACTTTTCAAAATAAGAATGCTGGATCGAGAAGACAGAATTATAGACATCAACATCGAGGATGAGATGAAGACTGCCTACATAGACTACTCTATGTCGGTCATCGTCTCACGTGCTCTACCCGATGTGCGTGATGGCTTCAAGCCCGTCCACCGTCGCGTACTCTATGCGATGAACGAGGATGGGAATACCTATGATAAGCCCACCCGTAAGTGCGCCAGCGCTGTCGGGCAGGTCATGAAGTACTACCACCCACACGGGGACTCCTCTATCTATGGGACGCTTGTACGTCTTGCCCAGCCTTGGAACCTCCGCTATCCTCTCGTCCAGGGGCAGGGGAACTTCGGGTCGATCGACGGGGACTCTCCCGCTGCGATGCGTTACACCGAGTCGCGCCTGAACCGCCTGGCCAGCGAGATGATCCGAGATATCGATAAGGATACGGTAGACTTCCAGAATAATTTCGACGACTCTACTGTCGAGCCCACCGTCCTCCCCGCTCGCTTCCCCAACCTTCTGGTCAATGGGTCAGCTGGTATCGCCGTCGGGATGGCTACGAATATGGCACCGCACAACCTCTCCGAGTCCATCGATGCCTGCGTGGCATACATCGACCACAAGGGAGATCTCGATGCCGCTGGGCTGATCAACTATATCAAGGCTCCTGACTTCCCCACGGGCGGGATCATCTACGGCTATGCCGGGGTGCGTGAAGCCTTCGAGACCGGTCGTGGCCGTGTCGTCATCCGCAGCCGCTGCGAGATCGAGGAGCACAACAACCACGAGCGTATCATCGTCACCGAGATCCCCTATCAGGTCAATAAGAGCGAGCTGGTCAAGGCGATCGCTGACCTGATCAACGACAAGAAGATCGACGGGATCTCTGGTATCGCTGACGAATCGAACCGTAAGGGTATCCGTATCGTCATCGACATCAAGCGTGATGCAAACTCAGGCGTAGTGCTGAACAAGCTCTACAAGATGAGTGCACTGCAGAGCTCCTTCAGCATCAATAATATTGCGCTCGTGAAGGGGCGCCCTCAGCTGCTGAACCTTCGTGACCTCATCGAGCTCTTCATCGAGCACCGTCACGATGTCGTCTACCGCCGTACGCAGTTTGAGCTGCGCAAGGCCGAGGAGCGTGTCCACATCCTCGAAGGCTTGATCATCGCTGTCGACAATATCGACGAGGTCATCCGCATCATCCGTGCAGCCAGTGAGCCTCAGGAAGCTATCGAGAAGCTTATGGAGCGCTTCTCCCTCTCGCTCATCCAGGCGCGTGCCATCGTGGATATGCGTCTGCGTGCCCTCACCGGTCTGGAGCGTGAGAAGCTGAAGGAAGAGTACGCTGCCCTGATGCAGGAAATCGAGCGCTTGAAGGCCCTCCTCGCTGACAAGGAACTGCGTGCACAGCTCATCCGCGAAGAGCTCCTTGAGATCAAGGAGAAGTATGGTGACGAGCGTCGTAGCGAGATCATCTACACGGCTGAGGAATTCAACCCCGAAGACTTCTACGCTGATGACGATATGGTCATCACGATCTCCCACCACGGGTATATCAAGCGTACTCCGCTCTCCGAATTCCGCTCACAGGCTCGTGGCGGTGTCGGTGCTAAGGGTAGTGATACGCGTGACGAAGACTTCATCGAGTACATCTACTCGGCTTCGATGCACGAGACGATGCTGCTCTTCACCCAGATGGGCCGCTGCTACTGGCTCAAGGTCTACGAGATCCCCGAGGGCGCTAAGAACGCTAAGGGCCGTGCCCTGCAGAACCTCCTCAATATCGAGGCAGGTGACCGCGTCAATGCCTTCATCCGCGTGAAGAATCTGACGCGTGATGCTGAGTTCGTGAACTCGCATTACCTCATCTTCTGCACCAAGCGCGGTACGATCAAGAAGACCCTCCTCGAGGCGTACTCTCGTCCTCGTGCCAACGGGGTCATCGCCATCAACCTCGTCGACGATGACCAGCTGGTCGGTGTCGGCCTGACCGATGGTAATAGCGAAGTCCTCATCGCGAAACCGCAACGGTCGCGCTGTCCGCTTCAACGAATCTACCGTCCGCGCTATGGGCCGAAATGCCACGGGTGTACGCGGTATGACGCTCGATGCTGACGGCCGTGATGAGGTCATCGGTATGATCACCGTACCTCAGGATACCGAGGAGACCATCCTCGTGATAAGCGAAAAGGGCTATGGTAAGCGTTCTCTTGTAGAGGACTATCGTATCACGAATCGTGGCACGAAGGGTGTCAAGACCCTCAACATCACCGATAAGACGGGTGAGCTCGTAGCTATCCGTCCCGTCACCGATGAGCACGACCTGATGATCATCAATAAGAGTGGTATCACGATCCGTGTCCACGCTCGTGATATCTCCGTCCAGGGTCGTGCTACGCAGGGCGTGCGCATCATCGATCTGAAGAAACGTGGCGATGAGATCGCTTCCGTCTGTCAGGTCCTCACCGAGGAAGACTCCGACGAGGAGGCTTTTGATGCAGAGTCTCTCCCCGAAAACGAATCCGCAACTCCAATCAGAGAAGAAGAGGGCACCAAGAGCGAGCTCCCACAAGAGCTCATCGACAGAGCCCTCGCCGAAGACAATCAATAACAAGACACACTAACACCTAAATGAAGATGAAGAAATTAGTTTGTGCCATCGCCGTAGGTCTCCTGACCTCCGCTGGAGCTTTCGCTCAGGTTGCTAATGTCAAGTCTGCTGAGAAGATCGCTTCTTCAGACAAGCCAGACCTCGCTGAAGCTCGCCGCCTCATCACCGAAGCACTCGCTAACGATGAGACGAAGAATGACCCCTATACGTGGTATGTAGCTGGTCTGATCGAAAACAAGGCCTACACCGAAGGCTTCAAGCAGGCTGCTATCGACCAGAACGCTGACCGTACGGCTATGTACACGGCGCTCACCGCCTCTGTGCCCTCTTGGCTCAAGGTCTATGAGCTCGAAAGCCAGCCCAACGATAAGGGTAAGGTCAACCTCAAGTACACGAAGAAGCTCCAGGAAGTCCTGCACAACGACTACCTCCAGCTCTTCAACGGTGGGCGCTTGGTTCCTCCAGAGCAACAAGTACGCTGAGGGTGTCGATGCTCTCGAGAAGTTCCTCGAAGTCAAGAAGGCTCCTCTCTTCGCTGAAGACAAGGATGTCGCTGCTATCGACTCCAACGCGATGAACGCAGCTTACTATGCTATCGGTGCTGCCAGCTCACTGAAGGACTATGACCGCGTCATCTCCCTCTACAACCGCTTCGGCTCCTTCGCTCTCAACCCCAAGGATATCCATCAGTGGGTCGTCTCTGCTTACTTCGCTAAGCAGGACTCTGCAGGTGCTATCCCTGTCCTCGTCGAAGCAGTCAAGGCTTCTCCCGACGAACCTTACTTCCTCGTAAACCTCGTCACCGCCTACCAGAAGGCAGGTAAGGATGCTGAGGCTAACAAGCTCCTGGATGATCGTATCGCCGCTAATCCTAATGATGGTACGGCACTCCTCGTCAAGGGTTCGCTCGCAGAAGAAAAGGATCTCAAGGAAGCTCTCCAGTGGTACTACAAGGCTGCTAAGGCTGATCCCAACAACGCTAATGCTGTCGTCTACCTCGGTGCAGGCCTCTACACGGCTGCTGCTAAGATCTACGAGAACTCGACTGTCACGGCTGCTATGGCTAAGACGGCTGATGACCTCATCCGTGCTGCAGTCCCCGTCCTTGAGCTCGCTTACAAGACGCGTCCAGACCAGATCAAGGGTATGCTCGGTAGCCTCTACCACCAGCTCAAGATGGCTGATAAGCGTGAAGCTCTTGATGCAGGTACGCTCAACGTAGATGGTGCTACTCTTCCTGAGATCACGGAGCTTCTCCAGGGTCTTGACCTCACCGTCACGAAGACTGCTCCCGTAGTCGAAGAGCCCGCTGCACAGCCTGCTCAGAAGACCACGACGAAGAAGGCTCCTGCTAAGCGTCGCAAGTAATCCTCCGCGATACTTTAGAATATAAAAGTTAGCCCCCACATCCTCCGATAGGATGTGGGGGCTAACTTTTTGTGCTTATACACTCTGCGTATGGTAGCACTTCATTATTTCTTGAAGACTTGGTGACGCTCAGTCTTTCTGCCTTGAGCGCGAGATGGCAACCAGCCATACACCGCTGAAGATGAGTGCTACGGCAAGGGCGTGTGTGAGCGTGAAGACCGCTAGCCCCAGTGCGACGCTTACTACGACGGCTACCAGTGGCTGCATGTAGTTGTACATGCTCACGACGGTCGGGCGGAGTGTGCGCTGTCCATTGATCATCAGTAGGTAGCTGACGAAGGTGCCGAAGAAGACCACGTAGCCGACCTCCAGGATGGTGCGTGTCGAGAGGGCTGCGACATCTGTCTGTAGGGCTTCGCTCGCCGTGAAGGGGAGTAGAAGGAGGGTAGCCCAGAGGAACATCCACTTATTCACCGTGAAGACGGAGTATTTCTTCGCGAGCTTCCCAAAGATCGTGAGGTAGAGGGCGTAGGATACCTGCCCAGCGACGCAGAGTAGGTCGCCGCGTATATCACCCAGCTGGAGCGAGGAGCCCGAGGCTTGCATGCTGGTCCAGATGAGTAGGAGGGCGCCACAGCAGCCGAGAGCTACGCCCAGTGCCTTCTTGTGGGTGATGGGCTCTTTGAGGATCAGTGCCGAGAGGATGAGGGCAAAGATCGGCATCGTCGTCGTCACGATACCAGCATTCACTGGGCTGGTGAGGCTGAGTCCGATGGTGAAGCAGCACTGATTGCACACAAGCCCGAAGACAGCTGCGCCTACGAAGAGGAGCTTATCTCGCTTCGCTACGCGCTCCCGTGGAGCAAAGAGTGAGGCAATCCAGAAGAGGATAGCTCCGCCTAATACTCGGCAGGAGACGAGGGTGATACCGCTGATACCATGTAGGAGAGCATCCTTCCCGAGTGGAGCCATAAGCCCCCAGCATACGGCCGCTCCGAGGAGGCTGAGGTGGGCTGCGAGAGGATGCTGTTTCGTCGTATTCATTAATAGATGATTGCGAGGTCCTAAAGGTACCAGATGATGAGCAGGATAAGGAGGAGGCGCAAGAGAAGTGATAGACCGAGGGCCAGCCACTCTGTGCGCTGGGTGATCTGTATGGCATGCTGCAGATCTTCGTCGCTTAGCTCGCGCCCGACCTCACCGATATAGGGCTTGTCGACGACTTCGCCGAAGTAGTCGTGAGGCCCGCCGAAGCGACAGCCGAGGACGAGTGCCAGTGCTGCCTCGGGATAACCTGAGTTGGGGCTGAGATGGCGCTTGCCGTGCTGGAAGGTCTTGCGAAGGAGATCCAGTCGCCCTGCTGCGATGAGCATCAGTATAGCCGTTGTACGCGAGGGGATGAGGTTCACCAGATCATCGAGCTTGGCGGAGAAGAAGCCATAGGCACGATAGCGCTCATTGAGGTAGCCGACCATCGAGTCCTGCGTATTGATCATCTTATAGGTGAGTATGCCAGGTGTGCCGAAGAAGCTCCAGGAGAGCATAGGGCCTACGACGCCGTCGCTGAGGTTCTCGGCAAGTGTCTCCAGCGCTGCTGTGCGGATCTCCTGGGCAGATAGAGCGCCTGTGTCTCTTCCGACGATGCGCCCGACCTGCTTGCGCCCAGCCTCCAGCGAGACGGAGAGTGCGGAGAAGACTCCCTTCACCTCCGTGACCAGGGTCTTACCCGAGAGCATGTAGAAGATGCAGATCGTAGAGGGTAGCGCAATGGCTAAGAGGAGGAAGTGCCCGAAGTAGAGGTCTCCCAGATAGTAGTTGATCGCAGCACCAAGCAGGAGGAAGGCAAAGGTGAGGAGCGGGAGGAAGAAGGTAAAGCAGACTAAGCTCCCGTTGTAGAGGAAGCCCTTGAGTCGGCGTGACGTCCCGTTATTCAGATGCTTTTCTCCGAAGCCAATGAGGCGGCCAAAGAATACGATGGGGTGGCCAAGGCACATCGGATCTCCCAGTACCCGATCCATCAGGAAGCCGAGGAGAAGGGGAAGCGTGAAGATGAGGATGGGGTAGACCATAGAGATGGATCACAGATGCGATAGGAGACCCTCTAGGTAGGCACGCAAGACGAGTGGGTGGCAGTGAGCTTCGTCGTGCGCTGCATAGACGAGGGTGATGCGCTCCTCATCCTTGTGACGAGCGAGGAATTCCGCGGGCGCAGTCGAGCCCTCCAGCTCGGTACGATAGTCACGGGCGAACTCCTCCCAGCGGGCTGGATCGTGACCAAACCACTGGCGAAGCTCCGTCGAGGGAGCTAAGTCCTTAGCCCATTCGTCCAGATGCGCTCGCTCTTTACTGAGGCCACGAGGCCAGAGGCGATCAACGAGTACGCGGTAGCCGTCGGTGGCTTCGGCTGGCTCATAGGCCCGCTTGAGTAGTAGTTCCATGGGGATGTCTCTTTATCTCTTTATCTAAGAAGTCGTGAGGATAGGTGTAGCGGATATTGCCGTCGTCATCGATGAGAAGCAGAGAAAGCTCGCTCTTGGGGACGAGCTTCGCAGCTGCTTCGTAGCAGGCATCGAGGACGCGGAGCATGAAGCGCTCGAGGTCGTCAGGGGAGAGTCCCGTCCACAGCTCACGAGCCAGCGTCAGACCGTCGATGAGGGTATGAGCGGCTTCGCTACAGCCAGAGTCCGTGGCCATCTGGTGCATGAAGTCCTTGTTCATGACGACCTTGCGGCTATGCGTGTCAAGGTTACCCTCGGCGAGCTTGACTGCCTTGCCGAGCATGATCCCCATGTAGATCTTGGGGATGGAGAGGAGGGCGAGCTTCTCGAGGGTCTCTCCGATGAAGTTGCCGTACTGCACGAAGGACTGGAAGGGTAGCTCGGGGAAGGCACTCTTGAGGTACTTCTCACTCTTGGCTCCCGAGTTGATGACGATGGTATCTGCTCCGAGAGCTACGGCGACATCGGCTTGTCGGACGATGGAGGCCACGAAGGCTTCTGATGAGAAGGGCTTGACGACACCCGAGGTGCCGACGACGGAGATCCCGTCCATGATACCGAGACGGGGGTTGAAGGTCTTCGAGGCAAGCTCCCTTCCTGCGGGGATACTGACGGTGATATCGACACCTCCGATAGGGTAGTGACGACGGACGATCGTCTCCATCATCGCGCGTGGTGTCTTATTGATCGCAGGACCTCCGATCTCCAGTCCCAGCCCAGGGAGCGTAACAACCCCGACGCCTTCGCCCTGGAGGAAGCGGATGCCCTCATGCTCCGTGGTAAGGACAACCTCGGAGCAGATCTCGGTGAGGTGCGTGACATCGGGGTCATCACCCGAGTACTTGCGTGCCATAGCCTTGTAGCCCAGCTCGGTCTTCTCCACACGCTCTACGGGGAGCTTCACCTCTTCGCCCGAGGGGAGGAGGATAGCAGCCTCTGTCAGCACCTCGCCCTCGTGGAGGAGGGCATGCAGGGCAGCTGCTGTCGCTGCAGTCGCGGTGCTTCCTGTGGTGAAGCCCGTCTTCAGCGGGAAGAAGTCAGGGCAAAGGCGCTCAACAGCCTTACGCAGGCCTACGGGACCGTAGACGTACTCGTAGTGCTCGGGGAGTGCAGGGCGGGTGATCATGTAGACGGGCACACCAGCGGCGAGGGCTGGAGCGATCTTCTCCTCGAAGAAGCCACTCTCGCCACTCTCCTTCGTGATCACAGCGTCGGGCTGTATCTCGTCGAAGAGCGCCTGATCTTCACCCTCATGGAAGTAGCGTATATGGCTGAAGGGAAATCCTGCTGCCTCGGCCTTCTCCCTCGAGTCATCTCGATCGAGGATACGGAAGAAGCTCTCATGCTTCTCCCAGAAGGGCTTGAGTGGGGCGATGGTATTCACGCCCGTCAGAGCAAGAAGCCTGTGACAGGGCTGTGCCTCCAGCTTCTTGATCATCTCCTCGTAGCTCTCGCATTCGATGACCTTCCCCGTGCGCTCGCTGTACTTGCGCTCGTAGCGGAGGACGGGGATGCTGAGCTCGGCGGTTACCTCTCCGATGGTCTTGTGGAGGACGGCGGCGAAGGGATGAGCGGCATCGACGACGAGGTGGATATCCTTCTCGCGGATGAAGTCCCGCATGACTTCGTGGGTCATAGCACCCGAGACACGCTCGCCGTGGACGAGGTCTACCTCTTGGAGGGCGCCCTTGGTTGAGTAATAGTATTCTTTGCCGGACTCGTCGAGGACGGAGCTGACGATGCGGCCCTCGGTCGTACCTCCGAAGATTAGGATCATAAGTTAGGCTTGGGGTAGTGGTTAGCTTAGGCGACTGCGAAGCTCGGTATAGAGCTCTTCGATGGAGCGGCCTAAGAGGGGATGAATAAACTCTGGAGCGATCTCACGAAGGGGCTCCAGTACGAATAGTCGCTCGGTGAGGAGCGGGTGGGGGAGGGTCAAGCGCTCACTCTCGAGGATGAGATCGTCATAGAAGAGTAGATCGATATCTATGGGGCGATCGTGGTAGTGCCCTGCCACGCTCTTGCGCTGACGACCGAGCTGTCGCTCGATCTCTTGGGTGCGGTCGAGTGCCTCCAGTGGAGAGAGCGACGTGGTGAGTACGAGCGCGGTATTGAGGAAGGGGTGGGGACTCTCGAAGCCCCACGGCTCCGTCTCGATGAATGTAGCGATGCCACCGACCGGCCCGATGAGGCGGTCGATGGCATCTATGGCTTGATGTAGGAGTGCTTCACGATCACCCTCGTTGCTACCGAGAGAGAGGTACAGCTGAGGCATGAGGCGCTTCCGTCAGATTAGTCGATGATGAGCATAGCGTCACCGTAGGCACCGAAGCGGTACTTCTCCTTGATAGCGATGGAGTAGGCGCGCATGGTCTCTTCGTAGCCCCCGAAGGCTGCGGTCATCATCAGCAGGATGGACTTCGACATGTGGAAGTTCGTCACCAGAGCATTGGGGACGTTGAAGTCGTAGGGGGGGAAGATGAAACTTGCTCGTCCAGCCGTCGAAGGCCTTGAGGTGGCGCTGCGTACCCGATGCCGTCTCCATAGCGCGGAGTACGGAGGTACCGACGGCGCAGATGTTTTGCCCTGCGGCGCTGGCAGCGTTGACGATGGTGCAGGCTTCTTCTGGGATGATCATCTGCTCGCTCTCCATCTTGTACTTGGTGAGGTCCTCGACGTCGATCTCGCGGTAGTTCCCCAGCCCGTTGTGTACGGTGATGAAGGCCTTACGGATATCCTTGATCTCCATACGAAGGAGGAGCTCTCGGCTGAAGTGGAAGCTGGCAGCAGGCCCTACGACAGCGCCTTCGTTCTTCGCGAAGAGTGACTGATAGCGCTGGGCATCTTCACTGTTGGGGCTGCGGTTCATGTACTTGGGCAGTGGCGTCTCACCCATGGCGTGCAGGAGCTCACGGAACTCCTCTTGCGAGCCGTCGAAGAGGAAGCGCAGCGTACGACCACGTGAGGTGGTGTTGTCGATGACTTCGGCTACGAGCTCATCGTTCTTCCCGAAGTAGAGCTTATTGCCGATACGGATCTTACGAGCGGGGTCGACGACGACATCCCAGAGCTTGAAAGCGGGGTTGAGTTCGCGCAGGAGGAAGACCTCGATCTGGGCGCCAGTCTTCTCCTTGTTGCCATACATACGGGCGGGGAAGACCTTCGTGTCGTTGAAGACGAAGACGTCATCCTTGCTGAAGTAGTCCAGGATGTCCTTGAAGTGGCGGTGCTCGATCTCACCCGTGGAGCGGTGCAGTACCATCAGGCGCGACTCGTCGCGGAAGGTGGCGGGCTTCTTGGCGATGAGCGATTTCGGGGATCTCGATCTCGAAGTGACTTAGCTTAGTATCCTTCATTGTCTATCTCGTAGGGTGCTATGGGTTGGAGGGTTCTGTTTCTTCTGTGGGGAGGGCGACGTACTCGCGGAGGAAGGCTTGGATATCCTCGACGCGGTAGCAGTCCTCGATGCGGTAGTCTCCGACACGGGTGCGACGGAGGTCGGTGAGGTGGCCACCCGAGCCGAGGGCTGTGCCGATGTCGCGAGCCAGTGCGCGGATGTAAGTGCCCTTGCTGCAGACCACACGGATCTGGATCTGAGGAAGGGCGTAGTCGAGCAGCTCGATCTCGTCGATGACGAGGGTCTTGGCCTTGAGCTCGAAGTCCCGTCCCTTGCGGGCTAAGTCGTAGGCACGGCGGCCATCGACCTTGACAGCTGAGAAGGCGGGAGGCACCTGCTCGATGGTGCCGATGAAGCCCTTGAGGGCCTCTTCGACGGCCTCGCGGGTGATATGCTCTGTGGGGAAGAAGGCGTCAGGGTGCAGTCTCCATGTCGAAGGTCGGGGTCGTCTGCCCGAGGCGAATGTCTGCGATATACTCCTTGCGTCCAGCCTGTAGCTCGTCGATACGCTTGGTATGCTTGCCGGTGCAGAGGATCATCACGCCAGTGGCGAGCGGGTCGAGTGTACCAGCATGCCCTACCTTGAGCTTCTTGATGCCGAGGTAGTGGCAGGCTTCGCAGCGGAACTTATTGACCAGGCTGAAGGAACTCCACGTCAGAGGCTTGTCGAGGGCAATCGTTGCCCCCGCGATGAGGTCCAGCTTCTCCATCTATTATCCGAGGGAGATGTTGGCTCCGAGGAGCAGTGCGATAGCTATACCGACCGATAGGATGATGCGGTAGTAACCGAAGGCGCGGAAGCCGTACTTCGTGACGAAGCTGATGAAGAACTTGATCGCCAGCAGTGCCACAAGGAAGGCTACGACATTCCCGATGAGGAGCGTCTGCCAGTTCTCTTCGAAGACACCCATGCCCAGCTCCTTGTATAGCTTGTAGCCCTTGAGTAGGGTGGCGCCAAACATCGTGGGGACGGCGAGGAAGAAGGAGAACTCAGCTGCCTGACGACGCGTCAAGCCCTGCTGCATCCCCCGAAGATCGTAGCCATCGAGCGTGAGACGCCAGGTACCATCGCCAGGCACTGGAAGAGCCCGATGATGAAGGCATTCTGTGTCGTCACCTTACGCTCGGTCTTGCTGGTGAAGATGTGGTCGAAAGTAGATCATCAAGATCCCCCGAGGAAGAGCATCGTGAGCACGACCCAGGTACTACCGAGGAGGTCATCGATGGTGTCGTTGAAGAGGGCACCGAGGATGGCAGCTGGGATACAGCCGATGATCATCAGACCATAGAGACGCCAGCCACCGAGGCTCGTCGTAGGGTCGGGCTTCAGCCCAAAGATGGGGAAGGGAAGGAAGCGACGGAAGTAGTAGACGACGACCGAGAGGATCGCGCCAAACTGGATCATCACCGTGAAGGCCTTCAGATAAGCTGTGCTCTCCATACCGAGGATACCCTCGGTGAGGATCATATGCCCAGTGGAGGAGACGGGGAGGAACTCCGTGAGCCCCTCGACGATGGCCAGGATGATGCTTTGTAAGATGGTCATTAGGCTTCCTCCTCCTCTTTCTTCTCTATGCCGCGATCGGCGGGCTTCACCAGGATGGCGTAGACCATGAGGCAGAAGCCGATGAGGCAGACGATGGGCGCCACGACGATGCGGCGGCTACTGAAGATCTCGGGGCTGAAGGCCGTAGGGTCTTCGCTCTGCCCGCCAGACATCAGGATGAAGCCTACGAGGATGAAGAGCGCCGAGAGCGCCATCAGGAGGTAATTCTTCTTGCTGTACAGCATGCTTTATACTATGTCGTATAGGGATGATAGGGATCGGGGAGGCTTAGATCAAGTGGATCTTACCCTCTTCCATGTGGATGTAGCGGCGGGTTGCACGCCACGAAGAGACGAAGCTGACGCATACTCCGACTAAGGGGATAGCGATGATGAGCCCGAGGAGGGGCGTGCGGGGGCAGAGGCTGAGGATGCGGTAGCCGAAGGCCTGCTCAGCGCCATAGAGGAGTCCGCCAAGGAGGGCAAGTGCCAGTAGCGCACCGATGAAGCCCTCGAGGACAGCACGACGGATGAAGGGACGGCCGATGAAGCCCGCCGTAGCACCGATGAGCGAGAGCGTGCGGATACGCATGCGCTGCGAGTAGATGACCAGCCCTGTGGCGGTCGTGATCTGCAGGAAGCTCACCAAGAGGTTGATACCGAGGAAGATCCAGAGGACGAAGCGGATAGTCTGGAGGTTGTTTGAGGCAGAGGCCCACTGGCTCTGCTGCTCCTCAAGACCTTCGGCATTCTTCAGCACGGGGTTAGTGGCGATGATCTTCTTCAGGCTATCGGGCTCGGTGTACTCGCTCTTGAGGTAGACCTTAGCCATGGGCTGTAGGGGATTGTAGCCGAGGATCTTCGTGGGGTCTTCGCCGAGGACATCCGTGAGGCTCTTAGCTGCGCTGTCGGCAGTGATGAGCTCGACGGAGCGGACGTAGGGTAGGGCACGAAGCTCGCTGAGTGTTGCCTCAGTGTTGGCTCCTGGCTCATCGGATAGCTCTACGGAGAAGGATATACGTTCGCGTACCTCCTTACTCAGTCCTTGCTCCAGGACATAGACGAGGCCGAGTGCCCCGAGCATAAAGAGGGTGAAAGTGATGCTTAGGAAGCTGAGGAGCCGTGCATAGCGCAGGGTCGAGGATTGTTTTGCTTTGGGCGCGCCCATATATATATCGGTATGTATTCTTTCGATGAGCTGTCAGGAGGACCCTTTACGTATGGGTACACCACGGACAATTTGCATGCAAAGATAGATATTCTCTGCATAAGGCTTCGCCTTGCGGAGGTAGAACTCTGTTTGATGCAGGATAAACTTGCCATCTTCCTGTATAAAAGCCATGAAGCCGTAGCGGAAAACCTTGGTCTATGTGCATAGTCCATAGATCTACGTACGTAGTCTGTAGGATTTACGTGCATAGATTTTAAATCCACGTACGTAGATAGATGATACGCTGTACTCCTTCGAGGAAATAGATCGTGAGGTGCATGAGAATAGCCCTGCCCCTTTTAACTTCCATATAGGCTCTCTCCCTCCCCCTGCCTCTCTCATGTACACACACTCTCTCTCTATATAATAATGCTTCTTGCTCTCTCCTTATTGGGCTGCATGCGGAGCCGCGATGAGTGGCGGTGATATCTACTGGTCCTATTTCTTACAAACTCAGTCCTGCCGAGTGCGCTCGGAGGAAGTGTCCCTCTGTAAGTTTATTCGAAGAGCAATAGTGATGAGAAAAGCAACGAAGAGCCCTGGTGGCTATTGTGTTTCCAGAGGTTAGGGGTGTGCATAATTGTTAGGGAGTAATCCTCATTGTAAAAAAAGTATTATCTTTGCAGCCTGATATGGGTCGTGTGCTGCCATAGAGGTAGCTTCCTTTAGGTGAGTTTGATTCGTGTCTAAAAAGTAAAGGTAGTGTACTCTTTTGTGGCTCATTTGTACGATGCCCAGTGTCCCTTTACTCGTTTTATTCATATAAATAAATAACTATTTTTTAACATTCGATGAAGAGAACTTACGAGCCTCCTGTTATGGAAGTCTGGATGATTGATCTGCAGAAGTCTGCTGATCTCTTGGTTTCCCTTTCACTCCAGGGGAATGTCTCAGACTTTGAGCCTGGTGATGATGAAGATCTAATTGTAGATGATTGGGGTGCATAGCTTAATGAGGAAATTTATGAAGAAACTAAATCTTTGGATTAGCGCAGTCTTTGTGCTATTGACCAGTGTGGCTTGTAGTCACGAATCGGATCTGGGCCAGATCCGACAGGACGAATCTCAAAAGAGTGGAATCAATTTTGAGCTTTCGGGCGTATTAGAGCCACAGTTTGGCGCTGACTTTAGCGATACGGAAACGTTTAAAGCTCTTGATGTCTATCAAAAGGGAACAGAGCATGATGCTCCTCTCTCTTTTTCTATTGACATCGAGAAGTATAAAGATGTGAAGATGCATCTGTTCCTTCGTAAAGTCGGAGGACAAGCGATCACAACGGTGTTTGCCCCTGTTAAGCTTGCAAAGAGCTCTGACGGAGGATATACGATGACGATCCAGGTAAAGAATTTGACTGCTCAAGGAGGTGAAAGTTTCGCTACCGGAGAGTGGTATGTAGCTGGTTTTTGGGGCGGTGGATCCCAAGAAGAGCAGGCTCTGGTAGAGAAAGATCGCCTCGCCCATAAGGTGGCGGTTGTGGCACCGATTAGCCCGAATCATATTGGGGATGCCGTCTCTATGGATATCCCTCTTGGGTTCTCTTGGACGCGACTTACTCAAGTCTCTGACAATGGTGCACTTCGCCTCGAGAACCGTAATCTTAAGATACGTCCAATGGGGGTATTGCTGTCTGTCATTTTGGAAAATCGAACGAAATATACTGCTGACATAGTGGCTCTAGACAAGGAGATGACTGGTATGTCTTCAGGTGGTCGCTTTGATTTCACGGGAGTGACGGATAACGATCTCCGACAAGGAGAGTTCCCCGCTTTTTCGTCCTGCTGTTACGGATAATACGAATAATGAATCTGTAAAGGTTTTTACCTGCGAAGCTTCAGATTCCTTCTGGAGCAAAAACCGATAAGCCTCTATACTTGTGGCTGATGCCTACGGCTTCTTCCCAAAGCCGGTCGCAGGGTCCTATGGATGTGACGTTCACCTTTATAAGTTCAGAGCGTACTACCACGGACAGTGATTTGGATCCCAGGGATCAGTTTAGTCAGAATGGTGTCGGGCACTTTAATGACCGCTATGTTATGGATCTATCATTTAAGAAGAGACCTGAAAATTCTGTCTATTTTATCAAGAAGCTTAAGGTGCAATCATCGTTGATGATTACAGAGTATTTCATCAATCGATATGATGTTAAATCGCCGACTGGTTGGCAGCACTACCTTCGTCATCCTCTGTTCTTCGGATTTGTGGAGTTGTATAACCCCAATCTGGATCCGGTCTCATTGGAGAACTATGCACTGGCTCGTATATCTAATCTACGTCGTTATATGGCGGACGGTAGATTGGGTAAAAACTACTCCTTCATGCATCCGTTTGGTCGTGAAAGATATAATGCATGGGAATCAGGCGGTTTCAATGGGGATCCTAAGGGTAGGGCTGACAGAAATGCAGACAATCTAACGTGGTCTCATAGAGCTTTGCTTATTTCCCTCCAGCTACAGGATGGACAGATTAGTAGCTTCCAGCCTAATAGCTTAGGTTTCAAAAGTAGCTTGGAGAATAATGGGAATGGTATAGTAAAGGAGCTTTATCCTGATCCTGCTAATGATAGTCGAACCGAACGAGTGCGCTTCCTTAAGGGAGGGCTTACATCTGGGAAGGCAATGCTTTCTGGGGGTAAGACGATGCTGTTACTCGGGAATGCTTTCCTTGAATCAGGTGATCCATCGGATATACCATACTATTGGTATCAAGATCGTTATGGGAATAGTGGTAATTATATTCCCGAGTATAAACTTGCGGCAGCTGACTGGAATCGAATCAAGAATTCCGATGAATGTGAGATAATCGTCGCTTTGGATAACTACACGGATAAGAATGAGTATACTCATAGTAAGGGTGCCGGAGTGATGAACCTGAACTATAGCGATGCTCTCTTCCTCGTGCAGAAGCATTCAAAAGATGGCAGTCGTAGAAGGATTGTGGATGCAACAAGCTCCAATCCGTTTGCTCGAGTTAATAACTGGACTGATTTTGTGCGTTATGTGACTTTGACTACGGATGATCCCAATAACTCTGGTGCTCCACACTTCAGAGTGCGCACTGTAGCTCAGCATATGCCTGAATTCTTAAACTTTTCTTACCAACAGTGGTATGCAGAGAAGTTTACAGGTACCATCCCAAGTAAAGCTTCTCCTGGGCACCGAAGTGCTAAGGACTTCTAAGGGGTCTCTCTGATATTTGTTATCTCTATCTCTGGTATAGAGCTTAGCTTTATCAGTAAGGAACATAAGGGAGGCGACTTACTCTTAAGTGGGTAAGTCGCCTCCCTATTTATTAATTAGCCATCGGGGCTGTCCCCATCTGCGCTCACTCGCCCATGCGTATGTTGGGATTAAGCAGTCTTGCGATCTCTGTATTGTCTTTTCTTGAGGATGCTGCCATATTCACAACGATTATCGTGTAGAGCATCTCAAGCTAATTCGTAATCTTGCCCTCTGAATTTCGGCTCGATTGGAGATACTCTTTTGGGGTAAAGAATGTTGCTACATGGATGTCAATAATTCGATATACTGTAGGGAGTTGCGAGCATTTTTATTAGAAAGTTCAGGGGCTTCGGTGAGCGAAAACAATGATATTCACTATCTTTACACCTTGCAGATATTATATACATAGCATAAGTATTGACAACGATGAATAAGACCTCCCTCCCTTCCCCCTGCTACATCCTCGAGGAAGACCTGCTTCGGCGGAACCTTACCCTCATCCGCGACGTAGCTCAGCGGGCGGGTGTGGAGATCATCTTGGCTTTCAAGGCCTATGCGCTCTGGAAGACCTTCCCGATTATCCGCGAGTACGTCCCTCATAGTACGGCAAGCTCTATCTACGAAGCCCAGCTGGCCTACGAGGAGATGGGCGCTAAGGCACATACCTTCAGCCCAGCCTACACTCGTGAGGAGTTCCCCACCATCCTTCGCTACAGCTCGCATGTGACCTTCAATTCGCTGAGTCAGATCGAGCAGATGCGCCCTCTGATGCCGACCGATGGGAGCGTGTCCTTCGGGCTGCGTGTCAACCCCGAGTACTCGGCGGTGGAGACCGACCTGTATAATCCCTGTGCTCCAGGCTCCCGCTTCGGTGTGCCTGCTGCGGAGCTCCCCGAGCTCCCCGAGGGTATCGAGGGCTTCCACTTCCACTCGCTCTGTGAGGGGACGTCGGAGGATCTGGAGAAGACGCTGGAGATCATCGAGAAGAACTTCGGACACTTCCTCCCTCGCCTCAAGTGGCTCAATATGGGCGGTGGCCATCTGATGACCCGTCGTGACTACGATGTCGAGCATCTGGTCAGCGTACTGCGCGCCTTCGGTGAGCGCCACCCCCATCTGCACCTCATCCTCGAGCCAGGTAGTGCCTTTGGCTGGCAGACGGGGTACCTCACCTCCTCGGTGGTAGATGTCGTGGAGCACCACGGGATCCGCACGGCGATCGTCGATGTGTCCTTCACCTGCCACATGCCTGACTGCCTCGAGATGCCCTACAAGCCCGCTATCCGTGGCGCTCGCACGATGGACGAATATCGCCCCGAGGCGCACAGCTACCGTATCGGCGGGAATAGCTGCCTGAGTGGTGACTTCATCGGCTACTGGGAGTTCGACAAGCCCCTCGAGGTCGGTGATGAAGTGATCTTTGAGGATATGCTTCACTACACGACGGTGAAGACGACGATGTTCAACGGTATCTCCCATCCCAGCATCGCCCTGCGTCGCTGTGACGGCACGATCGAGATGCTGCGTGAGTACACGTATCAAGACTATAAGAGCCGCATGGACTAAGTCCGTATGCGGTACTAAGAAACTACATAGAGAATCATGGGACTATTCGGACTCTTCTCTAAGAAGAAAAAAGAGACGCTTGACGAAGGGCTCTCTAAGACAAAGGAGAATGTCTTCTCCAAGCTCGCACGTGCTGTCGCTGGGCGTAGCACCGTCGATGACTCCGTGCTCGATGAGCTGGAGGACGTCCTGGTCACCAGCGACGTCGGCGTAGAGACGACCCTGAAGATCATCCGCCGTATCGAGGAGCGTGTAGCACGTGACAAGTATGTCTCCACCTCGGAGCTTACGGGTATCCTGCGCAGCGAGATCGCTTCGCTCCTCACAGAGAACGGCTCCACCGACGGCGAGAGCTTCGCCCTGCCCGCAGGTAAGAAGCCCTATGTCATCATGGTCGTTGGGGTCAATGGCGTGGGGAAGACCACGACCATCGGTAAGCTCGCCTATCAGTTCAAGCAACAGGGCTACTCGGTGATGCTCGGCGCAGGGGATACCTTCCGTGCCGCCGCTATTGAGCAGCTCGATATCTGGGCCAAGCGCGTCGATGTACCCATCATCCGTCAGCACATGTCGGCTGATCCCGCTTCGGTCGCCTTCGATACGCTGAGTGCCGCAGTGAAGGCCGGTACAGATGTCGTGATCATCGACACCGCAGGCCGTCTGCACAACAAGGTCGGGCTGATGAATGAGCTGACCAAGATCCGTCGCGTGATGCAGAAGGTCGTACCTGATGCTCCCGATGAAGTACTCCTCGTACTTGACGGCTCGACGGGTCAGAACGCCTTCGAGCAGGCCAAGCAGTTCACCGCTGCTACCGAGGTCAATGCGCTGGCGATCACCAAGCTCGATGGCACGGCCAAGGGCGGTGTGGTCATCGGTATCTCTGACCAGTTTAAGATCCCCGTGAAGTATATCGGGCTGGGGGAAGGTATAGAAGACCTCCAGCTCTTCAGAAAGAAAGAATTTGTTGACTCCCTATTCGGAGAATGAGAAAGAACCAAGTAGATGTAATTACCCTGGGGTGCTCCAAGAATCTCGTCGACTCTGAGCAGCTCATCCGCCAGTTCCTGGCAAACGGCTATGTCGTGCACCACAACTCTGGTGCCGTCAATGGCGAGATCGTCGTACTCAACACCTGTGGCTTCATCGGTGATGCGCAGGAGGAGTCTATCAATATGATCTTGAAGATGGTCGAGGCCAAGAAGACGGGCCGTATCGGGCAGGTCTATGTCATGGGCTGTCTGACGGAGCGCTTTATGGATGAGCTCAAGGCTGAGATCCCCGAGGTGGACGGCTACTATGGGAAGTTCAACTGGAAGAACCTCCTGACGGACTTAGGTAAGGCTTACCACAATGATCCGCTCGGGGGCAACCGTAGTATCACGACGCCCGCGCACTACGCTTATATGAAGATCTCCGAGGGCTGCAATCGTAGCTGCTCGTACTGCGCCATCCCCATCATCACGGGCAAGCATAAGTCTCGTCCGATGGAGGACCTCGTCACAGAGGCCCAGTCGCTCGTGGCTTCGGGTGTCAAGGAGATCCAGCTCATCGCTCAGGACCTGACCTTCTACGGGCTCGATATCTATAAGAAGAATAGCCTTGCCGAGCTCCTACAGCGTCTCTCCGACGTCGAGGGACTGGAGTGGCTTCGCCTGCACTATGCCTATCCCGCGGACTTCCCCCGTGAGATCCTCACCGTGATGCGTGAGCGTGAGAATATCTGCAACTACCTTGATATCGCCCTGCAGCATATCAGCGATCCCGATGCTCCGTGCTATGCGTCGCCGTGTGACGAAGGCTGAGACCTATGACCTCCTGCGCTATATGCGTGAGGAAGTGCCAGGGATCCACCTGCGTACGACCCTTATGACGGGCCACCCAGGGGAGACAGAGCAGGACTTCGAGGAGCTCCTGCAGTTCGTCCGTGATATCCGCTTCGATCGTATGGGTGCCTTCGTCTACTCGCATGAGATGGGGACCCTATGCCCACGAGACCTACGCTGATGATATCCCTCTTGAGGTGAAGCAGGAGCGTATGGACCGCCTAATGTCGACTCAGGAAGAGATCGCAGCAGAGCTGAATGTGGCGAAGATCGGCTGCACCTTCAAGACGCTTATCGACCGCAATGAAGAGGAGTACTTCGTCGGTCGTACCGAATATGATTCACCCGAGGTAGACCAAGAGGTCCTGATCTCGAAGCAGGATGCTCCCGACCTTCAGGTGGGGAACTTCTACCCAGTGGAGATCACCTCGGCAGATACCTTTGACCTATACGGCCAGCTGGCTCAGTAAGAGATGCTACAGGAGGAACTTTGGTACGTACGCCTGGCTGAGCTCGCCGCTGTGCAGCTGGAGACTTCGCAGCAGCTCTGGCGCGCCCTCTGCCAGCAGGTAGAGCAGCGCCTCTTGTCGGGGCTGTCGCTGACCTTCCCCGAGGTCGGGGAGTGGAAGCTCGAGGAGCATAGAGAGTATGTCGCCCGTACAGCTGACGGTAAGCAGTGGCTCATCCCGCCACGCTTGACGCTTGGGCTACGTCCTGTCGAGGACCGTGGCGTGACCAGCCTCTCCATCGACCTCCTACGTGATGCCCTCGCGGAGGCTACCCATGTGTCGGCCGAGCAGGTCGCTACGTGGCTCCGTGCTATCCCCACGCTCTGGCGAGCGCTCTATGATGAGGGCATTCAGATCGTCTGGGCAGGCCTCGGGAGCTTTACGCCGATCACGGCGGAGTCTGGCGAGCGGAGTGGCTATCGCTTCCTCCCATCCGAGGCGCTCTGTGCGGCGCTGAATAAACCCTTCAGTATGTTTGCACCCGTAGAGGTCGCCCCGTCTTCTTCGAGCCCTGATCTGGAGCTTCGTGAGATCGACCAGCTGGATCAGCTGACGAAGGTCGAGCCTATCGAGGTGCTCTTTGCCTCTCGTGAGCCTATTCAGGAGGAGGTAGTTACACCTCCTGTAGTCGAGGAGGTGGTAGAGCCCGTAGTGACAGAAGAGCTGCAGCAGCCCGAGTCACCAGCAACTGTCGTAGAGGAAGAAATCCTCCCAGCTCCAGCAGATAAAGCTCCTATTAAAGCTCCTATTGAAGCGCCTCAGCCCGCTCCTTCTATAGCAGTGACGGCGCCCGTAGAGGAAGATCCTTTCATTGACCAAGAGGCTCATCCCCGCATGCTGGTATGGGTATTCGTAGCACTGGGTATAGCGATGGCTTTCTGTCTCTTTATCTATCTCCTCTCTATACAGCCCGAGCTGGAGATGAAGGATAAGGCTTCCGCTGCGGTGGAGGCTGTACAGCCCAGTCCAGCTGCAGCCGTACCCGCTGTACCCGCACAGACCCTTGACGAGACTGACACCCTACAGACGACTTCTATCGCGACTCAAGAGGAGGCTACCTCATCCGTAGCACCTTCTGAAGCTGTTGTTTCGACCGCCTCTTCACAGGCTGAGACCATCGAGCGTGTGCGCCTTCGTCCAGGGGATCGCCTCTCCCGCTTGGCACTGAAAAAGTATGGGAATAAGGCCTTCTGGGTCTACATCTACGAGGAGAATAGAGCCCAGCTCAAGGACCCCGATAATATCCCTGTAGGAGCGGTCATAACGCTGCCCGCAGCCTCTAAGTATCAGATAAATGCAGGAGATACGAATTCAATCAACCGGGCGTTGGTACTACAGCGCTCTTTACATCGGTAGATGAGGCGTATCGCATAGCATATTTTAGATAGACAGATAAACGTAATAGAACCATATGGAATCCGTAGACATCCGCGCACTCACCGCCGAGATTGAGCGCCGTAGCCACCTTATTGAATCCCTGCGTACAGGTATGCATCAGGCGATCGTGGGACAGAGCCACCTGATCGACTCGCTGCTCATCGGCCTCCTCTCTGGGGGGCATATCCTCCTCGAAGGGCTCCCGGGGCTGGCCAAGACCTTGGCGATCAAGACGCTCTCGCAGCTTATCAGCGCTGACTACAAGCGTATTCAGTTCACTCCAGACCTCCTGCCTGCTGACGTCGTGGGTACCCTGATGTACAGCCAGAAGCAAGAGGACTTCTCTGTGAAGAAGGGACCTATCTTCTCTAACTTCATCCTCGCGGACGAAATCAACCGTGCCCCAGCTAAGGTGCAGAGCGCCCTGCTCGAGGCCATGCAGGAGCATCAGGTGACCATCGGTGATGAGACCTTCAAGCTCCCCAATCCCTTCCTCGTCATGGCGACGCAGAACCCCATCGAGCAGGAGGGTACTTACCCCCTCCCCGAAGCTCAGGTAGACCGCTTTATGCTCAAGGTCCTGATCTCTTACCCTAAGAAGGAGGAAGAGGCTCAGATCATCCGCCAGCAGATTCGCCCCGAGAGCCAGCAGATCCGCCCCGTCGTCAGCATCGCTGATATCCTGGAGCTGCGTCGTCTGGCAGCCGAGGTCTACATCGATGAGAAGATCGAGCGCTACATCGTAGATATCGTCTTCGCTACTCGTCAGCCCGCTGACTATGGGCTGGAGAACTTCAAGTCATTCATCTCCTTCGGTGCTTCACCACGTGCTTCGATCAATCTGGCACTGGCTGCCCGCTCCTATGCTCTCATGAAGAGCCGTGGCTACGTCATCCCCGAAGATGTACGTGCCGTGTGCTATGATGTGCTGCGCCACCGTATCGGGCTCTCCTATGAGGCCGAAGCCCAGGATCTCACCTCTGATGAACTCATCAAGGAGATCCTGAATCGTGTCGAGGTACCTTAGTCGGCAGTGAGTGGGGCTTCCCTCTTGGACGAAGCTCCATAGCCGATGTGCTCTATACCATAAATATGGTGGTGTAGGGGAGTGACGAACTTAGCACGATAAGTAGCATGATGAAATCCAAACTTCAGCCCTCCGACCTCCTACGCAAGGTACGCCGCATCGAGATTAAGGCCCGTGGCCTCTCGGAGCAGGTCTTTGCGGGGCAGTACCAGTCCGCCTTCCGTGGACGAGGTATGGCCTTTAGCGAGGTCCGTGGCTATCAGATAGGCGATGACGTGCGTGACCTGGACTGGAATGTCACGGCACGCTATGCTCACCCCTTCGTCAAGGTCTTTGAGGAGGAACGCGAGCTGACCGTTATGCTCCTGGTCGATATGACGGGGAGTACGGACTTTGGTACCCGCGTCGAGACCAAGCGCGAGCTCAATGCCGAGATCGCAGCGACCCTGGCCTTCTCCGCGATACAGAATAATGACAAGGTCGGTGCGATCTTCTTCACCGACCAAGTCGAACTCTTCATCCCTGCGAGAAGTGGGCGCAAGCACATCCTCTATTTGATACGTGAGCTCTTGAGCTTCGAGCCGCAGCGTCGTGCTACGGACCTCAATGTGCCTCTGAAGTATCTCAATCAGCTTATCAAGCGCCGCTGTACGGCCTTCCTCATCTCCGACTTCTATCACTGGGGCGAGGACTATCGTCAGACGCTCTCCCTCACAGCTCGCCGCCACGACCTCGTGGCTATCCGTACCTACGACGAAGGGGCTCTGGAGCTCCCACGTATGGGGCTCCTCCGCCTCTACGATGCGGAGACGGGGCAGGAGCGCTGGGTCGATACCTCTTCGCGTCGAGTGGCTCGTATCTATGCCGAGCGTGTGCGTGAGCAGGAAGAGACCTTCCGCAACCATTGCCTTCGCTCGGGAGTCGACCACATTGAGGTCGCTACCGACGGGGACTATGTGCCTGAGCTGATCAAACTATTTGGACGTAGATCCTAACCCAACCATGCAGAGACTACGGTATCTATATATCCTCGTACTGGCTCTCCTCGGGCTCGGTGGGCAGGCGTCGGCACAGCGAGTGTCGATCCAGACCCACCTCGACCGCTCCGAGATCCGTATCGGGGAGCGTGCGGCCATCGAGATGACTATCCGCACGGATAACCTCGCTGCCACACGCTTCCACCTCGTCGAGGACTCGACGGGGACGGAACGCTTCCGCATTTTGGAGTTCGGCGCACTCGATACGATCAATGTCGGTGGGACGATCCAGGAGATCAAGGCACGAATGATCATCACTTCCTTTGACTCGACACTCATCACGATTCCCCCGATCGTAGTTGAGACGCCCTCGGGGAGTGCTGTCTCCAAGCCCCTTGCCCTCAACGTTATCTCGCCCGAGGTTGACCTCGAGCATCCCGATCGCTTCAAACCTATCCAAGATCCGTGGGACGAACCCTACACGCTGTGGGATATCCTTGTGATCATCTGGACGAGCTGGATCACCTACGTGGTGATCTTCATCGCCCTCGTCCTCCTCTTCATCTACGAGTATAAGCGTAGAGCAGAGTATATGAAGGAGCCCGAGCCTATCTACCAGCCTCCGACGACTGCCTTCGAGATCTTCCTGCGCCGAGTGGGGGGCCTCAAGGGACTGCGCCTCGAGGATCAGCAAGACTTCAAGAACTACTACTCCGAGCTTACCGGGGCACTGCGCTCTTACCTCGGAGACGTCCTGCACTTCGATGCACTGGAGAAGACGTCCAGCGAGTTGCTTGATGAGCTGCAGGGCTATCCCTTGAGTAGCGACTACCGTCGCACGATCGAGGGCCTCTTCAGAGAGGCAGACTTTGTGAAGTTCGCTAAGAGCCTCCCGCTTCGTAGTGAGGCTGAGCAGGTGACTCGCTCTATCGAGGAGCAGACAAAGGCCTTCCACTTAGCATGGCTTGAAGAGCAGGCTAAGCAAGAAGCCGAGAGAAAGGAGGTGGCCGAATGACCTTCCTTCATCCTCAGCTGCTGTGGCTCTTGCTTCTGCTCCCAGCACTCCTCATCATCTATATCGTATGGCGTCGGCGTCAGCAGGCCTCGCTCCGTGTGCCTTCGCTTCTCTTCATTAGCGGTGTACGTGGCGGCCTTCGTGTCTACCTGCGTCACGTGCTCTTTGCCCTGCGTCTCCTTGCCTTGGGCTTGATCATCGTAGCCTTGGCACGCCCTCAGAGCTCCTCTTCATGGAGTGAGGATCGTGTCGAGGGTATCGACATCATGCTCACCATGGACATCTCGACGAGTATGCTGGCGATGGACTTCCAGCCCAACCGCGTCGAGGCTGCCAAGGAGGTCGCTATGCGCTTCATCGCCAATCGCCCGAATGATAATATCGGTCTCGTCGTCTTCGCTGGTGAGAGCTTCACGGCTTGTCCGCTGACGCAAGACCACGCGACCCTCATTAATCGTCTTCGGGAGATGACGACGGGTATCATCGCTGACCAGACGGCTATCGGCTCGGGGCTTGCCACGGCTATCAGTCGCCTCAAGGACAGTAAGACCAAGAGTAAGGTCATCATCCTGCTGACGGATGGTGCCAATAATACGGGGAATATCTCCCCGAAGATGGCGGCTGATCTGGCGAAGACCTTCGGCATATCGATCTACACGATCGGCGTAGGCTCGGGGGCTGGTGAGGCACCCTATCCCATACAGACCCCGCTCGGTACGGTCGTGCGCAATATGCCTGTCGACCTCGATGAGCCCACGATGCAGCAGATCGCTGACGTCTCTGGCGGAGCTTACTTCCGTGCTACGGACAATGAGTCGCTCGCTGCGATCTACAAGAAGATCGACCAGCTGGAGAAGACTAAGCTCTCGACGCGGAACTATCATACGACCTACGAGGAGTTCTTCATCTTCGTCCTCGCCGCAGCATTCCTCCTTCTCCTGGAGTACCTCCTGCGCTCGACGATCCTACGCACCAATCCGTAAGACGATGAATATCCATTTCCATTCACCCGAATACCTCTACCTGCTCTTTGCGCTCCTGCCGCTCTTGGCTCTCTCGCTCTTCGCCTACTGGCGACGTCGTCAGATGCTCAAGCGCTTTGCCGACAAGGAGCTGGGGCAAGCCCTTGCACCTCTGGCTTCGGGGAAGAAGTACGTATTACGTGACCTCTTGCTCCTCATAGCGGGGGCACTCATGATCATCGTCTTGGCTCGTCCTCAGCTGGCGGGTAGTAGTGACCAGGGGACCGACGATAAGGGTATCGAAGCGATGATCTGCCTCGATATCTCAAACTCCATGCTTTGTCAGGACGTCGCTCCCAGCCGACTGGACTTTGCTAAGCGCTCGATCTCCCGCCTCTTGGAGAATATGCGCTCGGACCGTGTGGGGCTGATCGTCTTTGCGGGAAGTGCCTTTGTTCAGCTCCCGATCACTACGGACATCGCTACGGCTCAGGACTTCCTCTCCGATATTTCGCCCGATATGCTCTCGGACCAAGGGACGGCTATTGGTCAAGCTATCATGCTCGCTCGTCAGTCCTTCTCCGACCGCAAGGATCTGGGGAAAGCGATCATCGTCCTGACGGATGGTGAGGACTTCGAGGACAATGCCACCGAGGCTGCGAAGGATGCTGCGAAGGCTGGTATCCATATCAATGTTGTAGGTATTGGTACCGACAAGGGCGGCCCTATCCCTACATCGGAGGGTAACCTCACCGATGACTCGGGGAATATGGTCGTCACCCGCTTCAATCCCGAGATGTGTCAGCAGATCGCCGACGCTGGTGCGGGTATCTTCGTCTCCTCGACCTCACAGTCTACCGTCGTCAAGGAGGTAGAGAAGCAGCTGGAGGAGCTCCCTCGTGCTTCGATCACCTCACGATCGGGTAATGGTGCCGCAGAGGCCTTCGAGCCTTGGCTCTGGGCAGCGCTGGTGCTGCTCGTCGTTGAGTTCTTCATCATGGGGACGCAAGAATAAGTTCCTCATCCGTCATAATATCTTCGGTCATGAGAAGTAAGATTGCCATCCTCTATCTTGTCCTCTTTGCGCTGGGCGGCTCTTCGCTCTATGCTCAGGGGATCAAGTCCTATATACGCCGCGCCAATAAGCTCTATCAAGCCAAGGACTATGCGGGAGCTACGCAGGAGTACCGTCGTGCCTTGCTCCGTGACAGCCTCTCAGGGAAGGCGAACTTCGGTATATCAGCAGCTGCCTACGGGCAGGGACGCTATGACGAAGCTAAGGACTATCTGGAGCGTGCTGCCCAAGATCCGCGTCTCACGCCACGGCAGCAGGCTGGTGTCCTGCACAACCTCGGAAATGTGGCGATGCAGAAGAAGGACTATCAGAGTGCCGTCCAGTCCTATGAGGAAGCCCTGATCCGCAATCCCGAGGACGACAATACGCGCTACAACCTTGCCCTGGCGCAGAAGCTCCTGCAGCAGCAGAACAAGAATAATAAGTCGCAGAGCCAGCAGGGCCAAGATCAGAATAAGGATAAGGACAAGGATAAGCAGAAGCAAGATCCCAAGCAGGACCAGCAGAAGGATCAGAATAAGCCTGACCAGAAGCCCCAGCAGGGGAAGGATAAGCAGGGCCAGCCCAATGAGCAGCGCTCCGGCGAGCTCTCGAAGGAGCAGGCTGAGCAGATCCTCCGCTCCTTCCGCACCGATGACGATAAGACGCGTCGTCGTGTAGAGCAGGAGCAGCGTCAGCAGCAGAATAGTAGTAATAAGAATAAGAAGAGATGGTAATCTCGATGAAGTCAGTAGCCTTCGTAGGGCGCAGCCTTGCCCTATTCCTCTGCCTCCTCCTCTCTCCGCTTGGTCTTAGGGCTCAGGTGGTACGTGTCGAGGTGCCGCAGACTGTAGTCCAGGGAGCATCGTTCCAGCTCAGCTATACTTACTCGGGTAGTGAGGACTTCGAGCGTGTCACGGAGCCTAAGGTCGCAGGCCTGCAGGTCCTCTATGGCCCCGCTCGCCAGCAGATGAGTAGCTTCCAGAGTGTCAATGGACGCAATAGCTCGACCTCCTCGGTGAGCCTCACCTATACCTCATGGCAGAGCGTCCGGGGAGCATCACGATCCCAGCGGCTACGGCTACCATCGGAGGTAAGCGTGTCAATGTCCATGGTGCTACGGTGCGCGTCCTCCCTCCCGATAAGAATGCTCCAGCAGGTCGCTCTCAGTCTGGTGGGGCTACTACTACGGGTAGCTACTTCTTCCGCGCTCTCCCTGGGGCTACCGTTGTCTATGAGAAGCAGGCCTTCCCCATACGCTACAAGCTCTATGCGACGACGGAGTTTGATATCAACTCCTTCGAAGCTCCCCAATATGATGGCTTCCTCTCCGAGAAGCAAGCCGATGATGGTCGTCGTCAGCTCCAGCTTGAGACCTACCAAGGGCGCAACTACCGTACGGTAGATATCCTTAGTGAGGTGCTCTTCCCTCAGCGAAGTGGTACGCTCACCATCCCCTCATCTAAGATCGGTATCCGTGTCCCTGTGCCTCAGGCCAGTGACGATCCCTTTTTTGGCTCGGCGGTACTCGCTGACCGCACCGTGGAGTCAGCACCTGTGACCATTCAGGTACGCCCCCTCCCCACGGAGGGGCAGCCCAAGGACTTCTCTGGTGCTGTCGGCTCCTTCCGTATGCGTGCCGAGCTGCTCACGAAGACCCCCAAGACGAATGAATCGGTGACGATTCGCCTGACTCTTGAGGGTACGGGCAACCTCAAGCAGGTCATCAGCCCCGCGATAGCCTTCCCTCAGGACTTCGAGGTCTATGACCCGAAGGAGACCTATGAGGAGAAGGTCTCCGCTACCGAGGTCTATGGCAAAGAAGATCATCGAATACTTCGCCATCCCTCGTCGTACGGGCTCGGTGACGATCCCTGCACTGACCTTCTCATACTTCGACCCGAAGCTGGGACGCTATGAGACGCTCCGCTCGCAGACCTTCTCGCTGAATGTGGCTCAAGGCCCTGAGACTGCGTCGGATGACCGAGGTAGCCTACGTCAGCAGGAGCAGCTCCTGCGTCAGCTCCATGATACCGAAGGGGTCTCCTCTCCTAAGGGTCTTCGCTGGGCGACGAGCTGGAGCTATCTTCTGCTCTTCCCCCTCATCGCACTCTTCGGCTTCATCGCCTATCTCGTCATCGCTCACCAGCGTGGTCTGCGAGCCGATAGTCTTGGCTATAGGGCCTCGCGTGCCAGCTCAGTGGCTACTAAGCGCCTGCGCACGGCTCATAAGCTCCTCAAGGCGGGTAAGCGTGATGCCTTCTACGAAGAGGCACTACGTGCACTCTGGGGCTATCTCGGAGATAAGCTCCGTCTGCCTGTCTCGGAGCTAAGCCGTAGCTCGGTCTCTGAGATCCTGCGCACTCGTGGGCTAGATGAGGAGACGATCACGCGCCTCACACAGGTCATCGATGAAGTAGAGTTCGCCCGCTATGCCCCCGCTAAGGAAGGGGATATGCAGGCTCTGTATGATACAGCTGCTGAGGTCATCGGCGCTATCGATAGTCACAAGCTTTAGCCCCCTTACTATGCGTACGATATTTCTTTCCCTACTTTGCTTGATCTCGACGCTCCACCTCGGGGCTACCGAGAAGGCGGAGATCTCTGTCGATAGTCTCTTCGCAGCGGGGCGCTACCGTGAGGCAGCTGCCGCTCTTGAGGTGGAAATCAAGACCTCTGGCGAAAGCTCCACACGCTATGCCAATCTCGGTAACTGCTACTATCTACTGGGTGACCTCGGGCATGCTGTGCTGAGCTATGAGCGTGCTACGCTCTTGGATCCCCGTGATAAGGCGATTGCTGATGCGCGTGCTGTCCTCATCAAGAAGACCGTAGATAAGCTCCCCGATGCGGAGAGCTGGTTCACACTGACAGGGGCTAAGGTCGCCTATGCCCTGCCACTCACCGCGCTCCTCCCGCTTGCCCTTGTGCTCTTTGCCCTGGCTATCAGCTCTTGCGTAGCCTTTGCTCTGGGGCGCACACGCCGTGGTAAAGCGTATCGCCTTCTATACGGCGCTGGGGAGCTTCGTCCTGACGGCCTTTGTTGGGGCGCTGATCCTGCACTGGGTTTATGCCGAGCGCTCGGCTCGAGAGAAGGCTGTCATCACGCAGCCCGAGGTGAATGTCTACTCCTCACCCAGTGGGAAGGGGCACGGTCAAGACCCAGCTGCATGAGGGTACGCGCCTTCGTCTGGTCGGTAAGTCCGTAGGCGAATACCAGCAGTTCTCACTGGGCGATGGTACGGAGGGCTGGATCGCCTCGAGTGCCATCGAGCCTATTGTAGCTCCCAAGTAAATACTCCTATGACGCCTCCCTTCCTGCCGGGCGAGGTCGCCCTACTGCGCGCTATCAATGGAGCGCATTCGCCCTTCTGGGATGCAGCGATGTTCCTCATCTCCAACGTAGGGGCGTGGACCTTCCCTGCGATAGCCCTCCTGATCTTCCTCTTCTATCGCCGTCCGAAGAGCGAGGCTATCCTCCTTCTGCTGATGGTGGGGCTGTGTGTGGCGGTGGGAGATGTCCTAAGCTCGACGCTGGCGAAGCCCTTCTTTGAGCGTCTGCGTCCCACGCATACGCCTTGGCTGCAGGAGAGCCTGCACTATGTCTATGGCTACCACGGGAAGCTCTATGGCTTCTTCTCTGGGCACTCGGCGAACTATACCGCGGTGGCTACCCTTCCTCTGCTTGACTTTCAGAGACCGACGCTTCACGGTGGTACTCTCGCTTCTGGTCGCCTGGGTCGTCTACAGCCGTATGTATATCGGAGCGCACTTCCTCTCCGACTGCCTTGTGGGTATCCTCGTAGGCCTTGCCTCGGGCTATGGTGTCTATCGTCTGTACCTCTACATCCGAGGGCGAGTCCTCGCCACGGGCTACCGTGCCCCGCAGGAGATCTATCACGATGGGATGCTTGCGCTGGTCTGTGCGCTCTGGGTCTCTATCCCCGTCACGCTGATGATGGCAGTGCAAGTCACGCGTATCCTACGTATGGTCGGAGCGTTGTAGCTCACGCCTTCCTATACCTTATATACAGCACCGCCCCATGATGCCATCTGCATCATGGGGCGGTGCTGTATATGCAAGGGGGTGGGGCTTATAGCTTACGGATGAGGCTCAGCCCGTCACGTAGGGGGAGGATGAGGTTCTCGACACGGGGGATCGCGCTGCACGTGGTCGTTGAAGGCGAGGATCGTCTGCGTCTGCTGGTCGGTGGGAGTTGGCTCCTCGATGACCTTGCCATCCCAGAGGGTATTGTCTGCTAAGATAAGGGCGCCCGAGGGGAGGTGGGGGAGGATGAGCTCATAGTAATCGATGTACTCGCGCTTATTGGCGTCGATATACACGAGGTCGAAGCTATGCTTCTCTAAGAGCTCGGGGAGGATGGTGAGCGCATCTCCGAGGTAGAGGTGCACGCGGTGGGCGTAGGGCGTATCGTCGAGGAACTCGTGGATGAAGTCCTCCATCTCATCATCTGACTCGATGGTATGGACCTCGCCTCCTTCGCCGAGAGCCTCGGCCAGGCAGTGCGCAGCATAGCCTGTGAAGGTGCCAAGCTCAAGGACTTTTTGGGCTCTCGAGATACGGCAGAGCATCTGAAGAAGGCTGCCCTGCAGGTGCCCAGAGAGCATACGAGCACGCAGGAGACGCACATGAGCCTCTCTCCAAAGTCGCTGGCGGTAGGGACTCTCAGGGGTCGTGTGACTTAGGATGTACTCCTCGAGTCGCTCGCTATCGATGCTCATTCGCTGACGGCTGTTTATGGCTCAGGCATCCCGAGGATCTCGCGGATACGGCTGGCTACCTGCTCCATCTGCCACATAGGTGTGGAGGTCGCCCCACAGATACCGATACTCTGTGGTAGGGGCTGGAGCATCTCGGGTTGGATCTCATCGGGAGAGGAGACGAAGATACTTCGCTCGTTGCCCTTCTGGCAGTAGCTGAAGAGCACCTTGCCGTTGGAGCTCTTGCCCCCTGCGACGAAGAACGTCAGCTCATGCTGGGAGGAGAACTCCTGGATGTGGGGCATGCGGTTGGACACCTGACGACAGATCGAGTCCTGGAAGTCAAAGCGGGCATCACCGATCATGCGGCTACGGAGCGTGTCGATAAGCTCATGGAAGCCCGTCAGTGACTGGGTCGTCTGTGAGAAGAGTGCGATGGGGCGGGTGAAGTCAATCTGCTCGATATCCTCGGGGCTCTGCACGATGATGGCCTTCCCATCGGTCTGACCGACGAGACCATTGACCTCGGCATGGCCCTTCTTCCCATAGATCACGATCTGACCACCCACGGGATCCAGCTCGGCGAACTTACGACGAACCTTCTTCTGCAGGGCGAGCACGACGGGGCAAGTAGCATCGACGAGCTCGATGTTGCGCTCACGAGCGAGCTGATAGATGGCGGGTGCTTCCCCGTGGGCACGGAAGAGCACGCGCTTTCCCTCGAGCTTCTTGAAGGCCTCGTAGTCGATCGTCTGCATGCCCTTGGCCTGCAGGCGGTCTACCTCTTGGTTGTTGTGTACGATGTCGCCGAGGCAGTAGAGCTCTTTGTCATCCTTCTTTCAGCTCTTCTTCGGCGTGCTTGACAGCATTGATGACGCCGAAGCAGAAGCCCTGACTGTTGGTCTATTTCGATCTTGGGATACATGCGTGGGGATAAGGAGTGGGGGAGAGGAAGGCTGGACTACGCCTTGGCGAGAGCTTCCTCGAAGTAGGAGCGCAGGAGGGCATCCTGCTCATCGTGGGTCAGGTGGGAGTTATCGAGGACGCGGGCATCCTCAGCTTGGCGCAGGGGAGCTACCTCACGGTGCGTGTCTATGTAGTCACGCTGACGAAGGTTCTCCAGCACCTCCTCAAGGGTAATCTTGCTGTCGCCCTTGCCACGAAGCTCGGCAAGGCGGCGCTCTGCACGGATGACAGGGGTCAGCCGTGACGAAGACCTTGAGCTCTGCCTGGGGGAAGACAGCGGTGCCGATGTCTCGGCCGTCCATGACGATACCGCCCTCAGCGCCGAAGGCCTGCTGCTGGGCCGTGAGGAACTCACGTACGAAGCCCAGTGCGGCGATGGGGCTGACGAAGGAGGCGACCTCCATCGTGCGGATCTCCTTCTCGACGTTCTCGCCGTTGAGGTAGAGCTCGGGTGTGGTACCTTCGTGGCTCTGACGGAAGCTCAGGGATACCTCGCTCAGGGCTTCGCGAAGCTCAGCCTCCTGGATCACTCCCTCGCGGATGAAGCCACGTCTGAGGGCGAAGAGGGTGACGCCTCGGTACATCGCACCCGTGTCGACGTAGATATAGTCGATTGCACGCGCGAGTGTACGTGCCATAGAGCTCTTGCCACACGAGCTGTAGCCGTCGATGGCCACGATGATCTTCTTTGTCATGGGTGTTGTCTTACCGTTCGTTTATCGTTTGTGGGGTATACACCCCCTTATCCCAACACAGGGTAGGGGATGAAGGTTTTTGTCTGCTATAGGGAATAGCTTGGGGAAAGTCCTTCCGGCGGTCGCACCGCTATATATAATATGGTATAGGGTGCGCAGCCTATCTACCTCACCATGGAGGCGGTCGCAAAGATATGGAATTGCCTGCACTTATGGGATATCATCAGTAGTTCTATATGTGTCTAAGTGGCTGATGATCAATATGTATTTTTGCTCGAACCACCTCTTTTGAGAGCTGCTGAAAGGGTGATTACTTCGTAAGCGGAGGCGTGAAGCTCTTGGGGGTAAGGTTTGGAGCAATAGTTGTTCGCACTCAGTCCTATAGAGGTTTGATGTGCGAACGAATAGTGGTTTGCATACGAAACGAATAGTGGTTTGACCCCCATACCAATAGTCATCCGCATGCAGACCAGTAGTCGTTTGCAAATCGACTTCTTCAGCTTCGTCCACGCACTACTATCATCATGGAGTCGAATAGCCCAAGGGCAGGGCGAGCGGTGAATACGCCCTATAATACCAGCTTTGCCGAGGAAGCAAAACGAACCAGTACTGGTCGGCGAGGCGACCAGTACTGGTCACTGATCGTTACTCGTACTGGTCACACATCGAAGCAGTACTGGTCGGAGCAGTGACCAGTACTGGTTGGTTTTTCACCTTAGTAAAGCCTTGATTATGACACACTCCAGAGAGGTGCTAACCACCCCTATTTCTCCGCGCTCCTACCCCTACTCAAATGCCTTACTTACAAGCAAAAAGAGAGAATATTTATGCTTAGAAAATTCTATAATAGGAATGAATAAGTATTTTTTATAAGTTTGAATCGAAATACATCGTCCGAATACCACGATGCACCTCGAGCGAGAGGTGCATCACCCGCTCCCACCATGAAGACGCTTTCGGGAGCGAGCACCGTGCCACCGCAGCCGAGTGGCATGTAGACATACCACTAGTCAAATTCACAAATCCCAAGTGTATGAAACAAACATTCATCCTTAGGTCTCTCTGGGTCGGTTGGCTACTGATCCTGGCGATCTACCTAGCCCCACAGCTTATGGCACAGGGGCTGACCATCCGCGGCACCGTAGTGGATACCAAAGATGAGCCCATCATTGGAGCCACAGTCGTCGTGAAGAAAAATCCCAAGCAAGGGACTATGACGGACGCCAAGGGCGCCTTCACCCTATCGGGAGTACAGCGTGATGCCATCCTCCGTGTGAGCTATCTGGGCTACGAAGCTCGTGAGGTAGCCGTAGCAGGGCAGACGCAGATCAAGATCACGCTCAAGGAAGAAGCCCAGCAGCTCAGTGACGTCGTCGTCGTGGGCTATGGCACGCAGAAGAAAGTTAACCTATCTGGTTCCGTGACTGCTCTTGACCTGAAGCAGGTACAAGCTCGCCCCATTCAGAACCTCAGTAATGGTCTGCAAGGTCTCGTCCCAGGTCTGACCGTCACCGCTACCAACGGTGCTCCAGGTCTCGACGGCGGTAAGCTCCGCATCCGTGGTACGGGTACTCTGAACAACGCAAACCCCTACATCCTCATCGACGGTCTCGAGTCTGGGACGCTCAATATGCTTGACCCAAGCGATATCGAGAGCATCTCGGTTCTGAAGGATGCTGCCTCAGCTGCTATCTACGGCTCGAAGGCTGCTAACGGGGTCATCCTCATCACCACCAAGCGCGGTAAGTCTGGTAAGGCTCGCGTCAGCTACAACGGTAGCGTGGGTATGCAGAGCGCTACGCGCCTGATGGATCGTATGGGTTCCTTCGAGTACGCTACTCTCTACAACAAGGCGATGGTAGCTGCTGGTAAGGTAGCTCGCTTCTCTGACGAGGACCTCAAGAAGTTCCAGGACGGCAGTGACCCCGAGGGGCACCCCGATACCCGCTGGTATGATCTGGCCTTCCGTACGGCTCTCATGCAGCACCACAATGTGAGTGTCAATGGTGGCTCGGAGCAGGTCCGCTATATGGCTTCACTGGGTTACCTCGGACAGTCCGGTATCCTCCCCAACGCTAAGCGTAATCAGTTCAACGCTCGTACGAATCTTGACCTCACCCTCAGCCGCCTCATCTCGGCTCGCCTCGGTCTCTCCTACATCAAGAATAAGTACGCAGACCCCAATAATTCCTACGTCTCTGGTGGCTCTGACCAGATCATCCGTCAGCTGAATGTCGTCGCTCCTTGGATCCTCGGCCGTAGCAAGGATGGTAAGAGCTGGGGTACGACGGGTGACGGTAACCCTCTGGCTTGGCTTGACTCAGGTCAGACTATCGACCGTGACAACCACAACATCTCCGCTACTGGGGGTGTCGACTTCCATCTCTTTGATGGCTTTACCCTCACGGCTAACGTAGCTTATGTAGCCAGCCTGCAGCACTACAAGGCCTTCGTCCCCTTCATCAAGTACAACGACCACAAGGTGAGTGCGCCCAACAATCTGGACGAACGCTACTACCTCTGGACGCGTGCAAACTTCGATGCACTGGCTAACTACAGCAAGAGCTTCGGCAAGAACAACTTCAAGGCTCTCCTCGGGTGGCACGCTGAAGACTTCTTCACGCAGTATATGCAGGGCAAGCGTAAGGACTATCCCTCAAACGACCTCACCGACCTGAGCGCTGGCTCCTCCTCTACGCAGGAGAACAATGGTACGACGGCTCAGCTGCGTATGCTCTCTTGGTTCGGTCGTCTGAACTATGACTTCGACGGCAAGTACCTCCTCGAGGCTAACTTCCGTGCTGACGCCTCTTCGCGCTTTGCTCAGGGCTATCGCTGGGGTTACTTCCCCTCCTTCTCTGGTGCATGGCGCCTGTCGAAGGAAGAGTTCATGAAGCCCCTCTATCCCGTACTGAGCGACCTGAAGGTCCGTGCTTCGTGGGGTCTCCTCGGTAATCAGGAAGCTCTCAATGACTACTATCCTGCGCTTAACACCTACAACATCGGTGCGACCTATCCCTTCGATGGCACACTTACCTCAGGCTATGCACAGACCGACCTCAAGCTGAACAACATCAGCTGGGAGAAGAGCCGCAACGTCGGTGTAGGCCTGGACTTCGGCTTCTTCGCTGGACAGCTGACAGGGTCAGTAGACTTCTACGCTCGTAAGACGACCGATATCCTGATGAAGGTTGACGTCCCCTCTGAGTTCCCTCTCAATCCCTACCACGCTAATGTCGGAGCGATGGAGAACAAGGGTGTCGAAATCGCACTGAACTACAAGACGCACTTCGGTGACTGGACGCTCGGCGTAGGCGGTAACTTCACTACAACAAGAATAAGATCCTCAACCTCGGTGCTAACGAGTACATGGACAATGGTGCTATCCGTAATGCCGTCGGTCACTCCTACGACACCTACTACATCTACAAGGCTGACGGGCTCTTCCAGTCCAAGGAAGAAGCAGATGCCTTCGTAGCTAAGTATGGTACGCCATTCGGCTCTCGCCCTCAGGCTGGTGATATCCGCTATGTGGACGTCGATGGTGACGGCAAGATCAATGGTAAGGACCGTATCTTCTCGAACTCTGTAGACCCCGCCTATACGTTCGCTATGAACTTCAACTTAGGCTGGCGTGCCTTCGACCTCTCTGCTATGTTCAGCGGTGTCGCAGCTGCCTCTCGCCTCTACAGCTCTGAGGTCTTCGGTGCCTTCGGTGGGGATACGGGTCACCCCTCTACTGAGTGGCGTGATGCCTGGAGCGCAGACAAGCCCTCGGGCAAGATGCCTCGCATCTACCTCGCTGGTCAGGCTAACCACAACGAAGCAAGCTCGACCTTCTGGCTACAGGACACGCATTACGTGCGTCTGAAGAACCTCCAGCTGGGTTACACCCTGCCTAAGAGCCTTCTGAAGAACCTCGGTGTCTCTTCCCTCCGTGTCTACTACTCTGGTGAGAACCTCTTCACGCTGGACAACATGCGCGGTAATATCGACCCTGAGGCTACGAGCCAGCGTCTCTCCTCTTACCCCCTGCTGCGTACGCACTCTTTCGGGCTGAACGTATCCTTCTAATGTGACTACGATAATGAACAACCTATATAAGTACCTGCTGGCTGGTCTCCTGACGGCTGGTAGTGTCTCCTGCTCGGGCTTCCTCGATACAGCCCCCCGCAACCAGCTCTCTCAGAAGACTGCTTGGAAGACTCCCGAAGACGCTGAGAAGTTCCTCGTCGGCTGCTATGATGGCTGGGAGAGTGGTGGTACGATCCTCTACATGGACTGCCTCTCTGACTTTGGCTTTAGCTTCCACGCTCACGAAGGCTTCCGCTCTATCGGCAACGGGACGATGAGCCCCACCAGCCCAGGTGCCTCCTTCTATGGCTATGGTACTATCGGCCGCTGTAACCTCCTCCTCAAGCAGATCGAAGAGATCCCCAACATGCCTGAGGCGCAGAAGAAGCGCATCATCGCTGAGGCTAAGGTGATCCGTGCCTATCAGTACTTCACGATGAACTTCCTCTATGGTGGTGTGCCCATCATCGAGCTCCCTCAGAATGCTGACGAAGCTCGTCTGCCTCGTAAGACCGAGGCTGAGGTGCGTGCCTACATCGCTAAGGATCTGGATGAAGCGATCCCCGACCTCGAGGCTAATGTCACGCGTGGTCGCTTAGGCAAGGGTGCTGCTCTGGCTATCCGTATGCGCGAAGCGCTCTACTATGGTGACTGGGAGGTCGCTAAGGCGAAGGCTAAGGAGATCATCGACCTCAACGTCTACAGCCTCGAGCCCAGCTACCAGAAGCTCTTCACCATCGCTGGTCAAGGCTCTGCTGAGATCATCGCTGCTGTGCAGTACCTCGAGACGGTGAAAGCCTCACTACACCTCTATCGGCTCGATGCTCAATAACTCCGTCGGGGGCTGGTCTTCGATGGTGCCAACGGCTAACCTCATCAATCTCTATGAGATGAAGACAGGGCTGACGACGGATGAGTCGGGCTCAGGCTACGATGCTACACATCCCTTCAAGGATCGTGACCCTCGTATGGCTATGACCGTCTGCTACCCCGGTGCTAACTACATCACGCCCGAGGGGAAGACCGCGATCTACAATACCCTCGACCAGACCCTGCCCGGTGGGAAGAAGAACGAGGACTATCCCGAGAGTGCGAACAACAGCTCTAAGACGGGGCTTACTTGGAATAAGTACACCGCTCCTGCTAATCAGTATGCCGACGTGTGGTCTACGAATGCCAGCCCTATCGTCTTCCGCTATGCTGAGGTCCTCCTCTCGTATGCTGAAGCTGAGAACGAGCTGAATGGACCTTCGGCTGATGTGTACGCCAAGATCAACCTCGTGCGCCAGCGTGTAGGTATGCCTGCTGTCGACCAGACGAAATACGGCACGAAGGATAAGCTCCGTGAGCTGATCCGTCGCGAGCGCTCCGTAGAGTTCGCTGGCGAAGGTCTCCGTCGTGCTGACATCCTTCGCTGGAAGGGTACGGACGGCAAGATGATCGCTGAGACGGTACTCAATGGTCCACTGGAGCGTATGGTAGGTACTGTCGATATGACGGGTACGAATCCTGAGACGCGTGCTACGATCAATCCTTCTGCTCCTGCTGAAGCTAAGCTCGTAGAGAACCGTATCTTCAAGCCTCACTTCCGCTACCTCCCCATTCCCTCAGTGGGTCATCGACCGTAACCCCAACTTCGGTAAGAATAATCCCGACTACTAAGCTCACAGCTTAGCTCTATACAGGATAAGCCCCCCAGCTCTCAGTGAGCTGGGGGGCTTGTCTTTATCTGTGTGTGATGACGGCTCTGTAGGGGAGGGTGGTGCGAACCTATATTGGTCGGCGGGCTGACCTCTATAGGTTCCTTTTTCGACCAGTATAGGTCATGTCTGCGACCAATATAGGTCAGCCCGCCGACCAATATAGGTCTGTATCATCATCACATAGGATCTATCTGCACCCAAGCAGGAGTATAGCACTTCGTCTGTATAGGCGTAGACCCAGGGCTCTACCGCTATTAATCACTACATTTGTATAATATAAACTTGAAGTATCCATTACTCATCTCAATACAGTGCCTTATGAATGTACTTAAGACGCTTTCTCTCGTAGCGCTGGCAGGTCTCTCGGGGATTGGCTATGCTGCTGCACAAGAGCCCCAGCGAGTCATCGCCCATCCTGGGGTCAATAACGCTCGCCCTACCGATGCGCGTAGCCTCAAGTGGAAGGTCGCCGTCGGGCGCTTCTCCAATGAGACGCAGTATGGCAAGGGCATCTTCTACGAGCGCGATAATGACCCCATGGCGAAGCAGGCCCTCGATATCCTCATGACGAAGCTCAATGCTTCGGGGAAGTTCATCCTCCTCGAGCGTAGTGACTCGGAGAAGCTGGAGGCAGAGCTCAAGGCTGGGCAGGGCCAGCGCATCGGTGCTGACTACCTCATCCTTGGCTCGATCACCGAGTTCGGCCGCAAGACGACTGGTCAGGGATGGCCTCTTCACCTCGGAGAAGAGTCAGACGGTAGAGGCGGGTGTGAGCATCCGTATCGTCGACGTCGCGACGGGGACAGGTCATCTATTCGGAGGAAGGTAAGGGGCAGGCTCAGACGACGAGTAAGAGTACTCTGGGCCTTGGCGGTAAGGCTGGCTATGATGCCACCCTCAGCGATAAGGCCATCTCGGGGGCTATCGATCAGCTCGTCGAGAACATCATCAATAAGTGCACCGACAAGCCTTGGCGCACCTACCTCATCAATGCTGATGCCGATGGTGTCATCATCGCAGGCGGGGCTGCTCAGGGCATTCGTCCTGGAGATACCTTCACGCTCTACAAGCGTGGCAAGCAAGTGAAGAACCCTCAGACGGGTGTCTCCTTCTATCTAGCGGGTAAGCCCGTAGCACAGCTGCGCGTAGAGTCCGTTGATGGCGATACGCCCGATACACAGTACGCTATCGTCAGTGTCGTCTCGGGGAGCTTCGATAAGGGCGCCTTAGACAACTATTATGTACAGCAGTAAGACCGCAGCGATCATGAAGAAGCAACCATTCTATAGGCAGTGGGCCGTCGGTCTACTCTCCCTCCTTGCCCTCCTCTTCGCTGAGACAGCCTGCGGGACGACCTCGTCGATCTCGGGCGGGCTCAATGACGAGTCTTATATCGTCGTAGCCTCCTCGGGCGCCTACGTCGGGAAGAAGGTCTTTGTCTTAGTCGACGACGTCTCCGCTGTGGGGATCGTGGCCGTTCGCCCCGACGCTGTCACGCGTCATGCGAAGCGCATCACCATCACCCCAGGGCGTCATACGGTCATCGTCCGAGATGCCGAGGGGCGCACGCTCTTCTCCAAGGAGATCTTCATCTCCAGCCGAGCCGCGAAGACCATCACCCTGCAGTAAGCGTAGATTCTTTTTTGCAACAGATGAAGTTAATTTATACCATCGCCGCACTCCTGCTCTTTGCGGGGCTCCTCCCGAGCTGTGGCTCCTCACCCGCATTATATTCGTGGGGCAACTATGAGCAGACGGCCTATGCCGTCGCACAGAATCCCACCCCCGAGCGCCTTAGGGCTCTCGGTATGGTCTACGAGAAGCTCATCACTCAGCCCGAAGGCCTGCGCAAGATGCCTCCTCCAGGGCTCTGCGCTGAGTACGGCTACCTCTTAGCTAAGCAAGGCGATACCGAGCGAGGCGTGAAGCTCCTCGAGAAGGAAGCCGAGCTGTACCCCGAGAGTGCTGTCTTCGTCCGTCGCCTCATCAAGCAGCTGAAGAAATGAAGATCCGACTACACCGAGCCTTCATGGCCGTAGGGGCATTCGCCTCGCTGGTACTCCTCTCCTCTTGTGGACTGCTGAGCGAGCAGACGCAGCGCCGTGAGGATGCCTATGCTACGCTCTACAGGGAGAATCCCCGCTCCATCGTCATCATGCCCTCGATCAACGAGACCAATCAGGTCGAGCTGAAGGATAACTTCTACGCTACGCTGCTCAAGCCGCTGGCTGAGCGTGGCTACTACGTCTTCTCACCCTTCCTCGCGAAGGAGCTGATGGAGCAGGAGAGTGCCGCCAATGCCGAGGACTTCATCCAGGGGAATGTCGCGCCCTTCTACCGCGTCTTCGGTGCAGACGCCGTCCTCTTCACCATCATCCATCGCTGGGAGAAGGTCGCCCTGCGCTCGAAGATTGAGATCGATGTCGAGTACCTCCTACGCTCTACGAAGACTGGGGAGACGCTCTTCTCCCGCCGCTTTGAGGGTGCCGTGGATCTGAGTCAAGACAAAGGAGGGCGTGGCATCCTGAGTACCTTTGTTGATATCCTCGTAGGGGCGATCTCGACAACCATGACGGACAAGGTCGTGGCTGCTCGTCTGGCTAACCGCGATGCGCTGGAGAGTCTCCCTGCGGGTGCTTACCACCCCCGCTATCTCCAGGATAAGCGCGACCAAGTAGGGCCCCACGCACGTCACGGGGCGTAACCTCAAGTAGCGTGTACCATGGGCTCCACGGTACACCTCTTAGTCATTGACAACCGCGACTCCTTCGTCTATAATGTCGTGGAGCTCCTGCGCTCACTCCCCGAGCTCACCTTCGAGGTTATCCCCGAGGGTGAGCTCGAGCTCTCTTCGCTTCCCGAGCACGATGGGCTCATTCTTTCCCCTGGGCCAGGCGTGCCAAGTGAGTTCCCCCGTATGCAGGCCCTCATCCGTGCCGAAGCGGGAGTAAAGCCAATCTTGGGTATCTGCCTCGGGCATCAGGCACTCGCCGAGCACTACGGCGCTACCCTGGTGCAGCTCCCTGCGCCTCGCCACGGGCATGCCTCCGCACTTGTCGTAAGAGACTCTGCGGATAGTCTCGTCGGCGCCATCCCCACGGGAAGTCTCGTCGGGCGCTACCACAGCTGGGCGGTCGACGAGGCGAGCCTCCCGACCAGCCTTGTCCCGACGGCTTACTGCGCTGATACGGGCGAAGACCGTGTGCTGATGGCGATGCGCCACCGCACGGAGCCTGTGTGGTCGGTGCAGTTCCACCCCGAGAGCATGATCAGCGAGCACGGACGTACCTACCTCTTGGCCTTCGCCACTGCCGTCCGTGCTTGGCGCAGATAGCCCTTCTCATCCATCTACATCCCTTAGCCTATGTACTTCAGAGATATTGTCGGTCACGATAGCCTCAAGGCGCAGCTTCTCACGACGGCTCGCCAGGGGCTTGTCCCTCACGCCCAGCTCTTCACGGGGCGTGATGGCGAGGGCGCACTGGGCTTGGCTTACGCCTATGCCCGCTACCTCAACTGCACCGATCGCGGGGAATGGGATGCCTGTGGGCATTGCCCCTCCTGCCGTCGCTATGACGAAGTGGGGGATCCTGACCTCTCCTTCCTCTATCCCATCGTCAACGCTTCGGGGAAGAACCTCTGCGAAGACCATATCGAGGACTGGCGACGCTTCATACAGCAGGGCCCCTTATACCTATTATGATGAATGGCTGGGACTCCTCGGGGGCGATGGGAAGAAGGCCTCGATCTTCGCCCGCGAAGGCGAGCCCCTGCAGCGCATGATGGGCTATCAGACCTCGGGGCGTGGCTACCGCATCCTCATCATCTGGCTACCCGAGCGCATGCAGGAGGCGCTGGGCAACAAGCTCCTCAAGCTCGTCGAAGAGCCACCCGAGCGCACCATCATCCTCATGGTCACGATGGATGAGCCGTCCGTCCTTCAGACGCTGCGCAGTCGCATGCAGACCCTTCGCCTTCGCCCCCTCACTGAGCCCGAGATCGAGACAGCACTACGGGCGACCCCGACGGACTATGCCGAGGCGGATGCCCTCTACGCTGCCCACCTCTCGGAGGGCAACTACCGCAAGGCGCTCGATCTCTACGAAGGGCGTGCCGCTGAGCTGGGCGAGGAATACGCCCTTCTGCAGCGCATCCTCCGCGCGACGGTCAATGCGCAGCCCCGCGAGATGAAGCTCCTCGCCGAAGACCTCGCGGCACTGTCGAAGGAAGAGCAAGCGAGCCTCTTGGAGTACCTGGCGCGTATGTTCAGAGAGTTCTACCTCTACAATCTCTCCCTCCCCGACATCAATTACCTCACGAGTCGGGAGGAAGGCATCGCCCGCTACCTGCGCTCCTGCATCACGGGGCGCAACGTCCGTCAGGTCGAGGCCGAGATCGATGAAGCCGCCCGCCACTTAGCGCAGAATGTGCAGGCGAAGATGGTCTTCTTCGACCTCATCCTGCGCCTCACTTCGACCCTCGCTCCGAGCTACAAGCAGGCGGGGGTACGCTGACCCCCTAGTACTCCCAGCGGAGTATATGGCTCATATGCCGTATCTTTGCACTTCACTTACACCCCCGTCTCCCATTAGATATAGCGACACTACGCTTGTGAGAGACATCGTGGGATGACAATAAGAAGACAACGATGCTGAAATTCGATATCCATAAGACTTGTACTAAGACTGCCGCGCGCGCTGGGCGTATAGAGACCGACCACGGGGAGATCCTTACCCCGATCTTCATGCCCGTCGGGACGGTCGGCTCGGTGAAGGCTGTCCACATGCCCGAGCTGAGCGACGACATCCACGCACAGATCATCCTCGGCAATACGTACCACCTCTACCTGCGCCCAGGGCTCGATACCCTGTACAAGGCAGGCGGGCTGCATAAGTTCAATAGCTGGTCGGGCTCGATCCTCACCGACAGCGGCGGCTATCAGGTCTTCAGCTTGGCGCATCGCCGTAAGATCACGGAGGAAGGGGGTGACCTTCCGCTCGCACATCGACGGATCGAAGCATCTCTTCACACCCGAGCGTGTGATGGATATTGAGCGTATCATCGGTGCAGACATCATCATGGCTTTCGACGAATGTTGCCCTGGCGATGCGGACTTCCACTATGCGAAGAAGTCGCTGGCGCTCACCGAAGACTGGCTGCGTCGCTGTGTAAAGCGCGTCAATGAGACTGATCCACACTACGGCTATCATCAGAGCCTCTTCCCCATCGTGCAGGGCTGTGTCTACCCCGAGCTGCGTACGCGAGCGGCTGAATTTGTGGCTTCGCTCGGCGCTGAAGGGAATGCCATCGGTGGCCTTGCCGTCGGTGAGCCCACGGAGAAGATGTACGAGATGGTCGAGCTGACTAATAGCATCCTCCCCAAGGACAAGCCCCGCTACCTGATGGGCGTCGGTACGCCGATCAACCTGCTGGAGAACATTGCTCGCGGTGTCGATATGTTCGACTGCATCATGCCTACTCGCAACGGGCGCAACGGCCAGCTTTCACGAGCTACGGCACGATCAATATCCGCAACGCGAAGTGGGCGCAGGAGTTCAGCCCCATCGATCCCGAGGGCACGTCCTTCGTCGACAAGCAGTACAGCCTGGCTTACCTGCACCACCTCATCCGCGCTGACGAGATCCTTGGGCTGCAGATCGCCTCGATACACAACCTCGCCTTCTACCTGCGTTTGGTACGTGAGGCCCGTGAGCATATCCTCGCTGGAGACTTCTCCGAGTGGAAGGATAAGATGGTGCGTCAGCTCAACAACCGCCTCTAAGCCCACCCGAGTACGTCATGAGTACCACTCCCCACGAAGCTGAAGAGCTCCAGCAGGAGCCGATCACCGATCAGGTCGAGCAGACCGAAGCGTCCGAGCGTAGGACGCCTCCGCCCGTGATGAAGAAGCCATACCGCCCTTGGCTGGGGTCGGGTGGACTGGTACATCATACGTACCTTCATCTCCACGTTCCTCTTCTCCATCGGCTTGATCCTCGCGGTCGCAGTGGTCTTCGACGTCAACGATAAGATCACGGACTTCCTCAAGCCAGAGGTGCCGCTCTCGGGGATTCTCTTCCGCTACTACCTCAACTTCATCCCCTACTATGCGAACCTCTTCAGTCCGCTCTTCGTCTTCATCTCGGTGATCTTCTTCACCTCGAAGATGGCAGCGAACTCCGAGATTATCGCGATGCTCGCCAGTGGGATGAGCTTCCGCCGTCTACTCCGCCCGTATATGGTCTCTGCGACGCTCATCGCGCTCTCGACCTACGTGCTCAACGGCTTCATCATCCCTTCGGGCAACCGCGTACGTATTGACTTCGAGCAGACCTACCTCAAGTCGCGCCACGAGGTCTACACGAACAATATCCAGATCGCCATCGCCAGGGATACCTACCTCTATATCCGCGACTACGAGAGCCTGTCGAAGCGTGCCACGTCGCTCGCCGTGGATCAGTTCAAGGGGCCGAACCTCATCTCCCGCCTGACGGCTGACGAAGCGTACTATGATACGCTCGACCACTGGAAGCTAACGGACTTCCACATCCGCCGCTTCAAGGGCCTTGAGGCGACCGACACGATTGGCTATGGCTTGGATACGAATCTGCGTATCAGCCCCACTGACTTCCTCGTCAATGAGAAGGACGCTGTGAAGATGCGCAACGACCAACTCTCGCGCTACATCGACCGTCAGAAGGAGCGTGGCGCAAGCAACACCCGCCTCTTCCAGACGGAGCTGCACAATCGATATGCCGCGATCTTCTCCGCCTTTCATCCTCACCTTCATCGGTGCGGTGCTCTCGGCGAAGAAGATGAAGAACGGTCTGGGGATCAACCTCGTCATTGGCTTCGCGCTCTGTCTGGCATACATCCTCGCCACCTCGCTCACTTCGCAGATCGCGAACGTCGGGCTGATGGCTCCATGGATAGCGGCGTGGATACCGAACGTGGCCTTCATCATCGCAGCCCTCTTGCTGTGGCGTAAGGCCCCCCAATAACTACGACTCATCATATGAAAGAAAAGATACAGCGCGCCGTCTCGATACAGAATCGCCGCGCACGCTTCGACTACGAGCTCCTCGATACCTACACGGCTGGGATGGTGCTCGTAGGCACGGAGATCAAGTCCCTTCGCCTGGGGAAGGCGAGCTTGGTCGATGCCTTCTGCTACTTCCACAATGGGGAGCTGTGGCTCAAGGGCGCCAACATCAGCGAGTACTTCTACGGCTCGTACAACAATCACGCGGCACGACGTGACCGCAAGCTCCTCCTCAATCGCAAGGAGCTTCGCAAGCTCGAGGCTTATGTACAAAGCCCTGGTGTGACGATTGTCCCCGTGAAGATCTTCATCAATGACCGTGGGCTGGCGAAGGTCGTCATCGCCCCCGCTCGAGGGAAGAAGGTCTACGACAAGCGCGCCACGATGCGTGAGCGTGATGACCGCCGTGAGATGGACCGTGCGATGAAGCGCTAAGAATAGCCCTGACCTATGCAGAAGATATATGACTTCATCGCCCAGCGCCCCTCGGGTGAACTGGTGCGCCTCTCACAGTTTGCAGGCAAGGTCCTCTTGATCGTCAATACGGCGAGCAAGTGCGGCTTCACTCCTCAGTTCGCAGGCCTCGAAGAGCTCTATCAGCGCTATCGTGATCGTGGGCTGGTGATCCTCGGCTTCCCCTGCGGTCAGTTCCTCGGTCAAGAGCTTAGCACGGGCGAAGATGCAGCTTCCTTCTGCTCGCTCAACTACGGGGTCTCCTTCCCGATGATGAAGAAGGTACGTGTCAATGGCCGCTATGAAGACCCTATCTTCACCTACCTCAAGCGCGCTGCACCAGGCACACTCACCTCGTGCATTAAGTGGAACTTCACCAAGTTCCTCATCTCGCGCGACGGTAGCCGTGTCCTGCGCTTCTCTCCGATGACTAAGCCAGAGAAGCTCGCTCCGCTCATCGAGCAGCTTCTGGCAGAGCAACCCATAGACCTCGAGGACTAAGCCTCACCTATCCCATAAGGCAGCCGCCCCCGCCACCCGTGCAAGCATTGCACTTCGGGTGGCGGGGGCGGCTGTTTTGCTTTACTTACTTGACGATCTCAGCTATCCAGCTGAAGAGCTCGTTCAGAGCATAGTCTCCGCTGTGGGGACGGTTCCAAGGAAGCTTGAAGCTGACGTCCTTACCAGCGTTCTCCAGCTTGGTCGCCAGATTAATGGCGATGGGGAAGGCGGTGTCGCGGTCACGAGCGCCGTGGCGGATATACCAGTGGGGAGCTACGGAGGTCACACCATCACCGATGAAATACATCGGATTCAACAGGCGAACATTCTCCTTCAGCTCTTCGGACAAGGTGCTGCCTGTCTTTGCAGCTGCCCATGCGGTGAAGTTGACGTCAGAGCCTTGCTCATTACCAAACTCTCCATTCTCTCCACTTGCTGCGGCTCCATCCACCTTGTAGCTGTCGAAGGCAGGTACACCCTTGAGGGCTTGTGTACTCACGACATAGTTGAGATACTTATCCAGATCGAGGTCGGTGATATACTCCCCGACTTTCTTGCCACCGCCTCTCATCATGGGAGGTATGCCACCGGTCATCCCTGCGGGTCTTGCGCTCCCGACGCCCCCGTTGATAGGCGCCTGAAAAGCAGCCTCGCTGCTGAACGTGAAGCCGAGAGAGTCGGGGATGTCTGCTCCCGCATCCTTGGCCTCCTGAGCACTGCGGATGATGATCTGCTTGATATAGTCGAGGTAGTTATCGGCATTGAGCGATGTACCATCAGCCTTCTTCAGCCCGAGAGAGTTGATATAAGCAGGGAATTGTGCTGCCAACTCCGCCGTCAGAGCTCTCTTACTCTCGGAGAGACTCTTGCGACTATCCGTATTGCCATACAGCCATTCATAAGCCATATCTGCATGGTCGAGATCCGTAATAGGGCAATAGCAGACGCTTGCAAAGACGTCATCACGCTCGTCAGCTGCGCCCATTGCCTTGAGCAGGGGCTTGTACGCAGGGTTATTGCCCGTGGCACCCATGAGGCTTGACATCGCACCACCTGCACTTGTACCATCGGTGATGATCTTCTCAGCATCGCCAGGTATCACGCTATCGAAGTGACGTAGGTAGCGAATAGCTGCCTTCAGGTCGAGCAGGGCCTTGGGTGCGCGACCCGTATAGATGGTCTTCTTCCCCTTCTGCACCGTGGAGGTACGGCCACGGCTACCAGGGATGACGAGTACATAGCCCTCAGAGAGTGCACGACCGCTGGCATCCTGTGCCTGTGGATCACCTGCTTGGCTGGGCATATAGCCCCCCACGTAGGTGCGGAGGAAGATAGGCGTTTGCTGGGTCGCACCTTCGGGTACAAAGATGTTCATGTACTGGTAGGTGGGGTCCTCTATGTTGGTGACAAAATAGAGCTTGGTGTAGGCCGTGTAGTTCACGACTTTGCCATCAGGCATGGTCAGTGAGGCCTTCACTCCGCTGTTAGGGTCAAACTGCAGAGCGTTCGCTGTAGGCTTCTTAGCTGCGTTCAAGTTCGTGGCAAGCATCATTCCGATGACTGCGATGATTAGCTTCTTCATATTAAGCTCAAAAAGGATTTAGTATTCACTCAAAAATAGGATTTAGTATTCACATTCTTCTCTTATCACTCCGCCCATACGCTTGCGCATGGGGAGAAGTGTGGAGTTCATTCGGCTGCATGACGCCGTGATTTCTACCAAAAATCCTGTATGTATGATGCTCTCTCGAGGCGAAGGTTTAACTACCAACCCATTTTATTCCCTGCTATTAGTCGTGAGGGAGGACGTGAAGAGCGTAGCGAAAGCTACTTAGCTTCGTGAGCTTCCTTCCTTAGGTACGTGTAGTATTATACGCTTGAAGATGAATATTTATACGATAGAAGTTGCAAATTAATACGTATAAATCGGGCGATTAATACGTATTAATTGGCGGATTTATACGTATTAATTTTCGCTCTTACTCGTATAAATCGTGGGTATCATACGTATTATCTCTCACAATACTCCTTAGGTGATGCGGGCATCCAGCTTAGGAGCAAATGCCGAAGGGCGAATGAAAGGATGAGTAAGTCCTTTCATTCGCCCTTTCGTAATACCTGCGAGGCGAGTGGCTACTTAGAGGAAGAGGTCGGCGATGATGCCGTCGGAGACGAAGATACCTTCGGGAGTGAGGCGAAGGGTATCATCGCTCTGGGTGAGTTGACCTCGGTGGAGGTGTTCGCTTGCGGCTTGTATGAGTTCCCGTTTGGCTCGCTCACCGAAGCGTGCCGCATAGTCTCCGAGCGGGATGCCCCACTGCGTGCGAAGGCGCGTGAGGATGTACTCGTGCTGGAGCTCTTCGTCGCTGAGGTGCTCGGTCTCGTAGTCGCGCCTTCCCTCGAGGAGTGCACGGGTGTAGTGAGTGAGTGAGGCGATATTGTGCGAGCGGGTACGTACCCCGTCGAAGCTATGCGCCGACGGGCCCCAAGCCCAGATAGGGGACGCCCTGCCAGTAGCCCGTGTTGTGCCGTGCGTAGCGGTCGGGGAGGGCGAAGTTCGATATCTCGTAGTGCTCGTAGCCCGCCGCCTTGAGCTCAGAGATGAGGAGCTCGAAGAAGCGCAGGCTGGCTTCTTCCGACACGGGCTGTACCTTGCCCCGCTCGACAAGGCGTGTGAGCGCGGTGCCTTCCTCATAGATGAGGTGGTAGGCGGAGAGGTGGGGGACGCTGAGCGAGAGGAAGGTGCGGATGTTCGTGAGCCATCGCTCCTCGGTCTGACCAGGCAGGCCGTAGATGAGGTCCAGGCTGAGATTGTCGGGTGCCATGACGGCGTAGAGCTTCGACAGCGGCGAAGACTTGCTCAGCGCTATGACGGCGGTTGAGGAACGTCAGGTCGTCGGCGTGGAAGCTCTGCACGCCCATGCTGACGCGGTTGATAGGGAGCACGCCGAGAGCCTGGGCGTACTCCTCCGTGACGTCATCGGGGTTGCATTCGATGGTTACCTCACCCGTGCCCGTCAGCGGGTAGAGCTCGGTGATGGTGTCGAAGATGCGAGTCAGCTCCTCAGGAGTGAGGAGCGAAGGAGTGCCGCCACCGAAGTAGATGTGGTCTATCAATGCGCCATCAGGGAGCTCCACACGGCGAAGGTGAAGCTCCCTGATGAGGGCGTCGAGGAAGTCTCGTCGGAGACGGCTCCCCGTCTGGGTGTAGAAGTCGCAGTACGAGCAGCGACTTGCACAGAAGGGGATATGGAGGTAGAGGTTCATGCTACTTCCCACCAGCCAGAGCCTTGAGGTCGGGAAGGCTGATAGTGAGTGCAGACGTGCAGGGGGTCGCTACGCCGAAGGTATTTACCGCTTCGACGCCGAACTCTATGGAGCTACTGCCATTGAAGTCCGATGCTACGAGCTTGCACTGTGGAGCGGTGAGGCGAGGGGCGAGGAGCGTCGCATGCTTTGCTCCGCTCTCATCGGTCGTGATGACCCAGAGGCGCCACGTCAGCGGAAGGTGCTTCGGTGCCTCGGGCTGCTGCCACGAGAGGATGACTTCGCCACGCCCTGCAGGCTTGAGAGCCAGCTCGGTAGGTGCTGCTGCTTGGAATGCCTTCCCACGAGCGAAGGCAAGGGGGAGAGCAGTCGGGCGGAAGGCTTCGGCGATGATGCGGCGCGTCGCTGGGAAGCGTGCTCCCGTATGCGCTTCGCGGAAGAAGCATACGCCAGAGAGACCGACTTCGCGCTCCTCTTCGATTTGCTCCTCAATGACCGTCTCAGGCCAGCCCGTCTCCTCCACGCGGTAGGGTGCAAGCCCTGCCACGACGGGGATATAGCGTGCGACCTGCTCCTTCCATTCGCGCAGGAAGGGGACTGTAGAGGTCATCGCGGTAGTACATCATCGGGACGATGAAGTCGACGAGCCCTTCGCGACCCCACGTCTCGGGGATCTTGATAGCACGGACTCGTAGGCCGTCCAGCCATGCGAGCGACCGAGGTCTGCGATCTTACGTAGCTTGCCCAGTGGCGCTACACTCACCAGTGCATGCGAGCCGATACTCTGGAGAGAGTCACGTACCTCGCGGAGCTGCTGGGTGAGGTTGTTGCGTCGCCAAGCTGACTTGCTTTCGTACTCCGAGCCATAGCGCATATAGGTGCCACCATCTGCGAACTGCTCCGCTCCCTCGGGGTAGCGGAAGTAGTCGAAAGTGCACGCCATCGACAGGGATAGCGACGCACAAGGTCAGCCGTCAGATGCGCGATGTACGAGCGCACCTCGGGACGTCCTGGATCGAGGTGATAGGAGCCCTTGTGAGGGATCGCCCAGCCTGGGTGATCCGTGAGGATGGGGTGGGGAGCTCGCTTGGAGGACGAGAGTGGATAGGTGACGAGCCAAGCATGGAGGCTCAAGCCACGTGCGTGGCAAGCCTCGATAGCGAAGCGCACGGGATCGTAGTCTCCGAAGAAGCCTTCGCCAGCGAAGCGCGTGGAGAGGGGCTCGTAGTCGGAGGGTAGATGACCGTACCGCTGTGGCGGAGCTGGAGGAAGACCGTGTTGTAGCCATCGGCTTGCAGGCGGTCGAGGATACGCAGGAGCGACTCCTTCTGGCGGCGCACGCCGTCGGGCGTGTCTGCCTTGTCACGGGGCCAGTCGAGGCCGTAGACGGTAGTGAGCCATACGGCGCGCATCTCCTCACGGATGGAGTCGCCTGTGGGGCGAGTCCAGTGTGTAGGAGCTTCTTCTACGGGAGCTGGCGTGGGAACGGGTATCTGCTCTACGGGCTGCTCTACGACCTTGGGCTTACGCGTACCGCAACCTGCGAGGCTGAGGGCAAGCACAGCACCGCCGAGGAGCAGGAGTTTCTTTGCTGAGGTCATCCCTTAGTGGTAAGCGATATTGTCGATCAGGCGCACCTCTCCGCAGTAGACGGTGATGCAGCCATGAGGGGCAGGGCTATCGCTCCAGGATGCGATGGGCTGTAGGCTGTCGGTATCGACGATCTCGAAGTACTCGACACGTAGGGTAGGGATGGCATTGATCTCACGGGTCACACGCTCGATGAGCTCGGCAGGCGTCAGCTCGCGCGCCCAGCTACGGCTCTCAGAGAGGATGCGGTAGATGGCGGGAGCGGCTGCACGACCCTCAGGAGTGAGGCGTACATTGCGGCTGCTGAGTGCCAGACCATCGGCTTCGCGCACGATGGGGCAAGCGATGATCTCTACCGGGCTACCGATGAGACGAACCATAGCGCGGATGACGGAGATCTGCTGGAAGTCCTTCTCCCCGAAGTAAGCACAGTCGGGGCGGACGATGTCGAAGAGGCGGGAGACGACCTGCATGACGCCATTGAAGTGGCCAGGGCGGAAGCGGCCTTCCATGACTTCGGCTACTGCGCCGACGTCGAAGGTACGCTTATCCTCCTCGGGATAGATGGTGCTGACCTCGGGAGCGAAGAGTGCGCTGGTGCCGACCGAGGCGAGGAGTTCGCTGTCGGCTTCGAGTGTGCGGGGGTAGGTCTCGAGGTCTCGAGGATCGTTGAACTGTGTGGGATTCACGAAGACGCTGACGATGCAGCGGTCGCATTCGCTGAGAGCTCGCTTGACGAGGCTCAGGTGTCCAGCGTGAAGTGCCCCCATAGTGGGGACGAAGGCGATGCGATGCCCTTGTGCACGCTCCGCCGCTACGAAGGCCTGGAGGTCTTCGATGCTCTTATATAAGTTCATTGCTATGAGTAGTAAGGTCTCGGTTTACTTCTTGCCGATGCTGCCCTGTGCAGCGAGGTATTCGGCGATCTGTACGGCATTTCAGAGCTGCGCCCTTCTTGATCTGGTCACCGACGCACCAGAAGGTGAGGCCATTGGGCGTCGCCAGGTCCTTACGCAGACGACCTACGTAGACGGGGTCCTTCTCCGCGATGAAGAGTGGCATGGGATATACTTGATCCGAAGGGTCGTCCTGCAGGACTACGCCAGGAGCCTTGCGGAAGGCTTCACGGACATCGTCCAGCGAGAGAGGCTTCTCCGTCTCTACCCAAATCGCCTCGGAGTGGGCGCGGGTCACGGGGTACACGGACGCAGGTAGCGCTGACCTGCACATCGCTGTGCATGATCTTGCGCGTCTCGTGGTACATCTTCAGTTCCTCCTTCGTGTAGTCATCGTCGCCGAAGACGTCGATCTGAGGGATGAGGTTGTAGGCGAGCTGGTAGGCGAACTTCTTCACCTCGGGCTCTTCGCCTCGTGCGATGGCCTTGATCTGGTCATCCAGCTCGGCCATACCACGGGCGCCCAGCACCGCTGGCCGCCTGATAGGTGGCTACGTGGACACGGCGGATGTGGCTGAGACGCTCGATGGCGTTCAGGGCGACGACCATCTGGATGGTCGTGCAGTTGGGGTTGGCGATGATGCCACGGGGACGCACGAGGGCATCGGCAGCATTGACCTCAGGTACGACGAGAGGGACATCCTCCTGCATACGGAAGGCGCTGGAGTTGTCGATCATCACGGCGCCGTGCTTGGTGATCGTCTCTGCGTACTCGAGGGATACACTCCCACCGGCCGAGACGAAGGCCACGTCAATATCCTTGAAGTCATCGCCGTGCTGGAGCAGGCGTATCGTATATTCCTTCCCACGGAAGGTGATCTTCTTCCCCGCGCTACGCTCGGAGGCGAACAGTTCTAATCGGTCAATTTTGAGGGAGCGCTCGCTGAGGACACGGAGGAACTCCTGTCCGACGGCTCCACTGACACCGACTATAGCTACATTCATTGGCTGAAGTTCGGTTTGTCTCTTAGTAAATACAATGGCCAGCAGCTATCCTGAGCGCTCTGCTCGGGTAGCTCCTGTCCGCTTATCGCTTGCAAAGATACGAAGAAGCAACCGACCCTAATGCCCCGCACCGAAGGTGACACCGACGACTCTCGCAAGGAGTGCCCACATAGAAGGGAAAAATTCGGTGGAAATAAAAGGCTATCGAAGGTATCCACCCGAGGAGGTGCTGTGATGCTATATAGGATGGCGAAGAAAGCTATATAGCTTTGGACTGATTCCTATATAGCTTTCGGTGCGAAGCTATATAGCTCTGAGAAGTGACCTCTATTAGTTTGTTGCTCCGCGTAGGGATAAAAGTTGTGGACGAGTGGCAGATAAGTTTGGACTACGTACGTGGCTCTAATATCTACGTACGTGGATATTTGGATTTACGTACCTGGTCTTTAAGACTACGTACATAGACAGAGGAAACCCACTACGTGAAGGTGCTTTTTCCTTCACGAGAATGACACTTTTCCCTTCCGCTGAATAAGAGGAATACTCGCAATAAGGCGAAGGGCAAAGTGTATCACTTCGGAGAGCTGTATCGGGGAGCTGGGCGTGCGATGCCTTAGCACTCTAAATAGAGGACAGGACTCTGCCGCAACAGTCTCCTATATAGGTCGGACGAGCAACCAATATAGGTCAGCTCGGTGACCAATATAGGATGCTTCACCTGCCTCATGGAGATTTCTTCCAAAGGGGATGAAGGAGGGTAGCTCTCTTAGCTTAGAGAAGTGTGGGGAAGAGGTGTTTGGCGGAGGTATAGAGCTGCTGCATGAAGGGTGGATTCGTCCAGAGCAAGAGCTTCGGATGCAGCCTGATAGACGGCTTGAATAGATAGCTCAGGGGCGTCGTCTGTCTCTAAGAAGGCTTGCCCAGCCGCATGAGCTTCTCGCAGACTCTCGGGGCGGAAGTGCTCGCCGAAGCTAAGGTAGAGCCCAGCGCGTAGGAGCTGACGTGCTTGGTCAAGTCCGCCACGGAAGCCATGGATGATCCAGGGTTGCTTGGGCTGGAGCTCACGGCGAAGGCGAAGAAGTTCGTCTTGAGCGCGTACCAAGTGAAGGATGAGGGGAAGCTCCAGCTCTTCGCTAAGGAGGATCTGTGCGCGAAGGATCGGGAGCTGCTCGGCGAGAGTGGTGTGCTTCGTGGCTTTGTCTAAGCCCGCCTCACCTAAGGCGATGACGTGGGGAAGCTGGAGGGCTTTGCGGAGTAAGGGGAGAGATTCCTCTCGGAGCTCCTCCGCTCGCCAGGGGTGGAGACCTACGCTGTAGTAGAGAGAGTCGTGGGAGGGGAGCGTATCCACCTCAGCGAGGTAGCAGCTCAGTAGCTCTACGGTGTCGGGCGTGGAGCGTACGTGGTGAGTGTGCAGGTCGATATAGGGGGCGAGCTGCTCGGTCATGGTGGAGATAGATGTCGCTAAGGCACGGGGTCGTAGCCACTACCGCCCCAGGGGTGACAGCGCAGGATACGACGCACAGCGAGGTAGAGCCCCTTGAATGGGCCATGCTTGCGAAGTGCCTCGATGGCATAGGTTGAGCAAGAGGGCGTGAAGCGGCACGAGGGGGGCGTGAGGGGCGAGATCGCTCCCTTGTAGAAGTAGATGGGGAGAAGAAGGAGCTTCGTCAGTAGGGCTTTGACGAAGTCGAGTACACGCTTCATGCTTCTTCGTTAGTTGGCTCTTCTGCCTTGGGCATCAGCTCCTCACAGATACGGGAGAGCGCCTTGTCCATACCACGATTGACGTCGGCCTGTGTGGGGAGTTCCTTCGCCACAGAGAGGAGACCGAGGTGGATGTGCAGGCCCTGAGCCTTTGCCAGATCGAGGAGGCGGTGCTTGCGTAGGCGGTAGCTCTCGCGGATGAGGCGCTTGACGCGGTTGCGCTTATTGGCTCGACGGAAGTACTTCTTCGCCGCTACGGCGAGGATGGCACAGCTGGGCTCTTCGCCCTCCCCGATAGGAGTCGCGTTCACTACGACCCGAAGTGGGTAGGCGATGAAGGCGTGACCCGAAGCAAAAAGGGCGTCTACATCTCGCTTGAGATGCAGACGCTCTTCTTTGCTAAGCGTATAGCGTAGGGGAGTGGTAGTGAGATCTTCCACGATCAGCGAATGCTTCGCTCTCTGGAGAGCGGCCTACTTGTTCTTCTCCTTGAGGTACTGCTCGAGAGCCATCGCCATCGAGGGGGCACCATCGGTAGGAGCGGAGAGATCCAGGCGCAGACCAGCCTGCTCGATAGCCTGGCACGTGGCGGGACCAAAGCCCCCGATGAGGACCTTGCCCTGCTTATAGTCGCTGTGGTTCGCAAGCAGTGATGCCACACCTGCGGGGCTGAAGAAGATGATCATGTCATACTTCTCCTTCTTCTCGGCAGCGGTGAACTTCTTGCTGACGGTGCGGTACATGATCGCCTTAGCGAACTGGAGCTTCTTGGACGTCAAGAGGTCGATGAGATCGTTCTTGTGATCCTCAGCCATAGGGAGGAAGTAGAGCTCCTTGCTGTGCTTCTGCATGATCGCTACCAGCTCAGCCTGTCCCCCAGCTTCGGGATAGAAGACCTTGCGCTTGCGGTAGACGATGAACTTCTGGAGATAGTTGGCTACCTGCTCGTTGATGCAGAAGTACTTCATATCCTCGGGGATGGTGACACGGAGCTCTTCGCTGAGCTGGAAGAAGTGCTCCATAGCCTTGCGTGAGGTGAAGACTATCGCCGTATGATCAAGGATGTTCACCTTCTGATTGCGGAACTCACGTGGAGTCACCGACTCGACTTCGATGAATGCACGGAACGTAGCTTCGGCTCCGTAGCGCGCAGCGATATCATAGTAAGGGGACTTCCCCGACTCGGGTCGAGGCTGAGAGATTAGGATCGTCTTAATACTCATTGAAACGTAGTGGGAAGGAGGAGATCACCCCTCGAAAAGGAGATGCAGAGCCCTATAACGTAAAGGAAGGGAGCAATTTCGTGGGCGCAAAGGTACAAAAAAAGGAAGAGGAAGCCTGTAGAACCCTGTGTCAGACGGCGTATGACTTGTACTATACCGAGGAGCTGAACCAGGAGCAAGACCCCTGCCGCAATGGCCCAAAGAGTGATCGTAGAGAGGGGGGCAAAGGTCAATAGTGAGACCAGTGCCATCAGTAGAGCTCGCAGCCAATCTTGGAAGAAATAGTCTTGTGCCAAGAGGCCTCCAGAGAGATTGTCAAGCAGGATATAGCGCCAGAGCTTGAAGGAGAGCGAGCGGATATAGAGGAAGAGGTACATCCCCACAAAGAGCGCTGCCAGCGTGGTGAGGATACCTATATAGTCCCCCTGTGGTATCAGTCCTTCACGACTCAGAAGTCGTAGGGCCGTCAGCCCCGTCGAGAGGCTGCCTAAGATATAGACAAGGAAGCGGAAGAGCCCGTAGGAGACGAAGCGTGAGATATATACCGCCCCCGAGTCGGGGTTGGCTTGCCGACCTGCTTCCAGTGCCACACCGATGAGGCCTGGGGTATAGACCCAGACGAGAAGGGTGAGTAGCCAGATGACGAGCTCGGTGATATAGCTGACGTTCGCCAGGGGCTCGAGGCGCACAAAGTCCATGCCTATCGTAGGGGGTAGCCGTAGCCGACCCATCGCTCCCACGCGCTACCGAAGGAGCATGTGGGAGCGATGGGGAGAGCTATCGGTATCTAACTTATAGTAGGAGTGTTGCCTTAGAAGAGCTTCTCGGGATAGGCGCCCGTAGAGGCCAGAGCAGCGAGCTTGGCGACGACATCGGGGACGGTCTTCGGCGTAGGTGACACCGAACCAAGAGTCAGGCGTGTCGAGGACTTCTACCGTAGAGGTGCCTTCTGCGACGAGGTGGTTGACTACGAGGGGGATGTAGTACTCGAACTTAGGATTAGCCTTCTGCTCGTTGAGGAAGTGGCAGAAGAGCTTCTCCGAGTGCTGGAAGTAGTCAGGCGTGAAGCCCCACATGTTCATCGATACAGGAGTATTCTCTTCGAGGAGCTGCTCCTGACCGTTCTCGTCCGTGAAGGCGATCTTACCATCAGGGCGACGAGCGATAGAGGTACGCTCGACGACCCCCGTGAGGAAGCCCTTGTCATCTACTTCGCAGACACCGCGTGCTACCGTACCGCTTTCGCTGAGCGTATTGCCTACGCGGTAGCCGACCATGCAGTACTTGTCGTGGCTGTCGGAGAAGCTGCGAAGCTTGTCAGCCAGAGCTGCGAAGCCGTGGCGGCCATAGAAGTCGTCAGCGTTGATCACGGCGAAGGGCTCGTTGATCACCTCAGCTGCCATCATGACGGCGTGGTTCGTACCCCAAGGCTTCTCGCGGCCCTCGGGTACAGTGAAGCCTTCGGGGAGCTTGTCCAGATCCTGGAAGACGACCTCAACAGGGATCTTGTGCTCGTACTTCGAGATGATCTTCTCACGGAACTCCTGCTCGAAAGTGCGGCGGATGACGAAGACGACCTTGCCGAAGCCAGCGCGGATGGCATCGAAGATCGAGTAGTCCATGATGGTCTCCCCTGAGGGACCGACTCCGTCGAGCTGCTTGAGGCCACCGTAGCGGCTACCCATACCAGCAGCGAGGACGACTAGTGTTGGCTGTTTCATTGCTTTGATTGTTATGAAGCTATTGCTTGTTGTATTGTATCTCTTGTTAGCGTCTGCCACGGCGGCTCTTCTTCGAGCTGTGGCTCTTGTGGTGGCTATGGCCCTTGATACTCTTGGAGGCATTTGTCGCAGAGGTCGTCTTAGTCACCTTGGTGATGTGGAGCGTCTGCCCAGAGCGGACCTTGTCGGAGGTGATGTTATTGCTCTTTTTGAGCTCCTCGACACTCACCCCGTTCTTCTGAGCGATGGAGTAGAGCGTCTCCCCAGGAGCGACGACGTGGGCCGTCGTCGTAGTGTGCTGCCTGGGTTGCTCGGCCTTTCTACTACGAGTGCTGCGGCGAACGGGCTGCTCTTCTTCGGTGGCAGTTGCTTCCTCGTCGCTGGAGGACAGGCTTCTTGTCACGGAGCGGGTGGGAGCAGAGTTGCTTGGCCCTTCGAGGTTGACACGCAGCTCGGGTGAATGCACTTCACTCCCTGCGCTGTCAAGCTTGAGGATGGCGGAGAGGGGGAAGACGTACGGGATAGGGCGTGTCGTTCCCTGGGATGATCCCGCGACGGAACTGAGGGTTGAACGTCGAGATCAAGTCCGTCGATACCCCCGTGATCTCGGAGATGCGATCGAAGGTAACGCGATGATTTGCCGTGTAATAGTCCGTAGCCAGCGGGCGACCCAGCTGACGAGGGTAGATGCCATACTCGCGGTGGTAGTGCATCGCGAAGTAAGCCCCGATGAAGAGGGGAATATAGCGGCGCGTCTCGTTCGGCAGATAGCGGTAGATGTCCCAGAAGTTGGGGCGGTCAGAGTTCACACGACGTAGGGCGCGATTCACATTGCCAGGGCCGCAGTTATATGCAGCGAGGACGAGCCACCAGTCGCCGTAGATGCGGTAGAGGTCCTTGAGGAAGCGGCAGGCTGCCTCGGTGCTCTTGACGGGGTCCATGCGCTCATCGACGAGGCTATTGATCGTGAGGCCGTAGATCTTACCTGTCGGGAGCATAAGCTGCCAGAGACCAGCGGCACCAGCCGGAGAGATGGCCTTAGGATTGAGCGCCGATTCGACGATGACAAGGTAGCGGAGCTCCATAGGGAGACCGTTCTTGTCGAGAGCCATCTCGATCTCGGGGAAGTAGAGATCTCCGAGGGAGAGCATAGAGCTCAGGAGGCCACGGCGCTTGAAGAGGTACAGCTCGATCGCCTCACGTACGAGGGGATTGTAGCTGAATCGCATCGCGGAGGGCATCTTGTTGAGCATGCGTACATAGACGCTGTCAGGCGTGTAGGGGACGGACACGGAGCCGTAGCGGGAGCCTGTACTCTTACCTGTAGCATTGCCATAGCCGGTGTACCACTGCTCCAGCATCTTCTCCACGTCCTTATCGAGCGAGGTGGGGAGGGTGATGGGATCAAGAAGGGCAGAGGCCAGGGTGAAGGGCGAAGCGATGCGGTCAGCGCGTCGCGTGCTATCCACCTGAGCGGAGAGGCTGGATGCCGAGAGGAAGAGGAGGAAGGCTGCCGAGAGGAGCTTGATGTGAAGCTTCATCGAGGAGGGATTTAGAAGGTGAGGCTACAGTTCACCCCCATCTGATAGGAGGGAAGACCGAGCTTAGGAAGTCCCACTTCGGGGACGACCCGTAGAGAGAGGTCGGGGCTTATGTCGAAGGTGTAGAGTTCGGCATCGACATAGGCATCGAGGATGGAGAGGCCGTAGACGAGGACCGTAGCGACGATGCTGAGATCTCGATAGCGGCGGTAGAAGTCATTGCCTCGCTTGAGCGTGGAGCGCAGTGAGGACTGGTACTGCTGGTAGTCGGAGGCCTGCGCACCCAGTCGGAGCGAAAGACAAGCCAAGAGGTGTTGTGCTCGGGATCGGGTCCCGAGAGGTCGCGGTAGGCTGCGTGGTACTCCTGATACTGGCGGTTATTCCACGTGATGGAGTAGTAGCAAGCCATGAAAGGCGACCCCAGACGATGGGGAGCTTCCAATACTTGCGGTTGTAGATCTGCCCGCCACCTGGGAGGAAGGCCCAGAGGATGGCTTTGGTGGAGTTGGGCTGCCAAAGCGCCTGCTGCTGGATCTTCAGAGCCTGCTTCTCAAAGCTGGGAAGCGGGCTCCTGCGTGCTGGGGGCGACGCTGTCGCTCGCAGCGAGGAGCGAAGGCATATCATAGGTCGTCGGCACGAGGGACTCCTGGCTCCAGGCCGTGGCATGGGGCAGGATCAGTAAGGAGAAGAGGGCGATCAGGAGTCGGATACGCATAGGGCGATGGGGCTGGCTGTAGAGCTACTGCTGGATGCGCTCGAGGAGCTGCATGATGCGCTCTGAGGTCTTCATCACCAGAGAAGGGATCGTGAGCTTACCCTTACCCGAAGCGGAGCAGCGGAGGGTGACCTTTGAGGAGAAGACCTGAGCCAAGTGGCGCTCAAGGAGCTTGAAGTCCTTGCGCTCAGCCTTCGCAGGCTGCTTGGGATTTGTGGGTGTCGGGGAGTGGTGTCGTTTCGGGAGCTTCGGCGATAGCACGGGCAAGCTCTTCCACAGCACGGACGCTGAGGTGCTCGGTGATGATGAGGTTGTAGAGCTCAATCTGACGCTCGGTATCCTCGACCTGCAGGAGTGCACGGGCATGCCCCATATCGATGAGACGCTGCGTCAGCCCAAGCTGGATCTCAGCTGGGAGCTGGAGCAGGCGGATGTAGTTGCTGATGGTGACGCGCTTCTTACCGACACGCTCAGCAAGCTTAGCCTGCGTGAGACCGTGCTGCTCGATAAGCTGCTGGTAAGCTAGAGCGATCTCAATAGCATTGAGGTCCTCACGCTGGATGTTCTCGATGAGAGCAAGCTCTAGGAGTTCATTCTCTTGGGTAGAGCGGATGTATGCGGGGAGTGCCTTGAGCCAGCCAGCTGGGCAGCGCGCCAGCGACGCTCACCTGAGATGATCTGGTAGGTGCCAGAGGGGAGGGCTTGTACGGTGATGGGCTGTACAAGGCCGAGGGCACGCAGGGAGGCTGCGAGCTCCTCGAGACCCTCTTGCTCGAAGTGCTTACGTGGCTGATCGGGGTTGGGGAGCGATCTTCTCCAGCGGAAGCTCTTGGATGGAAACGGTGCCTGGGAGGGCTGCTGATGCAGTCTCTCCTCCGAGGAGGTTCCCCAGGCCACGGCCCAGGACATTCTTATTCTTTGCTGCGGACATCTACTTATTCTTGTTGATCAGCTCGGCTGCCAGCTGTAGGTGGTTGATGGCTCCACGGCTATCGGCATCGTAGAGTAGGGCGGGGAGGCCGTGGCTCGGAGCTTCGCCGAGCTTCACGTTGCGCTGGATGACGGTCTCGAAGACGAGGCCCTTGAAGTGGGACTTGACCTCCTCATAGATCTGATTGTTCAGGCGCGTACGGCTGTCGTACATCGTCATGAGGAAGCCCTCGATATCGAGCTGCGCATTGAGGCGCTGGCGTACAATACGGATGGTGTTGAGGAGCTTAGAGATCCCTTCGAGTGCGAAGTACTCGCACTGCACAGGGATGAGCACGGAGTCTGCTGCTACGAGGGCATTGACGGTGATCAAGCCGAGTGAGGGGGAGCAGTCGATAAGGATATAGTCGTAGCGGTCGAGGACGGGTGCGAGGACAGAGCGGAGGATATACTCACGCTCCGAGCGCTCCAGTAGCTCGAGATCTGCCCCCGCCAGATCAATGTGCGAAGGCAAGAGATCAAGGCCGTCGACGACCGTCTTCGTGATGGCCTCCGTCGCAGGCAGGCCAGAGCAGAGGCATTCGTAGATCGTCTTGCCTATCTGAGAGGCATCGATACCGATCCCTGAAGTAGCGTTGGCCTGTGGGTCGGTGTCGACCAAGAGGACGCGCTTCTCAAGGGAGGCTAAGGAAGCTGCCAGATTGATAGCGGTCGTGGTCTTACCCACTCCGCCCTTCTGATTGGCTAATGCGATGACTTTGCCCATGTGCTCTATATTTCTATATATAACGTATGCCGTAGGTATTCATTTGCCTCTCGAACTCCTTTCCTATGGATAAGGGCAGACTTACCTAATTAGCCCACAAAATTACTACTTCTTAACGATATGTTTTCCTTGCCGTGGCTGAAAGGTGGGGCTCCGAGAGTAAAAGTCAGAGTAGTCCCTTGAGGCTGAGGAAGTCGCCCTCTCACTCCCAACCATCATCTTACCTCCCTCAGAAAGCTCTCAGCAGGGAGAGCGTAAGAAGAGCAAGCTAAGTACTTGTCTTGATGCCTTCGTGATGGGGGTGGGTGAACCTATATTGGTTGCTGGGTGAACCTATATAGGTCCACGTCGAGACCAATATTGGTCGTGAAGCCAACCAATATAGGTTCACCCAGCAACCAATATAGGTTTCTACTACCCCTCTTGCAAATGAGTATCTACACAGGGGTACATTACCCTAGTCTGGACTAGTTACTGCCCCCTTAGAGGCCTACGATTCGGAAGAGTAGAGAGCGCTCTAGGTGAGTGCCGTCGGGGCGGGTCAATTTGACGTGTAGGAGTAGAGGCCCTTCGGCGGAGACTCCGATGATTCGAAGGGCTTCGGCGGGCATCGTGCGGAGGCTTTGGATCCAAGAGTCACGTGCCAGAGAGGTGCCTCGTGCGAGAAGCTCACCCGTCAGTCGATAAAGAGTGAAGTGACATTCCCCGTCGGGAGAGCTATCTAGTAGAGTAAAGAGCTCTTCGTCTGATAGACGCTTTCGCGAAGTGTCATCTTGGTTGCTGCCGCCCTCCTCTGGGGAAGAATTCTTTTGCCCTGGGGTCGCAAAGCCAGCCGAACGGGCTGCGGCATGCCAGTTGCCTACCTCTTCGATGACTTGATAATCCTTTCGCTCAAGGGCAATGCCCGCCTTGCTTTTCAGACCCTTGGGGAGGAGGCTACTGTCGTAGTGAAGGAGATCGACTACCAGCCCGTCATCACCGAGGAGCAGCCCTATGAGTCCGCTCTGATTGAGTAGGCGAGGTAGGCTGGCCTTCACGAAGGTCTCCCGAGGAGCATCGGGGTAAGCAGCTGCTAAGGCATCGGGATCTTTCGTCACGACGATGTAGCTACCTGCGGGGATAGTGCGTGGTGGGAGGGGGTGATCTTGTAAGATGAGCCGTCACGCCCCTGCCGCCAGTGCATAGTCTCCCAGCTCACAAGGGGAGTCGCTGGCATTGTATAGCTCGATGTATTCGGGACAGCCTGCCTTGGGGTGTGGCATGACTTCGGAGAGAAGTAGCCGGTCGGGGAGTAGGTGTGGGTGTTGGGACGGGCTCTGGTCGAGGTGGAGTGCCTTCGCCTCCTATGGGATCAGTCTCGCTCGCAGGGTAGATGCGGAGCTGTCGGAAGTGCCAACCCGTATGGTGCGTGCTGGTGAAGGTACAGCTGATACCGAAGGTGTTCTTCTCAGGGAGGGTGGGGCGGAAGTCTTCCTCCTCGCCGATGAGCTCCCATTCTTGCTCGCTGCCCGCTTCTCGCAGGTAGAGTTGCCAGCCAGCTTCGGCACTGTAGCGGACATCATAGTCCCAGCTACCCGAGGCATTCAGCAGGATAGGACTGCTGATAAGTGGGCGCCCAAGAGGGCTGAGGGTGAATTGTGTGGGATGGCTATCGCTTCGCCCGACCTTCACCCGCCTTAGACTGATACGCTGCTGGCCACCTTGTCCGAAGTCTAATGCCACATATTCGTAGCTCTTTTCCGCCAATGGCTTGATAGCACAGAGGAGGATCGTTGCATGGTTGTAGGCTGTGGGGATGAGGTCGGTCTTCACCTGTCCGCGCCAGATGGGTTGCTTGGGTAGCATGATGTCCGTAGCGAGTGTGGCACTACCTCGTGCAGGCTCCTTGGGTACGGAAAGATGCAGGGCTCCCCCGAGATGTGGTAGAGCTCTCGGTCATAGCGCCAGTGCTTCTCCGTGGGCGTGCCCTCGGTGGAGAAGTCTGCTTGCCATACTTGGGCAGAGGCGCAGATAGGGAGGAAGGTGAGGAGAAGGAGGTAGAGAAAAGGGTAACGGTAGCTATACATCGGCAGCTGTGTGTGCTCCGAGCAAGCAGGGCGATGGTGGTCAATCGCCGTCAGGGCGGTCATCACGGGGCGTACGTGCTGCCCGTGGATGTGCCGCATAGAGCTTCTTCAGTTGCTCGAAGGAGGTATGTGTGTATCGTACGGTAGTGGAGACGGAGCTGTGACCCATGAGCTCGCGTAGGAGCATGAGATCCGCTCCAGAGTTAAGCATGTCGGTAGCGAAGGTGTGACGCAGGACGTGCGCACCTCGGCGGGAGAGATTGGGGACGGAGGCGAGTGCCGCATGTGCGACCTGATAGACGGCACGGGGAGCCATGGGCGTGCCCTTGCTGCTGACGAAGAAGGACTCCGTCGTGCCGAAGATAGAGGTGCGCAGGTGACGCCACGCTTCGATCTCTTCGGCAAGACCTTTGCCGAAGGGGACGATACGCTCTTTGCGCCCCTTACCTAAGACCTTGAGCTGACGCTCGGTGGTGTCGACAGCTTGGTCACGTAGACCAGCGATCTCTGAGCGACGTAGGCCACACTCGTAGAGCATGGTGAGGATGAGGTGATCGCGTACAGCTCGCCAGTCCGTCGGGTCGACCTCCTCCGAGAGCATCTGCTCCATATCTTCGGTAGGTACATAGACGGGGAGCGGGACGTGCAGCCTTCGGAGGGCGGAGGGCTTGGATGGGGATTGCGCTTGATCTGCCCCGTCTTCAGTAGGTGTCGGTAGAAGCTCCTGACCGAGGTGAGGCATCGCCCCACCGTCGAGGCCTTCAGCCCCTCGTCAAGCTTGACCGATAGCCAGCCACGCACCAAGTCGAGGTCGCCCTCGGAGGGCACGAACGGCTCTCCTAGACGCTCTTCAGCATAGGCCGTGAAGCTCCTGAGGTCGGACTGGTAGGTCTCGATGGTCAGGGGCGAGGCGGCTGCTTCGTGGCTGAGGTAGTCGAGGAAGGCGCGGATCGAATCGGTGGTAGGCGGCATCGTCGTGGGGAGCTAAGGCGCTAAGCGCTCAAGGCTCCATGTGCCGTCCTCCTGTAGCTCGTAGAGGAAGCGGTCATGCAGACGACTATCACGCCCTTGCCAGAGCTCGATACGCGAGGGTGTCACGGCGAAGCCTCCCCAGTTCTCAGGGCGGGGCACTTCGCGCCCGACGAAGCGGAGACTCTCCGCTGCGAAGCGCATCATGATATACTCGCGTGAGGGGATGGGCTGGCTCTGCGGGGAGATGCGTGCTCCGACACGGCTCTTGTAGGGGCGCATAGCAAAGTAGGCATCACTCTCAGCAGCTGGTAGACGCTCTATAGTCCCCTCGATGTGGATCTGTCGCTCGAACTCATGCCAGAGGAAGGTCAGAGCGACGTGGGGATTGGCTGCTATCTGCTTGCCCTTGCGGCTGTCGTAGTTCGAGTAGAAGACGAAGCGCCCCTCGAGGACCTCCTTCAGCAGTACGGTGCGCATGCTGGGACGTCCTTCAGGAGTCGCTGTCCCTACGATGACGGCAGTGGGTTCGTTGACCTTAGCCTCTATCGCCTGGTCGATCCATGTGCTGACGATCTCAAGGGGATCGGCTGGGAGATCCTTGCGGCTAAGGCTGAGCGAGGTGTACTCGCGGCGGATATTCTCTAAGTGTAGGTCCTTAGACATAATTGTGATAAATGACTGGAGGCTTTAGGCCTTGCCCTTAGCTCCCTTGAGCTGACGGATCTCAGCTTCGAGGGCGGCGATACGCTCGTCCTGTGCGTGGATCGTCTGCTGGTAGGAGTTCAGCTCTTCGGTCTCGATACTGCTCGGTGCCTGCTCCTCGACGCGGAGAAGGAGGTCGCTGAGTACGTTCATATAGTTGTTGAACGCATCGTAAGGCGAGTTATAAGGGCTGAAGGGATGGCCTCCCCAGTTGATGGTATTCATATAGTAGAAGTGGTCGGCGCTCTGCAGATAGAGCCAGTCCTGTAGGAGGCTACGATCCTCGAGAGCGTGCACACGTTCGCCCCATTGACGGAGCTTCTCGAGGGCGCCGTGCTGGAGGATGTTGCCGTTCCACTCGTTGGTACTCTTTTCTTCGCCTGCCCAGCTGATGGGAGAGGCTACGGTAAGCGGTGCGATGGACTTATGCTCGTCAAGCAGCTCCGATGGGGTCGCGAAGCCTACAGCATAGTCGGGAGCCAATAGAGGCAGTGCCTTGAAGAACTCAAAGATCCCCGACTCACGGCGGTGCATCGCTCCGAGTACCTCATAGTTCATGTAGAGGAGCGTGAAGTCTTCTCCTTCGGGAAGCCACTTGACTCGGCCAAGGAGCTTGTCGGCGGTGACGGGATACTCGGGAGAGCCGTAGTTGGTGAAGTGGTTCGTCACCAGCTCCGAAAGAGGAGCATTGCGTAGCAGGAGCTTGGTGCTAGGCTCTGCAGTTGCATCGTAGAGATAGTTCGGGCTCTTCCAGCCGAGGATGTGCTTAGCGCCCTCGGTGATAATCCCTTCGTAGCCCATTGCTGCCACCTCGCTGGCGATCTCATCGGAGTAGATGAGCTCGGAATTGCAGAAGACACGAGAGCGCTCGATACCGAAGAGTTCGCGTAGCTTCGTCTGCTGCATGCGTACCTGATTCCTGAACTCTACGGGATCATAGAGCGAGGCGACGGAGTGCGCATAGGTCTCAGCGACGAACTCCACGCGCCCTGTGGCAGCGAGCTCCTTGAAGCTATCGATCAGTGCAGGCTTGTAGTACTCCATCTGCTCAAGAGCCAGACCCGAGATCGAGAAGCTTACACGGAAGTCGGGGTAGGCCTTCAGTAGCTCGAGGAGCATGTGGTTAGCAGGGATGTAGCACGAGTCAGCTATGCGCTCGAAGACCTCTTCGTTGAGGTAGTCATCGGTATAGTAGTGGGAGTTGCCGATGTCGAAGAAGCGATAGCGACGCAGTCTGTAGGGCTGATGTATCTGGAAGCAGAGGCATATCTTTTTCATAACGGATAGCGGGTATGTCAGTGTAGTGATTAGCGGACGTAGCGATCATAGATGGCGCGGACCTTACGTCCAGCTGCCTCCCAAGTAATGCTGTTGACTTCCCGAAGCCCCTCTTCCTTGAGGAAGCGGTGCATCTCGGGATAGGTGATAAGTGCGTAGATGGCATCGGCCATAGCGTCGATATCCCAGTAGTCGACCTTGACGGCGTAGTTGAGGATCTCGGCGCATCCTGACTGGTAGGAGATGATCGAGGGGACTCCACACTGCATCGCCTCCAAGGGCGATATGCCGAAGGGCTCCGAGACGGAGGGCATGACGTAGACGTCGCTGGCCTTGAAGACCTCATAGACCTGTTGGCCCTTCATGAAGCCCGTGAAGTGGAAGCGGTCGGAGATGTTGCGCTCCGCGGCGAGGCGGATCATCGCGTCCATCATGTCGCCGCTACCGGCCATGATGAAGCGGACGTCTTGTGTGCGCTCCAGGACCTTCGCTGCGGCTTCGACGAAGTACTCACAGCCCTTCTGCATAGTGATACGCCCGAGGAAGGTGACGACCTTGTCGCGGACACCACGGCGGTCGGGGAGTGCGAGGATTGAGGGTGCTAGTGGCGTGACCGCATTGTGCACGGTCGTGACCTTGGCGGGATCCTGGTGATACTTCTCTCGATGACGGTACGGCGGGTGAGATCGCTGACGGTGATGATGTGGTCAGCGTGGTTCATCCCGTCCATCTCGATGCCGAAGACCGTGGGGTTCACATTGCCGCGACTGCGGTCGAAGTCCGTGGCGTGGACGTGTACGACGAGGGGCTTACCGGTGATTTGCTTGGCATGGATCCCCTGCTGGATAAGTCAGCCAGTCGTGCGAGTGGATGATATCGAAGGGCTCACTGCGGGCGATGACACCTGCTACGATGGAGTAGTTGTTGATCTCCTCGAGGAGGTTGTCTTGGTACTTCCCCGAGAACTCAAAGCAGCCCAAGTCATTCGTCGGTAGGTAGGAGAAGTCCGCATAGATATGATCCCGTAGGCGGTAGTAGAGCTCGGGATCCATCTTCCCCTCGAGGCGATCACGGACGTAGTCATAGTTGACGTCTCGGTAGACGACGGGGGTGTCTCCTGCACCGATGATTCTGAGGAAGCTCTTGTCCTCATCGCCGTAGGGGCGGGGGATGACGAAGGTCGTCTCCATATCGCCCTGGGCTGCCATACCCTGGGTCAAGCCATAGCTGGCTGTACCGAGACCACCGAGGATGTGTGGTGGGAACTCCCACCCGAACATGAGCGCTTTCATTCGTATCTAATTATGGGGAGGATCTGTGTGTCGTACTTACTCTTAGCCTCTTCGAGTAGGGCAAGTGAGCGAAGCAGTTCTCCGACGCTCATCGCGAAGGAGATGGCACCCACGGCCCTTGAAGGGAGGATTGCCGTCGAAGAGTTCGCTCACGGTGCCTACGCCGTGCTGCTGGAGCTCTTCCTCCATGCCGATGAGCGTGTTTCTCGATGAAGGAGATAGCACTGCGCCCGTAGAGCTTGATGCAGGCCTCGAAGTAGGGACCGAGGAGCCAAGGCCATACGGAGCCGTTGTAGTAGGACTGCTCACGCTGCCACTGCGTGCCGTGGCACTGGGGCTGGTAGCCGTCGCTCTTTGGGCTCAGGGTGCGGAGTCCCTTCGGCGTGCGTAGCTCACGAGTGATGATCTCGAGGACGGAGCGACGGGTGGCCTTAGGTAGGGGCGAGTAGGGGAGTGAGGTGGCGAAGACCATGTTCGGACGTACGCTCCAGTCACGCCATGAGGAGTGGGGGATGTACGTAGTCGAAAGAGGTAGCCGTGCTGATTGATGAAAGGTGTCGCAGAAGCTCTGCTGTACGCGCCCCAGCAGCTCCTCGAGCTCAGGTGTCCATTTCTGGGGAAGGGCTTCGCGGTAGAAGCACAGGGCATTATACCACAGGGCATTGACCTCGACGAGGTAGCCCTCACGGCGGACGACCGCCTGACCATTGACCTTCGCATCCATCCAAGAGAGGGGACGCCCGTCTCCCGTCATCACGCACAGCCCGTTATCATCGATGCGGAGGTTGGGATGTACGTTGCGTAGATAATAGTGTATCAGCTCATCGAGGAAGTCACCATAGCGGCTGACCATGTCGGGGAGGCTGGACCAGCGGGCATACTCTTGTAGCGTCCAGATGGCCCAGAGACCGATGTCTCCCCTCGTTGATGTTGCGTATCTCCCTGGAGATGCCCTCCTGTCGCATGAAAGGCTCGCATATCTGGGAGCACTGTGTCCATGATGCGGTAGAAGCGCTCAGGAGCATCGGCATAGATGGTACACCCAGGGAGGGCGATGAAGAGGTCGCGAGCGCGCACACCGAACCAAGGGTAGCCCGCCAGCAGGTAGCCGTGTGTAGCGTCGGGGCGGTAGTAGAATTGTAGAGCGGCATTCAGCAGACAGCTGCGGAAGTCCTCACGGGGGGTGCGGATCTTTCGTTCCTCAGCGAAGAGCTGAGCTAAGGTGTCGGGGGCGGCTTCCTCGACGCCAGCCGAGAAGTAGATCGACTCGCCGACCTCGATGTCTACCTCGAAGTAGCCAGGGACGTAGAGGTCCTCTGTGTACTCGTAGCCACGCTCGCGCTCCTTGATATATTCGATACGCTCATTCCAGTGTGGGTCAGAGACGAAGTTATGAGCCTTCGATAGCTGGAGGTAGAGCGTAGGATAGCCTGGATAGAGGCAGAAGGTGACCCCCGACTTAGCCTGACCATAGTCTCCGTGGTATTGATCATTGCGATGCGTGAGCATCTTTACGTCACGGAAGGCGAGGAAGGGAGAGAGTCTTAAGGTCGTGCGGCTGTGGGCCTCAAGGAGCGTGTAGCGTTGCAGCATCCTATTGGTGTAATGGCAGAAGAGGAACTCCTTCTGCAGTACCACGCCTCCGACACGATAGGTCGTCGAGGAGGCGATGTCGACATTGTACTCTCGGATGTACTTGTGTCCCTTGGGGCTGAAGATATCCCCCTCGTATTCATGGATACCGACATTGAACGGCACACCATGCTGCACGATCGTCAGATCGAGGCTGGAGAGCAGTACGTGGTTGTTCTCACTGAGTTCGGGGACGGGGATGACGAGGACGCCGTGGTACTTGCGTGTGTTACAGCCTACGATGCTGGAGCAGCAGTAGGCGCCCTTGCGGTTGGTACGTATGTACTCCCGCTGGGTGGACTCATCGAGGTTGGCCATGAGTCGGCGGTCGAACTTGAGGTAACTCATGCTAAGTGTCGCTTCATTGTGGTCAGGCTCCGCACTATCATTGGACTCATAGAGGAAGCCCATTCTTGCGAAGTCGTGTATAATTCTCCTGCTAAGTTACGAATTAGTGCCTGCTTTAGCCAAGCCCCCGAGCACCTCTATATAGGGACATACTTGCAGTTCGTCCGGAGGGTGCTCAGATACAGGGTGTAAGCCCACTCCAATAAGGGGGGGAGATGAACCAATACTGGTCACCGCGCGAACTAGTACTGGTCACCATAATCAACCAGTACTGGTTAGCGATGCGACCAGTACTGGTCAGATCGGTGACCAGTACTGCTTTGTTTTTCCTCCTTCTGTGTAGTGCTCTGTGTTCCGTTGTTAGCAGGGACTTTTTGAGGACCTGCTGAAAAGGGCCTCTAAAGAGCAGGAAAAGCATCTCCTTATCCGAGGAGCGAAGGACGAGATATCTGAGCTAATATCCACTGCTTAGAGGTGGGGATGTGAGACGCGTCTTAGATGCGAATCGAACAAGTCTGCGCTTTTGTGTATTTTAGCACTATATTATTGTGTCGTATTGCGACCCTCTGCCAACAGATAATGACCGAGCTTAAGCCCACTTTTATGGAGCGCCTGCAGCGCTTCCTCACCTCGATAGCGACGTGCAACAAAGCGCTACCCAGCGCTCCGATATATCCTGGCTGGGATTGGCTGTCTTCATCTTCACCTTCCTTCTGGGGAACAATAGTTTATTCCACTATGTGAAGAATCAGCGTCGCAAAGCGTTTATCCAAGAGGAGTACAATCGCTATCTCCCGCAGTATGAGGCAGACAGCGCTCGTCTCAGCGATATCCGTGACAACCGTGAGCATATCGAGCGTATCGCCCGTGAGCAGTACTACATGCATCTGCCCGGTGAAGAGGTCTTCGTCCTCGCTCCTGACACGGCTACTGCAGCTCAGCACTAAGCACTAAGGCTCTATGCAAGTAAAGTATAAGTACCTCTATATCGTCAGTGTCCTGCTCATCATCTCGGGCGCTGCGCTGGCTCTCACGGAGCATCGCCTCTTCGATGTCCTCTATGGTCTTGGGGCTGTAGGGTATGGTCTGTACTACGTGTTAGCTCCCGAGCGGGATGCTTCGCGCCTCTTGAGACGTGTAGCTCGTATGGGAGTCTTCTCTGGACTGCTCTTCCTGCTCTCGGCAGTAGCGCGCTTCGGAGTCTTTGACTCCTTCGGCCGGGGTGCTTGGCTTGTATTCCTGGCCTTGGGCTTGGTCTATATGATCTATGGCAACGTCCTGCTCTATATGGACGAAAAGAAAAAGAACTAAAAACATGACCCCTATATCCACCCCTAAGCAGCCCGTCCGTACGGAGCGCATCGCGGTGCCAGGTGGGCGAAAGCCCCTGCTGCGCCTTCATGTCGATGCTGGCCATCCGACGACGCTCTTAGCGTTCCTCATTGAGGCTCTTCCCGATAAGAGCCGCACGACAGTCAAGCAGCTCCTGCACGACCGCTTCATCGCCATCGGTACGGAGCCGACGACGCAGTTTGATGCGCCCCTCCAGCCAGGTGATACTGTCAATATCCATCCTGCCCCTCTGCCGAAGACGCTTACGCATAAGCAGATCGAGATCCTCTACCAAGATGAGTACCTGCTGGTCATTCACAAGGAGGCTGGTCTGCCTACGGTAGCAAGTGGTGAGGAGAAGGATAAGACGGCTCTGCGCCTGCTGTCGGAGCACCTCAAGAGCTTCAATCCGCTAGCGAAGGTCTACCACATCAATCGACTAGATAAGGATTGTGCGGGCTTTGTCGTTTTTGCAAAGAGCGCCGAGCTCCAGCGTGAGCTCAGTGACCACTGGCAAAACTATGTCCGTCAGCAGCTCTTCGCCGCAGTCCTCGAGGGTGCACCTCGCGAGTCTGAAGGCATCCTGATGCCTCCAGCTCCCGAAGAGAAGAAGGGCAAAGGCAAGGATTCGGGTGCGAAGAAGTCACGTACGACTCGCTCCACGCCTCGCTCAGAGGAGGATCAGGCGGCAGGCCGTGCTGAGTGGCATGTCATCAGCGAAGGCAATGGCCGCACGCTGCTCTCGATATCCCTGCTCGCAGGGACGCAACAACCGCCTGCGCCGTCAGCTCTCAGCTCTGCGCCTTCCCATCGTCGGGGACTGGCGTAATGGTTCGCCCGAGAAGGACCTCGGTCGAGTGGCACTTGAGGGGACGCGTCTGAGCTTCGTTCACCCCGTGACGAAGAAGCTCCTTGACTTCCGTCAGCCCATTCCTCCACTCTTCCGTCAGCTCCTCAAGAGCACGGCTCCTCGTCCTCGTGCAGCCAAGAGTCCCACAACAAAGACAAAGAAGAACTAACAGTTAATCATATAAAATCAATGTCCGCAATGAATCAACAGACACGGAGCTTTGCTCCCCTGCGCCCCTCCCTCTCGGCGGTGCGTCGCTTCGTCTTGAGCCTATCTATCCTCCTTCTGGGGATGGGGCTCAACGCTCAGGTCATTCGCGATGCTGTCACTTGGTCGCGCTCAGTAGAGGATAAGTCTCCTACGGAGAAGGTCCTCGTCTTCACAGCTACGGTCAAGGATCCTTGGCATCTCTACGGCACGGAGCTCCCTAAGGGTGGCCCAACGCCTACGCACCTTCTCGTCGATAAGATCGAGGGGGCTGAACTCGTCGGTGGCCTGACCTCCACGCAGAAGCCCATAAGAGAAGTATGACCCCAACTTCGAGATGACCCTGCGCTTCTTCAGCGGTAAGGTCACCTTCCGTCAGAAGATCCGTATCACAGACCCCAAGAAGTTCGCCTTCGTCGGGGCTATCCGATATATGGCCTGCAACGATGAGCAGTGCCTCCCTCCTGCTAACTGGGAGTTCACTGTCCAGCCTAAGGAGCTGGGCAAGCTTGGTGATGCCGCAGCTGCGAAGCTCACCGAAGAAACACCTGCCACCACCGAAGCCACCGCTGCTAGCCTGGGGGAGCCCTCAGCCGATAGCGTAGCCTCGGTAGATACGCTATCGGTAGCCCCTCAGGACACTGCCGCTCTCGCCTCCTCCGACCTATGGGCCCCCGTCATCCCAGAGCTGAAGGCTTATGGTGACAAGGCTCTGAATCAGGCCGAAGGCTCACTGTGGATGCTCCTCGTCGGGGGCTTCCTCGGTGGTCTCGTGGCGCTGGTCACTCCCTGCGTATGGCCTATGATCCCTATGACGGTGAGCTTCTTCCTCAAGAGAAGCTCTGACCGTAAGAAGGGGATTCGTGACGCTCTGCTCTATGGTATCGGGATCATCGTGATCTACGTGTCACTGGGGCTCATCGTCTCGGCGGTCTTCGGCTCGGATGCCCTGAATAATCTGGCTACGAACGCTATCTTCAACGTCGCCTTCTTCATCCTCCTCGTCATCTTCGCGATCTCGTTCTTCGGGGCGTTTGAGCTCGTCTTGCCCGCCTCTTGGACAGCGAAGATGGACGCTAAGGCAGACTCGGCTTCGGGCTTCATCAGCATCTTCTTCATGGCCTTCACGCTCGCGCTGGTTTCCTTCTCGTGCACCGGGCCTATCATCGGTACGCTCCTCGTACAGGCTGCTACCTCTTCCTCGGGGATGCTCGCTCCTGCTGTCGGGATGCTCGGCTTTCGCACTTGCGCTGGCCCTGCCCTTCACGCTCTTCGCTATCTTCCCCAACCTCCTGCAGTCGATGCCTAAGAGTGGTGGGTGGATGAACTCCGTGAAGGTCGTCCTCGCATTCATCGAGCTGGCCCTGGCGCTGAAGTTCCTCTCCATCGCTGACCTGGCTTACGGCTGGCGTATCCTCGACCGTGAGGTCTTCCTCTCGCTCTGGATCGTGATCGCTATCCTCCTCGGGCTGTATCTCCTCGGGAAGATTCGCTTCCCTCACGATGCACCACAGGAGAAGACGCCTATCCCTGCACTCTTCCTCGCGATCATCTCTTTCTCCTTCGCCGTCTATATGATGCCTGGGCTCGTCGGTGCACCTCTGCGTGCTATCAGTGCCTTCGCACCACCCCTCCGCACGCAGGATCTGAACCTATATAATGGTGAGGTCCATGCGAAGTTCGACGACTACGATGCGGGGATGGCTTATGCCCGTCAGGTAGGGAAGCCTGTGATGATCGACTTCTCTGGCTACGGCTGCGTGAACTGCCGTAAGATGGAGGCGTCGGTATGGATTGACCCCAACGTCAAGCACATGCTCGAGGAAGACTACGTCCTCATCACGCTTATGGTCGATGAGAAGGCACCGCTCAAGGAGCCTATCGAGATCATGGAGAATGGGGAGAAGGTCAAGCTCCGCACCGTCGGTGATAAGTGGAGCTACTTCCAGCGTATGAAGTTCGGTGCCAACGCACAGCCCTTCTATGTCCTGCTGGATCATCAGGGCAAGCCCCTGGCTCCCTCGTACGCCTTCAACGAAGACGTCTCTGCGTACCTGAACTTCCTCAAGTCGGGTCTCAGCGAGTTCGACAAGCGTAAGTAACCCCTCCCTCTCACCTCAAACGAATATGCTACATAGTAGAGAAGAGAAGCTGGCGGCTATGAGTCGTCTCCTCGATGTCATGGAGCGTCTACGTAAGGACTGCCCTTGGGATCGTGAGCAGACGACCGAGAGCCTCCGTACCAATACCCTCGAAGAGGTCTATGAGCTCTCCGATGCGATCCTCTCGGGGCGCCCTGAGGAGGTCAAGAAAGAGCTGGGCGATGTGCTCCTGCACATTGTCTTCTATAGCACCATCGGCGAGGAGCAGGGTACCTTCGACCTCTGCGATGTGGCCAATGCCCTTTGCGATAAGCTCATCTACCGCCACCCGCATGTCTATGGCGAGGCGGTAGCAGCTTCTGCTGGGGCTGTCGTGGAGCGCTGGGAGGAACTGAAGCAGCAAGAGAAGGGCGGGAATAAGACCGTCCTCTCGGGCGTCCCCGCCTCCCTGCCCACCCTCATCAAGGCCTACCGCATACAGGACAAGGCACGTGGAGTGGGCTTCGACTGGGAGCAGCCCGAGGATGTCTGGACGAAGGTCGACGAGGAGCTTCGTGAGCTTCGTGAGGCGATCACCTCTGGCTCTGCGGAAGACTCCGAAGCCGAGCTGGGTGACTTTCCTCTTCAGCGTCATCAACGTCGCTCGCAAGTACGGCATCAATCCCGATAATGCGCTCGAGCGAACGAATGCCAAGTTCATCCGCCGCTTCGGCTATGTCGAGGCGAAGGCGAAGGAGGCTGGTCGCTCCCTGCGAGATATGACCCTCGCTGAGATGGATGCCCTCTGGGACGAGGCCAAGCGCCTGGAGTCTCAGCCTTAGTTCGCCTCTTACTCCGATTCTCTTGCCTCTCCGGCAATATATGATTAGGCCTACCTGCCCTCAGCCCGCCTCTCCGAAGTGCGAGTGGGGTAGGTAGGCCTAATCCCTTATAGATACGTCCACTACATGACACAGCCCCATACTTCTATTCGTCTTCTTATCACGCACCGTGAGGCTGATGAAGCCGTCCTTGTCTTGGCGCGAGGCCTTGCTCAGCTCCCCGACTTTGAGGTCTACATCACTCGCGAGGGCATCTCTGCCCCTATGGAGGAGGAAGGTGTGACGCTCTTGCCCCTGCCCACCAATCACGGGGAAGGTCAATCTCTCGGTCATCCGTCTGCTCAGACGCTACACGAAGCAGTACCACTTCGACCTGACCTATTCGCCTGGAAGCTCGGGGTTGTCGAATGTGCTGATGGCGACGCTGGGCCTCGGCACGAAGAACGTTGCCTACCGAGGTACGGGCGCTCGTGTTCGTCGCACCGACCCGACCTATTATCTCGGTATCCTCAATCCCCGAGTGCGGCACGTGGTCTGCGAGACGGAGCACGTCGAGGACTACCTGCGAGCCTTCTTCCCTGAGGACATGCTCACCGTCGCGACGAAGCCCTTCTCCCTCCCTTGGGCGGATAAGGCACTCGCCGCTCCCATCGTAGTCGATGCCCTCCACGACAAGGAGCTTCGCCTATCTATGGTAGCAAACAACAAGGGGCGCCCATTCAAGGGTCTGCGTACCCTCCTCGAGGCAATGGTAGAGCTGAATGATCATCGCGTTGGGCTCGTCCTCGTCGGGAATTATGACGACGAAGATCGTGTGGATCGAGTCAACACCCGTAGGTGCTGACGTGGCCTTCGTCGGGGAAACGCCCGAGGCCATGTCTTATATGGCGGGGACGGATGTGTATGTCTTGCCAAGCTGGCGTGACGCTTCGCCTCGTGTGGTGCGCGAAGCTATGTCGCTCTCGCTCCCGACCATCGTGAGCGATATCCCTGGGAGTCGTGATCTCATTCTCCCTGGACAAACGGGTCTCTTAGCTCCTGCACAAGATGCAAAGGCGCTCTCCGAAGCCATCCGTTGGATGCTCACGCATCCCGAGGAGCGACGAGCCATGGGGCGACAGGGGCGTGAGCGCATCGCTCGTGACTTCAGTCCTGCCGCTTATACGGGGCTTTTCGCTCATCTTTTCCGCTCGCTCGCCTCGTCATAGAATCTCCGTCCGCATGGCGTCAAATTTTCGTGCGCATGGAAATTTATTTCTGTGCGCACAAAAAAAATTCCATGCGCACGAAAATTTCCCGCCTTCCGCACAGCGCTCTGATGCCCTGCCCCACAGGGTATAATTTCCCTCGCCTCACAGCCGAATTTTCGTGCTGAGGGGCGAGGATTTTTGTGGGTAAAAAATCAGTCTTGGAGGGCTTCGGGGGGGAGGCGGAGGGCTTCCTCGAGAGGAAGGAGCGCGTTGATGAGGAGGATGGACTTTAGCCTTGGCGCGGAGCGCGCTGAGGGTAAGGTCGTCGGCTTCGGCGATAAGTCCTGCTCGCAGCAGGCCTTCGCGCTGAGTGCCCTTGAGGAGCGGGCGAGTGGGGGTGAGGTAGCCTGCTTCGGTCTCGATGAGGACGTTGGTGAAGCTGGTATCGGTGATGGTGCCATCGGAGCGCGCGAATAGTGGCTCTTCGTCGTCGCCAAGCTCGGCCTTCACCCGCTCAAAGAAACTTCGGTCAGCGTACTTATAGCTGTACTCGAAGCTATCGGGAAGGGGGATGGGGCGCAGTGCGCATATCGTTCGCTTGCAGTAGGGGACGAGGCGTATGGCAGAGAGCCCTGCGAGGCTGTACTCGAGCGTGAGGCGGTAGGTTGTGTCGGGGAGGACCTGTTGCCCCGTGAGGTAAGCCTCGACTTCCCGCCAAGGAGAAGTGCTAAGGAGACTTTGTAGGAGGGAACTGCTGGTCTCCGCCCCCTGCTTTCGGAGGGTGCGAAGCATGCGTTCCCGATGGAGCTCACCAGCGATGAGCTCTCCACCACGGAGCATGAAGGTCTCGATGAAGCTCGGTGAGGCGGTGCCTGCTACTGGGGAATGTAGATCTTCTGCAGGCATTCGCGGTATTCGTCTTCTGCGACGCTATTGATGGTGATGCCACCGCCCGAGCGGTAGAAGTGCGCTCCCGAAGCATCCTCCTCGACGAAGCGGATGAGGACGGCAGAGTCCAGGCTTGAGCCATCGAAGTAACCGCAGGTGCCTGTATAGAAGCCGCGAGGACGGCCTTCTGCCTCTTGGATGAGCGCGACAGTTCGCTCCTTTGGTGCCCCGCTGATGGAGCCAGCAGGGAGGAGCTGGAGGATGAGGTCGCCTAATCGGAGCCCTTTGCTGCGGTCGACGCTTCCGACGACTTCGGAGCTCATCTGCAGCAGTGGTCCCGAGGAGGTGTGGAGCTCGGTGAGATACTTGAAGCGGCGGACGTGCACGCCCTCGGCTATGCGGCTCAGGTCGTTGCGCATCAGGTCGACGATCGTATGGTGCTCACAGCCCTCTTTGTAGTCCGCTCGGAGCTTCTCGGCTGCATCGGGGATGCGGGCATCGATGGTACCCTTCATCGGGTGCGTGGCGAGTTCGTCCCCCTGGAGCTTCACGAAGCATTCGGGCGAGAAGGACACGAAGCGCCCAGGGAGGAGGATGCGATAGGTCGCCTCGGAGGAGAGGTAGATATCCGCTAAGCTCGCTTCGGTCTCGATGGGTGTCCGAATCGTGAGATTCGTGAGGAAGCTATCTCCCCGCATCAGCCCTCGGTGGATGATGTCGAAGCGCTCGGCATAGCGCTCGGGGGCTTCGGGCGAAGGGGTGAGCGTGAGCTTACCCTTCGATCCGATGGGATCGGGAGTCTTCGCCGTGGGGAAATCGAAGAAGAGCGAGCCGTCGTGGTGCTGCAGTGGCTCGAGGACGAAGACGCCCTCCTGCAGCTCGAAGTCTAAGATAAAGAAGAAGGGCTGCCCTCTGTGCGATGCTTCGTTCATCGCCTCGAGGGTAGCCCATACTTGCTCACTGGGTTGGAAGGGAGTGTGCATTACGTGGGGAGGGAAGGGCGCTACTTCTTGCGAACTTCTGTCGGAGCGAGCGTGACGAGCCCCGCCTTATAGAGTGAGCCAAGCACCATCTTGAAGGTCTTCTTGCTCATCCCCGTGAGGCGCATGACATCCTCCGCAGGGCTCTTGTCGCCGATGGGTAGACGTCCGTGGTGCTTCTCGAGGATCGTCAGCAGGCGTGCCTGCTCGCCGTCGACCTTCTGATAGCCCACGGGGACGAAGGAGAGGTCAACCTTATTATCCTCTTCGCGGAGGCGGATGACGTAGGCCTCGATGCGCTCACCGCGCTGAAGCATACGTGGTGCCGTGTCGCTGTAGAGCAGTCCCCAGTGCTTGTCCTCGATGACGCAGCGGTAGCCGAGCTCGTGCTGCTCGGTGACGATGCAGCTGACCTTCGCCCCTGGAGTGTAGTCGGCTGGCATCGTGTCGAGGTGCTTGGAGAGGCGTGCTGAGCCGACGATCTTTCCGCTCAGGGCGTCGATGTAGAGGTAGACGATGTAGCTGTATCCCTCCTGCATCTTCGTTGACTGCTCGCGGAAGGGCACGAAGAGATCCTTATGAATACCCCACTCGAGGAAGGCTCCCGCATCGGTCACGGAGGAGCAGCGGAGATAACCCACTTCCCCGACCTGAGCTAAGGGCGTGAGGGTCGTCGCGATGAGACGCCCTTCGTTGTCGTGATAGACGAAGACGGAGACTATGTCGCCCTCCTTAGCTCCCTCGGGAAGGTAGCGCAGGGGAAGGAGGATGTCTTGGATGCCCCCGTCGAGGTAGGCGCCTATCGATACGAGGCGCAGGATGGGGAGTGACTGGATGCGACCGAGCTGATAGGTCGAGAGTGGTGCGGGCTGCATAGGGCGTTATTGGGGGATGAAGACCGTTTCGTCGCGGAGGACGGGTGCGAGGTTGAGCGTGTAGGTCTCGCCGTGACGCTCGATCTCGAAGATGAGCTCGGTCTGCTCGGTCTCATTGATGTAGGGGCGGAAGAAGAATAGGTAGCTGAAGACGCTGGCGTACTTATCCTTCTCCAGTGCCTTGCGGATGCTCCCATAGTCACTGCTCTTCCATGGAGCTTGCTCGGGGCGCACAGCCTCAGCCGAACGGTAACGGTAGGTCTCGTCAAGGAAGTTGCGGTAGCGTGACGAGAGTTCTCTGACAGTCGTGGGGCTGAGAGGCTTGCCGTTGATGCGAAGTACCTTATCACCGACACGTAGACCTGCAGTGAAGGCAGGCGACCCTTCCTCTACATCGACGATGCGGCTGAGGTCACGGCTGTCATAGAGGATACCCGTATAGAGGTAGCGGCTCGTCTCCTCTGTATAGTTCGCTTGAGATGATGCGAGGAAAGGGAAGCTTTGGAGCATTACAGGGATGGCCTGACGAGCATAGAGGTGTGCTTCCTTCGTGCCCTTAGGCAGGTTACTTGTGCCGCTCCACAGCGTCTGATTGGGCTTGCTGGGTGAAGTGACCTGTAGGGAGAGGCGTGCTCCTCCCTCAGCTTCACTACGCGAGCACTCAAGGACAAGGTCGGGGCTACTGGCTTGCTGCGTCAGCCCGCGTGCCTCTAAGAGTCCCGCGATCTGTCCGTAGACGATGTCGTAGAGGTCGCGATGTTCTCCTTCAGAAGGAGCGAAGGCAAAGGTCTTGGCTTGTGACCAATCAAAGGGCGCACCGGCCTCAAAGGAGAATGAGAGGGTGCGCTGCTGCTTCGCTTGGTCTATGGGGCTGTATCCGCTGAAGGCTGTAGCCAGCTCACGCTCGGTGAGGGCATAGGGCGCCTTGCAGCTGGGACGAAGGATGCGAGCCGTAGTGCCAGAGCCAATGCGCACGATCGTCAGGAGATGCTCTCCTACGGGGCTTGCAAGGAGCTCGCTGATCTGCTGCTTCGTGAGGCCTGTAGTGGGTACCCCGTCGATTTGGGTAATGAGGTCTCCTGGGAAGAAGCCCCCGACGGCTGCAGGGCCAAAGGGCTGGACTACAGTGAGCACGGGGATACTCTTGCTATTGGTTCCCTCGCCGAGCACCTTGTAGTGCAGGCCGATACGGCATACATTCTCGCTGGACTGCGCCAGTAGAGGAGAAGATGAGAGCGAAGGAAGCAGGAGTAGGGTGAGTGCTGTCCCCAGCGAACGAAGGCAGTGGTAGGGCTTACGCATCATGAGAGCGGTCTATATGTGGCGGGATATATCGTTAGGGATGAGCTTCGAGGAGCTGTAGAGTGAGGTGCAGGGCCTCTTGGATCGCTTGGGAGATGTTCTCCTCACGGCTCCCTGATAGGTGTAGGGTGGTCGAATTGACGACGGGTCCCTCTTGGTCCCTTCGAAGACGACGGCGATGCAGATCGTACCTACAGGGATGCGCAGCATCACCACCCGTAGGGCCAGCGATCCCCGTCGTGGCGATAGCTACCTCGGCTTGGAGTTGCTCCATAGCTCCGAGAGCCATAGCGCAGGCGACCTCTTCACTGACGACGTGGTAGGTCTCGATGAGCTCGGGTGGCACGCCGAGGAGGGAGGTCTTGAGGTCGGACTGATAGGCGATGATGCCCCCTTGGAGATAGGCCGATGCACCTGAGTGACTACCCAAGGTGGAGGCAACGCCTCCGAGAGTGCAGCTCTCAGCCGTGGCGATATGGAGCCCTCGCTGTAGGAGGAGCTCAGTGAGTGAAGTGAGATGAGTCTGATCCATAGCGGTTGTCTCGGGCTACATGGTGACGCGGGCAAAGGGTACGGCGTCGAGCTCGGTACGCTTGCCGTCGATGAAGCTGAAGTAGCCGTTCATCGCGACCATAGCAGCATTGTCGGTGGTGTAGGCGAACTTCGGGATGAAGACCTTCCAGCCATAGCGACGAGCGTGATCGTGGAAGGCATCACGCAACCCCGTATTGGCCGACACGCCACCAGCTACAGCGACCTGACGAATGCCTAAGTCCTTGGCTGCTTGGCGGAGCTTCTTCATCAGGATGTCGATGACGGTAGCTTGGAGGGAGGCACAGAGGTCGGCCTTGCGCTCCTCGATGAAGTTGGGATTCTTCTCCAGCTCATCACGGAGGGTGTAGAGGAAGGAGGTCTTGAGCCCGCTGAAGCTATAGTCGTAGCCTGGGACGTTGGGCTTGCTGAAAGCAAAAGCCTTCGGATTCCCCTCGTTGGCAAGGCGGTTGACGACAGGGCCACCAGGGTAACCCAGCCCCATGACCTTCGCACACTTGTCGAAGGCTTCGCCTGCAGCATCGTCGATGGTCTGCCCGATGATCTCCATATCGGAGGCCGAGCGCACGAGGATGATCTGCGAGTTGCCACCTGAGACGAGGAGGCAGAGGAAGGGGAACTCAGGGCTCTGATGCTCCTCGCCCTCCTCCTCGATGAAGTGCGCCAGCACGTGCGCATGGAGGTGATTGACCTCTACCATAGGGATACCGAGCGAGAGGGAAAGTCCCTTGGCAAAGTTCGTCCCGACAAGCAGAGAGCCTAAGAGCCCAGGGCCTCGTGTGAAGGCGATGGCGTCGAGGTCTTGTGCGGTGATGCCAGCGCGGCGGATGGCTTCGCTGACGACGGGGACGATGTTCTGCTCGTGGGCACGTGAGGCCAGCTCGGGCACGACACCACCGTATGCGGTGTGGACGGCTTGTGAGGCGATGACATTGCTCAGGAGCTTGTGCCCTACGAGGACGGCTGCTGAGGTGTCGTCGCACGAACTCTCGATCCCTAATATGATGGGTTCATGATCCATGATGATCTATCGGATGGTCTGTCTATTTATACCTTATTAATGCGGCACAAAAGTACGAAAACTATAGTCCCAGTCGGTAGAGCTTCGCTGAGTGGAGCTGGGTAGCGCCACCCTCGCTGTAGAGGCGAAGGGTCGAGTAGGACTTGCGGGGGAAGATGAGGTTCGTCATCGCGATGCGTCCGCCTTGGACAAAGAGCTCGGCCATACTGCGGTCTACGAAGAGGCGGAGCTTGTAGGTCTTCCCTGTGCAAAGACTGAGGGGAGCCCATGTGGCGATAGCGAAGTCGTTCTGATAGTTCACCCCATCGCGGTCGCGCCAGTCATTGCTCTCGCGGTCGTGAGGCGTCGCCTTCGTGCCGAAGTCTATGAGTCCGCTCTTGGTGCGGTCCATCGTGATGCGCCCCTTCTCTAAGTCAAGGTAGATAGGTAGCTCATCGCCAAGCTCATTACTAAGGACGAGGCCGACACGAGTCGTCTTCGCTGCTGGGGTCAGCTCAAGCTCAAGCTCAAAGCTATCTTCAAGTCCCTTGAGTGCATCGGAGAGGCGTACCTCTTCGCCGATGCTCTGGGGAAGGCTAAGACTGACCTGCTCCTTGCGTAGGGCTTCAACCTCCTTTGAGGGGCGAGCTCCTACATAGCTCGTGCCGTCCTTCGTGAAGAGGAAGAGGTCACGAGGCAGGCCGTTCATGCCTCGTGTCTGCTTGAAGGGGGTGACATTGGCGTACTGCCAGTTGCTCACCCAGGGAATGCCGATGGTGCGGGCTCCTGTGTTGTGGAAGGTAACCAGCGCATAGTGGTCCTTCCCGAAGTCCAGCCAATGAGCGATCTCGGGCGCCGTCTCGGGGACGAACTCCTTACCATCGAAGGTGCCGACGAAGTACTCGGTAGCACTACACCGAAGGCACAGCCTGGATTAATATTGACGATCATCACCCACTTCTCCTTACCCGTCGTCTCGTCAGTGAGCTGGAAGAAGTCGGGGCACTCGAACTGGTTGGGGCGTGCTCCGTAGCCTTCACCGAAGGCGCTCACATAGTCCCACTTCTTCAGATCCTGAGAGCGGTAGAAGCGCATCTCCTTGTCAGCTGAGACGATCATGTACCAGCTCTTCTCGGGAGCGTACCAGAAGACCTTGGGGTCACGGAAGTCCGAGACGCCATCGAAGGGCGTGAGGATAGGGTTGCCAGCATACTTCGTGAAGGTCCTCCCATTGTCGAGGCTGTAGGCCAAGCACTGGGCTTGCCACTGCTTCCCCGCATGCGTATTGTGAGCCGTGTAGTAGGCAAGGATGGCATCCTTGCCGAAGCCCGCTGTCCCTTGCTTGTCGAGGATGGCGTTCCCCGAGAAGATGTGCCCGAGGGTGTCGCGTGCTAAGGCGAGATCGTGGTGCTCCCAGTGAATGAGGTCGCGTGAGGAGCTGTGCCCCCAGTACATATTGCCCCACTTCGAGCCATAGGGATTGTACTGATAGTAGAGATGGTAGACGCCGTCCTTGTAGATCATGCCGTTGGGGTCGTTCATCCAGCCATAGGCGGGGCTGTGATGGTAGGCAGGGCGGTAATAGTCCTTGGCGGAGGTGTCGAAGGTGTCGACGAGCTGAATCTTCTCATAGCTAATCGCCTTCTTATCAAGACCAACGATCTCTACCGTCGCAGGACTCTTGCCTTCGGGCAAGGCGAGGGGGACATAGTAGTCGATGCTATCGACGGCCAGACGGATGTCGAGCCACGTATCCTCGGGGCGGTCGCCTACGAGGCGTACCTGCACCTCGGGCTGACTCTCCTCGATGGGGAGGAGGAGGTAGCGCTGTGGGCTATTGATCTCAATGCGGGTCAGCGTGTCGTTGGGGTGGAGTATCTCCATAGCGGGTGGGTTGGACTTCTTCGAGCAGCTGATGCTGAGGGCGAGCAGCAGCGAGAAGAGTAGAGCGGTAAGCTTACGCATATATAATGTATAGAGGCAAGGGTGGGGAGACTACGCGACGCGATTGAGGTCGGTACGTCCAGCGAGGAAGCGCACGACATTCTCCAGCATCTCCGCATTCATATCTCGGCGAGCGTCAGCCGTTTGGGTGCCGCTGTGCGGGGTCATGCACACATTGTCGAGGGTGCAGAGCGTGGGGTGGGGGTTATCCTGATTTTCGAAGACGTCCAGCCCTGCCGCTGCGATGTAGCCCGTCTGAAGTGCCTTCACGAGGGCCTCTTCGTCGACGACGGCACCACGGGCGGTATTGATGAAGATAGCGGTAGGCTTCATCAGTGCCAGCTCCCGCTCTCCGATGAAGTGGTGCGTCTCAGAGCTGTAGGGGTGTGGATCGAGATGAAGTCGGAGTCGAAGAGGAGCTCATCCAGCGGGGCATAGGTAATACCTTGGCGAGCCTCCTCGTCTGCACTCAGTGGGGTGCGCTTGTAGTAGAGGATCTTCATGCCGAAGGCGCGAGCGCGCTCAGCGACGGCTGAAGCGATACGTCCGTAGCCGATGAGCCCCAGCGTCTTGCCTGCAAGGTGCACGCCGAGGTAGCCCATGCGGCCGATGGTCGGGCGCTTGCCAGGTGTCTGACGGATGAGGCGGTCAAGTTCGCTGACACGGCGAGCGCAGTCGAGCATGAGTGCCAGAGTAAGCTCCGTCGTCGGGATGATCACGGCCTGAGGCGTATTGGTCACGACGATGCCGTGGGTGCGAGCGTAGTCGATATCAATGTTGTTGAAGCCGACGCCGAAGTTGGCTATCAGGCGGAGCTTCGACCCCATGCTGTAGGAGTTCGGCACGTGCTGGGTAGTCGAAGGAGGTGCAGAGGACATCGGCCTCGGGGAGGAGCTGACATAGCTCTTCGTGGGTGAAGTCCCGTCCATGTGGGGGGCGGATGACTTCGTGTTCAGCACCGATCTTCTCGAAGCCTTCGTCGACCGTGTCGAAGGCCACCAATATCTTAGCCATAATCTTAGTGCGATGTAGGGAGGTGAATACTCCCACTAAGGTACGGAATAAGCAGGATATAAGAGCCTTTTGCGCAAGGGGTGCTTTATCGGCGTATTCCCCTTATTCAGCGGAGGGAAAAGTGTCCTTCTCGTGAAGAAAAAAGCGCTTTCCCGTAGTGGTTTTCCTCTGTCTATGCACGTAGTCTTAAAGACCAGGCATGTAAATCCAAATATCCACGTACGTAGATATTAGAGCCACGTACGTAGTCCAAACTTATCTGCCACTCATCCATAACTTTTATCCCTACGCGGAGCAACAACTTAATATAGGTCAGCGTGATGACCTATATGGCTTCACCCAGTGATCAATATAGGTTGCCGTCACCTTCCCATAGCGTAGTCAACTCGGATGTTGGCGAGGTGTGATACCTGCTCTTATAAGAGGTGCTTGTGGAGCTCAGTCTCTCGCCCCTCCTTCTTCGCCTGCGAGAGTGTCGGCTCTTTGGGGAAGAGGTGGTGCGCCTAACTGACAGTATATCAGCTGTGGTGTGTTGATCAGGGGGACTTGATACCTTCCCTTTAGCAGGAGATTTGGCTGTGTGGAAGGGTAAGGATGTGGTATGATGCAGCCCTCTTTCGCTCCCTCCACCGTACGATACTACGGCAGAGAAACGTAACGTGAAGGTGCTAAGTGGCGGATATTACGGAAAAATCGGCTATTTTTGTGGGCATATTGTGCCCTATAACAAAGGAAATAAGATACAATCAATTAAGTAATACAACACGATGCAAAACAAAGGATTTGTGACTTTCGTCACAGTGAGCTTGGCTTTGATCTGTGCGTTTTACCTGTCCTTCTCCCTCATTACTAACCACTACGATGGTAAGGCGGAGAAGATGGGCGAAGTCGCAGGGAAGGCTTATCTCGACTCCATGGCTAACGAGAAGGTGTTCCTCGGATACACCCTCAAGGAAGCTCGCAAGCAACAGATCGGCCTGGGGCTCGACCTCAAGGGCGGGATGAACGTTATCCTCAAGCTTAATGCTGGTGACCTCGTCAAGAGCCTCGCAGGCAACACCGATGACCCCAATTTCCAGAAGGCCATCCAGGCTGCTTCGAAGAGCACTTCACAGGGCAACTACATCGATCAGTTCGTAGCCGAGTACAAGAAGCTCTCCCCAGGGGTAAACCTTGCGGTCGTCTTCGGCTCGGGAGACCTGCGTGACCAGATCAACCCCTCTACCACGGAGGATAAGGTCATCGAGCTCCTGAAGGAGAAGTACAACAGCGCTGTCGAAGCCTCATTCAATGTCCTGAGTACGCGTATCGACCGCTTCGGTGTCGTCGCTCCTAACCTCCAGCGTCTCGAAGGTCAGGGCCGTATCCTCGTCGAGCTCCCTGGTGTCAAGGATCCTGAGCGTGTACGCGAACTTTTGCAGCGTAGTGCTAACCTCCAGTTCTGGCGCACCTATACCTTTGATGAAGTAGCTAACGATCTGGCTGGCCTCAGCGATCGTCTGCTCGCTCTCGGTGCTCCAGCTGCTCGCCCCATCCCCGTAGCTGCTGACTCGGTAGCCGCTAATGACAGCACTGCTCTCGTAGCTCCTGCTCCTGCCGCAGCTCCTTCGCAGCTCGCTTCTATTGATACCCTCTCTAAGTACCTCCAGCTCGGAGGCCGTGGCGGTGCTACCGTCGGTCTCGCTCAGGACCGCGATCGCAACAAGATCGACTCGCTCCTAGCGCTGGCTACTGAATATCACCTCCTGCCTGAGGACCTCACCCTCCTCTGGGGTGCTAAGCCCATCCAGGATCCCAAGACGCGTAAGCTCACCAATATCTATGAGCTGTACGCTATCCGCACGAACCGCTCGATGAAGCCCGACCTCTCGGGTGACGTCGTCACTTCGGCTAAGGCTGACGTCGACCACAACCGCCTCGGTAGCGCTGAGCCTCAGGTCTCCATGACTATGAATCAGGAAGGTGCTCAGATCTGGGCTCGCCTGACGAAGGAAAGCATCGGCCGCTCTATCGCTATCGTCCTCGACGGTGTCGTCTACTCTGCGCCTAACGTCAACAATGAGATCACTGGTGGTAACTCCTCTATCACGGGGAACTTCACCATCGAAGAAGCGAATGACTTGGCGAACGTACTGAACTCTGGTAAGATGGAGACGAGCGTCGTCATCGAGCAGGAGAACGTCGTCGGTCCTACCCTCGGTAAGGCTTCTATCCAGGCTGGTATCATCTCCTTCGCCATTGCACTCGTCCTCCTGATGGTATATATGTGCCTGGCTTACGGCTTCATCCCTGGTATGATCGCCAACCTCGCACTCATCGTCAACAGCTTCTTCACGCTCGGTATCCTGGCTTCGTTCAATGCCGTCCTCACCCTCTCGGGTATCGCCGGTCTTGTCCTCACGCTCGGTATGGCGGTCGACGCGAACGTGCTTATCAATGAGCGTATCAAGGAAGAGCTGCGCAACGGCAAGGGTATGACCCGCGCTATCGCCGACGGTTATGGCAATGCCTTCAGCGCTATCTTCGACTCGAACCTCACGACGATCATCACCGGTGTCGTCCTCTTCTACTTCGGTGCAGGGCCTATCCGTGGCTTCGCTACGACCCTGATCATCGGTCTTATCTCCTCCTTCATCACGGCGGTCTTCCTCACCCGTATGGTCTTCGAAGCTCTGGACAAGCGCCACAAGCTCGACAACGTGACCTACACGACGGCGATGACGAAGAACCTCCTCGTGAACCCCACGTACAACTTCCTCGGGGCTCGTATGAAGGGTTACCTCCTGCCCATCGTCCTCATCATCGCTGGTCTTGTCGGCTTCTTCACGGTCGGTCTGAACAACGGTATCGAGTTCTCGGGTGGTCGTAACTACATCATCAAGTTCGACCAGAAGGTCGACAACCAGCAGGTCCGCGAGAAGCTCGCTCCTCAGCTCGACCAGAAGCTCGTCCTCACCGCTATCGGTACCGAGGGTGACCAGATCCGCGTGTCTACGAACTACCTCATCGAAGACTCCGGCGAGGCTGTCGAAGATCAGATCAAGGATAAGCTCTATCAGGGTCTGAATAGCTTCTACAAGACGACGCCCTCAAAGGCTGACTTCGATAGCTACATCGTCAGCTCGCAGAAGGTAAGCGCTAGCATGTCTAACGACATCAAGACGCAGGCCCTCATCGCTGTCGGTCTCTCGCTCCTCTTCATGGCGATCTACATCCTCATCCGCTTCCGCAATGTCGCCTTCTCTATCGGTGCCTTTGCTTCGGTCACGGTGACGACGCTGATGATCATCGCCATCTACGTCCTCTGCTGGAAGGTTATGCCCTTTACCATGGAGGTCGACCAGAACTTCATCGCGGCGCTTCTCGCTATCATCGGTTACGCCATCAATGACGTCGTGATCGTCTTCGACCGTATCCGCGAAGAAGTGGGCAACCATCCTCAGGCTGACCGCTTCCAGGTCATCAACGGCGCTCTGAACTCTACGCTCTCCCGTACGCTGAATACGTCCTTCACGACGCTGCTCGTGATGCTGATCGTCTTCGCCTTCGGCGGTGCTACGATGCGTAGCTTCACCTTCGCCATCCTCCTGGGTGTCATCTTCGGTACGTACTGCACGCTCTTCGTCGCTACGCCTATCGCTTACGAAATCGCTAAGCGTCGTAGCCTCAAGGCAGCTGGCAAGTAATCGCCACTCCCATTCATAGGCAAGGGCCCCGGCTGGTATCCAGTCGGGGCCCTTCTTTTCTCCGAAGGCGAAGCATCCTACCTTGACAGGGCGAAGCATTTTCCTGCGGAGGAAAACGAACTTTCGTAGGGAGGAAAAATATCTTCCCTGCGGAGGGAAATTTATCGCTGTGCGCACGGCGGTAAATTTCTATGCGCACAGAAATAAATTTTCGTGCGCACAAAAAAATATTTTCATGCGCACGAAAATCTGACTACCTTCACATGGCGTTATAATGCTTTGTATAACAGTTGATTAATCACTCGCGCTGGACGTCCCATTTTGAGGGCGAAAAGTAGGCTACTTTGGGGCGCACAAAATTCCCTTTTTACCATCGTATGGATCACGCTAAGACCGCCCTCATCACGGGGGCTTCCAGTGGGCTCGGAGAAGCTTATGCCCGCCTGCATGCTTCCTTGGGGGGCAACCTTATCCTTGTCGCTCGTCGTGAGGAGCGCCTGCTCGCTCTCAAGGCCGAGCTGGAGCAAGCCCATCACGTCACCGTCTACGTCCTCGCGAAGGACCTTGCTGAGCCCGACGCGCCCGCCTCGCTCTTCGCCGAAGTGGAGCGCCTTGGCCTCCCGGTCGACTACCTTATCAATAATGCGGGGCTGGGCGGACAAGGGAGCCTTGCTGAGCGCTCTCTTGAGGACGACGCCAACCTGCTGGCTGTAGACATCGCTGCGCTGACGGCGTCTGACGAAGCTCTTCCTGCCGAGCTTCATCGCGCGAGGAAGTGGGCGCATCCTCAATGTCTCTTCGATTGCCTCGCTCGTCCCTGGGCCATGGCAAGCCACGTACTTTCGCAGCGAAGGCCTACGTCACTTCGCTGACCTTGGCGCTTAGTGAAGAGCTGCGGGGAACGGGCGTCACGGCGACGGTCGTCCTGCCTGGCGGGATGCGCACGGGCTTCGAAGCCGCCGCGAAGCTCGAAGGTACGGGCCTTGCAGCCCAACTCACCCAAAGCCCCGACGACGTGGCGCGCCGTAGCTACGAGGCGATGCTCCGAGGCCGAAGGAAGCTCATCGCAGGGCACGCCGCTTCTGCAGCGCCTCCTGCTCCGCCTCGTGCCCTTTGCCCCGACGGCCTTTGTCCTCCGTGTCGTCGCCCGCCTCCACAAGCGCTGAAGCGCCTATAACCGACAGAACGCACCTCGCCCCGCTACCGAGCCGTCAGGCTTCCGTAGCGGGGCGAGGTGCATTGATGCGGTTGGGGCGAGGGCTAAGCTCTCAGAAGGAGCATGGCGCCGATGAGGAGGGCGAGGAAGAAGACGTTGCGTGCCGTAGCACCGAGCGTCTTGTTGAGCTCGCTACCTTCGGACTCCTGCAGCTGGCGGTGCGTCATCGAGAAGACGACGACGTAGGGCAGCATGAGGAGCATCCCCCAGAAGCTATAGATAGGATAGAGGAAGCCCATCGAGAGCAGCCCGCAGGTGAGGTAGAAGCGTGGCGCGAAGTCACGGCCCATCCGCACGATGAGCGTGCGCTTGCCGGCCTTGCGGTCTTCGTCGACGTCGCGGTAGTTATTCACGATGAGGATATTCACGCTCGCCAGACCGATCGCCGTAGCTAAGTGCCACAGCACGGGATCAGCGATCGTCCCGCGTAGGATGAAGAAGCTCGTCACCACAGGCACCCAGCCGAAGAAGATCAGCACCGCCAAATCGCCCAGACCGTGATAGGAGAGCGGATAAGGCCCGCCCGAGTAGAGCGAAGATGCCCAGCCCGACAGCCAGCCCCACGAGCAGCAGCCACCACGAGGTGAGCGCCACGAGCGTGATACCGCTGGCGAGGAAGACAAAGAGGCTGATGTATAGCGCACGGCGTACCTCGCCTTCGGTGAGGAGTCCCTTGGAGAGGGGGCGGAGTGGCCCTGTGCGCTCCTCGGTGTCGGCGCCCTTCTTGAAGTCAATGAGGTCGTTGGCAATGTTGCTCCCGATCTGCGCGCTGATGGCGACGACGAGAAGCAGGGCCGTGCGTAGCGGATCGATAGGCCCGATGAAGGCTGCGTAGAAGATCGCTACGAGGACGGCGCTAAGCCCCGATAGCAGGGTGCGTGGGCGAGTGAGCCCCAGCCAGAGCTGTGTGCGGGTAGGCTGTGAGGAGGCCATGCTACTTATCTGCTCCCTTCTTGGCGTCCTTAGAGCCGAAGAGGTGGTCGCTCAGGGCGAGGAGCGTGCGGCGCTTGTCCGCAGCCTCGACGAGTACGGTGAGGTTGTAGTCGCTACCGCCGTAGGTGATCATGTGCACGGGGATCTCGCTGAGAGCGTTCAGGATCTGCGCCTCAAAGCCCACGTTGTCCCACTCCATATCGCCGACGACACAGACGATGGTCATATCGTGCTCGACGTCGATGCTACCCAAGCCCTGGAGGCTGTGGCGTAGGTCATCGGGGAGCGTGCTGCGCTCGATGGTGAGGGAGATCGAGGCTTTCGGTCGAAGCGATCATATCGATGGGGATGCAGTGGTGCTCGAAGAGTGCAAAGACCTTCCCCATGAAGCTCCAGTGGGAGAGCTGATGATTGCTGCGGATGCGGATCATCGTGATGTTGTCCTTCGCTGCCACCGCCTTGATCATATCCTTGTCGGTATCGAGGGAGATGAGCGTACCTGGGGCATCGGGCGCCATCGTATTCAGTAGACGCACGGGGATGTGACGGCGCTTGGCGGGCTGGATGCAGGTGGGGTGAAGGATCTTCGCTCCGAAATATGCCAGCTCAGAGGCTTCCTCGAAGTGGAGGCGACGTACGGGAGCCGTAGCATCGACGATACGGGGGTCGTTGTTGTGCATGCCATCGATGTCCGTCCAGATCTGGATCTCGTCGACCTCGAGGACGGCACCGATGAGCGTGGCGGTATAGTCGCTACCCCCGCGCTGCAGGTTGTCGATATCGCCGAAGGCATTGCGGCAGATGTAGCCCTCCGTGATGAAGAGCTGTGTGCCCTCGGGTGCTCGCTTGATGAGCTCCGAGAGATGGGCTTGGATATAGTCTTCGTCGGGCTCAGCCTGCTTATTGGTACGCATGTACTCCAGTGCCGGGAGCCCGACCGCACGTACACCTCGATCCTCGAGGTGACGCAGCATCATCGCTGTGCTGAGGAGCTCCCCGCGTGCCAGGATCTTCTTCTCGTCAAAGAGCGTGAAGGTATCCGAGTAGCAGAGCTGCTCGAGGAAGAAGAACGTCTCATTGACCAAGGTCCAGGCACGGTCGTAGCTGTGCTTGTCGGGAAAGAGCAGCTGCGTCTCTTGCTCGTACTTGTGCTTGAGCTTCGTGAGGATGGTGAGGGCCTCATGGCGGTGATGCGCCATGAGCTGGTGCCCGATCTCTACGAGGGCGTTTGTCGTACCGGCCATAGCCGAGAGGACAACAATCTTAGGCTCATCGGTAGCTGTGATGAGGTCAGCTACGTGGGCTATGCGCTGGGCAGAGGCAACGGAGGTGCCTCCGAACTTCATTACTTTCAACGGCTTCGTGTCTTAGGGGGTACGTGTCGAGGGAATGGGGCTGTACGCTCGCTCGGGGCTTAGAGCGTGTCGAGGGCAATACAGCGAGCGGGATAGTACTCGAGGACCTGACGGTTGTGCGTAGCCATGATGACGGCTGTACCACGCTCCTTGGTGAGGCGGTGCAGGAGCTCGGCGATAGCCAAGCCATTCTCTGCATCGAGGTTCCCCGTAGGCTCGTCGGCGAGGATGAGCTCGGGACGGCCGATGAGGGCGCGGGCGATGGCGACACGCTGCTGCTCACCGCCTGAGAGTTCGTGGGGGTACTTATAGCTCTTCGTCTCGAGCCCGACATCCTGGAGTGCCTCGTTGATGAGGCTCTCGCGTTCGCTGCTTCGGCTGACACCGAAGGCGCGCAGTACGATATCGAGGTTGTCATGCACGGTCTGGTCGGGCAGGAGCTGGAAGTTCTGGAAGACGATGCCAAGGCGGCGACGTAGCTTCGGTAGCTCCTTGCTCTTGATGCGAGAGAGGTCGAAGCCCATGACGCTGGCCTTCCCCTTGGTGAGGGGGATTTCGGCGGAGATAGTCTTCAGTAGCGTGCTCTTCCCAGCACCTACAGGGCCAGTGAGATAGACGAATTCGCCTGCAGCAACCTGCAGATCAAGATGCTCGAAGAGGATATGTTCGTGGCGGGCAATCTGGACACCTTGGAAGTCCAGCAGCCATTTCTTTTCAGCCATAGGTCTTATCTGTATAACTATTTACCTACAAAGATACGCAAACGTGCCCATGCTGGGGCTATGGAGAGCGGGAGGGATACTTCTCTTCTCCGTCTGGTCTTCCTCTTGAGGCGTATAGCTCATCTATATCTACGTACGTGAATCTAAAATCTAGGTACGTAGTCACTACGATTTACGTACATGGACTTTAAGACTACGTGCATAGATAGCGGTATGGCACTATGGCTTAGCATCTTTATTTCAGTGGGTAGGTAAATCTCTATCGTGAGGATAATGTCTTTTTTTTGAGAGTGGTGGCGCTCTATCTAATAGATGGAGAAAGGGGAGAGGGAGGAAGTCGGTGTGACTTCTTGCATATATAAAAGCTTTGTGCTACCTTTGCAGTGCTTTTACAAGAGGCGGCGAGATAGCTCAGCTGGTTAGAGCGTCGGATTCATAATCCGAAGGTCGGGGGTTCAAGTCCCCCTCTCGCTACGAAACACAGACGATATACCTATGAGGTGTGTCGTCTTTTTCTTTTATGCAGAGCTGAAAGAATACGGGAGTGCCCCAGCGATATCGCTGGGGCGCTCCCGTGTTTTGTGTCAAGGTAGACGAGTCGTGGCAGCTTAGTCGCGGTTGGCTTCGAGGGTGAAGGCAGCGGACTGCACCTCGCCAGGGAAGGGCGGATTGCACTTGCTGAGGGTGAGTGCGAGGCGCTGCATGCGGGGGAAGGTCGAGAAGAGGCGCTCACTGATACGGCCGACGACATGCTCCAAGAGGCGCGAGGGGATAGCCATCTCGGCCTTGATGACCTCGTAGACGTCGGCATAGCTGATGGTCTCCTCCAGCTCGTCACTGCGGACACTCCCAGCGACATCAGCCCAGAAAGTGAGCTCGACGACGAACTGATTGCCGACACGCTGCTCCTGCGGGAAGACGCCGTGGTAGGCGTAGAAGCGCATCTCGTGCAGGGTGATCTTCATTGCTTCGATCTTCATTGGCTTATCGTGGGGTAAGGGATGTTAGTAATGTCCGTGGGAGCTGGGCTCGATGTGAATAGCGATGTGGGTCGTCGTCCCATAGCGGGCACGCAGCTCGCGCTCGATGATGAGGGTGATGTCGTGCCCCTCGGCTACACTCATGCGCCCATCGACAAGGAGGTCGATCTCGATAGCGTAGCTCCCGCCGATGCTACGGGTGCGCATGCGGTGAATGCCCTCGACACGGTGCGTCGAGAGGACGATCTCCATGATTTCCCCTCGACTTCAGGGCTCAGGCATTCCTCAGTCAGCTCATTGAAGGCCGGGCGAAGGACACTCCAGCCCATGTGGATGATGAAGAGGCTCACGACGCCTGCAGCCAGTGGCTCGAGGAAGAGCCAGCGCTCATCGAGGAAGATAGCCCCAGCGATACCGATGAGTACGGCGATGAGTGCCAGCGTATCACTGCGGTGGTCGAGGGCCTTGGCCTTGAGTGCTGAGCTTTTGAGTAGCCCAGCCCACTGGTCGGTATAGCAGTAGAGGAAGAGCTTGATCAGAAGGGAGACGAAGGCGACGATGAGCGTCAGACGGCTGGGACGGGGAAGCTGGAGCGTACCAATCCAAAGGCCGATGATCGAGATGATGCTATTGTAGAGTAGGAGGACGCCGACGCTGATCATGACGACCGCCATGACGACCGAGGCGAGTGTCTCGAACTTCCCGTGCCCGTAGTGATGATCCTTATCCTGAGGCTTGCCCGAGATACGGATGAAGATGAGGGCAATGATGTCGGTGAGGAAGTCGGAGATCGAGTTGATCGCCTCTGCTATCATCGCGCTACTATGCCCTACAATCCCGACGAAGAGCTTCAGTAGCACGAGGAGGGCGTTGGAAGCACTGCCGAGGAGCGTCACACGCAGGATCTTCTTCGTGCGCTCGGGGTAGGTGCTCTTATTAGGCGCCATGCTGCTTGCTGATGAGACGGGCTAAGGCCTCGCCCTGCTTGATGCGGTCGGGGATGCCGATGCCGTCACGGATCGCTCCAGCTAAGTGGAGGCCTGGATAGCGCTCTTCGAGTTGCGCGATTCGCTCGAAGCGTGCTCCTGAGGAGGCTTCGTATTGGGGGATAGCCAAGCGGTGGCGGAAGATGTGCAGTAGGTCGGGCTCTCCTGTAATCCCGAGTAGGCGCTGCAGGCGCTCACGGACGAGGGCCTCGATGGCTTCGTCCGAGTAATCGATGACCTCTGGGGCTCGCATCCCTCCGAGGAAGATAGAGAGGAGTGTACCGCCCTTAGGTGCGCGCTCTTCGAAGCATGCTGATGGATGCAGGATACCTAAGAGTTCGCCATCTTCGTGCGAGGGGACCAGACCACCGAAGGCATGGAAGTGGGGGAGCTTCGTCTCACGCATGCCCCAAGCCACTTGCACGATAGGCGCATAGCGAAGGGCAGTGATCGGGGCGAGGTCTTCTGTGGAGAGGAAGGGGAGTAGGCTGGGGTAGGGCGGGTGCAGGTGCCGTCGTGATGACGTGGTGAGATCGGAGTGTGCGTGTGGTGCCCTCCGCCGTGAACTGTACTTCATAGAGCCCCTCTGCGGTGCGTGTGATATGACAGCCTTCGGCAGAGTAGGAGAAGTGCTCCCTCCCGATATGATTTGCAAGTGCGTGTGTGAGCTGGGATAGCCCGCCCGAGGTGGAGAAGATTTGTTTCGTCACGCTGCGTGCTTCCTCATCCTTTGGTTCGCGCGCCTTGGCGATAGCCCCACGGATGAAACTCCCGTGTTGCTCCTCGAGGGCGTAGAGCTTGGGTAGGGCGTAGCGCGTCACGAGGCGGTGTGGGTCGCCTGCGTAGATGCCCCCGATGAAGGGATCGACTGCGTAGTCGAGGAAGCTCTTCCCCAGTCGGCGCACGACCAGCTCTGCGATCGACTCGTTCTCCTTCCGACCACGGGCGCGGAAGGGCTCGAGGAGGATGCCCAGCTTATCACGCATCGAGAAGAGAGGCGTCTTCAGCCCAGAGAGCGGTGAGGAGGGTAAGGGGAGGAAAGTCTGTCCTTCGCCTGTACGCTTCCCCATGCTCTTGAGGATGAGGCGGCGATTGGCCTCAGGTGAAGCGGTGCACATGAGATCAGGGAAGGCGGCGAAGAGGCGAGGGACGGCAGCATGACTGATGATGCCCGTCGTAGGCCCCGACTCATAGATGAAGCCCCCTTCGCTGTGGCTCTCGATGACGCCCCCAGGTCGCTCTCGCTGCTCGACGAGGTGTAAGCTGAGTCCAGCCTCCTTCAGATGGAAGGCTGCGGTGAGGCCCGTCAGGCCAGCACCTATGATGACTACGTCGAGCGGAGTGTCGGGGAGGCTATTCGTCATGTGGCTTGATCCTGCTTCACTTGTGCGAAGCATCGGCAAAGATAACGAACATGCTCAAGATAGGGCCGAAGGGTACATGGTGGGAGCTCGTTTCTCTGGTAGCCTATTGTCCCATTATCGCTCTGTCGTCAGGTAGCTATGGAGGATAGAGGCT